>Ga0315285_10004384_pt1 | contig 14622 bp, 10 predicted proteins | sample YL17G09_36_MG_FD_203698 | JGI IMG/M metagenome (GOLD analysis project Ga0315285, IMG submission 203698) | Sediment microbial communities from Yellowstone Lake, YNP, Wyoming, USA - YL17G09_36 | ecosystem: Environmental > Aquatic > Freshwater > Lake > Sediment | place: USA: Wyoming | collected...
TGTCGTTCATTTCAAAATCTGCGATTAAGTCATTTACGAATCTTGATGCGTTCCAAAGCTTGATCAGGAACCGCCAGCCGTATTCAACGTCTGGCCAACGGAAGGGTATGTCGGAACCAGTAGCTCCACCTGCTGTTGCCCATTGCCGCGTCGCGTCAGCGCCGTATTTTGACATGACCTCCAGTGATGCTACGTAGTTACCGAGATGCTTGTGCATTTCACGTCCATCTGTGCCTAGAACCATGCCATTGATCAAGCAACTCTGGTAAGGTTTCTCGTTGAACAGAGCCAAGTGCCTAACCATCAAATAGTACGCCCAAGTGCGAATGATGTCTACGCCAGAAGGATGCATGCTGGCTGGGAATAGTCGATGCCAATCCTTCTTGTCTGGCCATCCTGCGTGAACTGCGCACGTTATGGACGAGTCGAACCACGTGTCCAAGACGTCCCGTTCAGGTCTGAAGTCTTTGGAACCGCATTTTGGACATTTGGCGATCTTCGGCTTCTCTGTGCGGGGATCTATGGGAACCCACTCAGGCTTTGCGAGAATAATCTCGTTGCAGTTGTTGCAGTACCAGATCGGTATGGGTGTGGCAAACACTCTTTGTCTCGAAATAACCCAGTCCCATTCAAGCGATCTTGCCCAATCTATCAAGCGGTGCTTCATGTAGTCTGGGTACCACGTGATTTCAAGCGCGTTCTTTTCAACGTCATCCGTGAGTATTCGTGTTTTCATGAACCATTGTTCTCTTTCAAGAATCTCGATCGGCGTGTGACATCTCCAGCATAGACTGACTTCCTGAGACAACGGCTCAGCCCTGTCAACTAGTCCTTGGTCTTTCAGATCGCTCAGTATGGCTTTTTTTGCTTCAGCACTTTTCATGCCCACGTATTTTCCAGTGTTCTGGGTCATCCTGCCCTTGTCATCAATGCACGCTATGACCGGCAAGTTGTGTTTTATCACGGTCTTGACGTCAGCCTTGTCTCCGTACGTGCAGATCATCACAACGCCTGAGCCAAACTTGGGATCCACCATATCGTCAGCCACGACTTTGACTGTTCGGTCAGTTGTCGGAACCTGAACGTTCTTCCCAACGTACTTCACATATCGCTCGTCATCAGGATTCACAGCGACAGTCACGCATGCTGGAATCAGCTCGGGTCTCGTAGTTGCGATCTCGAGAAAGCCACCTTCCTCAAGCTTGAACCTGATATAGTGCAGTTCAGCGTTTCTAGTGTCGTACTCGACTTCCGCGTCAGCTATGGCCGTCTCGCATCTTGGACACCAGTTGACAGGATGCGTCCCACGGTAGATGAAGCCCTTGTTATACAGGAGAATATAAGATAGCTGAGTACGTCTCCAGTAATCAGGGTTCATAGTTCTGTACTCCGTGGACCAGTCAATGGAGCACCCTAAACGCATGATAGACTCCTTCATGCCATCGATGTTCTTGTCCGCGAGTTGCATGCAAAGCTTCCGGAACTGATCGGGCGGAACGTCTGTTTTCTTAATCTTGTTCGTCTTCTCGACTTCCACCTCGATTGGCAGCCCGTGACAGTCCCACCCCTGCGGAAAAAGAACATTATAACCCCGCATGCGCTTATATCTGGCTACCACGTCAAAGTATGTCCAGTTGAGAACAAGCCCTATGTGAAACTCGCCCGACGTGTACGGAGGGGGAGTGTCAATGCTGAAGACTGGACGCTCCAAATCGCTCCAGTCAAAACGGTAAGTGTCCATCTCCTCCCATTTACTCTGCCATTTCTTCTCGATTTTGAGAATGTCAAATTCCTTCGGCAGCCTATTCATGTTTTCTCAACCCTGCCAGAGCGGACTTGTGGATTAGCCTAGGGAAAATAAAGATACGGGTATTTAAGGCGATATCTTCTGCGACTTCGCTCTTTTTTGCCAGAGACTTGGGCTAAGAATGGTTCTCTCTTCAAAATGCTGTATGGCTTGACTCCAACAGTAGCTACTTCCCTTGAAAACGCATTTCCTGGATTTGATTCTGCCAAAAAGGCTACGCCTAGCCCTAAGCAACCCATATTTACCATAGTGGATTAACTGTCACTTCCGGTTTGCGTTTATGTATTCATGTCGTGAGAAACAGCGCTGCAACCCAGGCTGAACTGGCGATTATAGTGTCGAAGTCTCCTTCACAGTCCGTCCCTTCGTCTTCTGGGGATATACGTTTCGGCAGAGGTGCCCGCCTAATCTGCGGATGAGCTGAAGTGAACGTTGGAAGTGGGGTTATAGTAGCGTATTTTGGCAATAGGTGCAACTGTCGTTATGTGAATTGGAGGTTGGGAAAAAGAAAAAGGGGTTATGGGTCTGTTTTTCCAAAGTTTCTGCAACACACGCTTGTGTCTCGGTAATCGATGAAGCTGTCTTCGACCATGTCTGCGTTTGGATCCCACTGTGGGCTGCTTGGGTCTTTGCCGAACAAGCGAGCGACCCTGTTAATGTCTCGATAGTCTACTATGTGGTCGATGTTCAAATCGCCTGCTAGAACGACTGCAACAACATCGTCGGTGAACGTGTTGTCTCCAAGGTCAAGCTCTCCAAAGATTTCTTCTGCGTGGGCCCAGACGGTGTAGTTGCCTTTGGCCCAGCTGGAGGTGTCCCAAGTGAAAACCAAGACAGTGTTTCCTCCTTTGCTCAGCGTTATCTGTGATTCTCCAATCTTGAACGTGTTGAGCGAGTCAGAGGCATATGCATTTACGTTGAAAATTACACTGAAGTCACCTTGATTTTCAACTGTCACATAAACCCTTGCTGTATGGCCTTGACAAATTGTAGGCATTGGAACGCAGCCAGCCTTAGATGTAGTGACATTCGTGATGGCAACGTCAGGAATACCTCCTCCACCACCAGGCCAGCCAAACATCCTATTAACCATGTTTACATCAATCGCATCGATCCGATAGTCTCGATTCACGTCAGCTCGGCCGTCCCATCTCGAGTGACCTGGATATGAGCCAAAAGCGCTCGAAACAATCATAATGTCCTTACCGTCTACGCAACAGTCAAGGTCTAGATCTTCTCGGATGGTGCCCCACCAGTCGAAGCTAACATTCTTCCACTTGCATATCCATGGGTTCGGCTGCGTTGGACAGAATTCGGGTGGGCCTTTTATGTGAACTTCAACGTCTATGTCGTAGCTGCATATCGGCCAGCTGGGTAGGGGTATGCCCAAGGCGGTCGCTATTTCAGCCAGTGTCACGGTTTCCACGTGAGGCACGCCGGGCGCAAGATTTACGTCAATGGAGCTCTTGATCAGGGTCTTTGTTGCTGCGGTCTTGTTGGTGAAGTAAACGTACTTGTCCACTACTAGGTTGGCGGTGACCATGCTAGGCTCCAGCCTCTTCTCGTTAACAACTGTCACTTCAAACCACGCGTTTGCGGGTGGAGTGCACGGCTTGATTTTCTGTGGGCTGATTGTGTCGCCTTTCGCGAGGATTGAAACGTCTACTGGAAGATTGTTGTAGTACAGTGGGTTCTTCGTGTGTAGCACGGTTGAGCCTATTCCGCCGTATGAGACTGCTTTCCACGGGCCGTTGCCCGTCAGGCGCACTACGTCAAACGCGGTTGCCCTCGGGTTGCCTGTCTGGGCTATTGGTCTCCAGATGTGTTGGGGCAAGATTATGTTGCCGCCTATCCAGCTTAGAGCCCAGATGCATTTCACGCCCAGCAAAACCTCGAAGGTGCACGGGTCAATGATGCTGAAGTCAAGGATGTCTGCTACGTTACTGTACCACCATGGCTTTTCAAAGCCGCGACTCTCTAGGATCTGCTTAAGTTCCTTGAAGGTGAAGTAGACGTCGCCTGTAGTGAGTGGTGTGCCGTCGCTCCAGTACACGTCGTCTCGCAGTTGGAACCTGATCTTGGTGCACTCGCCGAGCGTGGGATGCAGGTATGTGCCCACAGTCCAGTCTTTAGCAACTTCAGGCATGAACTCGCACAAGCTGTTGGGGTTGCGTGTCAAGAGGCTTTCGTACAGTGGGTTCATGGCGTTCCAGTCGAACAGCCACTGAGCATAGATGGGGTTCCACTCTCTAATCTCATCAGACTTGAAGCCCCACCTGATGGTCATGGCGCCTTCCCCAACCATTGGACAGTCTGGATGCATGTTCATGAGTGACCAGCCGTTGTCAATGCCGTAGCCAACCATGTTCTTGACGCCTACCCAGTTCTTGCCAAAATAGCCTTCTTCGCCCACATCGTTGCCCACGTAGGTCTTGTGGTAAGCCTTGTTGCCTGCCACACAGTAGAGCGGAACGCCCAACACCATGCAGGCCTGCCGGTACTGAGCCGCATAAGCCATTTCTACTGCTTCCGCTTGCGTGTTAGCGTACATAATGCCTGCTGCAGCATCATTGAATTCTGGGTCGTTGTGGCCACCGTAGTTGTAGCAGAAGCCAGGATGCCAGTAGTACGGCCAAGACCACAGGATCAAGTGGTCAGGGTCTACGCTCAAGCTCCAGCCGCCTGTGTACAGGTGGAAGTTCTTATCCGCCATGACTGGGCCCTCGCAGAAGCTCCTGACACCGAAATATGGCGTTGCTTGGATTCCGACAACCGCAAGTTCAACTAAGAGCGCGCCTCCAATCAGGGCTCTAGCTGGGTGGTCGTTTCTGATGTAGAATTTGAGGTTCACTGTCTGGCCTGTCACGTTCCATTTTCTGAAGCCGCTACCGTCTCTTTCAGCGAAGCCTGAAGCATCCAGCAGATCGTTGGCAGCGTCGCGGCTGTATGTGTAAGCCCACGGCATCTCCGGATACTCAGTCACGTCCAGCAGATATTTTGCTTGTGCTGGAGGCATGGTTGTGTACATTGGGTAGCCGAAGCCTGCGCCAATTTGCGGGGCAGCAAGGTATGCGTCTCTGTTAACGAGGTATGCGATGGCGCGTCTCAGTCCGACAACGCTCATGGGGTTCTGATAAACCGGGTTCGGATACGCAGGGTCTGGCGGATTGCCAAGGTACTGGTTGCCGTTGCTGTTCATGTCCAAGATGAATAAGCCGAATTCCGGACCATAGCTCACAACGTTGATATAGTCCTTGAAAGGTTGCTCAGGATCTGTCCACGCCTGATACAGGGCTTTTGTAATAGGCCAGTCAGTCAAGTCTATGTCGCCTGCTGCTAGAGCGGCAAACTCGGGTCCATCTGCGGGGAAAAGTTCTATCAGCAAGCGGTCGGCGCGAGGACCAAAATTCTCCCATATGCCATCATCAACTGGGTTGTTATGGTAAACCCATGCAAATGTCGGTTGCGTCAGCATTGATAGCATCAATATGACTGCTATTGAAAGAATTACCTTTCTTGCTTGCATTTTCCTTTCTCCTTTCAAGGAAGAAACCGACTACTGTCTGACCAAACCAACAAACCAACAAACCAATAAACCGGCTTCTTCCCCTATTACATATATTGTTGAATCAAGAGTATATAGGCCTTATGAAACTTTCTTACAGCTGAACCATCAACCCCGACATGCCCCTTCTATCGTTGTAGTTTGGAATGAGAGGATTGGTCGCGTATAGTGTGCTGCGTAGAAGACGTTGGATTGTTCGCAGGAGGCTTAAGAGTTGGAAGGTCACGGATATTGCCGAAGCGTTGTGTGTGAGTGAGAAGACTGTTGACCGGTGGTGGAGCGTCTTTAGTAAATATCGGTCGGAAGATCTGGCAGCAAAGTCTCATGCCACTCGCATTGTACATACGACTTCCCAGGTCACTGTGGATCCATTTCCTTAACTTGGGAGAAAGAAGCATTGGCGACCACGCAAGATTGAGGGCTACTTGAGGAAGTATGATGAAGGAACTGCATCCGTAAGCCATGCTATCGTCTACAGGATGGTGGTTGAGGCTGGATTGATTAGGCCCATTGCAAAGCCTCGACGTAACTAAGGTATGCGCAGGTTCGAGAGAGAGCGCAGCAACAACCTTTGGCAGGCGGACCTCAAGCTCACCGGCCAAGATGAATGAATCGTAAGCTTCTTGGACGATCATGGCCGGTTCGTTACAGGCAGCCAGATCCATCATAACTCGACAGGTGAACATGCCATCCAGCTCCTAGAAGTGTCCACAGTAAGGTATGGAAAGCCATGTCAGATACTGACCAATTGAGGAACACAGCCTTATCCGCCCGAGGTGAAGCATCAGCCTTCACAGGATTCCGCAGTCGAAACCGCATAGAACACATCGTTGCAGGCGCTAGAGGAACCTCAACCATAGGCAAAGCAGAGCATTCCACATAGCCTGCAAATACGAGGCTCGATTGTTCCCAAGCCGACCACCATTCGTCAACTACTAGGACTATCAAAGACCACATCAAGGAACAAGCTATCTATATCCCGCGGAAGTACACTTCAGAGATCTAAAGAGAAGGGCACATCATAGTGGATAGAACAAACGCAGGAATTGTTAGAAAAATAGATATACAGCTAGACAACAGTTACATCTCAAGGTTTGGGGAGCTGGGAACGTGACCCGGCTGAGAGGACTGCTGAAACCGCCGTCGACCCATAGAACCTGAACCAGATAATACTGGCGGAGGGAAAAGAACATGAAACCAAACACATCGTCAAGTACAACCACAACCAAAATTCTGGCTGAAATGATCGTCTTCATCGCACTCGCAAACGCCCTATATCTGATAAGCAAGCTCTATTTGCCCTTCCTGCATTTACCACAAGGCGGCACCGTGACATTAGCAAGCATGGTTCCCCTATTGTGGTTCGCGTTAAGACGTGGCCCAAGATGGGGTGTAGAAGCGGGAATAGTCTATGGCCTAGTTCACATGGTCATCTCTGGCGATATTTACTATCCAACCCAGATAATACTAGACTATCCTCTGGCCTTCGGCGCTCTTGGCTTGGCAGGATTTTTCCAAAGACAACCAGTCATGGGTGTAGGCGTAGGCATCTTCGGCAGATTCATCTGCCATTTCATCTCTGGCATTGTGTTCTTCGGCCAATACGCTTGGGAAGGGTGGAACGTCGTTGCGTACTCAGCAGCTTACAATGCTACATACCTTGTTCCAGAATTCATAGTCAGCACTTTCATAATCTTCATACTACTCAAACGAAACCTGCTTAACATCTATCTCTAGTTCCCCTTTTTTGATTTCTCGGGGTCATTGCAAAGATGAAGATCATATTGCAATCCTTTCAGGAAAAGTGTATACATTCATTCGTTTTCCTCGAACGAAGCCAACCAGCGTCAAGCCGGCTTTCTCAGCGATTTTGACGCCAGAATCTATCGCCGCAGCCAAAGAAGCCACTATGGGCAAGCCGACCCTTGCGGCTTTGAGAACTATTTCGCTTGACAATCGACCGCTCAATGCAAGAAAACACTCTCCAAAATCAGCTTTGCCCAAAGCGGCCGTCCCGATGACTTTGTCAACTGCGTTGTGCCGACCAACGTCTTCGGCAAAAGCTAGAAGGCAACCATCGATCCTGTAGATCGCAGCTGCATGTACTCCGCCAGTTCTTCTGTATGTCTCAGCCAAGGAGTTCAGACGACTTACACAATCCAAGATTGTCTTAGCTTTGACCACGAGGCGTGACTTAACCTTGGGAAGCCTTCCAGAGAACTGATGAGGCAACTGGCTACCACATGTTGAGAGAACCACTCTCGAAAAAGGTCTGGAGAAACTCAGTTTCTGTTTTAAATCGATTTCTGGTCTAAACTTGACTTTACATACTGTTTCCTTCAGGTCTATTTTGTCAATGTCTCCAAGCGAATTTACTATGTGTTCTGAAAGAAGGAATCCCAATACTAGCTCCTTCAGGTTTGAGGGTGAGCAAGAAAGTGTCACATAATGGGTTTTGTTGAGAAACACATAAAGCTGCTTTTCTTCTGCTACGAAATCGATCATCCTCTCAGCTTCTCCAGACGTGACGTCAACTTTTAGAATCTCGACTTTCAGCATGTCCTTCACTTCCTCAATTCAGATAAGACGAAATCGATGATCTCGTCAACAATGTTGACGCTCGTGACTGACTGCAGTCCTTTCCACCCCGGTTGACTGTTAACCTCAAGCACAATTGGTCCTTTTTGGCTTTCAAGAACATCCACACCGGCGATTCTACACCCCACAACTCTTGCGGATTTTATGGCTAGATCCTCAATCGACTTGTCAATCTTTATGGATTCCGGGCGCGCGCCTTGGCTGTAGTTAGTTTTCCAGTTGTCTGCAACACGTCTCATGGCAGCCACGACGCGATCTCCAACCACGAAGACTCGAATGTCGGAATGCCCATGAGGCACGTACTCTTGGAGGTAGATTACGCCGTGATAGAAGGTTATGGCTTTGAAGACGGTTGAAGCGATATCCGAATCCATTATTCTTGTAGCGCCAATCCCCCTACTGCCGAAAAGAGGTTTGACAATGACGTCGCCGTCTAGTTCCTTAAAAGCATTCAGAGCCTCGTAGACGTCTTCTGTCACCGCTGTGCGTGGCACAGGGATATTGTTCTCCTCCAAGAGGGTTATCACGTCATATTTGTCAACGCAATGTTCGATTGCTTCAGGAGGGTTTATGATGTACGAACCAAAGCGTTGAAGCCGATACAGGATATCCAGCCTGAAAACCAATTCTTCTATTGATCCGCGACCTATGGGGCGGATTATCAATGCCGCCAAATCCCGTAGCAAGTCGGTATCTTGAGCTTTCAGCATCGGCTCATGCTTGGCACGAGCGATGATCTTCGGGAAACTAAAGCAAATGCACTGGATATTGTGCTTAACTAATGATTCCTGAAGCTTGGTTGAACACCAAGAATTCTGGTTTCGCGTTATGATCCCGAACTTCAAAAACAAGCCTTCTGCATTCTTTATCCTATGAACAGGGCCAATCGCATTCATAAAGTCTGCGCGAGACCGCTATCCTAGAACTGGTGAATGCGTGAGATCAATTGGCTTGCATCTTCCAGCTTATCAGAAAGATTCATGTCCAAGTATGCGCCATACGCGTTGAAGTAGGGAGGACCCTTTCTTGAGAAGACTGTTAAGACTTTCCCATTGTGGTTTATTTTGTAACCTTCTTGGCATGGTTCGTGACCCCTTATCAGAACTCCTGCACCTAATTTTCCCAAGATTCTCTCTGTGACTTTTCGGCCGAAGAGTCTCCCAGCTCCCCTTGGCGACGTTTCAATTTCTTCAGTAGTTTCATCAGGGTCGCTCCAAAGCATGTCCTCTAGGAAATCCCTCTGTGGATACGTGCTATGGGCATACGCTAGTTCTTCAATCGTGTCCACTTGCTGTGGTAGGCCGCCATGAATCAAAAGGCAACGCCCTTCAACCAGCACCGCAGAGTACAGGCAACCGAACATTCTTCTGACCGCAGTATAGGCGAACCGCCAATTCTTGCCAAACTTTCTCTGAAACTGCAGAGGCAAGTCATGTGGCCTAGCCATGAGATCAGGAGGCCCTTCATGATTTCCACGCATCATAACAACTTGCTCAGGGAAAAGAAGCTTCAGCTTCATCACAACGTAATAAACCTCAGCGGAGAAGACTCCTCGGTCACCATAATCTCCAAGAAAGATCAGATAAGTGTCTTGCGAACTATTCAGTTTTTGCAGGTAGTCGCTCTTCTTGAGAATGTCAATCAAGCTTTCTAGGTCGCCGTGCAGGTCACCTACGATTAGCGCTTGGCCTGAAGGGTTGATTTTGACAAGTCGCCCTTTGATGCTTAGGTTTCCGACGTTTCCATCTTCGTCGCACAACAGTTGGGTGGCGTCCTTAGTCAGTTGCGTGAAAGCCTCGCATTGAGTTTCCAAAGCATCTTTGATGATTCTGCCGATGTCCGTTGACAATCTCTCTACTCTTAATCATTCGATTAGAACTGTCTTGTTCATGAAGCTGAGAATGTTCTTTTCAATCTCAGTTTTGTGACTTCGAGTCTTCTCCGTCGTCTCAACGCAGGTTCGCTCCAGAACGACTTGGTGATCCTCCACTATTCTCTTCTTTCTTTCAAGTTCCGCCATCTGTTCACGAAGTCTTGACACGTTTTTTTCAGTTTCAGTTACATCAATTGATGTAGAGAGCTGTTGTCTGCGCTTCATCAAGCCAGTGCTTTTCTGGTGAATGTCTGTTAGCGAATTTCCGCTAATGATGTTGCCAATTACGTGTTCTGCTTTCCTAGTTTTTTCTGGTTTCAGTTGGAGTTTCCCGTCGGCCGTCAGTTTGGCTAGTTTCTGCAGGATCTGATTTAGTATTGGGTGTTCAGCTTCTTCAGTGGCCAATGCATCGAAAGGGTTCTCTAGGTATTGGTTAAGCTTGGCGAGTTCTTCGGGCGTTAGGCCACTTCCTTCTCCGTGAAGTGTCAGTGATCGCAGTTTTATGAAGGGTTTTTGAAGGTGTTGTAGATTCTGTTTGATTTCTGCAGTCAGGGCGCTGATTTCAATGTGTACTTGGTTTAGTTGGCCTAGGCTTCCGCTGTTCTTCAGGTCCACTATTTTCTTCTGGGTTTCATCTATTTCTTTCTCAAGCTGGGCTTCCTCGCTCTTGGCCGTGTTTTTCTGTCTATCCAGATTGACAAGATTCTGTTCCAGAGCGTGTAGGTCTTCTATGAGTTGGTAAGTCTCTTCCAGCGTCTGGGTTTTAACGTACTCTTTTGTGAGAAAATTGTCAAGCTCCTTCAGCTGATCCTTTGATCTGTCGAAGACCAGTTGGAATTTTCTCCGATCAAGAATGAAAAATGGTGAGACATGAGGAAACCAGTTCCGCACATCAATGTCCGTAACTAAAAGGGCTTTTTGAGTTTCTTGAACAAACTCGCTAAAACTGTCATAAGTGACCTTTTCAGGCGTCTTAATCTTGGATATCCGCTCGGTGAAAAGACGGGCAAGCTTGTTCAATGCTTTAGCACGGGAAAATGTTTTCGCGCTTCTTTTCTCCATTTCCTTCCCGCTGTTCTCCAAGAGCATCCTGCAAGAATCAGACAGGTTCGCAAGCGCCTTTTTCATTTCCTGAAACAGCTTTTGGGCTTTTGACTGATTTGGAGCAGACAGCGCACTTGTTTCATGTTCAAGCCAGCTTTTGATGTCTTTCGAGGAGAACTTGGGCGTTTCAGACAAGGGCTTTCCCACAGAGAATATGTTTAGGCAATATTTATCTTTCAGCCTCCGAGGGCATTACTCTAATTTGAGTAGTTACTCTTTAATAGTTGCAGGAAAGAAAGAGCTGTTGGCCTGGCCTGAAGGGAAAAAAGTGAACACCAAAACTGTAACAGTCATAATAGTATTTGCGGCACTTGCCATTGTCCTGAACCTTTCGCCGCTGAAGATCCCGGCTCCCTACGCGCCGTATCTAATATACCAAATATGGGAAATTCCGATAGTGGCAGCATTCTTGCTTTATGGGACCAGAGTCAGCGTTCTCATAGCTCTATTAAACACTCTGACGTTGATAGCTCTGTTTCCCGGATCACTTCCTACGGGTCCTCTTTACAATCTAGCAGCCATCTTGGGTATGCTCTTTGGCATAGGCTTAATGAACGTCCTTGTCAAGAAACGCTCTCTCAAGCAGGAGGCAATTGTGGCTACTCTGTTCACAGCATCAGGAGTCGTATCTAGAACAGCGTTAATGGCTTTTGTCAACTACGTATGCCTTCGTTTTCCACCGCCAGTTGGCTATGGCTTGCCCGAGGAAGGTGTTGTCGCTGCAATTCCGTTTGTAATAATCTTCAACTTGACTTTGGCGCTGTACACTATTCCATTGGGTTATTCCGTGGCAAAGGCCGTAAAATCTTATACCAAGGTCTAAGCTGGTCAAATGGCTTCCATGCCAAATGACTCTGCAAGTGCTTCAGTGTTGATTTTCCCACTTCTGTACGTGTTCCCAGTGACAGCATTGTTGATGATTATGGTGGCTGGCGCAAAAAGGTTCGGGTCAATCTTATAGAAGTCGTATTTTGCTTCTTTGAATATTTCTGTGAATGGTCTTCCATAATCTTTGGACGTTTCGGATGGGGTATTGGCAACGATGGCTTCAAGCTTCTCGTCATCGTCATGCTTAACGATGTAGTAGGCGGTCCCACCGTAGAGAATGGCACTGTTTGTTCTCGACATGGCGTCTGCAAATTTCGGGTGAACAGGCGGAATTGGCGCAATTCCCCAAGCATGTAGAATTGCGTTGGGGTCTAACCCGACTTTCCTGAGTTTGTGAATGCCAGTTTCTACTGTTCTGCCAGAGATTTGGATAGCACCAGCCAGACTCGTGGTTGGTGTCAGTATTATCGTCAGGTCTCTATGCATAATCTTGCAGTCATTTGCGATTCGGTCTATCAACGCTGCTGGCGGCTGCTTGTCAACTTCTAGCACCACAACGGCATTATCGAAATCGTCTTTGTATCCAATTTCCATGTAGATGTCTTTAGGCTTCAGAGCCAAAGCCCTCGCAGGCCCAGAACCTATCGCAAAACATCCTCCTTCGTTTATGCGCCAGCCCGCATACTGTGACCCCAGAGTCGCTATGGCTGGGTGATCAGTGTAGACGAATATTGATGGAAGTCTCAGATTTCCATAGTCTCTGCAAGTTATCCTCGCCTTTCCGCATCCTCCCATGCAGATTTCGGTTATGAGTCTGCCCGCTTGAAAGCCGCCCTTCGCACTTTTTCCAGCATCGACTATAGTCGCTCCTGAATCTGTCTTTTCCACCTTGACGCCGTAAAAATCAGAGTTTCTAATCAGTCTGTTGAGTAACTTCATTGCAAGGCGATTCACGCTGAGGGTTTTCTTCACCGACTTCTTCTCCTTCAAAGAAACCTCTCATAATTGCTTAAGTGAGGATTTTTCTGTTTACAGACATATAGTTTGCCCTTTCCGTTCTCTGTGAGATCGCCCAAGAAAACGTACAGTGGCCCTTCAATCGTTTCGCCTTCTTCAATCTTGACCTTTGCTCTTGTGCTGTCTATTGCGAAAGTGGGCAGAACAGATTCCAGCAACCCGCCCACGATTATTCTGCCATCAGCCATGCATGCGCCGGCTCTTTCTGCACAATCCTGCTGAACGTAGATGGTTCCGCCGTGCATGCGAAAACCGACAAATTCAGCAGCGCAACCATAAATCTTGATTAACCCTTTTTTCATGTGGGTGCCTGCCTCGCTTCCGACATTTCCATGAACAATAATCCTGCCACCATTCATGCCTTCCCTGCTTCCACGGTATGGCGCACCTAAATAGTCACCTACATTGCCATGGATTTCAATCTCGCCACCCTTCATCATAGCACCAGCCCATCCAGCCACATTGCCCCTGGCAGTTATTTTGCCGCCTTTCATTTCCTCGCCCAGATGCATGCCAACGTCTCCGTTGATCAATACCTCACTGCTAGTCATGCCAGCGCCTATTCTTTTGACCTTGCCTACGTTTCCGTGAATCGCAATCGCGGCATCTTTGCCTTCAACTTCTTCAACCTTGAAGAGTTCTTCAAGCTTTCTCCGTTTGTTTCCTTCCCAAACTTCCGACGCTGCCACTTCTTCGAGTTTCTTGCCTCGAAAAACGTCTGGGCTTATGCATTCAGCCACTATTGGATATCTAAAGTCCTTTAGCGGATAGAGATTCATCATTCAAACGCCAGCCTTCACCGCTATTGGATGTGAAACCTCAAGATAATGATCTGTTACTGGGTAGTTTTCGTATTCCACTGTCCAATATTCCCTGAAGCGCTTTCTCATAGAATCAGTCAGAGAGGCTGGTTCCGAGGTTTGCACATCAAGCCACATAGTCTTGCCCTTCAAGTCCTGCACTACCTCGTCGTCTTTGACGACGATCTCACCGCCCTTAATCGTGTAAGCAGCATGTTTGAACGCTCTACGCACCTTCTTGTATTCTTTGGCTGGATCAGTCTCATCAGGATTCACATTGTATATGGCGACGTCTGCATCAGCTCCAACGCCTAGATGCCCCTTGTCCTTTAGTCCCAAGGCTTTTGCCTGTCCAGCCCGTGTAACGATAGCGATCTCGTAGAACCCCAATTCGCGGTTTATCGAAGGTAGGAGGCTCTTGCTGCTAGCTCGTGGGTTGTTCTTTTTCATAGTGGCCTCTCTTGCTTTTTTGCTCATGAGCCAAGCGATAATTCTTGGGTAGTGAGTGAACAGTCCACCGTTGGGGTGATCGGTTGTCATGAGTATTCTCCATGGGTCTTTGATTAGCAAGGCAAGCTCCAAACCTATGGACCATTGCGTGGCGTGAACGTAGCTTTTGCGTCGGTAATGAAATGGCACTATGCCTGCGCTTGTCTCGGTTTCAACGTCATGGTTGACCCACTTGTTTTTTGTCAATTCGGAAAGCCCAAATTGGAATGGGCCGTCAGCTGTCATGGTTGTCGTGTCTCCAAAAATCACTTGACCCATGTCCAGCGTGACGTGAGTGTGGCAGTTGACGTAGTTTGCTATTTCTTCCGCCCCCGAACTCAGGGTTCTCCAGTCTTCACCTTTAAAGGCGCTGAATTGACAATGCGTAATGTGAATTACGGGCTTGTCTCCGTCTGCTAGATCCTTAACGCAATCCATCGTTTCTAGAGCAGTCATGTAGTTGCCAGGTTGCCCCAGATTGTTGGTGTGAACATGAATCGTGTGTGGTAGATTCAGAAGCTTGTTAACCTTGCACAGTCCT
>Ga0315285_10004387_pt1 | contig 14619 bp, 19 predicted proteins | sample YL17G09_36_MG_FD_203698 | JGI IMG/M metagenome (GOLD analysis project Ga0315285, IMG submission 203698) | Sediment microbial communities from Yellowstone Lake, YNP, Wyoming, USA - YL17G09_36 | ecosystem: Environmental > Aquatic > Freshwater > Lake > Sediment | place: USA: Wyoming | collected...
CCTCTTTATGTATCACTCAGGCTCTTATCCTTGACGATAAAAGTTTTAAATTAAAATTCAATAAAGACAAATGTATTTTATGTGAGTTATGCCTGGATTGCTGTCCTGTTTCTGCAATTAAAGTTCATATATAAACTTTAATCAGATTTTAAGATCTTACAGAAAACACCCTGAATATTTTTTAACACTTTATAGTATAATGATAAGATAAAAAAGTCTTTAAAAGGTCTGGCTTTAATGGTAAAAATATTAAATAAACAAAACAAAAAAGGAGGTTAAGATGTTAGTAGGTCCAACAGTAGCAATAATATTCGGTATAATTATTGTCTTAATATTATTGCTTTCAGCTGTTAAGATTTTAAGAGAATATGAAAGGGGTGTAATATTTAGATTTGGAAGACTAAGTGGAACAAAAGGACCTGGCATATTCCTGATAATTCCGTTTGTGGATAAAATGATTAAGGTTGACTTAAGAACTGTCACAATGGATGTGCCGCCGCAGGATATTATTACCAGAGATAATGTACCGGTAAAAGTAAATGCGGTAGTATATTTCAGAGTAATGGATCCAGCAAAAAGCGTGATAAAAATAGAAAGATATATGGTAGCAACATCACAAATAGCTCAAACCACGCTAAGAAGCATACTAGGCCAGGCTGAGTTGGATGATTTGCTTGCCAGAAGAGAGAAAATCAACCAGGAACTCCAAAAAGTAATAGATGAGCAAACAGATCCATGGGGAATTAAAGTCTCAATCGTTGAAATTAAAGATGTTGAATTGCCTCAATCCATACAGAGAGCATTTGCAAGACAGGCTGAAGCCGAAAGAGAGAGAAGAGCAAAAATAATCAATGCAGAAGGGGAATTCCAGGCCTCTGAAAAATTATCTGAGGCTGCAAAGGTATTGAGTAAACATCCGGTTTCTGTACAGCTCAGGTTCCTTCAGACCCTAAAAGAAATAGCAACAGAACAGAATTCAACAATTATATTCCCGGTTCCTATTGATCTTATAGAAGTATTTATAAATAGGCTGGGTAAAAAATAAAAGGCAATAAATAACTTGTCTGGAAAGAAAAATTTAAATAATTACCCTGTAAAAAAAATTATTGGTAAAAAAATAATCCTGAGAGTACTGGAAAAAGGTGATTTAAAAAGATCTTTGGCCTGGTTAAAGGACCCTTCTGTCAATATGTATTTGAGCCAGAACTTTTGCGGCTATACAGAAGAACAGGAACTTAAATGGTTTAAATTCATTCAAAGTTCCAAGAATGATATAGTCTTTGCTATTGAAGATATAAATACAAATCTTCATATTGGCAATTGTGCCATGCACAAAATCAACTGGGGAAAAGGTGACTGTGAGCTGGGTATTGTAATTGGTGAGAAAGGTTACTGGAATAAAGGTTACGGCTCTGACACAATAATGAATGTTACAAAATTTGCAATGTTTGAGCTGGATCTTAAAAGTATTAAATTAAATGTTTACAAATATAACCACCGGGCAATAAAAGTATATAAAAAATGTGGATTTAAGCTGATTCAGACCCAGAAGAAAAATCATCTTTATAATGGAAAATACTGGGACACTTTAATAATGGAGCTTAAAAAAACTTAAAAATTAATAAATTATATACATCTTCATACATTCATATCCAATCATATAGGACCTTTAATATATATACATATCCATACATAAATATTAAATTTTATAATTATACTTATTTTATGTATTATAACCTTTGTTTTTAATAATTAATTTTTATGTTAATATTTTAAAATCTATTACCAAAAGTCTAAAATTATGTATACATATAGAAGAAAATATAGAATTGGTCCTGGTTCAATTTTCTTTATGATTCTATTTATATTAATCACTATAGGTATGGGTTACCTCTTTTATATGGACAAAGGAAATTTCTGGGATATGTTACCATTTGTCTGTATACCGGCAATCATAATAAGCCTTATACTTACGGTATTTAATTTTACAAAGAGAACCAGAGGAAGTTCATTCTTCGTTGTATTCTTTATACTATCTCTTACAGGGTTAATACTATCAAATTTTTTTGGTCCATCTGCTCTGAAAAATAAAGCAGAAAAAAGTTTTGACAATAAAGACTATTCCCAATCAATAAATTATTATAATACACTTCTAAATAATTACCCCAACAGCAAGCTTGCAGATAATGCACTGGAAAAAATTTCATATGCTTACTATTATAACAGCGACTACACGGAAGCAATTACCTATTTTAAAAAAGCAATAGATTCAGAAATAGTTAGTGATAATGATCTGGAAATAAAAGAGATTTTCGAAGATTGTTACTCAAAATTAGCCCAGTATTATTACAATAATGAAAAATATAGTCAGTCCGCCGAAAGTTATTTAAATGCAGTTGAAGTGTTTGAAGATATTAAAAGTAACTTTCCTGATACAAATGAAGCCTTTATTGCCATATATAAAATCCCTGAATATTTATATAATGCAGCATTGAATTTTAATAAAACCAAAGACTGGGAAAAATCCATAGAAGCACTTGAGAATATAATTAATAACTATAATGATAGTGAATATTTTTATGACGCCAGCTATCTTTTATTTAATACCTACATTGATAAGGCAACAGAACTTGCAAGTAATCTTAATTATGCAGAAAGTGTTGAAGAATTTCTAAAAATTCTGGACCTGGAAGTCCAGAATAATAACTATAATAATATTTCAGATTATGAGAAAAGAGGGGTATTCTACAATATACCACCCAATACCCTTAAAAGTATTGCCAGGGATAAATATAATTCCGGTAATTATAAAAAAGCATCGTTCCTTTATGAAATAATTGTTGAATATAATCCGGAACTAGAGGAAGAAATTAATCCCTTACTAATTGATTCAAAATTAAAACTCGTTGCTTCTTCAACTTATAACTTATTTGAGCAACCCGTTCCCGAGCGTAAATTTTGGGGTCCTGAAAAGAGTATATTGATAATTGAAAATAACACCGAATTTGATTTAACTGTATATCTAAAGGGACCTGAATATAAAATAATAATAGTTGAAAAAAACTCCACGTCTGATGAAATAGAGATCAGCGCCGGTACATACGAGGCTGCTTCAGAATTAACTAGTCCAGATATTTTACCTTATTATGGGGAAGTAACCTACGAGGAAGGCCGAAAATACAGAGAGGAATACCCAATCCCTGATTAAAAATACTATTCCATTCTTTTCAAACTATCATTAATTAATCCTTTTAAATTTTTATCTAAAAACCCTTTAACATTAATAAAATCATTTTCCCGGTTAACATTGCAGTTCATTTCCAAACCAACTATGAGTTTATCGAATATTTTAGAAGCAGATTTTATCTGCTCTTTTGTTTTTTTCTCATCAGCTTGCTTTAAATCCTTTACAGTTTCATCTACAGCCGCATTAAAATTGTCATAAGCATCTTTAAGCATTCCGGTAAAAGTTGCTTTCTGCCAGAACCATTTCCCACTATTCTTCTTGTTGTATAAATTAAAAAGGCCAAATAAATATTCTAAATCAACCTTTTTTAATTCACATATGTTCTTAATTATATACATCCTTTTAGTAATATGTGGCAACTTATTTAATTTTTCAAAATCTATCATATTTATAACTCCAATAAAATTTACTTCATCCTTTAAAAACTCGTTAACAATTCTTTAAACCAATTATATTCAAAGTATTTCTACAATCCATGCACATATTATTTAATATATTTTAAAAAATTATACTTATTTATTTTGAATCAAAAATCTAAGTGGCCTGTCTTCCCCTTTTTTTATGCCTATTCTTTCCGTCACTATTATTTTAGGATTATTATCCCCTGTCTTATAGTCAGATATATATAATCTGTTTCCACCTCTTACAATGTCAGCACCATTATCTTTTATATCTATACCCAGTGCTATGGTTAATTTACCCGGTCCGTCTGTAAGCCTGCCCTCTAGATTGACATTTCTTCTTTTTTTCATAATACCAATTCCCCAGAGAGGTTTTAGAGCTCTTATTAACACCGCACCCGGTTTTCCTTCATTTTCGGTTACAACATTTAATAGATAATACATCCCATAACACATATAAACATAGGCAATGCCTGGCTTTCCAAACATTATCTCGCTTCTGGGCGTCTTTCCACCATAAGCATGACTGGCAGGGTCATCTTCGCCAAAATAAGCTTCTGTTTCCAGAATTATTCCCCCAACCATTTCCGGTCCTCTAAATTTCACCAGTGCCTTACCCAGTAAATTCCTGGCTACCTCTGATGTATCTCTCCCGTAAAACTTTCTAGGCAATATATTTTTCATGAGAATTTCCATTAAATAATTACTATCGGTCTTCTAAATTTTAGAAAAATTATACCAATTGATTAACCAGGAAATAATAGCAATCCTATTTTTAATAGTCAATAAACTCACTATTTTCAATTGTTCTTTCTTTTAAAAAATAAAAAACTTTTTTGTTGAAATAGAAAAAAAAATTTTGTATATTACATAACAATATTGCTAAAGAATAAATAAGATTTATAAATTAAAAAGTGGAAAGGAACCCAATGGAAGTAAAAATAGATAAGGATCTCTGCACAGGATGCGGTCTATGCGAAGAAACATGCCCGGATATTTTTAAATTAAACGAGGATGAAGATATAGCAGAAGTTATCAAGAATGATTATGAAGAGAATGATGAAGAGTGCATTGAAGAAGCAGTAGAGAGTTGTCCAACCGAAGCAATATCAGCTGCTTAATTTATGCTAAACTAATTTACAACTTATATTATATAAAAATAGCCCTATCAAAAAAGACAGGGCTATTTTTTTATTGATATCACCTTCATATATATTTTTATATTATTATATTAGAAGAAAGCAGTTAACTAGACTGTTTTTACCATTAATATTTTATCCCTTACTTTTTTTATGTATTCTGCAGGATTATCTGACTCGTAAATAGCTGTGCCCATTACCAATACATTCGCCCCTGCTCCGGCAACAATCGGGGCTGTATCAATATTGATCCCTCCATCCACTTGAATATCAACACATTTTTTTACATTAGAGGAATATCTTCTGTAATCTTCGATCATTGCCTTTAACTTTTTAATCTTATAAACCATATCATGTATGAATTCCTGACCCCCAAATCCAGGATTGACCGTCATAATCAATACCATATCAACAAGTCCCAGGACGTTCTCTATGAAGCATAAAGGTGTTGAAGGATTTAATGCGACTGCAGCTTTCTTACCTGCCTGTTTTATATAGTTCAATGTCCGGTCTAGATGAGGGCATTCTTCAGCATGAACATTTATCAGATCTGCTCCACTTTCGATAAAACTATCAAGAAGTCTATCAGGCTTTTTAATCATAAGATGCACATCCAAAAAAAGCCCGGTATTTTTTCTCAAGCATTCTATAATGGGGGGACCAATAGTTATGTTTGGAACAAAGTTTCCATCCATAACGTCTATATGAAGCATCTCCACTCCGGCCTTTTCAACTTTTTTAATCTCGCTCGCCAGGTTTATAAAATTACTATTTAGAATAGAGGCAGCAATTTTTATTCCGCTATTTTCACTTACCACAGTTTTCCTTAATCTCGTCTTTAGTTACAATATGGATTATAATATAAAACTTAAGTCAAAAACTCAAATTAAACTTAAAAATCAATAAATCTGGCTTATAAGGTTGTAAATTTTTTTATATTTCACAAAACTATCTAAATATTTTTCTCTTATTTTCTCATCAGGGTAAAATTCTCTCTCTACCTTTATAAAACTCGAAATCGCCTGCTCAAGTGTAAATTTATCTGTTGCACTGCCCGCAAGCATCATTGTGGCAAGACAACCAGCCTCAGTTATTTGCATCTTCTTTATAGGCTTCCCCAAAATTGATGACTTAAGGGCAAGCTCTTTATCTGATTTAGCCCCACCACCTACTGCTCTAAGTTCTGTAATTTTTACTCCTGACTTTTCAGCCAGTTCAACATTGAATGCTATCTCATAAATCAGACCTTCTATTATCGCTTTAAAGATATCTTCCTTTTTGGTAGTTAAATTTAAACCCGTAATTGTACCCTTAGGAATAGGGTCATGATAAGGGGTCCCTGATGACGAAAAATAGGGAAGTACAAACAATCCTGAAGGATTAAAATCAAAATTTTTATAAAAATATTTTATTACACCAACCTGCTCTTTTTCAGCCAGCTCCTTTTCCTTATCTGCAAAAATGTCAACAAACCATTTGACCAGACTTCCTGAAGTCAAATTATATGCAATTGTTACAAACTTATTGGGAACTACATGAACTCTTGTTGAAAAGTCATTTTCATACATTGAATCACTTATTATCAGCTCATCAAGTGTTGCTGTAACACATTCAACAGTACCCATTCCATCAGCAGCTAATCCTCCTTTGATAGAACCTACTCCAAGTGCAGCACACTGTTGGTCATGACCCCCTGTAACAACAAGAACATTATTTTTGAATCCTAGATCTTTAGCTATATCATCTCTCACAACACCAACTATAATTCCGGAAGGTGATGGCGCTGAAAATAAATCTTTATCTATATCAAAAGTATTTAAAATTCTATCTGACCAAATTTTTTTTCTTATATCAAAAAACAAAGATGTTGATGAAAGTGAATAATTTATTTTTGTATCAGTAATTCCAAGTTTATGCTGGAGCAGATCCTCAGTGAATAAAATCTTCTTGGTTTTCCTATATATTTCAGGTAGATTATTTTTTAACCATAATATTTTATTTAATGCACAAATTGTCTGAGGAGGAAGACCTGTAATAAAATAAAGCTCTTTTGGAGTTATTTTTGTAAAAATAAACTCAAGTTCAGCTTCACTTCTTGAATCAGTTGAATAAATTGTATTGTAGATTATATTCCCATCTTCATCAATTGGAGTAAAGCTTTCTCCAACAGTTGACACTGAAAGAGCAGTTACCGGGTCTTTCTTAACCACGGGGCAAGAGTTTATCTCTCTTATTACATCAAAGATTTTATTCCACATAGGAATTGTATCAAATTCTACAAAGTGAGGTTTAGGATAAATTAGCTCATACTCCTGATAGGCACTTGCCAATGCCTTACCTTCTTCGTTGAATGCAATTGCTTTAGCCCCTGTTGTTCCAATATCAATACCTAGAAGGCTCATAAATCAGGTTATCTTATAATAAATAACATTTTGTAATAAAGTAAAATATCTAGATAATAGCATAAAACTGGATAAAGTAAAGTTTTCTATTGACTAATATTTCCAACTCTTTTTAAGATATCTTTTTTATTCATATTTATAAATTTAATTTATATTTATAAGAATTTCCTTCTGGATCACCGGCCTATAATCACCCAAAAGTCGACATATTTTAGGTTATCGGAGTTAAAAAATACCATAGATCACAATACAGTATCAGAAAACACGCGCAGCAGAAGAATAAATAAGAAAAAGACCCTATAGTGGCAAGTTTTATAGCAGCATAGTATCCTGCAACCTTATAACAATCCTAGCACACATGGTCGCAGTCTATATAATCATCCTGGATTAATAGCTTTTTTCACTAAATTTACAAATATATTACATATAATGTAATAAAAATGCTTTACAAAATCTAAGAATGGTGTATATTTATTACATTGATATAGGTATTAAATATTATGGAAAACACAAAAAAACAAAAACTATTTGAAACTGCTTCACTTCAACAAGGCTATTTTACAGCAAAACAAGCTGTACGTGCTGGATTTTCCTATAGGATGCAAACCCATTATAAGCAAAGTGGTGAGTGGCTTGAAATTGATAGGGGTATTTTTCGGCTGGCACAATTTCCAAATTCACCTGATGAGGACTATGTAAGATGGTCTCTCTGGAGCAGAGATCGGAATGGCCGGCCCCAGGCTGTTATTTCCCATGATTCAGCTCTTAGTATCCATGAATTAAGTGATATTATGCCCTCAAAAATACATTTTACTGTTCCTCCCGGATTTAGAAAAAAAGCATCTAAAGGATGTGTCATTTACAGAGGGGAAATCTCAGATTGCCAAAAAGAGCAAAGAGAAGGGTTTTTTGTTACAAATCCTCTTCGTACAATAATTGATTCTGCCGGATCAAATGTCAGTATAGATTATCTCGAACAGGCCATACAAGAGGCCTGTGATAAGGGAATGATACAGATTATTGATATCGCGGGCGCAGAAATGCCTGAAAAGGCAAAAGAAAAAATAATGATAGTTTTTAAAAACATGAAAAATAGAAGAGAGAAGATTAAATGACTGCTAGTTTTAAAAAATATAATGATGCAGCTTCCTTCAGGCGGCTCTTGAAGACAGGCTCAAAAATATCGCTCGCAAACAATCAATCCCTTTAGACCGTTTGCGAAGGAGGGTCACATTTGACAGGTTTCTCGCGCGGTTATTTAAGTCAAACAGTCGAGAGCAAAAATGGCTGCTAAAAGGTGGGTATGCATTGGAATTACGGTTTCATGGTTTGGCGAGAACGACCAAAGATATTGATTTTTCAATACCCCATATGAAAAATCCCAATGAAAATACAATTCGTGAGCTGCTTCAGGAGGAAGCTAAAAAAGATATGTCTGATTGGTTTCAATTCTATATAGGACTTCCTATGAGAGAATTTGATCAGGCGGTATATAGCCGGTGGCGTTATCCGGTTGAGACAAGAGTTGCTAACCGGGTTTTTACAAAATTTCATATTGATATAGGGATTGGTGATGCGGTTATCTCTGAGGCTGAATGGAAAAAAGGCGATAATATTTTAGGATTTGCCGGAATAGATCCGATATGCGTGGCTATGTTACCGGTTGAGCAGCATTTCGCAGAAAAAATACACGCATATTCATATCCCTGTGAAAAAAGGCATTTTTCACGCATAAGAGATTTGGTTGATCTGGTTTTAATTATTGAACAGGGTCTCCCTGATAAGAAACTGGTAATATCAGCAATTAAAGCAACATTTAAACTACGCAATACGCACGATATGCCTAAATTATTAGAAATACCGCCTGACATTCTGGAGGATAGTTACGCAAAAATGGCACAAGATTGCGGTATTACGAAAAAGGAAATGGCGGAAGTTTTTTCTCTTTTACAAGAGTATTGGGCAGGATTGAGAAAATGAAAGCTATTAAACATTGAGAAGATTAACTGTAGAAACCTATTATGCTCCGCAGCACTTATTATATTTCTTGCCGTTCAAGATCCTTATTCTCCAGAAGCCTTGATAGATCAGAAGTCTTTCTATTTAACAGAAACTTGCTAAAAGATCTCTCAAAGATCTCCTGGGAGACCGTAAAGGATTATTACATATGTACCTGCAGGAAAGATGGAGGAAATCCCGCAGCAGTGGCAGTTATCCAGACCTTTGGAGATTATCTTGCCTCCGGTCCACATATGCATATACTGGCAGCTGACGGCTGCTTCTCTGGTGATGGATTTTTCTATACTCCCGGTATTGATATTGACACTGAATCCCTTGAAAAACTATTCATACACAAAATATTTAAGTTGCTCCTTAGTAAAGGACTTATCACGAAAAGGACAATATCTTCCTGGCGGCACACTGGTTTTGGGATCTACTGTGGAAAGAGGATATATCCAAAAGAGACAAGATCTACAGAAAATCTGGCAAGGTATATCATAAGAGCGTCTTTTTCTTAAGGCGTGAATGAAATATTATCCTGATAAGGCAAAGGTCACATATGAGTTCAAATACGGAAAAGAGGTAAAGGAGTTTAGCTGCCTCACCATTTGCTCGTTCTTGTTGGGGATATGGCTTGCAATGCTTGCAATAAAATCTACTTGCCAAAGCATTTGCAGACATAAATTATACTTTAGCATATATGTGCAAATATATAAATAAAAATTGGCTTGGTAAAAAATGGTAACTGTTATCCACGGTACATCATTATGAGAATACTGCATCACGGTATTTGAGTTAAAAAGCCTATTGGTTTATAATTAAAAAATGGAAATATTTTGGGAAGTTTTGACCGTGGACCAGAAAGAAATCCTGCCCAGGCTTGTATTTTTAAAGGAGCAAAATTTTTATCTGGCAGGCGGTACTGCCCTGTCTCTTCAGATTAAACATAGAACTTCTGCGGATTTTGATTTTTACACTGAAAAAGAATTTCACCCTGCAGGAATTTATGAACAATTTCAGAGGCAGAAGAACAGAAAAATTTTACTATCTGCAATTACAGAAAAAAACACTTTGCTTCTGGAACTAAATTAAAATAATGCATAAAACAAACTTACATGAAATTACAATAATAAAAAAGTAATTTTAACAAATTTTAATTCAAGTTTACACTGGCGCTAAATTCTATCAATCCAATAGTCCGGTTTTCTGTGTAAATGGGCAAATGCAAGAACAACAATCTTGTCATTTTGAATAGAATAGAGAATCTTGTATGGAAAGTTGTGGAGAATATACCGCCGAATTTCTTTACGTTCCGACGGCCATGCTTGAGGGTATTGCTGAATGCGGAGGAGTGAAAGTTTGACTACTTCTTCGAACCTTGTTCCTAAACCTGGTTGTTCTATTTCATAAAACTCTTTTGCGTCATCAAATTCCAGACTGGCAATTTCGAGGATTATAATTTGCATTCTCATTTTTTAAGGAATATATCCTCGAAAGAGACCGTTTTAATTTTCCCTTCCTTATATGCTTTAAGCCGTTTCTCAGCTTCAGCGGTCCATATTTTTTCAATTTTTGGGTCGGGGATGTCAAGGCTCTTAAGCAATGCTTCAATGACAATGGATTTTTCCGCCGGCTTAAGATGTAACGCTTTAGATATTATTGTTTTTGTCGGCGACATATTTTACCTCTTATACTTTTAATATAAATTATTATAACATAAATTATGCGATGAATACATATCTTTCGATAGTTGAAGAGTACGTTCCAGAAAGGATCACATTTAAGTCAGCTGCAAGCTTTTCTATATCTGGTAAATTCAGCAATTATGTTTTCCTCTTTTGTTTCGGCCTTTTCGAGACTTTTGCTAATATACTCGCCAAACTTATATAAAAGCTCCTTTCTGACCTCTAACGAGATGCTGTCAGCATCCTCGAGCGGAATATATAAGCCTGCGACCTTTCCATTTCGTGTTATTAGGATAGGTTCATCTTCCTTAAAATATACAGTAGCCTTATCTATAAAGTCACGTATGCTCGTTACCTTCATAATTGATCACCATGACTATATTATCACTTATCAAAATTGTGTGAATAATTGTGGTCACTAAAATGAACTTGCTTTTGGATCACCCTTCTATAAGCACACATGTCAGACATAATACAGTTTATCGGATTCAAGATATCCAATATTTATTTTATTATTACTCCCAAACAGGATATTGCTCTGGTGACTCACCTTGCCTGTCGACAATTACAGGTTGAAGCGGCGGCGGTGTTTCTTTATCAATTTTTAGAAGCTTGATATCAAACCACCACTCATCGCCAAAATCAAAAAGATAAAATATTTCTTGCCCCCCTAAAAAGCCTGAGATCAGCAATGTTTACCTCGTCTGTAGTTTTGCCTTCTTCTTTAACCTCTGGACAATTTATTGGTTTTCCGGTATTACGTTTTCCGTCAATATAGAAGGTGTAGAGGTGATCATTATCAAAATCAAAAGCTTCCTGTATAGCCAGGTGCAGATCAGAAAGATAATGATAGTGTGATAAACTTATTTTTCTCCAAAGACCGCTATGAAGGCTAACTTTAAATGTGTAAACTCCACTCCTGTCAAATTCATCCTTATAAATTACTGTCTTTTTTACCTTTTCCTCAGGAAAAAATTCCTTAAATATATCAAATGGGCTCTTATCATTTTGAAGTTTAATCTTTTTTTTCATTTGCGAATAACACAGCGTACTCTCTATCTGGTAAATTAGATCATTATTGCTTATTTTTGACATATCACTAGATCTCTTTCAATTAATTTAGTGCTGTTTTAATATTCTTGAATTTTCCAGTCCGGGGAATTTTTCCCGATAAATTCATTCATATCTTTTATGTCATCTGGATTTGTGCAATATTTTTTCCATTTATCAAAAACTTCTTCGAAATTTTGTTCGGGAGCATCTACGGCCCAGTCTTTAAATTCATTTTCTGACTCTTTTTCAAACTTATATATACCTTTCAATATTCCCATACAATACTTTTTTGCTTCCTCGTCCATTTTAAGATCCTGGCGTTTTATAAGCTCATCTAAATATGGTTCTATTGCATCTTCAAACATTTCCCATGCTTTTTCACCTGGGTCTACGTATCCATAACTTGTAGAACCAGACTGGTCCCAGACATCTTCAACTTCAAGACTATCTAATTCCCAGAATACCTCATCAGCTATATCTTCAACTACTATTTCCTTAAAATATTCTGATGCAGCGTGTTCAATTCTTTTTAAAAGAGATACATCTTCTTCTGCAAGCCTCTTTAAGATAACTAATCCATCATCAGCATTAATCCTGTCTAAAATATTCAATTCTTTTTTAGTATTCTTCTTTTTTTTATCAGTCATCAGTTGCTTCTTTCTATTACTTAATTTTAAATATTATCTGATAAATATATATACATCGTGCACCCAAAAATACACATACATAGGTAACCTTAATGAATATTTGTTTACATACATCGTGCACCAATTTTCATAATTATCTATACTGGTCTAAAAAACAAAGGAGGCCAGTATGGATGAGATTGAAATCAGAAAGCAAGCATTTTCTAGATATGAAAATGGTGAATCTCCCAAGGCAATATATCAAAGTCTTGGTAAAAGTAAAAGATGGTTCTTTAAATGGTTAAAACGCTACAGGTATGATGGAGAGAACTGGTCAAAAGACCTTTCAAGAAAACCCCATCGTACTCGGGAAAAAATTAATGAAACTATGGAACAGGCAATAATTGATACAAGAAAAAAACTTGAGGCCACACTCTATGCCCAGATAGGGGCACTAAATATCAGGTGGCATTTAGAAAAGCAGGGCCTTAATTCTGTTCCTGTTTCAACTATTAATAAAGTACTTAAACGAGGCAATCTTGTTAAAAAACGTCACAGATATGAGCCTAAGGGTGTCAATTATCCAGCCCTAAAAGTTAGCCAGAGTAATTTTTTACATCAGTTTGATGTAGTTGGCCCCCGTTATTTAAAAACTGACGGACGTTTCTATTCAGCCAATACAATCGATGCTTATGACAGAAGATGTTGTATTAATCCTGTGCGCAGACAGACTAAAAGTGATATTCTTGCCTGCCTTATCCGTTGCTTTCAGATACTGGGAATACCGGAGTATCTGCAGATGGATAATAAACTGCCTATGAGGGGTTCTAACAGGTATCCGCATAGCTTTGGCCTTGTTATTCGTCTTTGCCTTTATCTTGGCATACAGCCCATATTTATCCCCATAAGTGAACCCTGGAGAAATGGAATAATAGAGAAATTTCAGGATGTTTTTGACAAGATGTTTTTTAGGTCTCAGTATTTCATTGATTTTTCCCATCTTGTATCTCAAGCTAAAGGATTTGAGGTATTCCATGATAACAATCACAGATACAGCACCTTAGACGGTAAAACTCCTGCTGAGAAAAGATCCGGCGATATAAGATATCTTTCTAAAGATTTTAGGCTGCCTTCTAAACTCAGTATTGCCAACGGGTATGTCCACCTTGTAAGATTTATTAGAAGCAACAGGATTTTAGATATATTTGGGGAGAAATTCTCTATGCCGGTAGATCTGGAATACGAATATGTCTGGGCAACAATTGATACTGGCCAGGAAACTTTATCCATATACCATGACTTAAAACTGGTTGAGAAATTTGATTATCCTTTACCAAAGACTTATATTGAATTGTCAAAGATCGATCTATAGAGTAACCTATGTATATGTATTTTAAGACTCTAAGATAAGTAACCTATGTATATGTATTTATTAATTACAGTTTAAGTTTTTCTATTAATTCTTTTACCTGTTTTAATGCCAGGCTGTCTTCCGGGATATTAAATATTGTTTTTCCACTGATATCCATTTCATAAATATTATCATCCATATTTATAATACCCAGCAAATCAAGCTTTTTCTCCTCTATATATTCCTTGAGCCTGTCATCTAGTTTCCCATTAACCCTGTTTACTATCAGAAATATTTTTTCCGCATTAATGTTTATCTCGTCAGACAGGTCTTTTATCCTTGATGCAGTAAGGATTCCCTTTGGAGAAGGGTCAGATATTATAAGCAGATAATTAACATTGCTGGTTGTTCTCCTGCTTAGATGTTCCATCCCTGCTTCATTATCCATAACAATATAATCATAATTATCCTGGAGGATATCTATATATTTTTTAAATAGATTATTGGCATAGCAATAGCAGCCAGGCCCTTCTCCTCTACCCATGACCAACAGGTCAAATCCATTGCTCTCAACTAATGCTTGCTGTATATTCATCTCCACCAGTTGATCTTTATAAATACCTCCTGCAAGACGGGCAGCATTTTTTTTAAAGTCCTCCCGGATCATACCTATGGTATTTGAAACATTGACTCCCAGAAATTCATTAAGATTTG
>Ga0315285_10004388_pt1 | contig 14619 bp, 17 predicted proteins | sample YL17G09_36_MG_FD_203698 | JGI IMG/M metagenome (GOLD analysis project Ga0315285, IMG submission 203698) | Sediment microbial communities from Yellowstone Lake, YNP, Wyoming, USA - YL17G09_36 | ecosystem: Environmental > Aquatic > Freshwater > Lake > Sediment | place: USA: Wyoming | collected...
AAAGAAGAAATGGGGAACAATGCAAAAAGTCCTCAGTTCACAATCTAGACTAAACAGAATTGTTGCAGATATACTGCTAGACATGGAAACAAAAGATAGACTTCAAAGTGGAAACGGCAATGCTATTCTTGTCGCTGGAAGTATCTACGAAGCATGTAAATATTACGAATTATTCCAAAAACATGGCTTAAAGAAATGCGCAATAGTCACTTCATTTTCTCCAACCATAGATTCGATTAAAGGCGAAACAACAAGTTCAGAAGAAGAAACAGACGATCTTCAGAAATATGAAATTTATCAAAAAATGCTTGAGGGAAAAGATCCCGATGTATTTGAAAAAGAAGTAAAGAAAAAGTTTGTAGAAGAACCTGGACAAATGAAATTATTAATTGTAGTGGATAAACTTTTAACAGGTTTTGACGCTCCACCAGCAACATACCTATACATAGATAAAAGCATGCAAGACCATGGATTATTCCAAGCAATTTGCAGAGTAAATCGTTTAGATAGCGAAGATAAAGAATATGGCTATATCATAGATTATAAAGATTTATTTAATAGCTTAAACAACGCAGTAAAAGACTACACCTCTGATGCTTTTGATGAATTTGATGAAGAAGATGTTAAAGGACTATTAAAAAATAGAATTATAACTGGAAGAGAAAATCTAGATTCATCACTTGAAAATATTAAAGCTCTTTGCGAACCAGTAAAACCACCTAAAGGCTCATTAGATTTTATTGAATATTTTTGTGGAGATACAGAAAACCCTCAAGATTTGAAGAATAATGAACAAAAAAGAATAACACTTTACAAATTAACTTCTAAGTTAGTTCGCGCGTATTCAATTCTTGCAAGTGAAATGAAACAAGCCGGATATTCTCAAGAGGAAGCAGAGAAAATTAGGGCTGAAGTTCAACATTATGAGCACATAAGATCTGAAATAAAACTTGCAAGTGGAGATTACATAGATCTTAAAGCATATGAACCAGCGATGCGTCACTTAATAGATTCATATATCGACGCTGAAGAAAGTAAAACAATCTCTGCTTTTGATAACCTCACTATTATCGATCTTATACTCAAACAAGGGGAACATGCTATAGAAAATCTACCATTAAGTATTAGAAAAACAAAAGAAGCTGTTGCCGAAGTTATCGAAAATAATGTTCGTAAACTGATTATAGATGAAAAACCTACGAATCCTAAATACTTCGAAAATATGTCTGTTTTATTAGATGAACTAATCAGAGAACGAAAACAAAAAGCAATTGATTATGCTAGATATTTGAAAAAAATAGTTGATTTTGTAAAACAACTTAAAAATGTTTCAGGCTCAACTGCATACCCAAAAGAAGTAAACACAAATGCTAAAAGAGCCTTTTACGATAATTTAGGAAATAATGAAAAACTTGCGTTAACTTTACATGAGAACATTACTCAATATAAACCAGATGGCTGGAGAGGAAATAAAATAAAAGAAAAAAAAGTTAAAATTGCAATTAAAAAAGCTTTAAAAGAATATGATATGGCTGGTGAAGAAGAAATTGAAAAAGTTTTAGACCTGGTGAAAAACCAAAATGAATACTGAAACAAATATACTCCAAGTTCGTAACTTAAATATTGAAACTATTAAAAAAGATATTAAAAACATACATTTAGGAGTTTATCCTCCAAATGGGAGGATTAGAGTTGCAGCTCCATTAAAAACAAAAGATGAGGCAATAGAATTATTAGTTATTTCAAAAATACCTTGGATAAAAAAGCAGCAATCAAAATTTATTAAACAAAAACGACAAACGAAGAGAGAGTATGTTTCTGGTGAAAGTCATTATTTTTTTGGCAAAAGATATCTTTTGAATGTGCTCAAAACCAAAGATAAACCAAGAATTGAAATAAAAAGAACTAAGTATATGGATTTATACATAAAAGAAAATACTAAGTATAAGAAAAAAGAAAAGATTATTGAAAATTTTTATCGAGCTGAAATTAAAAAACTAATCCCTGATTTACTAGAAAAATGGGAAAAGATACTTGGCATTAATGTTAACGAAGTTAGAATCAAAAAAATGAAAACAAAATGGGGTTCATGCAATCCAAAAGACAAAAGAATATGGCTAAATCTAGAACTTGCAAAAAAACCCTTTCATTGTATTGAATATGTTATGGTTCATGAAATGATCCATTTTGCTGAAAAAAATCATAGCGACAAATTTAGACATTTAATTAAATTACATCTTCCACAATGGGAGCAACACAAAAAAGAACTCAACAGTAGCATATTAAGTTATTCTACATGGGTATAATCAATCTTAATCGTTCTAAAAAATATCTTTTTCTTTAAAATTTGCTTTATTTATTATTCAGAATCCATTTCATTTTTAAATTTTTGTAATGCCTCATTAACAGCATGAGATGTTGTTGAAAAACGTTTATCTTTTACTTTTACCTTAATCCAATTGTAAAGTTCTGGATCTATTGAAACCGATGTTTTAATGTATTTAGGTTCTTTCTTTTTTGGTCTCACCATAAAACCTGATATTACACCAAAACTTATAAATACTTCCATTACTATAACAGTTATGGTAATACTATAACTTACCAAATATCATTAACTAACGGAGAATGAAAGTGGAAGAAAAACAAGACCAAAAAAAGGATTACCAACTTAATAATCCAATAAAACTAAAGCCAAACGCAGCTACATTTGAAAAAGTAGCATTTCATGCAGAAAGATGGCAAAGACTTAGCAAATCATCTATTGACCACAGATTAAGATGTGCTAGGAGAATGTCAAAACATCTAGTATATCCTATCAAATTTAATGATCCAAGTTACGAACAATTCATCGCATATATGGATTACAGAGAAAGAATTGAAGGTGCCTCAGGCTATGCTCTAATGAATGACCTCAGAGCTATGCAGATGTTTTTAAGAGCATTTGATATAGATCAAAGAACATGGTTCTATAAGCTACCGATAATGCCTAGACATAAAAAAAGAAAAGTACCTTTTCCTGAAACAGTCCATGAACTTTTTAATCATAAGTATTCCAAGGATCCCTATGAAAACGCTCTCTACCAATATATGATGTTTCATAATTTCTTTATTGGTTGGAGAGTACCAAGCGAACCATGTGCAATGACAGTCAAAGATATAGACATTGACAACAAAGGCAGAGGTAGTTTAATAATAACTGAAACAAAGAAAAGATATTCAAAAAGAATGATCATCCCAGAAAAATATGTGCTTTCAGCACCAACGTATAAGAGTTTTAAAAACTGGATAGATAATTGGCGACCTAAAGTTGAGAATCAATACAGCGGTGATGCACTGTATCTTCAACCAAATGGTAAACCATTTACAGTAAGATATCTAGGAAAAAAATTAAGTGAAAATGGAAAGAAAGTATGGCCACATTACCAACCATATGTATCAAGACACTGGTGTGCAATAGCTCTTTTGATAAGAACTAAAATCGAAACCAAAACCTGGGATACAAGACGAGTACAAAAATATCTTGGACATGAAAAACCATCAACAACAGATACATATATTGAATTTGCAGAAGAATACTTTAGACAACTACCAAAAGACTGGTTTTTACATGCTTTAAGAAAACAATCTAAAAGATAGGAGTCAAGAGATGAAGAAAATAGGCTCTCTTAAAAAAATTCTCTCCGAGAGACGAGTATGGACTTGTCGGGATTTGAACCCGAGGCCTCCTCCATGCCAAGGAGGCGATCTTCCGAGCTGATCTACAAGCCCAAGTGTAAGCGGCACTAAACAGGGTATAGCAAATAAAATTCACGTATAAAAAAGTATTATTAGCCTTTATCATATATTTTTGGATTAAAATGAAGAAAAAAGAACTGGAAATAATCCTGCAAAAAGTTCCTGCATTTGAAAAACCATCTCCAATACTTGAACAATATCTCACACCAGCAGGAATAGCAGCAGACATTATATTTATTGCATACCAATTTGGAGATATCGAAGATAAAATAGTTTTTGATTTAGGTTGCGGAACTGGAATTTTTGTGTTTGGGGCAATAATTGCTGGTGCTAAAAAGGTTATTGGGTTTGACATCGATAAAAATAGTATTGAGCAAGCAAAAAAATATGCAAAAAGAAATAATTTATGTGTTAAATTTTTAGTAAAAGATGTTACAGACATCAAAGAAAAATGTGATACAATTATTATGAATCCACCTTTTGGCGCACAAAAAAGTGATAGGAAAGCAGATAGAAAATTTATTGAAAAAGGCTTTGAAATAGCATCAATATTTTATTCTCTTCATCTATCAAAGACAATTCCTTTTATAAAAATGATGATTTCTTCAATGGGAGGTAATATTAATTATTCAAAGAATTATGTTTTTCCAATAAAATATACCTACGAATTCCATGATAAAAGAGTTGTAAATTATGATGTGTCTCTATTGAGAATCGTTACAAAAACAAAGTGAAAAATATTAATCAAAAGTATAATTAATAGGATTTTTTATCTTGAGCTAGAATTATTGGTTTAAAAACTAAGAGATGGCGGTTTAAAACAGTTGGTTTTAAAAACCGTAAAACAATTGAGAATGGTAATAGTCTAAGAAATTGGGTGAAAAAGATGAAATATGTCAAAAGTGCCGATGAGGAATACATACTTGATGATGGAGAAAACATCAATGACCTTGGCAAATGTAAACTAGAAGAAGCAAAGAAGGCGGCAGAAGAAGCTGCAAAAAAAATAAACAAACCTGTATTCATAATGAAAACTGTAGGCTACATAGACCCGGATTTATAAAAACTGATATCCTATAGTAACAGCCGAAAGTATAATAATAGGTTATCTTATCTGCTTTCGACCTAGAGTTGAAAATAATATATATAAAGTGATTGAAATGGCGCGAACAAAGACAAAGAGATTCAGAGGATCCATGACCCATGGTAGAGGTAAAAAGGGCGGTCGTGGTGCTGGTTTAAGAGGTGGTAGAGGAAACGCTGGTTTATGCAAACATAAATTCATGTACATGATGAAATACATGCCAGATCATTACGGACGGCATGGTTTTAAGAGACCTCAGAGTATTTTAAAAGAGAATAAAACTATTAATGTTGGTGAACTAGAAGAAAAATTCCCTGAAAAAAAAGACATTGATCTCAAAAAAGAAGGTTTTAATAAATTACTTGGTGGGGGAATTTTAAATAGTAAGCTTAAAATTAAGGTTAATAGTGCATCAGAAAAAGCTATAGAGAAAATTGAGAGTAAAGGTGGAGAGGTAATATTACCTGAAGTATTGCAAGAGCAGCAAGTAAAGGAAAAAGTGGGAAAAAAATAAATATTAATTGGGTTTTACAATGGCAGAAGAAAAGAAGAGTCGGTTATTTGCTTTAAAACCAATTATTGAGAGATGGCCTGCAGTCTCTAAACCTGAAGGGCATGTTAATTTTAGAAATAAAATTTTGTGGACTATTCTCTGTTTGATTCTTTATTATATTTTAACTAATGTAATGATTTTTGGACTTAGTGGCGGAGCTATTGATCTTTTTGAAAAATATAGATTCATCATGGCTGGCGCTTCAGGGTCGATTATGCACCTAGGTATAGGTCCAATTGTTACGGCATCAATTATTCTGCAGTTATTTGTTGGTGCAAAGATAATTAAACTTGATCTAACTAAACAAGAAGATAAGGCAATTTATCAGGGAACGCAGAAGATACTTGTTATTGTGATGATTGTTGTTGAGGCAATTCCGCAGATATTTGGATATTTACGTCCAAGCGAAGGATTAATTGGGTTGGCTGGCGGCGAAGGTATGGCAAATATGATTATAGTTATCCAGCTGATTATTGGTGCTTTGCTTGTATTTTTCATGGATGAGCTTATCTCTAAATGGGGTATTGGCTCTGGTATATCCTTATTTATTGCTGCTGGTGTTGCAGAGGCAATATTTATCGGGCTTTTCAACTGGTTACCAGTAGGTGGTGGTGCAGTATCTTTAGGTAATCCTCCAAGTGGGGTAGTACCTGGTACATACTTTCTGACTACATCAATGACGCTTGAAGATTTGGTGGGTGGCGGATATCAAACAATATTTATTGGTAATCAACAGATAGGATATCAAAATGCAATTGTCCCCTTAATTGGTACCTTATTCATCTTTTTAATTGTTGTTTATGCAGAGTCTTCTAGAATAGAGCTTCCTCTTGCTCATGGAAAGGTGAGAGGTGCACGTGGTAGGTATCCCATTAGATTGATTTATGCATCAAATATCCCTGTTATTCTTATGGCTGCACTTCTAGCAAACATAAACATGTTTGCACTTCTTTTTTATCAATCTAATTTACCTATTTTAGGTCATCAATGGTGGATTGGTGCATATGATACAACAATTAGTACATCGCCTTTGTCTGGTGGAGCGTGGTATCTCAATACTCCCAGTGGAGTTACCCAATGGTTAATTCCAATAATGCAAGGGGGAGATGCTTCTCATGGCGCTATGCAGTACGCGATAAGAGTTATAATTTATATGTCAGTAATGATAATTGGATCTGTACTTTTTGCAAAGTTTTGGATAGAGACAACTAATATGGGCGCCCGTGATGTAGCAAAGCAAATTCAAGGTTCAGGGATGCAAATACCAGGTTTTAGAAGAGATCCTCGTGTACTATCAAAGGTGTTAGAAAGATATATCCCTGTGGTGACAATCATAGGTGGTGCAGCAGTTGGAGCACTTGCAAGCTTTGCAGATTTAGTAGGAACAGTAGGCAACGCTAGCGGTACTGGTGTACTACTTACTGTTGGTATTTTAATTCATATGTACGAAGATATCGCTAAAGAACAAGCAATGGAGATGCATCCTGTTCTTAGAGGATTCTTTGGTAATGAATAACACAATTAGGTGAGGATGTTATGGGTGTTATTGTGGTTACAGGTATACCTGGCGTAGGAAAAACGACAGTTATGAAAAAAGCTGCTGAGGGAATGGACATAGAATTTGTTACATTTGGAACAGTCATGTCAGATATTGCTTTAAAAATAGGCTTGGTAAAAGACAGAGATGAAATGAGAAAGCTTACTCTTGAACAACAAAAAAAACTGCAAATTAAATCAGCTGAGAAAGTTGCAAAAATGGGAAATGTTATTCTTGACACGCATTGCACAGTAAAAACTCCAAAAGGTTATATGCCTGGACTTCCAGAATGGGTTATAAAAAAACTTAATCCAACAGCAATTGTTTTAGTAGAAGCTGACTCTGAAGAAATTTATAACAGAAGAGCTGGGGACCCAACAAGAAATCGAGATCCTGATACAAAAGAACAAATCGAAGAGCATCAAATGATGAACCGTGCTGTTGCAATGGCATATGCTGCTTTGAGTGGTGCCACAGTTAAAATAGTTTTTAACCATGATAATGCTATAGATGATGCTGTGAAACAAGCAGTACCAGTACTTAAGTAGAGGATAATATGAGAAAATTAGATAATAAAGCACAGGGAAGTAATCTAATAATGCTGATGATTTTGTTGATGTTGATGTTTTTTATAATGCCTATGCTAGCTCCGATTATGGCAAGTTATTTACATTTTGTTTTAATGCCTCTCGTAGGTTTTAATGGGCAATATCCGGTTTTAACATTGTTTTTTGCAGGAATAATCGTGGTACTTTTTTCCTCTTTGCTAACAAATTTTTTTACAGATTGGAAGAAAATGGGCGAATCACAAGAGATGTCTAAGGCATTCCAGAAGGAGATAACAAAAGCTAGGAGAGAAGGCAATACAAGCCAGATAAGCAAACTTATGAAAATGCAACCTGAAATTATGAAGAGACAGACAGAAGCATCTGGAGGCATGTTGAAACCTATGCTTTTTTTGATTATTTTTATCTGGCCTATTTTCATTTGGCTTAGAGCATTTCTTTCAGGGCTGTCACACTATTACTTTACAGTACCCTGGGCTGATCAAGTTTCATTTTTCAGTTATCCATTTCTATTTCAAGCTTGGCTATGGCTTTATTTAATATTTTCTATAGCAATTGGACAGGTATTGCGACAGGGTTTGAAATTAATCAGCTGGTCTGATAGGTGGAAGAATATAAAAGGAAAAATAAGACCTTCTTCTGTTAAATAAATAATTGGAAACATGGTGACAATTACAATTAGTGGAACACCTGGTAGTGGTAAATCAACCGTTGCTAAACTTTTAGAAGATAAATTCGGTATTAAATATGTTTATTCTGGTATGATTTTTAGAGAGATGGCGAAAAAATATAATATGTCTCTTGAAGAATTTGGAAAATATTGTGAGGGAAACAGCAAAATTGACAAAGAATTAGATGATCGACAACTTGAAATACTACAGAAAGGAGATGTTATTTTAGAAGGAAGGTTGGCTGGGTGGTTTGCTCATAACAATAACATACCCGCTTTTAAAATAGCATTGATTGCTGATCTAGAAACAAGGGCAAAACGAATAGTAAAACGTGAGGAGGGTAGTGAAGAAAAAAGGAAAAAAGAGATACTGGAAAGAGAGAGAAGCGAGGTTTTACGCTATAAGAAGTATTACAAAATTGATATTAAAGATATTTCAATCTATGACCTTGTTATTGATTCAGGAGATAAAACACCTGAAGAAATTGTGGATATCATTATTAAAAAACTTGATAGATAAACACTTTTTATATAAGCTTTTTATTCTAGTGCATTAAAATGTTAAATAAAAAATACTTGTTACCATCCGATAAAAAACGTAAACGAATTATCAAAGTACAGGTAAAAACTAATCCAAATTATGGTAAGTCACCTAATGAGTATAGTGTTAGAGAGTTAATTAATAATGGAATAATTAATCTAGATAAACCTTGTGGGCCTACTTCTCATCAGGTAGATGCTTGGTTAAGAGAGATACTTGAAGTTGATAGGGTTGGTCATGGTGGCACTCTGGATCCCAATGCAACAGGTGTTCTACCTATTGGAATTGGTGATGCTACAAGAGCCTTACAAGTTCTTCTTTCTGCTGGTAAAGAATATGTAGGTTTAATGAGGCTACATAAAAATGTTGATAAAAAAAGAATTTTAGAAGCATGCAACAGCTTTATTGGAGAAATAACTCAAGTTCCTCCAGTCAGATCTGCAGTTAAAAGAGTTAAGAGGAAGCGACAAATCTATTATATAGACATTATTCAAATCAAAGACAGGAATGTATTGTTTTGTGTTGGTTGTGAATCAGGTACTTACATACGAACTTTGTGTGTTGATATTGGTAAAAAACTAAAATGTGGTGCTAATCTTGCAGAACTTAGACGTACTAAAGTTGGGAATCTAAGGGAAGAGGATTCTTTTATTTTACAAGATATAAAGGATGCATATACTTTTTGGAAAGAGGACAAGAATGAAAAGGAAATTCGTTCTGTTATTTTTCCAATGGAAAGATTTTTTGATCATTTACCAAAGATTGTAATTCGTGATTCTGCAGTAGATGCCCTGTGTCATGGAGCAAGTCTGGCGGTTCCTGGAGTTGTAGAAATTGATTCAGATATAAAAAATGGTGATATGGCTGCTGTTCTAACATTGAAAGGTGAGGGTGTTGCATTAGTAAGTACTTTAATGTCTACAGAAGAGATTATTCAGAAAGATAAAGGCGTATGCGCTCATCTCGAAAGGGTTTTGATGAATAAAGGAACATATCCTTCTATCTGGAAAAAATCTTAATAAAGTGTTTTATTTATCTTTTGGTTTGTTTTTGCCGAGGTGGCTCAGACCGGCTACGGCGCGAGCCTGGAAAGCTCGTGAGGCGCTAGCTTCGCGGGAGTTCAAATCTCCCCCTCGGCGTAAATTTATTAATTTTATTGAATAAAAATAATACTATGGAAAAAAACAGACTGATTTCATTTCAAAATAAAAAAAGAGAGGAAAGAAAAAGAGAGAGATTTTCTATATAACTTTATCTTAAGGTTTTATCGACTCTGCTATCTCGATCATTTCAGTTGAATCTAGGAATCTTTCTCCACCGGCAGATAGGAATAGCCAATATTCTTCTAGATTCCAACTTAGACATGACGTTCTGTAGATTATAGTGCCTGTATAATCAGTAGATTCAATAACATAATATTCGCCTTGTATACCATGAATATTTACCTTTACAGGATTAAGTTTAGGACTACCATATTGATTTTCAAAAATATTTTCTAGAGCTTCCTGCAATGTTATATCATAAGTGATAGTTTCAATGTATATATTACCATACCACTCTTTAGGGAAATTTCCTGTTCTTGTATAAACTGTATCAAGTACTTCATTTGTTGTACTATTTCTAATTTCTGCATATGAATCGTTACGTGGATAAGTTATCTTTATTGTATCTATGGTGTCAGAAACCTGCCTCATGATACTATTCTGGAAATAATCTATTTCATATATTCCTATTGTTTCATTAGTAGTTAAGCTAGTTCCGCCTGAACCTATAGCATAATCCTCATCTAACATGTAACCTTCTGGAAGATATGTGGGAAATAGTATGCTAAATCCAACAGCTTCTTCGCATTCTTCAATCGTTGTTGGATGCACCCAATCACTAGGTGTTAATATTTTAATACCTTCCGGCATTTCAAATTCGCTATCTGGTACACCTACATTAATTTCAAAATTTGTGACTAACACCGAATTTTTAACCTCTCCATCTTCATCATATACCTCCCATTTTATCGGAAAGAGTGTTATTTTATCAAGCCAATATTTCATCTTAGAAAATGTTGTTTGAATCTTCGGGGTTATTTCTATAACACTTGTATTGAATTTACCAACTAATTCATCATCTAATTGTATAACACCGAAATTGTGCATTAAAAAAAGCAACATGGTTAAAAAATCAGGTGTTTCCAATGACTCTTCTCCAATATTGATATCGAATCTATCTTGATATGCAATATTTTTACTTTTATCATATCTCCACTCAGTGTTTCCATTTATTATATCAATATCTCCGTTTTTGTAATCGGGCATCAAATATTCACATCTCAATTTATCCGGTTTCTTGATAGTTTTTATTTCCTCACTAGTGTATTCATTATATGTTGTGTAAGTGATATTGGCCCTATAATCCAATATAGAATTGTATGTATCTTCCATTCGTTTTGCTAAATCAGTCACGGTGCTTTCATTTAGACATCCACTAAAACCAACAACAATTAAAACAATTATTATTCCGACAGTTATGATTTCTTTTTTCATCCCATCACACCAATAATAAGAATCATTTATCTCATATTAACATTTTTGGAGGTTTTTCCGCTGATTTTCATTGACACGAATTACGAAAAATGAAAAAACCTCTCAACAGATATAAAATCAAGATTTTCACGGTAAACTGGCGTCTAAATCTCCCCCTCGGCGTAAATTATTTATTAATACTATTTATTAGAAAAATATAAGTATTATTACGTACATATAAGTACTTACAAATATATGGTGATCCTATGGCCTTAAAACAAATAAGCCTTACAATGCCTGAAAACTTACTTAAGGCATCTAAAGAATATTCTAAAGAATTTGGTTATAGAAATATTCAGGAGTTTATTCTTGAACTTATTAGAAAAAAAGTATTTTTTGAAAAAATTGAAAGATATCAAAAAATTGAAAAAGAAATGCTATTAGGAAAAAACGTTAAAAAATTCAATCAAAAAGATGCAATTGAGTATCTTGAGAGTTTATAACATGGAATACATAATTGAATTTAGTTCTCAATTTGAAAAATCAATGGAAAAGTTAAAGAAAAAAGATAAAACTTTATTTCAACAAATACAAAAGAAACTAATGGATATTGTTAAAAATCCAGAACGTTACAAATCTCTTGAAAATGTTTTTGCAGGATATAGAAGAATACACTTTGGTCCTTTTGTTTTAATATATAAAATAGAAGGAAATATTGTTAGAATAATATCTCTTGATCATCACGATAAAGCATATTAGAATTATTTAATCAATTTTATTCCATTAAAAAAGAATATTTTTTATTGATAAATTATCGTACAAATCTTCCCTCGGCGTAAATTTATTCTTTTTGTTTAATAAAAATAATCTTATGGAGAAAAAACCAGTAATTATTTAATGGATGGAAAGATGATTTTTGCTGATAAAGAATAAGTAATTTTACAAAATAAGAAAGAAAAATTTGTTAATTTTATGAAAAAATTATGTTAATTATTTAGGCATTAGATATGCAACTATTTGGTAGTAAATATCCTGGGAAATTTGTACTGACATATGTTTCGTATGGTATGAGGCTGGAAGTATCTAACTCAGATTCTATCGCTGTTTCTTCTGAATATTCAAACATATCTTGCTGTGGACCAGAGAACCAGTGATTCCATTCGATATGGAACGAGATATTTACGTTATCTTGCTTCTTGTATTCACTGGTAATGTTACCGATAAAATAAAATGTTAAATTCGTCGCTGTATGGTTGATTAATTGAAATTCTTCAACGGTAAATTTAATTTGGGTGATGTCTTCGTCCTCAAGATAAACTATATCACTGATATCGCCATTTAAAGTGACTTTATCACCATAATCTAATGATTTGTAATCAATTGTCAATTTCTTGTCAGTTAGATTAATTTCAGCATCGTCTATGAACTGTTGTGCAGTCATAACAAAAGTGCTTGCCTTACGGATTTTGAACTGATCAGTATTTGATTCCAATGAATTTTTATAAACTGCTTTTATAGAGTAGATTCCCTCCATACTAAAATCAAACGTCATAGTTTCGTTCCCAAAGATTAGATTTTTAATATCAAATGTTTCGTAAATATAATTTCCAGGTGGCATATTTATTAAAGGTATACTATTCTGAGAAATATTAGTACAGTATACAGAGAAACCTTCTGGCGTGGTAATGTATAATTGTAAGTTATCTGGAATTATAATTTCTTCAACATCATAATTTTTATCACCAGTATTCTTCAAACCAATTGATATTTCAATCGGTTCATCAGTTAAATGTTGATAGTTCAACACATCAATACTAAGTTGCAAATTCGCTGTTTCTTTTTTATTTTCTTCAAAACATCCACTAAAAGCCACAGCCAATAGAACAACTGTAAATAAAACACTCAATAACTTTCCTTTTATCCTCAATCTCCTCAAATCAGAAATAAACTAATTACTTATAAGATTACCCTTTTTAGGCTAACGGGAGAGGATAACAATTTTTTACGGTAAATTGGCGTTCAAATCTCCCCCTCGGCGTACATTTAATTTTTCAATACAATAAAAAATATAAAAAGAAGTTGTATAGATTGTAAGAGACTGATGTATAAAAAGAAATCTTGGAAAGAAAAATTAGAAGACAAAAAAAATTTCCCAAAGATATTAAAATTCAACCCGAAATTCCCCTGCGGAAAAGCATTAGAAAAAATGGGTGCACAAAGAGACGATAGTGTGGTGTTAGTTCAACCAAGAGAAGTAGTTGAAATCATGAATCAAGTTCCGAAAGGAAAACTCATCACTCTTTACAAAATATGTCAAAAACTTGCGAAGAAGCATAACACTAAATATTGTTGTACTCTTACAACTGGAATTTTTATCATGACTACTGCTCATGCTGCTGAGGAAGATAAGGCGGAAGGAAAGGAAAAAATCACACCTTATTGGCGAACATTAAAAATCGGCGGTTATCTCAACGATAAATATCCCGGCGGAGTTGAGACACAGAAAAAGTTACTGGAAAAGGAGGGATTTGTGATTCTATCAAAAGGAAAAAAATATGTTGTTGATAATTATGAGAATTATTTAGTAAGGTAGTAGATATTTATTTTATCCGCAAGGAAATAAACTTTAATTTTTTACCGATAAATAAGAGTTTAAATATTCTCCAGGCGTAATTTTACAGATTAGTTTAAATTTTGAATATACATTTATTGATCTATGAATGAAAAATCCCTTCCTAAAACAAAAAAATTTATACAAAGAGCCTGTAAGTTAGGAGCAAAAGAAGCAAAAGTGATTAACCCGCAACAAGTATTTACAGCAGAATGGGTACGACGAAAATGTCAGTATGGCTGTGATGGATATGGCGAGCGATTAACCTGTCCACCGTATTCGCCAACTCCGCAAGAAACCAGACGAATGCTTGATGAGTACGAAACGGCCATCTTAATACACTGTCCTTCAAAGTGGACAGACGTAAAAAGTATAATATATACCCTTGAATGCGAGGCATTCCTTTCAGGATACTACAAAGCTTTCGGGATGGGATCTGGTCCTTGCTTCCTCTGCGAAAAGTGTAACATGCAAAAAGGATGCAAACATCCGGAAGAAGCACGCCCTTCAATGGAGGCCTGTGGTATAGATGTTTTTCTAACTGCAAGGACTGCAGGGTTTCCTATCGAAGTGGTTCGTGACCATACATGTCCTCAAAACTATTATGGATTGCTATTACTTGAGTAATTTTGCTTTCAAGCTGAGTAGATTATATCATTTAATTGTTAGCTATTAATTATATAATATACACAGTAAATTGGCGTTCAAATCTCATCTGATGTAAATTCAATTTTATTATTTGATATAAAAATTATTGAAAAAAAATCCAATAATAATAACCTAATCCCACAACAATAATGTAGGAA
>Ga0315285_10004389_pt1 | contig 14618 bp, 14 predicted proteins | sample YL17G09_36_MG_FD_203698 | JGI IMG/M metagenome (GOLD analysis project Ga0315285, IMG submission 203698) | Sediment microbial communities from Yellowstone Lake, YNP, Wyoming, USA - YL17G09_36 | ecosystem: Environmental > Aquatic > Freshwater > Lake > Sediment | place: USA: Wyoming | collected...
TGGGAATAAAGAGAAAAAAAATAATGCCTAAAAAAATTCCCAAGATAATGAGACGATATCTTTTTTTTAGATATTCCCTAGCTAAATTGAAAAAGAATCTAATCTTTTTCATTTAAATGATAAAAGATATTAAAGAAGAAAGTAAAAAAAGCGCCGCCAGGACTAGAGTAAACCGAAAGAGGATTTTTTCAATGCCTCTTTTTGACCGGTAGAACTCGCCGCTTCCTCCCCAAGCTTGTCCTAGACCAGTGCCTTTGGCTTGAAGTAAAATGACCGTCATAAGAACTAAGGAAATAATAATTTGAATTACGACCATAATCTCTCTCATTTGGTTAACCAGAACAAAAAGCCTGAAATAAGACTGATTAAAAAAGAAAGAAAAACAAAGGACAAGATTAGATTGAGAGAAAAGGCGGGAATGATGATGCCGCTATAGGCAAGCCCTGAAAACCTGACCGGTAAGATTCTAAAATCAGAGACCAAGACGGTGACTAAGTAAAGAGCAATCACATTAACGATCCACCTTAAAGTTCCCAAGGTAATGAGATTGATAGGCAATAACAGAATATTGATAACCGGTTTAATTAAAAGATTAATCAAGCCTAGAGCAAAGGCAGAAATAAAGAGTGTTTCATAGCCTCTTTCGAGAACAATGCCGGTGATAATCATCGAAACGAGCCAAATCGCGGCAGCATTAAAAATAATTGACCTTAGGATACTTTTCATTTAATTAATCTTAACAAAGCTTAATCTGAGTGTCAATTTTTCTTCTTTTAAATCTTAAAATTAGGTAAACCAAGATGGATGAAAGACCAGTTATAAAAAGGAAAATAACCAGCCCTTTTAAAAGAAACGATTCGACCATAATTTGTTGTTTGAATTCCTGGCCATTAACCTTGACGACTATTTCTGCTGGACCAGTTTTAAAAAAACCAAGACCTCTAAGTTCAATAGGAATCGTCAAAGATGAAAAGGGTAATAGGATTTCAATTTTAGAGGCTTCAAGAGTTCCTAATTGAAGTCCTGAAGTTTTTAAATCAACAGAAAGATTGTCTAAGGCGCTTCCCGAAAGATTTTTAATAATTATCTGGCCTTTGGTTTTTGTTTCACTGGGAATTCTTTTAGGTAGATTGAAAATAAGATCGACTCGTTCGGGTAGGGTTTCTTGAAATCTACCGAACTCGACCTTAACATCCTTTCCATATTCCCCTTGAGCCTTATAGGAACCAGCCGGAGGAGGATAACGACTATTTTCTCCGTGAATGGCGAATGCAAAGTGGCCCAAATCGAGCTTACTAAAGAAATCAACTCCGCCAGTAGTAAATTGCCAGGTTGGATCAACCTGGATCCAACTTTGGCTGGATTCGTCCCAATATTCTGGCCAAGAATGAAGGACATCCTGGACAAGACTTAAAGGTTTCAATTGAGAGTTAGTGGTATAAGCAAAGCCGTTTATTTCTCGAGCAGGAATCTTTGCCGCTCTTGACAAAGTAACAAAAAGGTCAGTAAATTCCATACAGGTCGCTCGATCAGGTTGGATTAGGGCTTGTTTTGCCCCCAGCCTTTTTGCTCCTTCACGAACACGGCTATAATCGTACTTTAAATAATTAGTCACAAAATCATAAACCTGTCTTGGAGTTTTTAGGTTTTCAACCGTTTGTTGAATTAGCGGATCATCTACTGGCCAATAATCAGATGGTTCCAAATAGGCGTTTAAATCTTCTTCTTTATTAAACTGTCGATAGGGTTTGGCAAAGATTTTTGCTTGCCCCACGGCCTTAATTTCTAATTTTTGTTTTGGTTCAAGCAGATATTCAGCAAGCCAGTTTCCGTCTTTATCAATTTCCACATTTTCAGGCTCGGGATAAATTTTTTTATAGAAAACCTTTTGATAATTTGTGTCTGGTGGTAAAGCAATTTCTGTTTGAACTTTTTCAACCTGGTTGTTTTCTAGATGATATTGCAATTCAAAATCGAATGTTTGAAATTCTCCAAAAGCGGCCACGACTCCTGAATTTGAAAGTTGATTCTTATCAAATTTAAAAACTTGAGAATTTTCTTCAAGACTTTGTGAGGCCGGATTAGGTGAAATATAGGCTAGTTGACCAAAACTTAGTGGTACCTTGAGGTAAACTAATAGCGAATCAACTTCATTCGCACTGGTAAATTTGGGAACAATTATTTCCCAGACATCACCGTTTTTTTTGATGAAATCGTTTTTATTATAGCTTAAGCCAAACTTAATAGCTTTATCTTTACCGACGATCTCCCGATTAAAAGGGAGGATAAGGGTTGAAGAATTGGGGTCACTTTTTAACTGGTATTTAATTTCTCCTTGATCATCCCAAGCTGAAATATCGGTTGGCGCCTCGCCTTCAATTTGAAAGGAATATTCTTTAGCATAAACTTGAGAAAGTTTATTAGTCAGGGAAACCTCTTGAACAACCTTCATGGTGACATTGATTGAAGGTAAATAGGTGACGGTTGATTCAATTTTGAATTCTTCACTGGCCCTAATTTGGTGTCCAAAAAAGAAAAAAAGAAGGATGAAGATTATTAAAAGTCTTTTCTTAAACATGATTCGATTTTAAGTTTTTATTCTTAACTTGTCTACTAGATTTTTTCCTACTTGACATTTTATTTGGGTTTTGTTAGGGTTTTTGTAGGATGCCAATTACCCTCTATCGTCGCCAAAAACAAATTCTTGAATTTATTAGTCAATATATCCAAAAATTCGGTTATTCACCGACCTTGCAACAAATTGCCGAGGCGATTGGGGTTAATTCCTTAGCCACAGTTCATGAGCATCTTCAAGCCTTGGCTAAAAAAGGTTTAATTAGGCGATACAAAGGGGCAGTTCGAGGACTGGAAATAATCGCTAAAGCAAATAATCAATTAGTAGCTGGTCTTGAGTTACCTATCTTAGGTTTTATCGCCGCCGGTCAGCCGATCGAGCCCCATACCGATCCTAACGCTTCTCTGATGGTCTCCCCTTCGTTAATTAGTGGCCAGAAACCAGCCTTTGTTCTTCAAGTCAAAGGAGAATCGATGATTGAAGATGGAATTTTAGATGGAGATTATGTTGTTATTGAGCAGCAAGAAGAGGCAAAAAATGGTGATATCGTTGTCGCTCTTTTAGATAACGGCTTAGCCACTTTAAAAAGATTTTTCCGGGAAGCAACCAGGGTTCGTCTCGAGCCAGCCAATGCTAAAATGGCGCCAATTTTTTCCAGAAAAGTAAAAATTCAAGGGAAGGTGGTTGGCGTCGTTAGACGTTTTTAATTTTTTCCACTCTTAAAGCACAGTCTGGGCAGACAATCTCACAGATTCCGCAGGCATCGCATTTTTTTAAGTCAATTTCGACGGTTGGCGTGGAGAAAACTCCCAGGTCTTTTTTTGAAAAGGAAATTGCTTTAGAATGGCATTTCTCAAGGCAAAGTCCGCAACCTTTGCAAAGTCCATGAAAAACAGCAATTTCTTTATTCTGATCACGAAATTCTTTGGCGTTAAAGTCTTTCATCTCATTTTGAACTTAACAAAGCTTGGGAATCTAATTTCCTAAGATCGGGATTCTTCTCAAATTGCTTAGTAAATCGCTCCTCCATCGCCTTAACTAAATTTTCAAACTTTATCATCTCTATAATTTTATTAACGGTTCCAAGAACAACCAGGTTGCCAATTTTGGCAGGGAAATTCGATTTTAATCCGTTTTTAACCATGGGACCTTTAATGAGCTTGGTTTTAGGTCCTAGGTAATTATTAATTCTCTCAAACGACCGTTCAGAAAAGACGGCCAAAACATCAGCTGTTTCAAATTTTGGGTAAACAATCGGTTTATCATCGATCATCACAAAGGCTAGGGAGACACCGCCGCGCTGCTCAACGCCAAAATTAGGAATATAGGTTACCTTTTTTCCTTCAATAAAACCTGCCTTAGCCAAAATTTCCGCCGCGACCTGAACTCCCTGGCCTCCTTCTCCTGCAAAAAGGATTTTCATCTTTTTATTTCTCCTAACTTGAACTCCTTCTCTAACTCTTGAATTCTAATAATTGTTTCTTTGGCCTCCGTTTTCCAATTTAAAGGACAAGCAGAGAGAGCCTCGACGAAGGAAAATTGTTTGTTCATTTGAGCTTCTAAGGCCTTTTTTAAATATTGCTTGAGAACTAAGGGTTTGTCGGTTGTACCTCGAGCTAGGTAGGCTGATTTTGAAGCAAGACATGAGAGAATTTCAGGGCCTTTTAGAGTCGAAAATTCAGTCTCCTTTTTTCCACTTGGGGAGGTCGCGGTTATTTCATTTTTGACTGTTGTCGGCGCCATTTGGCCTCCGGTCATGGCATACAAAGTATTATTGACGACGATGGTCGTAATGGGATCATTTCTCAAACAGGAGGTGATTGTGTGTTGTAAACCTATCGCATAAGCTCCGCCGTCACCCATATAGGCAATAACGATTTTCTCCTGGTCTGCTTTTTTAAATCCCATGGCAACCGGGATTGTCCGCCCATGATGAGTTTGGGTCGTTGGTAAATCGAAAAAGTCCCAAGCTAAAAGAGAACAGCCAATGTCTACTAAAAAGACTACTTTTTGGCTTATTCCAAGCTCATCGATGACCTGCCCCAACATTTTCAAAACGATTGGATGACCGCATCCCGGACAATATTTATGAGGCTTAGATTCAGTCTTATAACAATTAGGAAATCTTGGTAATGGTTTCATTTTTAAGCTTTAGTGAAAAAACAAACTTGTTTATAGATTTCTTCAGGAGTAAAACCAACCGCTGGTTTGTTAATCTCAATTAGAGGTACATTTATCCAATAAAATTCAGATTTAAACAGCTCGGCTAATTGACCCAGAGCTGATTCAATTACAATAATTTTTTCTGCTTTCTCTAAAATCCTTTTCGCTCCTTCTAAAGGAAATGGCCTAAGAGTAATTGGTCTAAAAAGACCGACGGACAGACCTTTCTTTTTTAATTGATCAATGGCCGGCTTAACCGCGGCTGCCACGATTCCATGGGCTAAAACAATGATTTTTGCCCCTTCTAATTGATATTCTTCAAATTCTTCGATTTCTTCTCTTATTTTTTGATATTCGTCTGAGTATTGGGAAATCACTTCTCCGACTTCTTCTTCAAGGTTATAGCAATTTCTCAAATTAACTCCTGGTTTAAGTATTGGCTGAAATAATTTTCCATCGCGAAGCGACAAGCTTTGCTTATTTTCCATTTTCCATTTTCCATTCATTTCCACCTCTCCCTTCATTTTTCCCTGATAACCATCAGCTAAGATAAAGGTGGGAAAGCGGTACTGCCAGGCTACGCGAAAAGCTTTTAGAGCGTAGTCATAAAGCTCTTGTAAATTTGAAGTTGAATAAACGATTCTAAAACCTTCGCTGTTTCCTCCAAAACAAGTCAAGCGTACTTCTTCTTGGGAATAAATCACCGTCGAGGTCGACATGCCTCCGCGCTGAATAATCATCGAGACCATAGGAACTCTCAAAGCTTCGGCCATGACAAAAGCATCTTGCATCAAAATATTTCCGGGTCCGGAAGTGGCGGTAAAAGCAGGCACACCGGCTAAGCAGGAACCGATGGTCGCAAAGCCTGCGGCCATCTCGTCTTCGGTTTGAAGATACCGGAGGTTTTTATCTTCATTCTTTTCGGAAATTTTAATCCAACTTTCCAAGATTTCTGAAGAAGGCGTAATCGGATAGCCATACATAATTTTGGCGCCGGCGTCAAACGCCGCTCTTGCCAAAACCTGATTTCCCATTAAAAATTCTCTCATTTTTTAAAATTTTTCCAGGGTGGAAATATCGCCTACCGCAAGCCCCAGCTCTCTCGCCTTTAATAGTCGTCGGACTATCTTTCCCGACCTGGTTTTAGGCAAAGATTTAATAAATTCGATCTCTCTTGGATAAGCATGTCCTGCCAATTGAATCTTAACATGCTTCTGAAGTTTCACTTTTAAGGCTTCTGAAGGCCTCCAGGAAGGCTTTAAGGCAACAAAAGCTTTAATGATCTCTCCTCGAAGTGGATCTGGTTTACCAATCACCCCGGCTTCAGCCACCGCCGGATGGGAAATTAAGGCTGATTCAACTTCAAATGGGCCGATTCTTTCTCCTGAAGTTTTAATGACATCATCAGCTCGTCCCACAAACCAAAAATAACCATCTTTATCTTTATAAGCTAAATCGCCGGTGATATACCAACCATTAATAAAGTATTTTTTATATTTTTCCGGCCGCCGCCAAATTTTAATCATCATTGATGGCCAGGGTGGTTCGATGGCTAAATTGCCAATTTTTTTAATCGGGAGAACTTTTCCTTGATCATCAACGATGTCCGCCTTAATACCCGGTATTGGCTTGCCCATCGAACCAGGTTTTATATCCAGACAAGAATAATTGGCGATTAAAATTCCACCGGTTTCTGTTTGCCACCAATTATCGTGAAATGGAAGACCAAAGGCTTTAAGACCCCACCAGACGGCTTCGGGATTCAAAGGTTCACCGACACAAGCGAGGTAACGCAAGCTACTAAAATCGTATTTTTTTAGAATTTTCGAACCCTTAGCCGCTAACATCCTAATCGCCGTTGGCGCGGTATACCAGACGGTAACCTGATAGTCCTGGATTAGTTGATACCATTTTTCGATCTCAAACCTCCCCTCATAAATTAAGGTACTGACACCATTACTCCAATTGCCAAGAATCTCATAGGCAATTCCTGTTATCCAACCAGGATCTGCCGTGCACCAGTAGAGATCATCTTCATGAAGATCTAGAACCCACTTGGCGGTTAATTGCTGTAAAAGGATCGCTTTGTGAGCATGAACAACACCTTTAGGTTTTCCTGTTGTGCCTGAGGTATAAAGCATGAAGGCGGGTTCACTCGGATCCATTGGTGAGACTTTAAAACTTTTTGATAATTTGGATAATTTTTCAGGTAACTCTTCGACTAAAATAATTTCCTTTAAATTTTTTAATTTTCGCCGAATCTTTAGGACTCTTTTTTTAAGAATCCTGTTGGTCACCAAGATTTTCGCATCCGAATCTTCCAGTCGGTCTAATAACGCTTGAGGTCCAAAAGCAGAAAACAGAGTCCCGGCAATCGCTCCTGTCTTCAGTGTTCCCAAAAAGCCAAAATATAATTCAGGGACTCTGGGTAAGAAGAAAAATACTCGATCTCCCCTTTCCACTCCTTTTTCTTGAAGATAATGGGCAAACTGATTTGAAAGAACGGCCAACTCCTCAAAGGTATATTTTTTCTTTTCTCCCTTCTCACCTTCCCAATAAAGGGCAACCTTATTTTTCCGAAAATTTAAAGCATTTTGATCAATGGCGTTATCCGCGGCATTGATTTTTTTCCCTGGCAACCAATGAATCTCCTTTTCTGCTTTTTTCCAGTCGAAAGAATGAAACAATTTTTCATAGTCAACCAAATTAGGCTTGACTTTCAACAGGGAAAGTTTTTTATGGATGATTTTTTTTCTCATATCAAGACCCTTCCTGACATCTCGGTCGGTGTTTTCATCTCCAATAATGACAACACCGTTGGCGTAATGTCCGCCAGTATTCCTTGATTAAGCTTCATGGTTTTCCCTAAAAGTTGATTGCTTACAACAATAAAGGGCACTGGATTGGTTGAATGTTCGGTGTCGATCTTGCCTGTTTCCAGATTAATCATTTCCTCAACGTTACCATGGTCGGCGGTGATAATGGCTACGCCACCAAGATTTTTAACCAGGTTGACTATTTTCCCCAAACAAACATCGATGGTTTCGCAGGCTTTAATTCCCGCCTTAAGAACGCCGGTGTGACCGACCATATCTGGGTTGGCAAAGTTAAGCAAGACAAAATCATAAATTTTTGCTTTTAATTTTCTCTCCAGCGTGGCGGTCACCTCCAAAGCGGACATTTCCGGCCGCTGATCATAAGTCGCCACCTCTGGTGAGGAAATGATGAGCCTGTCTTCACCGGGAAAAATGAGCTCTCTTTGGCCATTAAAATAATAGGTGACAAACCTCTCTTTTTCGGTTTCTGTAATTCGTAATTGCCTTAAATTGTTTTCTGATAAAATTCTTCCGAGAGGCAAAGTGACCGTAATAGGAGAAAAGGCTACCTCTACCGATAAGTCTTTTTCATACTCGGTCATGGTAACGAAAAAAAGGTTTTCTATTTTTGGACCACGATCAAAGATGGAAGCAATTCTTTTCTCAACGTAGGTTTTTTTGAAGTATTTTTCCGTATAAGGATCAAAAGCTATTTTTTGACCAATTAATTTTTGGAAATCATCAATCACAAAAGCTTTCGTTAATTGACGGGGCCGGTCAATTCTAAAATTAAAAAAAATCACCGCATCGTCTTTCCCGATTCTTTTGGTGCCATTGATGATTAAGGGTTCAATGAATTCATCGGTTTTTCCGTTTTCATATGATTCGGCGATCGCCGGCTTAACCTCTTGAATGGTTTTACCCTTGCCTTCGACCAGAGCTCGATAGGCGATTTCAGTTCGTTCCCAGCGAATATCCCGATCTAAAGCGAAATATCTGCCGACAATGGTCGCAATTTGCGCCGTCGAGCCAAGTTCTTTCAGCTCATTTAGGATTTGATCAAGATAAATCATAGCTGAAGTTGGAGGAGAATCTCGACCATCAGTGAATAAATGAAGAAAGACGCTTTTCAAATTTTGTTCCTTGCAAAAGTGTAAGAGGGCAAATAAATGATCTAGGCTGGAATGAACGCCTCCATGACCAATCAAACCCATTAAATGAAGACTGGAATTGTTTTTTTTAACGTGTTCGACGGCCTTTAAAAAAGCTTGGTTCTTTAAAAAAGAGCCATCAGCAATAGCCATATCAATCCTCGGTAAATCCTGAAAAACAATTCTTCCGGCGCCAATATTCAAGTGACCGGTTTCTGAATTACCCTTTTCTCCCTTAGGTAAACCGACCGCTTCTCCTGAAGCTAGAAGACTGGTATGTGGAAAAGAGCCCCAATATGATTTAAAGTTAGGCGTCTTGGCTAAAGTAATCGCATTTCCTGGACCCTCGGTCGCTATTCCCCAACCATCAAGAATAATTAAAACGATTGGCTTATTCATGCTTGGTTGCTAGCTCACTTTCAATTTCTAAGAGCCGATTGTATTTAGCCACTCTTTCGCCTCTGGCTGGAGCGCCAAACTTGGTGAAGTCAGCCTGGACACCGACGGCAAAATCAGCAATAAAATCATCGTTGGTTTCACCCGATCGATGAGAGACAATCACTTTCCACCCAGCCTGGCGAGCCAAATTAATGACATTTAAAGTCTCGCTGATGGTGCCGATTTGGTTGGGTTTGACCAAAATGGCTCGGCAAGATTTTTCTTTGATCGCTTTTTCGATTCTTTTGGGATTGGTGCAAAGAAGATCGTCACCGACAATGATGGTTTTGTCCAATTGAGAACTCAATTTATTCCAACCCTGCCAATCGTCTTCATGGAGTGGGTCCTCCAAGAGCAGAAGTGGATAAGCTAAACATAATTCACGATAATATTCAATTAATTCATGAGCTTCCAAGGCTTGGGTTCGATCCCGAATTGAATAACGGCCGTTTTTATAAAAATGGGAAGCGGCCACGTCTAATCCCAAAAAAACATCATTTCTAAATTCATGGCCGGATTCTCGAATCGCTTCCACCATGACTTCGAAAGCATCCATGTTGGTGAAAAGGTTGGGTGCAAATCCTCCCTCATCACCCACAGAATGAACCGCTCCATGGCGAATCAAAACTTTTTCAACGGTGTGGTAAATTTCTTCTGCCATTTCCAATGATTGGTAATAGGCTTTTCCTGAAGCCGGGATGATATGAAATTCTTGAAACTCTAAATTTCCGGCGCCATGCTTCCCGCCATTAATAAGATTGAAAGTGGGAACAGGCATAAACAATTTTGAAGGTTTTTCAACCCCAAAGAAAAGCTGATTAACATATTGATAAAGCGGTTGGTTTTTGGCTAAAGCGCCAGCTTCACAAATTGCTTGCGAGACAGAGAGAATGGCATTGGCCCCCAATTTTGATTTGTTTTCGGTGCCATCTAGAGCAATAAGCAATTCATCCAACTGTTTCTGCTGGGTTGGCTCTTGACCAATTATCTTTGGCGCCATAATCTGGTTGACATTGGCCACGGCTTTCAAAACACCCAGGCCATCATAGCGCTTTGGATCACCATCTCTTAATTCCACCGCCTCATATCGACCAAGCGATTCACCTGAAGGTATTGAAGCCACTGTCTCTTTGCCATTATCAAGGATGATTTTCGTTTCGACGGTCGGATTTCCTCTTGAGTCAAGAATTTCTCTGGCTTTAATCTCTTTAATTACGGTCATTTATTTTTTAGCTAGTTTTTTTCTTTCTGCATCATAAACAATTTCTCTTGTTCTTTCAATGACATCCGGGTTGACGGAAATTGAGGTGATACCCCAATCAATCAGTTTTTCGACCAAATCAGGATATTGGCTCGGCGCTTGGCCGCAAATAGAACAACTAATCTTATTTTTTTGACAGGTTTTAATTGTTTTTTCTATGGCCCAGAGAACAGCCGGATCTCTCTCGCTAAAAATTTTGGCTAATTCACTGTTGTCCCGATCTACCCCTAATAAAAGCATGGTGAGGTCGTTTGAACCAATGGAAACACCATCAATTCCTTGCTGAATAAAATCTTCTAAAAGAATTACATTAGAGGGAATTTCCACCATCATCCAAAGTTGAAAACTCGGACTGCGCATTATTTTTTTAGCGGCCATAATTTTTTTTACCTCTCTCAACTCCCAAACTTGATGAACAAAGGGAATCATTAACCATAAATTTTTTAAACCAGACTCTCTTACCTGTTTAATCGCCTCTAACTCCATTTCAAAAACCTTAGGTTCGGAAAGATAACGATAAGCTCCCCGGTAACCAATAAAAGGATTTTCCTCTTCTGGCTCAAACTCGTTTCCGCCGATGAGGTGACGATATTCATTAGTTTTAAAATCGCTGGCTCGATAGATGACTGGTCTGGGATTAAAAGCTTTGGCTATTTTTTCAATTCCCGCCTTTAAATTTTTAATATAAGTTTTTTCCTTTTTATCTTTTATTAATTTTTTCGGATGAATGCCAATTTGAGACATCATGAATTCGGCTCTAAGCAAGCCGACGCCGTCGACGTTCTTTTGAGAGATTGTGTCCGCCAATTCCGGTTCGGCTAAGTTAACCATAATTTTGGTCGCCGTTTGTAAAGGCGTTTGTAAAGGAGTCTCCTTTACAGCTTTGTCTTGGATTGTTTCCTGCCATTCAATTTTTAATGACTCTTTCCTTTTTGCCCTGAAAATCTCTCCGGTAGAACCATTGACGGTAATAAAGAGTTTATTATTAAGTTTTTTAGTGGCCTCTTTCGTTCCTACCACACAAGGAATCCCCAATTCTCGAGAAACAATCGCCGCGTGAGAAGTTTGTCCCCCTTCATCGGTAACGATGGCATTGACTCTTTTCATGACAGGTACAAAATCAGGAGTCGTCATTCTTGTCACCAAAACATCTCCTTTTTTTACTTTATTTATTTCTTTTGCTGAAAAAATTATTTTTACCAATCCTGTACCCATTCCCGGACTAGCTGGCTGTCCTTTCAAAATCGGTTCTTTAACCACTGAGCTTTCTTTTTCTGCCTTCTGCATTCTGTCTTCTGTCTTCTGCAATGTCGTCACCGGTCTGGTTTGCAGAATGTAAATTTTACCTTTTTCAATCGCCCATTCAATATCATGGGGGAAATAATAATGAGTGTGAATGCGTTTTCCTAATATGGCTAATTCTTTAATTTGGTTTAAAGATATCTTTTGGAGTTTTTGTTTTTTCTTTGGTACCCTAGTTTCTTTATTTGAACTACCCACTTTGATTAATTGAACTTTTTGTTCGGCAATTTCTTTTTCTAAAATCTTTAAAGAGCCTTTATCGACTAAATACCGATCTGGAGTGACCGTTCCCTGAACAATGTATTCTCCCAAACCATAAATCGCCTCAATCAAAATACGATTTTTTTGATTAGTCACCGGGTCAATGGTAAACATTACTCCTGAAATTTCAGATTGAATCATTTTTTGAACAACTACGGCTAAACCCACCTTGAAATGATTGAATTTATTTTGATCCCGATAAAAAATTGCTCTCGGTTCAAACAGAGAAGCAAAACACTCTTTAACCTTATTGACGACATTGACTTCACCTTTGATATTAAGAAAGGTCTCCTGCTGACCAGCGAATGAGGCTTCGGGTAAATCTTCAGCAGTAGCGGATGAGCGGATAGCAACCAAAGGATGACCAATTCTTGAACCAATTTTTAAATAGGACTTCATTATTTCTAAACTAAGTTCTCGGGGAATTCGGCTAGCTTCAAATAACTTTTTTATTTTGACAGAAGCGACCTGATAAGTTTGGGGATCATCAGGGAGAAGATAGCTCAAAATTTTCTTAATCCTGTCATTTAAATTATTCTTCTCAAGAAAATAAAAATAAGCTTTAGCCGAAATGAAAAATCCAGGAGGCACAGGAAGCTTTATTTTTGTCATCTCTCCCAAATTTGCCCCTTTACCACCGACTAAACCAACGTCTTCTTTTCCAATTTCGTCAAACCAATAAATAAATTTATTTTTATCTATCATTAGGCAGTTTTCTTCTCCCAACCCCGGTTCGGAAGTTTTCTAAGCTTCTCTGTTTCAGTTCCCCTCTTGTAATCGTCCTCCAGCCTTACTGTTTCTCCTATCTCTGGAGTAGATGATTCAACTGTCCAACAATCAGTAATGGCACTAAATCTATGTTTTTGAAAGGGCTTGAGATGATATCCCCTTAAAGACTCCATCCTAATTTTCCTTGTTTTTCCATCCTTATCTTCTATCCAAATTTCTGCTTCACCAATAATCAAGCACAGGTTCTCTTCCTTTTCATTATGATACTGGAAGCTCCACCGTTGGCCTGCTTTAGTAAAAGCAATTTTGCCTATGAAAGGCAGTTTTGTTTGGGTAAACAAAATCTCAAAACCCCATGGTTTTTCAACTCGTTTGTAGTAAGGCTCAAGGGTAAATTTTGTTTTATCTGACTTCATTCTTTTTAATCACCTCTTTCACTAATTTTAATCCTTCTTCGCCTAATTTTCTAGCTGTTTTTTCATTCTTGGCCTCAGCAAACACTCGAAATTCTGGCGCATTACCTGAAGGTCGAAATAAAATCCAGTTTTCTGAATTGATCCAAATCTTTAGGCCATCAATTTTTTCTATTTTCATACCTTTGAAAACTTCTTCCGCCTTTTTGAGAATTATCTTGTTCAGTTTTCTTGGACAATCAACCTTTTCTTTAAAGATAAAAAATTGAGGTAAACTATTCACTAGTTGAGAAAGAGTTCTTTTTTCTTTTTTCAGGAGATTAAGCATTTTTATTAAGGTTGTGCCCCCGTCTCTTCCATAAAAGATTTCTCCGGAGATTCCTCCGCCGTTTGATTCAAATCCAAATCTTGCTTTATGTTGCTTCATCGCCTCCACCACGTAAAGAACACCGACTTTTGTTCTGATGACCATTTTCCCAAGATGTTCGACTACTGAAGAGGTGTTAATCGGAGTGACAATCGAGTCACTCGTTGAATCTTTGGCGATCAATGAGCAGGAGTATTCTCCGGGGATAGAATTCCCTTTCTCATCAAAGAAAATGATTCGATCACCATCCGAATCGAGAGCGATGCCAAAATTCGCTTTCTCTTTTTTAACAATCTGCGTCACTTCTTTGAAGGCATCACTTACTTCCATGTCCCTTACAATCATTTCTTTTTTTAAATCACAATTAATTTTAACCACCTCAAATCCTAATCCTTCAAAGAGCCTAGGAATGATTAAACTCTGTGTTCCATTGCCGGCATCGACCACGATTTTCCATGAAGGATATGGTGGTTTTGCTAAGCTCCTTAACAGTTCTAAATAAGCTTCTTTTGCCTCTCCGTCACTTTCCAAATTAATTTTTTGGGGGTTATATTTTTGTTTTGTTTTTGACTGAAAATATATTTTTTCTATTTCCTTTTCATTGTCTTTTGTAATCTCTTCTTCATTAATGAAAAACTTAATTCCGTTCAATTCTTCTCTAATATGACTGCCGGAAATCATCATGCCACCGGCTAAATGTTTCTTTATGATAAAGTAATTTAGACAGGGGGTGGGAATTATCCCTTCATCTAAGAGTTCCCATGAAGCCGTGGTTAAAAGTCCTTGAAGAAAGCTCATTTTGATTCTCTGGCTGCTTTGCCTCGGATCCATCCCAACCACTAATTTACCTCTTTTATCTTTTTTTAATAAAAATTTTCCGAAGGTGGCACCAATATCAAAGCAAAACTCATTCGTAAATAATTTTTCCGCATCGCCTCGAACCCCATTGGTGCCAAAAAGGCTCATATCTCCATTCTAAATTGAAGCCACTAAAAGGTCAAGGCTTGAAGCTAAGGAAAGAGGCGATTGAGATGTTTTCTGTTGATAGTCTATCTTTAATAATTCCTGGTTTATTCTTTTGAGTTGTTCCAAAGAAAAAGATTCAGCTTGTGAAAGAAACTTTCTTTTTTGCCAGGATTGAA
>Ga0315285_10004392_pt1 | contig 14611 bp, 24 predicted proteins | sample YL17G09_36_MG_FD_203698 | JGI IMG/M metagenome (GOLD analysis project Ga0315285, IMG submission 203698) | Sediment microbial communities from Yellowstone Lake, YNP, Wyoming, USA - YL17G09_36 | ecosystem: Environmental > Aquatic > Freshwater > Lake > Sediment | place: USA: Wyoming | collected...
AACTATCTTATCCAATAGTTTGTTCAATTTCTCGTCAACAGTTACTCTAAGCTCAACCATGCTCATCACTAGATTCTGTTGAAAGACTAGCAAATAGCACAAAAAAGACTAATAAACGGTTTGCACAGTAATAGTCTCTTAGAGTGGATAACCAATGGATAAAAAACAAGTTTATCAGCTTATGCTGAAAACAATGCGGAACATTGGGTTTAGTATAGACAAGGAATTGAAGTATTATCGAACTCTCTCAACTGAAGACTGGACAGACAAAGACTACTTTGAAACTTTAACGAGAGCAGTGTTTAGCGGTATTAGGAACGGTATTATCAAGGCTAGATGGACTGCTATTTCCAATGCTTTCTCTAACTTTGACTTTCACAAAGTAGCAAAGTATGGTGAAGAGAAAGTGCAAGAACTCATGGAAAACGACAGAATAATCAGGCATGAAGGCAAGATTAAAGCAACGATATTCAATGCCAAGAAAATGGTAGAGATTGTAGAGCAGTATGGCTCATTCAAGAACTACACAAACTCATTTCCATCTGTTGATAGCTTAATTGAGAAATTACAGGGATATTATGCCGGGTTCAAGGGCATTGGAGAGAGGAACGTCTTCGAGTTTCTTAAGGAAATAGGGATTCAAACCATAAAACCAGATAGACAGGTGCAGAAAGTGTTTCTACGACTGGGATTAATCGGTGAAAAGGCGAGTTTAGAAGAAATTGTAGAGATTGGAATGGCGATGGCTAAGGAAGTGAATCAAAGACCTTGTGCAGTTGATTGGTTGCTTTGGCGATTCGGTAGTGAGGTTTGTAAGACAAAAAACCCGTTATGTGATAAGTGTTCATTAGCTGAATCTTGTTCATATAGAAGAAATCTAACGCAGCAATAACTAAATGGAGATATCTCCCGTATTCCCGACTGACATAGATATCACCAATTAGAAACATGGCGAAGGACGCTTATAAGGAATAGTAGAAGACTCTTCTATTCGTCTTCTTCTGAAATAATCTGGGTTTCACCACGTTCATTTTTCGGATAGGTATCACCGCAATAAAAGCACCTGTAAGTATTTCTATAGATTGGTGTGATTCTGGTGTCCTGTTTTGTTTCTATTACTTCCCTATCCACTTCTTTAGATTCCACTCTATCAATACCGAAATATCCGTGACAGTGGTCACACCTTCGTGCAAGAACCACTGAAAGACCAATCGCAAGAAATGCACCAACTATTAGAAAAGCTGTTGAGACGTAAATCCACTCAACCGTTATCTGAGCTTTCAAAACCCACATAATGTAGAAGAATGGCACGAAACAAAGACCAGTTAGAATAATCAAAAGAGCAATTTCTCGTTTTATTGAAGCCGTTGGTTCCCCATACCGCCATGTCATATATTTTCGTCCAATATCCATGACGAATTTCACAAAAAGATTCTCAGGAATGACGTCTATACCTTCCCTTTCAACTGTTTCTTTCAGCGTCTCCTCGGGCTTGTCTAGTTTTAAGCGTCTCTTGTAGTCTACAAGTGCTTTCCTATCTATCTTACCATTACCAGCCAGAGTGTGATGGTTCGCACACAAAACAATTATGTTTGACTCTCTGTTGTCATCTGGGTTCCCATTGATATGATGGAATTCCAAGGCAGTTTTTTCATTGCAATGAAGGACACTGCATTTGTATCCGCTCTCAACTAGTAGTTTTCTTTTTGTTTCACGAGGAATAGCTACTCGTTCTTTTCCAGTCTTCACTTGCTTTTCTGCCTTCTAGGCTTTTCTTCCTTTTCCCAAATCCTAACTTCTAGCGAAGTCACAAGAATGCCTAGAATCATCCATAAAGCTATTGCCAAGAACCCCAGACCAACGTATGCAAGTGTCAAATCCACGTTGTATGACCCTTTAGCGACCCATAGTGTAGGATTTGTCCAGAAAAGAACAAGAATCAGAGAAGAGAGAGTAATCAATATTGTTGCATGAATAATCTTAGGTTGGAAGGTGTATTTTGACTTGATAGAGTCGAATTCTTGAAAAGCACTTTCAAGACCTTCAACTTCGGATTCTTTGTAACTTGGATATTTCTTCTTTTCAAGATATTCAACCAGTACTTTCAATTCCTCGATTAATCCTTCACGTCTTTCTTCTATCTCTGAATCTAAGACTTTCTTCATTTTTGCTTGCATGTTCTCTTTTAGAACCAATTGAACGACAATAGCGATTACTGTCAACATGCCATAGGAAAAGGGAATAATGTAAACTGTGAAACTAGGATTTGCCGTAAGCGTTCCAGACCCGTATCCCCAAAAAGCCAATAGGACAATGGCTATGATTATCTTATAGACCGTTGTGACTTCCATAATCGTCTAGTAGTTATTCCAAAACTTAAAAGGTTTGTTCGATGTGGTTAAACTGTGAAAACCCGACGAAGGAATCCAGCACACCAATAACTAAATGGACATGGAGATATCTCCCGAAGTTCAAACTAATAGTCGGCTTTTCGTCTCGTTTGATATACCTAATGGGATAAAGGCGCTCTTGGATACAAGCCTTGTGAAGGTGAGTTCTGTTATCTCTGCGCTGGATTGTTGTCCTTGGCACTTTTCGTCGCGCGCGCTGCCAAGAATACAGCATAAGAGGCTTCCCTCAGAAAAGCCGCTATAGACAGCAAAGAGGTCTGTATAGAGTTACTTTTCCTTCTTCTCTTCTTTCTTAGTGGCGCGTTGTTGTATGCCAGATTGCTCGTGTGTGTCTTTCCCAACTCGTCTTTCCACACCAGATGTTTCACGTTTGAGTATTATTATTCCTTTCTTCTTCTCTTCTTTCTCAGGCATTAATCACCCACCTCCTTTTAGCCAATTGAATGCGTAATCTATCGACTTACCAATAAATGCAGTGCCTAAGAAGATTAGAAAACCGGCAAGTTTGGCATTTGTTCTAACTCCGTAGACCAATTCAACTCTACGGACACTATTCGAAAAAAGGGAACTCGTCAATGCAAGAACAATGTTGTCAGCGTATTGAGAACTCTTCTCTTCCTTTGGAAGCTCTTTGAATAATGGATTCGACTCATGAAAAGCACTTTGCCAAAACCTCTTTTTCAATCTCGGAAGAACTACTCGCAATTTCAAGTCAGTCTTATCCGTTATTAGCTCAGAAAACTTTCCTATGTTAATGCCAGAAATTATATCGGAAAAAAGCCACATCTCGCCAAGCTTGTGAACATTATTCGGAAACTGGTATTCTAGAGTAATCTCGTATTTCTGGCTAGGACTCAAGACATCGATTCGAGGATACACCCCCAATTTGAAAATGTTACCCCTCCCTTCTTGGCGAATGTCAAGGCTACCAGAGGAATCTTTAGCTTGTGCGTTCACAAGAGCATCTACAGCCTCCTCAACATAAACAGCTACCTCAGATATGTCAACATCCCGATTTGTTCGATTAATCAAAATCCAATTTCTCTCAACATCAACATTGCCAGCTTCATCAATTCTGTACTTTTTTTCCCAGTCAATCTCTATTGGTTGTTTGGACAATTGTCACCCATGACTCCATTTTGGTAAGTGTTTCTTCTACGCTTTAACTTTTCCGCAAAACCAGAAGTTCGAGATACCTTTTCCTTGTTTTAAGCGTTTTTCAGGTTCAGCAGAGTGAAAAGGAGAAGCTGTGGTTGGAGTTATCACTCTTTCTCTTCAGTTATAATGACCTTAGGCAGTTTTTTCTCTATTTGTGATTGAATGCAATATATGTACTCAGGAATCATGATTGTTTCGATTCCACGATAGGCTCTGTCACAATAGATGATGCCTATTTTTTCTAGGTAGAATAGTGTTTCCATGAAGTCACGGTCTTTCATAGCTTCTCCAAAAATAGCGTGATAGGCAATTTTCAAATCTTCAGGCTTAATTGCCTCTTTTTCAAAAAGCGAACTTCTAATCATTGTCAGCAACAAGTTTTTCTCTGATTCCCGCAAGCCTACCAAGTTCTGCGTAATCTTGTCAAGTAATGGTTGCTGAAGCTTATGAAATACGTCTCTTATAACCACTCCAAACTCTTCGTTCGTTAATTCAATGTTATCAGAAGGCCCTCTTATTGCTAAACCATTGATATCTGCAGTAATCGTGTCGAGACCTTCCACAGAGTCGTACATGTTGCTTAAAACCCCAGCTATTGTCTTAGAACTTATACCTTTTGACCACATATACAGAGCTTCAAAGGCGCTGAGTTTATTCTCATCAACATAACTCTTCATTTTAGATTCAATCTGGTCTCGCTTAACCATAAAATCACCTCTTTAATGTTGTAATTATTCGATTATTAAACTTTCTATTGTATCCTTTTACTAGTGGAAGATTCCCAAAAATCAAGTATCTACTTTATCTTGCAATCATCACTCGGATAGGATGTATTTCATGGAATGTGATTGGGCTAGTGTTTTTACTACTTTGAAAACCGAGTGAGAAAATGAGAAAGATGAAACTCACACTTTTTGACTTCAAGTGAAATTTGAAAAAGTTCGTTTCCCATGACCACCAATTCACTTTTGAATATTTCATGGACATTGAAAACTATAGATAACTAACTCCTTGTTTTTGTGAGTGAAAGATATTCATAGTTCAACCCAGAAGATATGCGAGGAAGATACATGGCTCTGATGGGACTATTCTTTGGAATAGGAGGTTCAACAGCATCACTGACAGTCTTTAGTGTTTATGGAATGTTGGCTAACAAAAGTCTGATTTGGGGGATTTGGGGAACCCTCGGGTTCGCAATTCTGCCTGGCTATTTGCTGCTATTGAGGATAGCTGGAAGAAACAAGTCAGTTCGGACAGAGGGGACGGTTTTAGGACTCTTTCGACCCAACATAGATATGTATTCTACAGACTGATTCTGTATGTGGCACGCATGGCTAGTGCGAGTGAAATTGTGGACAGCAATGGTAAAAGGAATAATGCATATGGAAATGTTACACTACTCATCCCAAAAAGCCCGAATCTCGCTATGTCAGCAGCATACGTTAAAGGATTAGCTAGTGCGATAGCCTTAATCACGTCTGGCATGATTTCGAGTGGATAGAAAATAGAGCTTACAAACGTTAATGGTGGCAGAATGGAATTGAACACCACGTTTAGGGCTTGGTCTGTCTTAACATAGGCGGAAATCAAGAGTGATAACGAACCGAAGAAGAGGGATGCAAAAACTAATGAGTATAGAACGTAAAGAATACCAACTGGTTGAAGACTCAATCCGATGAGTAAAGGCGAAGCAATTATCAGAACCAAGAATGAACCAAGAAGTCCTTGAAGTATGACTGATAGGATTTTGCTGGTGAAGTATTCATACCTTTTAAATGGACCCGCAAGGATTTGTTCAAACATTCCCATTCTCTTATCGAAAAATATCATGGCTCCCGCATAACTGGCCCCTAGCATTAGTTGACTAAAAGCAACGCCGACAGCAAGAAACTGAACATAACTTATCGTTGTGCCATCCACAGTTACGTTCCCTATGACTCTGTTTAACGTCAAACCCAGAATGAAAATGTATACTATCGGCATCACTAGTTGAGAAGCCAGTAGATGCCATGAAAGACCAACGCTGCTCTTCAAATCTCGCAACAAAAGACTGAGTAGTCGACTCATTTAAGACCCCCCTTTCTTAATGGCTTGAACAAAAACATCTTCAAGCGTAGGTTCTCTGACTCGCATTTCCGTGACATGATATCCTTCTTTCAAAAGGATGCTGAGAATTCTAGGAGTTTGAGAATAAGGGTCGTTAGTGAAGATTCTGATGGACGTGCCATCATCAAGGACAGCATCAACTTCACGAACCGATTCAAGTAACCTAATGACCTTTTCGTCCTTTCCCTCAACTGTCAATACCAAAACTGTTTCTGAATGGAATTTTCTCCTTAATTCCTCGACAGAACCGCACGCTACGATTTTTCCTTTGTCGATTATGGCTATTCTGTCACAGAGATATTCTGCTTCACTCATTATGTGAGTCGTGAAAAACACGGTTACCCCATCTGATTTTGCCCTTTCTTTAATGAAGTCTAACAATGTTCGCTTAACAATTGGGTCTAATCCCGTGGAAGGTTCGTCCAAAAAAAGTAGCTTCATATCATGCATGAATTCTCTAGCGACTTGCAAACGTCTTCTTTCACCGATAGAAAGCTCCACAGCTCCTTTGTTAAGAATCTTGTTTAAGCCAAATTTCTCAGCCAAAAACTCTGCTCTTTTTCTTCTCTCTTCCTTTTCAACACCCCACAAACGCCCATACGTGTCAAGGTTTTCTTTAACAGTCATGAAAAATTCGGTGCTTGGTTGCTGTTGAACATAACCGATTCTGCGTCTAATTTCGTCTGAATCTTTCCTTAAGTCATACCCCAAAACCTTCGCTTCACCACTTGACGGTGTGAGCAACGTTGTAAGTATCCTTATGGTCGTGGTTTTCCCAGCACCGTTTGGACCTATAAAACCAAAGATTTCGCCTTTCTTGACTTCAAACGAAACATCATCCAAAGCTCTTAATTGTCCATACTCCTTGGTGATGTTAGCGAAGACAATGGCTACCGAAGACAAACTCTTGACCACAATTTCACTCCTTAGACCAGTATGTTCTTAAAGTTTGTCCAAAATCACGGCATCTTAGAAAAGCGGATAATCAGAAGTCGAGATTTCTGCTGAATCTTATTTCTAGAAGTTTCTTCTATGCTTCTTTTTAAGTCGGTTTGACCCGTTGATTCTTGGATAGGGCTGAATAGAACTCGGCAATCCAATTTCGTTGTTCGGGAGATATCACTTCCTTTCCTATCTTTTCACTCATCTAATCACCCTTCGATTTTCCCTTTTCTTTTGAGTAAAGATAGGCAAGCTGACAAAACCCTAATCCCGGCTTTGTAATATTCAGTCTGGTCTGGGTCAAGGTCTTCCCATTCCATTTCTTCTTTCAATTCTTCTTCAATCTTGCCAACATCTTCTTTCCATTGTTCATCGGCTAAAGGTTCCATCAGCAATCTTAGTTTAAGGGTGGCATCATGCAATTCATTGGGGACAGAGGCGTTACAACGGTCTATCTGGCGAAGGATGATAAGCATATAATCAATTTTCTGTTCTTTCCGTTCCGTCATCTTTTCCCACTCCTAACACCCAAACCCTTGCTCTTTAGCGCACGGTGGAGCAGAGCAAGAGAGTATAATAGTAGAAATAACAGGAAAGTGTAACCTGCTATCTTGAATATTTCCATTTCTGGAGGTAAACTTGGCGATGGAAAAGGGAGCGGGTTGAACGACGGGGTAATGACAAGTTCAAGTTGATTCATTCCTTATCATACTCCTTAGGCAATTCCTTTCACTTCTTCCTCTTACGATTCCTTTTCCCTTTCCCCAGTTGTTCCTTTTGTGTTAGCGGTCTGGGATTCTTCTTTGTGTATGTTTTTCTCCCCATTAGCCTCAACTACTTCTTTCACTATCTTCACTCATATCACCTATGGGAACAACGATATCCAGAACTTCGAAGGGTAAGGGGCGCCAAGTAGGGTAGAAGGATAAAAGCGAAAGTCCAAGTCCTAAAATGCAGTAAATTCCTACTGCCTTTATCTTTTCAATACAACCACCCTCTTTTAACCTGCGAAGAGTAAAGTCTAGTTGACTTTTCGTTTTGAAATAGTTAGTTTCCCAAAGTTCATCGTATGTCATGGGCTTCTCTCTTAGTAGTGAAAGTAAGTTCAGAATGCTGACAAAATCCCTATCAATCCGATTCATCATTCCTCACTTTCCAGTTATCTCCTTGTCTTCGTTTTCTAGGGTGCTTACGATGAACCTTTCGGGTTTTTCGATTACTACTCAACCTCTTCCACCTCTCTTGGTTTTAATGGTTCAACCTTTGGGTTTCTCTTCTCTTCCTCTTCCTGTTTCTTCAACTTCACTTGTCTTATACGGTAGTAGTCATTGGCTTTCTCTACGGCCTTCTTGTCTGCGATTTTGAAAGACCGAGTCCTCCCATCCATTCTATCTTCCTCAGGAGTAACAAACCCAGCCTCAGTTAGTTTTGTCAGGTTGTGTTTTGCTGTGCCCCAGTCCATTTCCAGACTGTCAGATACCTCTTGTATGGTTCGTGATTCAGAGTTGCCATTTAAGTAGACTAATATCCTTATGCAAGATTCTCGCTTGGCGGTTGACCGTATAGTTGCGATAGTAATGTCTGACGATTTCCTAAATTCTTCATCTTCACTCATATTGTTCACCGTTCTTTATGATAGATTACTAAAATCATAGTGAAAGTGTAAGGAAACCAGAACAATTCCCTAATAGTCTCAGAAAGGAAACATTACTCAACCTTATTGTTCTCAAATAGTTGTTCTAGAAAATTCCCATCTAACCTTCCCGAATTTTTACCCCTTGTTTATTGAAATAATGAAAAACAAAACCACTACTACCCGGGACAGTTTATCCGATGAGAGAAATCCTTAACCATGGTTAGTGTTTAATGGTAAAGGGAATGGTACACACACATACATACACATATATATACCCATTTTCAAGGCTCCAAACCGACTGTTTACGTTCTTTTTCCTTTGGGTTACGGCTGGATATTCCATGGTTATCACCATTTAATCTGTTCTAACCCTTCGACATTTACTCCTGCATTCTTTAAGGATTCAAAACACCTATAGAACTTCCATCTAAAATATCTGAAGAATTTATTCCTTTTCTTTGGGAAAGCATAAGCGATTAGTGAGCAGATAATTCCAGTGACACCAGGTTCACTTATATCAACATACCTGCCTTGACCAGAAACCACAGCTATATAACCTTCAATAATCCCTTTAATTGGGCTTTCTTCCTCAGGATTATAGACCACTTTCTTATACTTGAGACAGGTTTCTCCATCAGAGAAGAAGGTTATTTGAGCAAGTAAATTCTTAACAAAAACATCAGCAGCAATCTCTACAATCCCAGCCATATTAGCTTGTTCTGTGAACTTAACATGCTCATCAACTACTTCTTTAATCTGTTTCCTCGTTTCTGCCCAAAATATCCAAAGAAACTGTTCATCGTGAGGTAATCCTTCTTTTCTCCACCTATATCTAGCAAAATGGGTTCCATTGTTCAGCGTTCCTGTTTGAATTGGATATTTATCTCGGTTTTTTCTCTCTATTGGCATCCAAAGTTCTATTGGGTCTATCTTTCTTTTCACCTTGTGCTCTATTTCCATTTTATCAACTCCTCAGTTTTCTAACACTCATGTTTTAGTGATACATTTGACATGATTATTGTTTTGAAATACTATAGTTTAACATATCAAAATACCAGTGTTAGAAAAATTAGTAAAAAAAGCAGTGTTAGAAGTTTTTATGAGAATGAGAGATATTAAAATCTTAGTCACTAAAACGAGGAATACTACCACAGGGTAAGGACGGATTTTACGGTTCTTGTGGATTAGACAAATTATACTCATACGCTCATAAAACTTACTAATGTTGCTAATTTTACTAACACTTCTAACACCTGAGTTTAGGACGCTAGAAAATTGATTTTCTATAGCTTTGAAAGATATGACTAGTATAACTGGAAATTGAAAATTAGAAAAATGTGGGGAGTGAAGGAACGACATTTAAGCACCTCAAATCAATTGTATCACTGTTTTCAGTTCACTATCATTCTCGACTCTGACTGAAATGATGTCGCCTGCCTTAACTAAGTAGAAGCCAAAATCTCCGACTTTCCTATTGAACTTATCCAAATCTAATGGTATGTTAGCCTCTATTAGTCCAAAACGACTATAGGTTTTATCTCTTTTCTCCAATGGTAAAGCGTTATAGTAATCTGCTGTGCTTTGAAAGGGAAAGATGTATCCATCCATTATTAGTTTTTGGTTGGCTTTGAAGTATGCTACCACAGCCAGAACAACTGCTCTTGCATTGCCTTTAAGTGATTCATAATTCTTTTTAACCCATTCATCTGCTGGTGTTGTGCTAGTCAATTGTAGTATATTTGAAAGAAAATCAATGTTTAAGTTGCAGATGTGTTTAACATGCTCCTCTGCATCATTTAGAATCGTTTTGATGTTGTATTTCCCTGTGTATATCTCTTTCAGATTATCCATTATAGCTTGCTTTAATGCATATCCTCTTATGTGCCTAAAGGCTCCTGTAGCATGACCAATCCAATATGCTTTCAAGTCTTTATCTGTTGATATAGAAGATTTAAGAAGACCAACTATAACTTTTGCATATTCTGGTAAAATCTTGTTAAGCCATGTTTGAATGTCTTTATCTGGGAATATGTCTTTTTCAACAACTCTGTTTGCTTTCAATAGAATATACTCAAATATCATTCGATTCTTTAGCACTATCTCGTTATCTAAAGGTGTTCCTTTGACTTGACTTTCTTTCTTACATTTGAATATATGCTCTGGGTGTCTTGAACCTATTGCATCCATCCCTATTTCTGAGGTAGTGAAATTCCTTATTACAGACAGAAAAGATTGAGCTAACACCAAAGGGTCTGTTACATTCTCTGGATTTGCAAATAGAACAAATGGACATGCTGCAATTGTATTAACAGTCTTCATCCCTGTTCCAGTTGATGTTTCGGCGGTTTCCTCCAATTCAATGGTATGTTTTAACGATTCAGTATCAAAGTTCTGAACATTATCAAGCACTACAGGTCCGACTTTACCCTGTATATCACTCGTACGAACACTATCTGCTCCAGACCAACCAGCAATAGCTGAACCTCTTGCTCGACTATAGTAATATCCTGCTAATTGTCCCGTTAGTCTTGCTTTCTTTTTGCCTAATGTGGTTTTCCCAGCCTTTGTTATTGATAATACTAGGAGATGTGCTTGGTATTTCTGAACATTTGCCCATAAGTTCTCTTCTCTCAATGGGTCTAGTGTGAATGTTATGTTTAGCGGTCTAAGTCCATATACAATATCTTGGTCTTTTTCTAGTCCTTCGTAGTCAAAGTCATGTTCAAGTGAATTCCAGTCCCATGTAAGTATTTCTTTTTCTTCTTCTGAAGTTATCAAGTTTGGGTTTTCAAAGAATATACGTTTGTTGTTCTTGTGTACTGATAACAGCACTTCAAATTTTGTATCGGTAGCTAGTTCTTTCTTTAGTTCTATTGAATGCTCATTACAAATCAATTCAATCATCTCTTTTACTGGTACATCTTTTGTCCAATCTTTGATAGGTGCTAGGTAAATGAATTGAATTCCTCTGTGAAGGGCGGTATTTGGGTCTGTGATTAGATAATGTTTCTTTTGTAATTTCCCATGGTCTATTTCCCATATCCTGTAGGATGTTATGTATTCGTTCTTTTCCTCATCAAACCAGTTATGTTCATAGATTAATTTCAAGTCATTTATTCTAGTTTTCTTCCTTAGCTTAATCTTTGAATAGTCGATTGCCTCTCCTGGGAATATCTTTTCTGGCAACACTTCAATCTCTTCAGGCTTTGACTCTTTGAGTTTGATTGGTTCACTTGGCATCCTTGCCTGCCTCCTTCAACACAATTATTTGCTTCGCTGGTGTTTCTGATGGAATAGTTAAGTAGCCAAGTTCTTTTCCAACTTCAACGTTGATGTAGCAGTAGAAGTTATTGTGTTCTTTGGAATATTGAATGACGTTTGATTTAGCTTTGGGATTAAATTCACACTTTAGCGTTTTTAATATGGTATCTTTCACTCTCTGAAGTGTAGGTTTGTCTGCACAAAATAGCAATGCTGTGACCTTGGTCATGTCTTTGAAGCTTCCTTAGAATCCATTAAGATGTTGACGAAGCAGTGAAATCCATCGGTATCCCTGTTCCTTAGAATTGGACTCAGTGTTATGCGGTCTGCTGGGTATAGTTTTTGGATGTCAGAAATAAACCGTTGAATCCACTCTGTTTTGCCGATTAGCTTTACGACTAACCTATCACAAAATCCGTATGGTCTAAGCTCATTTTCTCGTTTTTGCACATTTTATCACATCTTTTATTCCTCCGAAATACTGCACACATCATGAGTTTCCGTGTGACTATGATGAGAGGCTAACTACCTCTCCTCAGCGCCCCTTGTAACCATAATCCATCTATCATTTTTCTTTTTTCTTCAGTCGCTTCTAAAGCTTTCACCAGAAGGAGTATCTCATCAACATCTAAGGGAGCACTCAAAGCCCATCTTATTGCCTTAATAGAAGTTTCTGTACTCGTTTTCATCTCTAGAATTGTTCGTCTTTGCCTTTCCTTAGACATCCTTTCAAATATTTTATCAGAGATAAACTGTTTAAGTTGTTTATTGGAAATTAGTGTCTGGGTTAAAAGCCAAACTCCTCTTGCAGTATCTGAATGAATGAAAATTCCCCCTACTAATCTTAAGAGATTCTTCTCAAGTAAGAGTTTGAAAATTGGAAGTTCATTATCTGGAATTTCAGATATAGGTATCCCATGCTCACAAGTAATCCATCTTTCTATTACCCGATTTATTATATCAGCGGCAAGGATTGGGCTAACATCTCTTGATGGTTTTACTAGTTTGAATAGCTCTAGTTTCCCTTTAGTTTCAGACATCTATCTCACCATCCATAGGTTTGTGGGGTATGCTGAGAGGACATTGGCATGAAAATCCGATTTCTCGGAGAACCCGTGCATAGCCATTTAACATGGGTTTCAGATTCAGCATACCTTTCCACCTCAGTTATGGAAACTCGAAGAATGACCTCTTTTTCTCCTCTTGTTTCTTCTTTGCACGCTTAGGCTTTGAACGGTAGTGTTCAGAGACGAAAACGGCTTTCTCATGTTCGAAAGATGCACCGGTAACTCTGGCTCGCTGTTCTATCTCTGCACGTTCCAAAGGTGTTAGTTGATGCTGGTCGTCTGGTATGGGCAGTTTTGATAGTTTTATGTTGTCTTCCTCTTCTTCCTTAGCTTTCTTCTTCTTTTCAACCTCTTTCTTCGCTTTTATCATTAGTTCTTGTTTCCTTTTTTCCATTCTGGATGGTGGTGCTCCTCCTAGTACATCTTCACCGATACGTTCAGAAGATTCTGTCATTTCTTATTCACCTCCAAATCCTTCTAATCCATGATGAGTTGTTGTAAAGCAAACATTCTCGAAAGTCTCAGGACACCCAACCCAGTGTTCTTTGCCTTCGAAGAATTTACTAACTTTGAACCCTTCCTTCTTCAGTAAGTTAATTATCTCGTTTGTTTTCTTCGATGCACTTTCAGATTGAACAATAACAGCTTTCTTTCCATTCAACGAATAGATTGCTACAACAGCAGATGTTAGCCTAGTAATTCCCATTCCAACAGATTTATGTAGGGTTTCTGTGAGTTCATAGACAGCTTTAACGTTCCCGTTATCTACAATAACCTTTGAAACGTTGTTTTCTCTCCTCATCTCGTCTTCATCCAATAACTCTTGTGTTTCAGTTTCTGGCATTATTCAGTCACCTTTTCTGCGGCTTCTACCTCTTTCTTCTCAATCTTTTCGAGTGTCACTTTCACCTGGTCATCCTCCCATACTTTGAGACCTTCTCTAACCTCTTCTGGGATAGTCATCCTACCTTTGATAATCTTACCAGTGAAAGTTGCAGATTTTGACATGGTTATCTCGTCTCCTTCACAATTAGTTCGACACTTTTCAATATTCTATCCTTATTTGGGACAAAATATCTGACTGCTGCTATATTGTCAGTTGTGACAAGGCTAAAGTAGCCTTCAAGAGCTAAATCATAGAGTAGTGCAAGTGCAGTCGGATACATTATCTCAAGTTCCTCTCCTACAACAACGCATGTTAATGGTACTTCCGACTTTAGGGCTATCTGTAGTATCTTATTTTTCCATTCTGCACGGCTTTTTACTTTTGACATCTCAATCCCATTCCAAAATAATAATCTCAATTATTATCATGTCCATTCCAAGTATATTAAGTTATGGTCACCCCAACTTCACTTTTTAGTTTAACCCAAAACAGAGCCATGGGAAAATTACAAAATCTCGATGAAAACCCAATGATTCCTTAGGAGAGTAATTCTCCTCATTTATTTTCCCAAATGCTTTGGTTTTTGCGGGTATTTTGAAATAGTACCTAAATCTTAATTCTCCTGTTTTTCCGTTCTTTATGCCATACCAAACAACCCGCATTTCCTTAACCGTATTCTTCCAATACCGAACTTGGATGTTCTGACTCGTGAACTAACTTTTAAGTAATCATAGAAAGCATTAAAGAAGCAGAAATCCAATAATCCATACAAACCTTTTTTATTCCGTTTGTGACTAATATTCCTTGATGCCTATGCCCAAGAAAAAACGAACAAAAACAATCAATCCTGTCGATGATGGAACGAAACAGAGCTCAATTAACGAATATGCGGAAACAAGAGAAATGAAAATTGTATTGAAGGAAGTTAAGCCACCTAAAATCGTGTTGAAAGAGATTAAGGCAGATGAAACTTAGTTAAGTATCATGGATGGCTAAAATATACTGTAGTTTCACTTTTTATTTGGATGATAGGCGGAGTCTACACACAACCAACACGAAGGAACAAGGGGTACGCAACGTTGGCAACATCTGCCATAACCGAAGAAGCGCTGGGAAGTGCTGAAGCTGCAGCGTTATTTGTGAGG
>Ga0315285_10004393_pt1 | contig 14608 bp, 13 predicted proteins | sample YL17G09_36_MG_FD_203698 | JGI IMG/M metagenome (GOLD analysis project Ga0315285, IMG submission 203698) | Sediment microbial communities from Yellowstone Lake, YNP, Wyoming, USA - YL17G09_36 | ecosystem: Environmental > Aquatic > Freshwater > Lake > Sediment | place: USA: Wyoming | collected...
CGAAAAATAATAGTATCCATATAGTCCTCCAGTGTGTTGAAGAACTATATACATTATTTCATTCCCCGACGCCAGTACTTTTTTAACTTTTTCTCAATTATTTTTTCAAAGAGCTAAAGTATTACCACCATTTTTTATTACACAAAGTAAAATAATGGTTTACTTTTTATTTTTTGTAAAATATATTTAATAAAATAAAATATATTAAACAAAAGAAAGGAATTTACCGATGGAATTAGGAGAGAAATTAAAGGCTATCAGGATTGAGAAAAAGATGACCTTGGATGAAGTAGCAAAAAAGTCCTCACTGACCAAGAGCTTCATTTCCCAGATAGAGTTAAATAAAACCTCGCCATCCATTACCTCTTTGATGAAACTCGCTTCTGCCCTAGAGATAAGATTAACCGATCTTTTTAGAGAAGAGAATCTTGCTCAAGAGGTGTTGGTTAAAAGAGAAAGGAGAGATTCCTACTACAATAAAAAGACACAGCTCACCATAGAGATACTTTTTACACGCTCTCCCGATCAGAAGATGGAACCCATCTATCTCCGTTTGAAACCGGGAGGGAAAACAGAGGTGTTAACGAGGGTGGGACAGGAGTTTGTGTATGTGATCAAGGGTAAAGTAAAATTATTTCTTAATGAAAAAGAGTATGTTGCGGGAGAAGGAGATAGCCTCTATTTTGATTCATCCATTCCTCATAGTTGGGAAAATTCCTGGTCTGAAACAACTGAGGGGATCTGGGTGGGAACCCCGCCAATTATTTAAATCCGAAAAAGTTGTATTATGCACAAGTAGTGGTTACAAATCAGACTCATTGATTTCATGATGGATGTATGAGTATGTAAGGTACTTTAAATTCCAAATTTCAAATCACAAATCCCAAACAATCTCAAATGACCCAAGTTCAAATGACCCACGTTTCTCATTTTGAACATTGGGATTTTGGATTTATTTGTGATTTGGTGCTTGGATATTTGGAATTTTCGAAGCATGGGGTATCGTACCTTCTCGTGTTAGTAAAGAACTGAAGTGTAAACGCCACTCTTGAAGAGTAAAAAAATAATCTTATACGCAGGAGGTTTTTGAGTGGACCTAGCAAACGGTTTTCGTAAATTGAGTTTACAGAATAAAATGGTTACGGTAGTGAGTCTGATAGCCCTTATTATAGCTCTTCCCATAAGTATTCGCTGGCTCTACTACAGATTTACTCACGCTATCACCAACGATGCCTTCGTAGAATCAGACATCGTTAATGTTTCCCCTCTGGTGGCTGGTCATCTGGAGAAACTTTATGTCGATGAATCTGATAGGGTGAAAAAAGGGGAACTGCTCGCGACCATTGAACCCAGCGACTACCAGGCGGTGGTAAACTTGCGAAGGTCAGAAATGGAAGCAGCGGAGAGGAAGCGTGCTGCCACCGAGATTACCCTGGAGAGGGTGAGGGAGGAGGTAGAGCATACTACTCGAATTGCAGAAGACGGTATAAGAGAAGCCCAAGAGACTTTGCGAAAGGCAAAAGCCATGGGAGAGAGGGTGGAGAGGGATTATGAGCGATTGAAGAATCTCTATGAGAGGAGGGTGATTGCCAAATCGCAATTTGATGCAATTAAAGCCGAGCACGAGGGTATGCAGGCATCTATTAACTCTGCCCAGATTCTGGTGAATGTGAGGAGCACCGAGTTAAAAAGGGCTATTACCAACAGACGCCAGGTGGATGAACTGGGAAAGAATGTCTCAGCCCTCAAAGCCCAAGCGGAATCAGCGCAACATGGCTTAGAGGTAGCAGAGCTTAATCTTACCCATACCAGAATGGAAAGTCCTATCGATGGGGTGATCGCTAAAAAATTTATCTATGAGGGTGATTTCGTCTCACCGGGGTTCCCGGTGTTTAGTGTCTACGATGTAGATAATGTGTTTGTGAGGGCACATTTAGAAGAGACGAAGATGAAAGGGGTAAAGTTGGGACAGGAGGTTGACATTGAGGTAGATGCCTACTCACGTACTTTTAAAGGAAAGGTTACTAAAATTGGCGAGGCTACCGGGGCAAAGTTTTCGCTCATCCCTCGAGATACCACCACCGGAGAATTCACCAAGGTGGTACAGCGAATACCTATTGAGATTAGTGTGGAAGACCCGGAGGAGCTTTTAAAACCAGGATATTCGGTTACCGTAGGAATAAAGTTAGACTGAGCAACCAGTCCTTGGAAAATGATTGGTGAACACTTGAATCCTAGAACCCTTTTGAGCACACTGAATGTGTTTTCAATAGTATAACACCAGGGAGGTTCAAAAGTTTTGACTGCAGGGAGTAAAAAGCCTCTCATAGATTTCAAATGGGTTGCCTCGTTGATCGTAATGATTGGTGTGTTTATGGGGCTGCTCGATAGCACCATCGTCAATATCGTCCTGCCCAAGATGATGGCGTCACTGGATACTGATACCTATGGAGTGCAGTGGGTAATAATCTCCTATCTGGTTGCCTCTGCCATCGGGATGACTGCGGTGGGCTGGGTAGGGGCAACCATAGGACACCGCACCACCTATATTCTGGGGCTTTTTCTTTTTACTTTGTTGAGTATATTCTGTGGGCAGGCAGCCAGTCTGGAGACGATGGTGGTGGCGCGTTTCCTTCAGGGGTTGGGGGAAGGATTAATGGTTCCGATCGGGATGACCATTCTCTTTGAAGTCTTTCCTGAGAACCAACGGGGACTCGCCATGGGCGTTTACGGCATGGGAGCGAGTTTTGCCCCTGCCTTGGGGCCTAGCCTGGGAGGGTTAATCACCGAGCATTTTACCTGGAGGTGGATATTCTACATTAACCTGCCCATAGGGATTATAGGGGTGCTTCTCTCTTTCCTCCTCCTCAAAGAAACAAAACCGGAAGAGGAAGAAAGTTGGAGTTTTGATCTTATTGGCTTTCTCCTCATGTCAGTTGCCTTTAGCTCCCTTCTCATCTTTATCAGCAAGGGTCAGGAGAAGGGATGGCTCCAGTCAGATTATATCTTTACCTTCATGGTCATCTTTGCCGTATCGTTTACACTTTTTATTATGGTGGAGTTGCTCACGCCTCATCCCTTAGTTGATCTCAGGATTTTCACCAGTTGGAACTATACCTTGAGCATGATTCCCTTTGCGCTCTTTACTATGAGCCTCTATGGTGTGGCGTTAATCATGCCCCTCTACCTTCAGAGGTTGAAGGACTATACCACCTTGATTTCCGGTGTGCTCCTCCTTCCTGGTGCCTTTAGTGCTGCCTTTGCCATCATCTTAGCGGGGATATTAAGTGATAGGTTTAACACAAAGTATATTTTCCTCTTCTCTATGGGACTATTAGCGCTCCTCACTTTTAATTTATCGCTGATCGATTACTATACACCTAAATCGCTGCTCATTCAGAAGCACATTCTGTGGAATTTTACTATGGCTTTTATCTTTCCTCCAGCAGTCTCTATTGGCTTAAAGGCTCTGTCCAAGGCTAAGGTGAATCTTGGGTCAAGCCTTCAGAATGCAACGCGTCTACTCACGGGAAGTATTGGAACAGCAATCGCCGTGACCATTTTGGAAAGGAAGCATGACACCTACTTTGAGTCATTTTCAAACTATGTCAACTATGGGAACATCGTTGCCATGACTACTCTTAAAAAGTTGATGACTTTTCTTCATTTGCAGGGAACTCCGGAGCTCTTGCTTCAGAAAAAGGCGATGAAGCTTACCGAACTCTATGTTAGCAAACAGGCTTTAGCCTATGCATTTCAGAGCGCGATCGGGTGGATGTGTATATTTCTCATTATAGGCATACCCTTCATCTTTTTTATCAGGTCAGGGAAAAATAAGACGAAGGGTCAAGTTCCCCTTCATTGATTTTCAAAGCAGACAAGGAGGTGTTATGAGAATGGGTGTGAGGATAGTGATCTTACTCGTCTTGAGTGTGAGTCCTTTTATTGTATCTTCGCTTCGTGCAGAAGAAGTGGCCACACCACTCAGTTTACCAGAGAGCATAGCTATTGCGTTGGAGAGAAGCACCTTGGTAAAGGCATCAGCATATGCGGTAAAGGGTGCTGACTATGAACGGAAAGCGGCAGGAACTGATTTTTTGCCCAAGATTAATACCGCCTATAGCTTTACCCGTTTTAATGAAGATCCCCATATGAAATCCTCCGCAGGTGAATATTCCTCCTATCCGGTAGATATGAAGATAGGGGATAAAGAACGCTATCAGTGGAATACCTACCTTACCCAGCCGCTTTTTACCGGTGGGGCACTGGTGTCTGCTTACCAGATTGCCAAGCTCGGTAAAGATATCGCTCAAGAGAACCTGAGCAAAGCCAGGCAGGAAATTATTTTAAACGTTAAAGAGGCCTATTTTACTATCTTAAAAATACAAAAGATTAGAACGGTTGCGCTTCAGGCAGTTGAACAGGTGAACGCTCATGTAGAAGTTGCGCAGGCATTTTATGATCAGGAGATGATTCCCAGAAATGATCTTTTAGAAGCGCAGGTGAGGTTTGCGCAGGTGAAGCAAGTTTTAATTCGTGCAGACAATGGGGTAGAGATCGCCAAGGCATACTTCAATACCGTATTGAGGCGCGAGGTGAGCCAGCCAGTGGAGGTAGAGGACATCCTCGAGTATCAGCCGGAGGTCTTTTCACTGGATGAGTGTGCGAACGAGGCGTTTCAGAAGAGGCCTGAGATAAGAGAAGCTGAGTTTACTTTAGAGAAGGCGCAGAAGGGGGTGAAGCTGGCAAAGAGCAGATTTTTTCCCACCCTTTCTTTGGTCACCGATTATCAGAGGATGGGAGAGCATGCCGATGTGAGTGGTAATCCTTACGAAGATGCTGAGCAGTGGATGGTGACTACCCTCTTCAGCTGGGATGTCTGGGAGTGGGGGAAAAGGCACTATCAGGTGAGTGCCAGCAGGGCAAAAGTTGCCCAGGCAGAAGAGCTTAAAAAGCAGGTAGGTGATGTCATCGCATTGGAGGTAAAAGAGTCATACCTCAACCTTAAAGAGGCAGAGAAGAACATCATGGTTGCCAAGACTGCCATCGATCAGGCAGAAGAAAATTTTAAATTAAATAAAGAGAAATACAATGAACAGATGGCTACCACCACTGATGTGCTCGATGCCCAGACTTTGCTTACCCAGGCACAGAGTAACTACTATAATGCCTTAAGCGATTATCACATTGCCAAAGCGAAATTGGGGAGAGCCATGGGTAGGGAATGATATTGACAGTCTGATCATGCCTGTGCTAAATCTTGAAGCTGGTTGCTTTCTTCTTTTTTGCTTATCACCCTGTCATTAATCACTATCTCTTACTTTTTGTGGTAGCAGTTTTGAAGGATGTTCTATGCGCGTTGCTATGTACTACAGCAACAAAGATGTGCGGCTTGAGGAGATGCCTACACCCACCATTGGTCCGGGAGAGCTGCTGGTGCGGGTGGAAGCAAGCGGTATCTGCGGCAGTGATCTGATGGAGTGGTACCGTATTCACAAAGCACCCTTGGTGCTGGGTCATGAGATCGCCGGTGAAATTGTAGAGGTGGGAGAAGCTGTTAATGGCTATAAGGTGGGAGATCACATTTCCGCTTCTCACCATGTTCCCTGTAATACCTGTCACTACTGCCTCACAAGTCATCCTACCACCTGTGATACGCTCCGCAAGACTAATTTTTACCCTGGAGGGTTTGCTGAATTCGTGCGGTTGCCTGCGATTAATGTTGATCGAGGAGTGTACCTTTTACCGGATGAGGTGTCTTATGAGGAAGCGACCTTTATCGAACCTTTAGCCTGTGTAGTGCGGGCCCAGAAGAGGGCTCACTTACAACCTGGTGACACGGTGTTGGTACTAGGGAGCGGTATTAGTGGCATACTTCATATACATTGTGCTCGAATGCTGGGTGCGACGCGAATAATTGCAACCGATATCGTCGAGTACCGATTAGAAACAGCCCGATGGTTCGGTGCTGATCATGCGATCAATGCCAGGGAAGATGTGCCTGCAAAGGTGAGAGAGCTCAATCAGGGGAGGTTAGCGGATAAGGTAATAGTGTGCACCGGTGCGGTGTCAGCAATTACTCAGGCATTACATTCTATAGAAAGGGGTGGAACCGTGCTCTTTTTTGCGCCCACCGAGCAGAATGCGACCGTCCCCCTTTCTGTAAATCAGCTTTTCTGGCGCACTGATATAACCCTTACCACTTCCTATGCAGGAGACCGTGCAGACCATGTAACTGCGCTTCAGTTAATTAGCGCCAAGAGGGTAGCGGTGAAAAATATGATTACCCATCGTTTGCCGCTTGCTGAAACGGGAGTGGGGTTTGAGCTGGTGGCAAAGGCAACTCGTTCTATAAAGGTAATCGTAGAACCACAAAGATAAACTCATAAAATCCTAAACTCTAATATCGAAATTCTAAAAAATGCTAATTATCTAAGTCCCAATGACAGGAGTGTATTTAGTAAGCTTAAAGGTTTAGTTTTGAATTTTGAAAATTGTTTGGGATTCGGTGCTTAGGATTTAGGATTTGATACCTTGCATCATGTATCATGCATCGAGAGTATGAACGTTTATTAAACCCATGTGGGTGAAAGGAGATTTTAGTTATGGACTGGGGAATGCAAAATCGTTTATCACATATCTTAAATCCAAAAACAGGTCACACGGTGATGCTTGCGGTTGACCACGGCTATTTCCAGGGACCAACTTCAGGGCTGGAAGAACCAAGGAAAACCATAGAGCCATTGCTCCCTTATGCGGATGCGCTCATGCCTACCCGCGGGGTACTCCGTGAGTGTGTTGATCCTGACACCCAAACTTCAATTGTACTCAGGGTATCGGGTGGTAACAGTATGGCTCGCTCTGATGAGCTTTCTGATGAAGTTATTACTACGTCGGTAGAAGATGCGGTGCGGCTTAACGTGGCGGGAGTGGCAGTATCTGTCTATGTCGGCTCTCCTCACCAGAAGCAAACCCTGCAGAATCTCTCAGATGTGGTTAATGAAGCAATAAAATATGGGATGCCGGTGTTAGCAGTCACCGCGGTGGGCAAAGATATGGTACGTGATGCGAGATACCTTGGTTTAAGCTGCAGGATAGCTGCAGAGCTGGGCGCCAATATGGTAAAAACCTACTACTGTGAAGGGTTTGAGGAGGTGGTGAAAGGGTGCCCTGTACCACTGGTCATGGCAGGTGGCAAAAAGATTCCTGAAAGGGATGCGTTGGAACTCACACACCATGCCATACAGGGTGGTGCGAAGGGTGTAGATATGGGAAGGAACATTTTCCGCTCGGATGACCCTATTGCCATGATCAAGGCGGTGCGGGCAATTGTTCATAAGAAGGCGACGGTAGATGAGGCGTATGAGATGTACACCAGTGAGAAGGCGAAGCATAAAAAATAGAGTTTCAGAATTCTAAGCCTAAAACACGTAGTACTAATCACATCTTATTTTGATATGTGATCTGTAATTGAAATCAGTGTTTTTATCCCATATCCCAGATCTCACATCACACATCATTAAGTTCTTAACTGAATTCGACTAGCATTCTTTAAGCCCTAGCTCCTCTAACTTCTTTAGCTTTATCTTACCATCAGCCTCCCACCCTCTTATCCGATAGTACTCAGATACCATTTCTTTCATAGGGGGCAGGTGGTCTGCTAAAGGTCCTGGTTGACGCCTCAAGGTGATAAATCGCTCATGCAGTGTATCTGAGATAGGATCAAGACCACGAGTAAGGTTGATCAAGTGTTTGAGGTTGAATATCCTTTCACCTGCGAGCATCAATGATGCAAAATCTCTTTCCATGCCTGTGGCAAGGTTGAACCACTCAATAACTTCTTTTGCCGATAATCCCGGGAAATCCATGGGGGAATTATACTGAGCAGTACCATCATTTGAAAATCCACAGAGAATGAGTGAGTTGATAATACCTACATAGTTCTGACCTCTCGCGACCTTTTCAGCCATCCCTTCCACAGCGAAGGTGAATCTCTCTGGATTCTCTTGAGCTTCACTCTCAAGGCGTGGCTCGCCTGCGTCGGTGTGGCATGCTCCCCGGTTTGCAGTTGCATAGGCGAGTGCCAGGAAATTGTGAGATCGGGGATCGTGAGCTGGTACTTCAAGACCCTTCACTTCGATAGCAAATCTCTCTGCGTCCCTTCCTATTGCAGATGCTGCCTTCTTTACTCCTTCCGCCAGAATTGAGCCGAACCCTTCTCTTTTGCAGACCTTCTCAAGCATGGTAAGCATAGCGTGCCCATTGCCAAAGGTGAGCGGTATGCCATCAGTATCTTTCTCCGTTATTAATCCCTCTTCGAAACATTCCATCGCAAAGGAGATAACGCCGCCGGCGGATATCGAATCAACACCATGACGGTTACACAGATCAAATGCCCTCTGCACACACTCCATATTGGTAATGCCGCACTGTGAACCAAGTGGTCCAAACGCTTCCCAGTGAAGGAGCCTTCCTTCAGTACCGATGGTGGATTCAACACATCCTGTCCTGCACCCTGCACAAAAGTAGGGTTTTGCTTCTTTAATGTGTCTCTCTGTCTCTTTGAGTACAGATTCCTTGAATCCCTTAAGCTCACCATCCCTCCAGTTGTGTACACTGTTTCTTCCACTGTCAACAAAGAGTGAATAAATGCGGGTGGCTTTTTTCAAACGGTGCTCTGGATCATTTATAAGTTGCGGCATTACCTTTTTGATAGACTGCTGTAGTTTTTCTTTTTCTGCGACCTCTACATCCTGAGTTCCTGCAACGGCTATGGCCTTTAAATTCTTTGAGCCCATCACTGTCCCTACACCACAGCGTGCTGCAGTGCGGGCTGCCGGACCATCGTGGAGTACCGCTGCGAACTTAACCAGATTCTCTCCTGCTTGACCTATGGCTGCAACTTTTGCTTTTTCATTGAACGTTTTTCTGATAATTGATTCGGTCTCGAAGGTATCTTTCCCCTTGAGTGTAGAGGCATCCTCAATAGTAACGTTCTCATTGTTTACTTTAAGGCAGACGAGCTGGTCTGCTTTGCCAGTGATGACGATGCCATCAAATCCTGCTTTTTTGAGCTCTCTCCCCCAGGTTCCCCCGGCGTATGCCTCGCCCCAGATTCCGGTGAGCGGGGAGATAGTAGCAACACAGTGCCTCCCGCTCCAGGGAATGATGGTGCCAGTGAGTGGTCCTGTCATGAAAACAAGGGGGTTGCGCTCATTCAGCGGATCCATGTCTGGTGTTATCATCTCAGCAATAATTTTCGCTGCCGCCCCCACACCACCAATATAGTTTTCAGCGAGTTTTTCGGAGATGGAGATGGTTTCACTCTTTCTTTCTGTGAGATCCACTTTTAGAATCTTACCAGTGTATCCTTTGTATTTCATCTTAGTTTCTTCCCACTAAAAATCTTTAACTAGAAGCTATCGAATATTTATTCTCATCGAATTCATGTGCCATGTAAATCTTGTCAGAAAAAAGAAGTCCTATAAATATTCTTGTTCTATCTTCTGCAGTTATGTTCTAAAGTCAGAATACACATTAGACTTAAACTCCTCAAGGAGATGAAGTGCATTACTTTTTATGTTGAGGGTAAAGAAGGCCTTTTTTCTGCTATAAGGAAGCGGTATTCAGGAAAGTGGACAGGCTACTATTAAAGCAATTCTTTTTCTCATTTAGTTTTCTGCATTATTATTAGATATTTAAATCCTCTAAGGTAAAAATTATACTTTCTTGCTCTCTCATGCCAAATAGGTGTATTGGATGTTTGGTTATGTCTACTCACACAAATAATATCAATAGGTTTAAAATATTTTTCAAGGATAGAGTATAGTTTAAAACCAACTGGTACCAGTTGGTTCTTTTTTGCTTGGTCTCCTATAAGCCATGCAAGATATTTACATGGCTTTAAAATCCTGTATATTTCTTTCCCCACCTTTTCTAATTCAGTAAAAAATACAGGATTTTCACAAGAAATGTTCCCAATATTTTTTGGATGTTCATTATATTTTACGTTGTCTGAATAGGGAGAGTCAATAAAAATAAAATCTGCAGCTTCGTTATTTAATGGTAATTCTCTGGCATCTGCTTGTTTTATATCTGTTCTATAAGGAAATATATCAAAACCCAAAACCTTTCGTTTTTCTTCTTTGCAAACATCAATAGTCGTGCCGCTACCACACATTGGATCAATTACTAAATCACCTTCTTTTGTATATCTTTGAATTAAATTCCAAATGATAAAGGCAGGTGTTACACCAGAGTATTTGTTATCACCATGGGGTTTATCTCCATAGTTCTGGGTTGGGAAATCCCACAAGGTTGTTGTCTCAAATTTAGGCTTTTTACTTTTCATTACTCAATAACCTCTTCAAATCTTCCATAAAATGTTCGAATAATTTAACCTTGCTACTTTCCTCAATCTTCTCTTCAGTCAAAACATAGCTGCCATCTAAATCTACTTCTACGATTGCTCTGCCCTTTTTGGTGGGTTTTTTGTTTGTTAATGTTCCGTCCTCGTCAGGTGTGATGAAATAAACTTTAATATGTTTTGTCGCTTCATCTTGGAAAAACTTAAGTTTCCAGTAACCTGTCTGAGCAATTCGTTCTCTTAAAGTAACCTTGCTTGAAATTGCAACTAGCACTTTGTAATTTTTAGGATTGTAAATAATGATATCGACATCTGGCAGATGCAATCCAAATTCTCCATAGTCAATAGCTAAGTTCCTTTTTACTTGGCTTAATTCTTTGGATAGATTTGTAGTTCTTTCTAGCTTATTGCCATTAACAACTTTCAATCCAAGCTCCTCAACTTCGTCAGTTATAATAAATTGGACTAGTTTTTCCAAATTTTTTCCTTTAAAAGCTCTCCAACTTTGTTCATGATCTCTATTTGGAGTGGGGTTTCTCAACCAGTCCTTTTTGTGGATTTCCTTTGCTTCTTTCAATAATTCTGAGATGTGTTTATATGTCTCAGTTCCTAGTTGCTCTTTCTTTTTTAAGTATAATCTTTTTAAGTCTTCGAATCTCACAATTTTCACTCCTTTAAACCAATTACAATATATTCTATTGGATAGGCTTCTGTATTTGCATCATTGTTATTGGCAAATCTACCTGTTCTTTCGTCTCTCTTTTGTGGGAGAATTTTTAAAGGAATTTCTCTCTTTATTACCCTGTCAAGTTTAAAACCAGAGTACTTTAAACTTTCAGCAAAAACTTCAGCATTAAGTATATCAACACCTTTCAGTTTCGTATCACCTATAACATAGCAACATCTACCACCGTATTTTAAGACTCTAAAACTTTCATCAAATACTTTCTCCATATCCAAAAAAAATGCCTCAATTTCCTTTGCCATTTTTTTACTCTTTTTAGCCATTTTACAAACTATATCCTCAGCAATTTGACTTCTCATTTTTTTATCCTCGTACTTTTTATAAGATGTTCCAATAAACTCTTTTTTATACTCTGTTAGGTCCTCTGCAAAATCAAGCCAAATTGTTGATAATTGATGCAGATCTGCATATTCATAACTGGTAACATAAGGGCTTGAGCTTACAATTAAATCAACACTATCATTGGGCACTGGTTGCCTCCTAGCATCATCGATCTTAATGTTTAGATACTTTTTTAGATTATCTCTTATCCCCATAGGAACAACTTTATAGAAAGCATTATTACCTTTTTGCATCTTATTTAAATGTTTTCGCAATGCATTATAAGGTTTTATCACATTCTTTTTAAAATCTCGTGTTGGTTTTGTGCTTCCTTGTAACCATATAGAACAATTTTTTAAAATGTGACTGAAAGCGACCAGAAAGAAGTCTTTGATTATTGGATCAACTTCCTTGTAAATGACACTCAATATTCTACCAAGTTCGTTTTTGGTTTCTTCAGTGAACCAGTAGTTTATCCTATCAATATGTTTTTGCGGCACAAAGGGTTCAATACTTTCACTAAATAATGACTTCTGAGAATCTTCTAAAAAACTTATTGTTAATAAAAACTGATTTATTTTCCTACTAAGATACTCTGGATTTATGAGCGTTGCTTTTACCTTTGTCATCAGATAAGCTATTTTATTAATATCTGTGCCACTTGCCTTAAAACCTCTTGATATTGCAGTAACAATAGTTGTTCCACATCCCATAAATGGATCATTTACATGAGCATCTTTTTTGGATATATACTCATCAATCAACTTTTCAACCAATTGGGGAATAAATTTAGCGGGATAACGATGGTAATCATGGGTCCATTTACCAGTATCCGATGGTTTATGTTCTACAAATGACCAATCATTATCTATTCCTTTTATATTAAATAGATGAAAGATTTCTTCCGGTGACTTCATCGCTTGTTGAATTGTACTCATTAATGCAACCATTTAACTTTTTATTTTCTTATCCAAATTCTCATCTAAATTTATTATATATTAGACAAGTAATTAAATACACATATAAAAAGTAAGCTGGCAACAGGTAAACTATTCATCAAGAAAACGTTGGCTCTGAGAGTGATTTTTAAATGAAAAAATTTTATTTTACCTTCCTTCTCCCAAAGAAAAAACCCCACCTACTCAGAATTTCTATCTGAAGTAAGTAGGACTATTTTTTGTCTTGATCCCATGGAAACTCCGGGATGGTTTTTCATCAACGATTTACTTAAAACAAAAACTACTTATTGTCAAGGGAGAAGACACCTCTTCTTGTATTATTTTTGCACGTCAGTTTCATGAAGCTTTTTCTTGTTTGGGAATAAAAAAGAGTTCCCCCTTTTTTAATTATTTTTTTTCACCCACCAGAATGAGAGCAAGTCCACTGAATGCCATCTCACAATGGCTGATGGATAAACCGTGTTCAGTGAGCATTGATTTTAATTCTTCCTCGCTGAAGCATCCTAAAAGTTTAGTCATTATATACCAACCCAGATGAGCAACACGAGCCTTGGGATCTTTAGCTCCTCTCAGGGTACGTAGAAGATGCCCATCAGAAAGGGGTTCAACCAGAATTAAATGTCCTCCTTTTCTGAGTACCCTTTTTGCTTCACTGAGTGTTTTCCTTGGATTTTCAACCAACCACAAAACACTGCGGGCGGTGATACTATCAAAAGTGTCGTTGTGAAAGGGACAGTTGCTGGTATCGCATTGAATAAAGTATCCTCTGTGATTTTTCTTGGTAGAAGCTAGTTTGATCATGCGATAGGCACTGTCTATTCCGACAACACGTGCTCCGTTGAGATTTGAAAGTTCATGGGCAATATATCCAGGACCTGTTCCTAGATCAAGGAAATCATGGGCAAAAGGGTTTTGAGCAGTCTTGACAAGATAGCGGGCATTTTCTTCCCATTCAAAGGTGGCGGTTAAATATCTATAGAGGTAAGCCATGGAATTGAAAAGGAAAGTGACAATGCCAAATCGCTTAAGAAAAGAAAGGTAATGATAGTGTTTATTCTTCATGGAGATAAGACTAGGGGACGTCCTTAACTTATGAACTTATTAAAACAAGTCAATATTTCACGGACGTCCCCTAGTCAATTCATTTAGGAAGCGGTCCAATGAGCATTGGCAATTCCCTTTTTGATATTATAGTAGACTATCTTGGTGGGGGCAACCCGGATCAGCCTGCTGGTTCCTTTAGGAATATCAAGGGTACCGCCTATTTCCTTTTCCTGTGATTTAAAAACAGCAGCGAATAACTTCATCCCGTATGCATACTCAGGCGTATCCTGAGTAAAGACATGAGTAATACCCCACAGGTTAATCCCTTTCCCTGATCGTACCTTTTTGGCGGAGGTGCCGATACCGATAGCTACTCTGTTATTCTCCTTTAGATTTTTGAATTTGTCACCCCCCTCACTGAAGATATAAATAGTAAGACCTTCATTCACATAGTCTACTACTGAGATCCGGGGTACGCCATCCCTGCTGCAAGTTGCAAGGGAACAAGCTTGGGTCTTACTGAGATAGTTACTGATCTCTTTTTCCAATTCCTCTCGTAAGAGGTTCTTCCTCTCTATATGTAACATCTTAAATGTCTGATCGATCATCCGCTCTCTTTCTTCTTCCGTTAATTCGTGAACTTCCATACTCTATCCTTTCTGTGTAGTTACTCAGTGTCAGTAGTATCCTGCTTATTCTTTTCTTTTTCCTCCATAGCGTCTTCTACCATCTGGTCTACCACGTCATCGCCCACATCTTCTCCCATTTCTTTTCCCATCTTTTTAACCCAGCGGGCAATACTCCGAGGGTCTTTTTCGTCAATCCCTGATAGTTTCGAAGGATCAGCGAGGGATTCCAGGCGGCTTTCTTCTGATTTGAGCACCCGTACACGGGAGACAAGCCTTCGTACATTTTGACTCTGGCAGTATTTGCACTGGATAGGGGACGTATCGTGGAAGCTTAAAAAGAGCAGCTCAAATTTTTTACCACACTCTTGACAACGATACTCGTAGATGGGCATAGATATAGTTCCTCCAATAGTATAACTGATCTTAGACAGTTACGAAAAAATAGTTTAGTGATATTAAGCACATAAGTTAGTTAAAAAGGTTCTTGGCACTACCTCTTTGCTCTTTGACATAACATAGCTTATAGTTGTCGAATAGTAGGGGG
>Ga0315285_10004395_pt1 | contig 14607 bp, 12 predicted proteins | sample YL17G09_36_MG_FD_203698 | JGI IMG/M metagenome (GOLD analysis project Ga0315285, IMG submission 203698) | Sediment microbial communities from Yellowstone Lake, YNP, Wyoming, USA - YL17G09_36 | ecosystem: Environmental > Aquatic > Freshwater > Lake > Sediment | place: USA: Wyoming | collected...
TGCCGATACAGGCGCCTTTTCTTTCAAAAATAATAGAGTTTAAAATAAACGAAAAATTGCACGGCAATGTCAGCATAAAGTCCTCAAGTATCACCGCGCTTAGAAGAATACACGTAAAGGGCCTGAAATTCACCCCTATTAAAAGGGGAGTGTCTTTTTCCTGCGATGAAATAATAATAAATTACAATATCCCGGGAAGCCTGTTTGACCTGCCGGGGAAACGCTCCTTTATAATCGTCAAAAATATGTACCTGGAAAACGGCAACAGCATGCTCTCGAATTTCAGCGGGTTATTGTTTTCAAAAGATAACCCGGTCCGCCCATTGTTTGAGGAAATAAGCCTGCAGTCATTTAAGGCGGACAAGGACATCTTTAAAAACATGATCCTGGCAAAAGGCAACCAGTTAAAACTGGAAGGGACAGGCTCTGAGACCAAAAACGGAAACGTGATAGACTATAATCTGAAGATCATGTTATCAGGTGAAATGGCGGATAAATTCAGGCAGGCCTTCGCGATGCCGCAACCGAAAGACCAGGGGAGCAGGGACATGAATATACTTTTAACCATACAGGGTCAGCCTAACGGCCCGTTTGTCACCATATCCTGTGATCAACTCAAGCTTAATTTCCGCATTACAAACAAAAAATGAATGATATCTTAAAAAGTCTAAACACCGAGCAGAAAAAAGCGGTGTCGCTTACACAAGGCCCGGTCTTGGTGCTTGCCGGCCCGGGAACAGGAAAAACACAGCTTCTGTCAGCGCGATGCGCAAAAATAATCAAGGACGAGCTGTCCCTGCCTGAAAATATACTGGTGCTGACCTTCACAAATATAGCGGCAAAAGCCATGAAGGACCGCCTGGCGCAACTGGTGGGGCGCAAAGGCTACGACGTCGAAGTATGCACCTTCCATAGTTTTGCAAATTCCATACTTCTTGAGTCAGAAGAAGCGGCAAATTACGTAAAAGACCGTATACAGATCTCGGATATAGAAAAAATAAAAGCTATAGAGTTTATTCTGGACAATTTGGAAGGGGTAAAAGACTTAAAACCTTTCGGCAATCCCTACATGTACAGGGAAAAAATAGAAAAAAGGATAGGGGACCTAAAGAAGGAAGACATAAGCCCCGAGGCGTTTGAAGAATACGTAGACAAGTACAAACCTGACGGCGTCCTGGTACAGGACAAGCATGTCCCGAAACTTAAGGCGCTTGCCAAAATATACAAGATGTACGAGAACATAAAAGACGCGAAAGTAAAAGGCATTTTTGAAGAGCGCGGCAGGTATGATTACGACGACATGGTGATGCTTGCGGTAAAGGCGCTGCGCAATGAAAAGGACCTCCAGGATAAATATCAAGAGCAATACAAATACATAATGGTCGACGAGTTCCAGGATACAAACGGCGCGCAGCTTGACCTTTTATTCGCTTTGGCTAAAGGAGACAACCCCAACATTTGCTGCGTCGGGGATGACGACCAGTCGATCTTCCGGTTCCAGGGCGCCACCATCACGAATTTTAAGACTTTCGAGCGCAAATTCCCCAAAGTGGAAGTGATCTACCTTAAAAGCAATTACCGCTCCACAAAAGAAATAATAGACCTCTCATCAAAGATCATAAAGCAGCTTCCTGAAGCCGCCCGCATGGGCGACAAAGAGCTTGTCCCTAAAAAAGATTTTAAGGTCAAAAATATAGAACTCCACGAATTTACGACCGAAGAAGAGGAGCTTTTATTTATGATCGACAAGATCAAGCAGCTTAAAGAAATCATACAAAATTCCAGCGAATTAGATAAAGAGGAGACTAAACAGCCTTATAACCAGATCGCCGTACTAGTAAGAAAAAGAAACCAGATATTAAAGATAATAGACGCGTTTCTTCTGGCAGGCATACCTTACGCGACAGACGGGAAAGAGGATATAAGCGGCGAAAAAAGAGTCAAGCAAATGCTTGATGTCTTATACCTGGCTTGCTCGCAAAAGCCCGACATAGATTTTGACCCTAGCCTTACTTTGTTTAAAGTGCTTTGTTCCGATTACCTCGAGGCGGAGCATTCGGATGTCTTGAGGCTTATTTCGCTTTATAAAAAGAAACGAAGCGACCTGCAAGCGCAAAGGATCACGTTTTTCAACGAATTCCTGGTAAATTTCCCCGTCGACACAAAAACCCAGCCCTCAAGACAAGACTCGGAAAAGCTGCCGATCGCCAAGCAGGCTGATTTTAAAAATATCAACTCGCTCCATAAAGCGGCCTGGGCGATACAGAGGCTATTGATCGACGCGATGAACAGGCCCGCGCACAACCTTTTATTAGAATATATAGAAGATGCGAACTTATACAATTACATATTAAAAGCGTACGACAAGGAAAGTGTCTTAAAAATCAGGGATTTACGCTCGCTTACAAGTTTTGTAAACATGCTCAAAGAAATGGACCTTTCCAGGCCAGGCATCGGGCTTTTGGAACTTTTAGACGAAATCGAGACAAGAAAAGAGCACGATATCCCGCTGCAAGGCGAGCTGGTGACGCAGACGCAAGACGGCGTCAGGATATACACGGCCCATGGCTCAAAAGGGCTGGAATTCCACAGCGTTTTCATACCGTTCTGCCTGCAGGACAAGAACTGGCCTGTCAGGTACAGGGGCGACGCGTTACCTCTGCCGCCTGAAATTTTAAAATCCCCAAAAACCGTCACCGATAAAAATGAACTAAGCGCGCTCAATTTTTACGACGAGACAAGGCTTTTTTACGTGGCGTCGAGCCGCGCGAAATCAAACCTCATCTTTACCGCAAGCCCGAGCGAAGATTCTATCAGGAGCTCTTTTTTGGACAACATAGAACTCGGACAAAAACAAGAAAAAAAACCAAGCGAAGAAAAACTGCTTGTGCGATTCTTGCAAAAAACCAAATCGCAGGATCCTTTTATAAAAACTCATGACATTCTTAAGGACCTTATCTCAAATCTCACGCTAAGCCCGACAAGCCTTAACAATTATCTTAACTGCAAAAGAAAATTCCTCTATGACAACGTGCTTATGCTGCCCGGTAAAAAGAGGGAGTACCTTGTGTTCGGCAGCTGCGCCCACAAGGCCCTTGAGAAAACCTACTCGCATTTTAAAGAAACCGGCAGGTTCCCGAATTTCGAATTTTTCAAAAACGCGTTCAAGACAGAGCTTAAATTGCAGGGGATAAGCCAAAAGGCGCAAAAGCACTGCCTGGACAAGCTCGAGACCTTTTCTGACTGGTACAAACAGGCTTCCATTGATCCCGTAAAACCCATAGGCCTTGAAAAAAAGATCTCTATAGCGCTTGCCGACGGCCTTGTATTTACAGGCAATTACGACAAGACAGAGCTGGAAGACGATAAAGATAAACTTGTCAGGGTCCTTGATTATAAAACAGGAGCGCCTGACAAGCATATAAAGGGGCTGGCGAACAACGCGGACCTGGCAAGCCCTGATTGCGAAGATTATTTCAGGCAGCTTGTCTCATATAAATTGCTGTTCGATAAAGACAAAAAGACGAACAACGGTTTTAAGGTAAGCCATGGGGTGCTGGTATTCTTAGAGCCTGTAAAAAATGACGTGATAAAATATGGCCTGAAAAAGGACCAATTCGTGAATAAAAAAATAGAATTGACGCAAGATTTGGCCGTCCAATTGGAAAAACAGATAGCAGAAGCCTGGAAAAATATAAAAAACCTGGATTTTGACAAGCTGCCGGAGAAAGACAAGGAGCAATGCGGCAATTGCGATTTCTCCAGCATCTGCTGGCAATAATATAAAAATGTTTTGATATTTTATAATTTTGTAGTAAAATATTGCAAACTATTTAAAGGGCTATCATGGAACAGGATAAAAGGGACTTACAAAAAGAACTTTTTGAAGAATATAATATAAATAAACGCAACTCAAGCCTTCCCAACCAGTTACAATTCAGGGATAAAATAGTCCTAAAACTTTCATTGGAGAGTTTTATATTTTTCTCCATCGGGATCATTTTGGCGTGCGTCATAGCGTTTTCGTTCGGCGTGGAAAAAGGTAAAAATATCGCTTTTTCAAAAACCAAAAGACCTGTCCGGATAGCGACAAAAGAAACGCCGTTAAAACAGGAAGTCGTGTCAAAATCGGTCCCTGTACAAAAGGCGCAGGAGACCGCGGCGGCCAAACAAGCTCCTGAAGCATCAGACGGCCAGTCTTATGTCATACAGACCATAACGTATCTAAAGCCTGAGCTGGCGCAAAAAGAGATCGACGCCCTTAGAAGCCAGGGGTATCAATCATATATGTCCCAAAGCGGGAAATATTACGTAGTGTATGTGGGTTTTTATCTTTCGGAAGTCGAGGCAAAAGGCAAGTTAAAGGACCTAAAGCAGACTTACAAAGATTCTTTTATAAAGAAAATATCTAGGAGGAATAATACATGACGATACACAGAAGTCTAGTCTCACGTTCAGGCACCAAGAGGCACCGCAGCGTTTTAAAACGCTATGAAAGAATAGAGATCCTGAAAAAACAGGGAAAATGGGACGAGGAAAAAGACTCGCCATTCGGCCTTCCTAAAGTAAAGAGCCTCAAAGTAAAGATGAAGAAAGAAAAAGTCGCGAAAGAAGCGGTTGTCGGCGAAGGCGCGGCAGCACCGGCTGAAGCGGCAAAACCTGCTGAAGGCGCGGCCAAACCTGCCGCCGGGAAAACTGCCGGAGCAAAGCCTGCTGCGGAAAAGAAATAAGGATGGCGACTTTAGAAGACCTGAAAAAACTTGACCTAAGGGTCGGCAAGATCCTTTCCGTTGAAAACCACCCAAACGCCGACAAGCTATATGTCTTGACCATTGATACAGGCACGGAGCAAAAAACTATAGTGGCAGGCATAAGAGCCCATTACAAGCCGGAAGAACTGTTAAACAGGCTTATAATCATCGCAAACGGCATGGAACCGGCTACAATAAGAGGCGTCCAATCAAACGGCATGCTCTTAGCCGCATCCGATGAAAACACAATAGTCATTCTGGCCCCGGAAAAAACATTAAAACCCGGAAGCATCGTCAAATAAATGGACGTCATCCTCCAATTCCTGATACTTTTCCCGGCGCTCCTTGTCGCGATCATCGCCCACGAATACATGCACGGTTACGTCGCGTACAAATTGGGGGATCCCACGCCTAAATACGCCGGCAGGCTGACCTTAAACCCATTAGCGCATATCGATATTTTCGGCATGTTCATAGTGCCTGCTTTGTTACTGCTTGCGACAAAAGGACGCATTGTATTCGGCTGGGCAAAGCCTGTGCCTATAAACTTCCGCAACTTAAGAAGGCCAAGGCAGGACATGGTCTTGGTAGGCCTGGCAGGGCCCCTTGCGAACATCACACTGGCTGTCATGGCGTCGTTTCTATTGAAAGCGCCTTTTATACATAATAACGGGACCATCTTTCCTTTAATAAACTATTTCGTAGTGATAAACCTGGTGCTTACCATATTTAACTTGATACCGATCCCGCCGCTGGACGGCTCAAGAGTCTTGATGGGATTCCTGCCTGTAAAACTGGCTTATGAATATATGCGCCTTGAGCCTTACGGCATGATAATATTGATAGCGTTATTGTATTTTGGCTTGATAGGCGAAGTTGTATGGCCATTGGTCTCGTTTTTACTCAAGTTTCTTACAGGCAGCGGATTATAGATTTTCGACGGAAGATTTTTGCTTGACAACCTAATTTTTATTGTGCTAAATTAACGCAGAAAGCTAAAATATAGCGTATAGCGTTTAGCGTATAGTAAAAACTAAACGCTATACGCTAAACGCTAGTAAAAGAGGAGGACAGCAGTACAATGGAATCAACAGGAACAGTAAAATGGTTCAATAATCAAAAGGGATACGGTTTTATCGTGGTGGACGGCCAGGATAAAGACATTTTCGTGCATTATTCAGCCATCTCGGGGGAAGGGTATAAGACCCTCGCGGAAGGCGAGAAAGTCAAGTTTGAGGTCGTCACAGGGCCAAAGGGCGAGACAGCCGCAAACGTAGTAAAAATATAATGGAGCCCCACGGGTTTACACCCGCGGTACCTTTCTTTTCAGTCTTCTACCCGTGGGGCGGAATCCCGCCCGAAGACCATTCATCCACGGCTTTACAACCGTGGTCTTCTGGATGCGGGATAAATCAAGAATAAACAGATCCCCGGCGATTTAATCTGCCGGGGATTTTTGTAAATAATATGAAAAATATAAAAGTAAACCTGAAAGACAGATCCTACAATATAATCATCTGCGCTAACAAACCGCAGGCGTTGGCTGATTCTGTAAAAAAGCTTGATATCGGAAAAGACGCGGTCATCATAACAAACAATACCATAAAAAATATATACGGGAAAAAACTCGAACAAATTCTTTTAAAAAACCGTTTCTCCGTAAAGTTTGAAGTAGTACCTGATTCTGAAAAAAGCAAATCAAGCGTTTACGCCATAAAACTATTAAACAAGATCGCTTCTTACGATGTAAATAAAAGGCTTTTTGTGGTGGCCCTTGGCGGCGGAGTGATAGGGGATTTAGCGGGATTTGTAGCATCCGCTTACAAAAGAGGGATACCGTATATCCAGGTCCCGACAACTTTATTGGCGCAGGTAGATTCAGCCATAGGCGGCAAGGTCGCGATAGACCTACCGCACGGCAAGAACCTGGCAGGGGCTTTCTACCAACCCAGGCTTGTTTTTTCAGACATAAGCATATTATCCAAGCTACCGAAGCGCGAAGTTATAAGCGGCCTTGCCGAAGTGATAAAATACGGCATCATACTTGATAGAAACCTTTTTAATTACCTGGAAAATAACGCTAAAAAGATAATCAAATTAAATCCAGTGGCCGTTGAGCGGATAGTTTCTGACTGCAGCAGATTAAAAGCAAAAGTCGTAGAATGCGACGAAAGGGAGACCAAGGGGTTCAGGACTATCTTAAACTTTGGCCATACCATCGGACATGCTATAGAAGCTGCATCGGGGTATTCAAAAATATACACTCATGGGGAAGCTGTTGCAATCGGGATGCTTTGCGCTACAGACATATCCGGTCGGCTTGGCATAATAAAGGAAGGGGAAGCAAAAAGGATCAGCGACCTTATAAAAAGCTACGGCTTCAGGACGAAAATAGAGAAGGTCAAGCTTGCGAATATACTCAAAGCCATGAAGCACGACAAAAAGTTCATAAAAGGAAAACCGAGATTTGTCCTTCCTGTAACAATAGGCCATGTAATGGTCTGCGAAAACATACCGAAAAATATAGTAATAGATACAACACGCGCTAGAGTTTCTTAAATATTGATGATCAATAAAATACTAATAAGCTTATCTTTATTCCTCATGTTACCCGCTTTGAATAGCCATGCAGATACGATTTACCTTAAAAATAAGCAAGCAATAAAAGGTATCATCAAAAATGAGACAGAAGAAGCTGTAATATTAGATGTTGGTTGCGGCACATCAAAATTCTCAAGAGCAAGCATTGAAAGCATAGAAAAAGGTACAGAAGAAGAAAATAATAATATTATAAAAACTTGGAAGATCCAGTATTTCGATACAGGCAAGTGGATCCCCCGAGGAGCTAAAGAGCTATTTGATAGTTTTAAATCAGTAAAAAGAGAGAGGGGTAACGTTATAAAAATAAAGAATGAAAGAGACCGCCTGCAGAGAATCTTTACTGAAAAAGAAAAAGAGTTCTCAGTCCGGCTTGATAAATACGATGAATTAAATTCACAGCTAAAAACAATAAACCCGAAAACTGATATACTGAATTATAATAACGTGATCGCCGAAATCAACACTACAGGCGTAAAGCTTAAAAGATTACAAGAAGAATCAAGCCAGACTATGCAACTTATAGAAAATAAAAATGTTGAATTATCGAATTACATCAAGGGGTTCTCTTCATTTGTAAATAAATTTAATGATATGTATACCCAGCTAAAAAATACAGAGGTCAAAGAAGAAGATGAATATTTTTTTGTAAAAATGGAGAAAGAGATCACTGCTTTAAACAAAGATTTCGAACATGATGAAATCAAGTTTTCAAAAGATAGCAAGGGAATTACAGTGAATGCGCTATTGAACGGCAATGTCAGCGCGACATTGATTGTAGATACGGGCGCTTCGCTTGTGGTTATTTCAAATAAACTTGCAAAGCAACTAGGTATTGAGAAAAAAAGTATTTCAAATAAAATGAAACTAGTCTTGGCAAATGGTAGCACAGTTGAAGCGACCCCCGTCATTTTACGTTCTGTCAGAGTTGGTAATTCAGAAGTCAAAAATGTTTACGCAGCAATCATCGATCAATCGCCAGTCCCGACAGTAGACGGCCTTTTGGGAATGACTTTTCTAAGCAATTTTCTTATAAAAATAGACGCTAACGAGAATAATCTTGTCTTAGACAAATTTAAGCCTTAATATGCAAAAGTTAAGGAAATATCTGTAAATTAGTTTCAAACAACCCTTGACAAAATAAGATTTTTAGGGTATAATTTCTCATGCTTTATTTAAAAGAAGCACAGATTTGCTTCTTTTTATTTTACATATACTTAAAGTACTTTAATAAGTCTTAAGTATCTATACTAAATATTTATAAGGGAATCATGATTAAAAAACTGCTATACATAATATTGCTCCTCGCGTTTGCAATCCAGTCTACAAATGCCTATCCGCCTTCGCCAAAGAAGCAACTCAGAGAAGATATGCTTCGGCGGACTTCGCAAGCGGAAATGCGGCTTCGTGCTTTAAGATCGAGAAGTGCTATAAGTACTGTCAGCGGGGACATCCGTGGCGCCATGCATGATGCCATAGGTGCGGGGCAACAGACAGGTGAAGAAAAAATCGCCCCAGGCGCGGGCACAAGAGTCGAAGAAAAAATATCTCAAGTCCTGTCGCGTTTTAAAAGAAACAACCAGTTATTATCTTATTCAAAAAATCCCGAATTTTCCAGCTTTATAATGTCGGAAAAAGCCATCGATGATTTTCTCCGCAACGCGCCATTGGCGCACTTATCCCACTCAAGTGTCCGGTCCGAAAGAATATCAGATCAGATTATAGACCTTAAATATTTGGCGGGAGAATGCCAAAAAACCAAAAAGCCGGTTGTAGCCATCAGCAATCCAGCAGGCGCGGATATAACAGAGATCTTGATCATGGTAAAAGACAATCCTCAAAGAAGGGCTTTTGCTGAACAATTGATCAATAACTTGTTCAAGCGTTTCAACTTGCATATTGCGGGAGAAAAATGGTCTTTTATAACGCAGGGATTTCTTGTATTTGTATACGAAGTAACTACCGGAGATGGTTCAAAAATCACAGATGAACAGATCAGTAATTTACGGCAAAGAACAAAAACAAGGACCTACAAAATTGTAGACACCCGACAATTTAGAAAAGAATATATTGATGCCACTTCAGCGTCAAAATCAAAGGCTGAAGCAAGCCCACCCGCGGAAATCATGGTCAAGGGACAATCTAACGGCTTAAAGCAGGTGATAAGCGGAAGGGTATTTAAATTCGGCCGCGTACGGGATCTGCTTGTATCCGCTTTTAAAATCACTGTGCCGGCAATGAGCCAAGACCAGCGAAAACTAGCGGTAGACGCCGAGATCTTTAGCTTCCAAAAAGCGATGCAGGACATAAAGACGGATTATCCTGATATCAGAGGCATATTGGAAGAAATAGAAAACCAGACCATAGCTTACATCTTAAAAAATGAAATAGACAGCCAGGGTTATTTCCCTGTTCTTTTCGAAGAAAAAATAGAAAGCCTGAATAAGAGCGAAAATGAAAACGATAAGCGCCTTGCCGACGAGCTTAAAAAAGCATGCGATAGCCTGATAAAAAGGCTGCCAGACAGAAACAGTTTAGCTAGAAAATATCCTGATATCCCAAGCATGGACGATAAAATAAAAAAGGAACAGGAGCATATAGGGGAAGTATTGCAAACAATTTTGGCTAATTACGCCACGAAACTTGCAAGAGCAAAAAAAGCCAAAAGCCGCGTCGCCACCGTCTTGGAAGGTCACGAAATGTTCGCAAAAGACATCTGTGGAAATATAGAGGGACAACTTGCCAGCCAGCCAGAAGGTCAAGAAAAGACCGCCAGATATCTTGTTTATAGATTAGTGCAGGACAACATAAATGTAGTAAAGAAATTGACTGACCCATTACTGGCCGCCAGGACCGACGATTTTATAGCGGTAGGAGTAGAGATACTGGAAGCGTTAAACGGGCACCATAAAATAACAGCTCGTGAAGACAATGAAGAGGTAAGAAAACAAAAAATTGAAAAAGAGATATCGCTTTTTAACATCGCCTTTAACTCTGTATTTGATAATGTGAGCGCGTCGGCGTCTTCCGAAGGCCTGGAAGAGGTGCGCTGTAAAGCGTTTTTAGAAGATTTAAAAACAAAGATCCCAGACATGATAAATAAGTATCAGACAACAGCGACCGATAATTTATATAGACACATAAACGCAGTTTTGCCAAACGAGCGGGATCCTAAAATTGCAAAATGGATGTATATCGCTATCGCCCATATCGCCGAAAGCATGGAGGCCCCTTTTATAAACGGAAGCGGCGCCATGCCTGAAGAGTCTGTTTTAGTTGCCAAGGAACTGAAACAACCCTATGAATTGTTCCTGATCATGGAAAGGTATCCCATAAAAGCGATTGTAGTGGAAGAAGGCACGCCTACTTCTCACGCGACTTTATTGGCAACTAACGAAGGTAAGCTCGTAATAACAGGATCTAAGATTTTTGATAAAGTATCCGGGGGAGAAGATATAATGTTAAGGGGCCGCAGCCCCGGCAATGAAGTTGCTGGTGAAATAGTAGTCAATCCTACCGAGAAGACCTCTAAAATTTTCCTGGCGACATCTATAAAATACCATGCCTTAGATGATGTTTGCAGCGTCAGGAAAAAAGAGCCGGCTGTCACCAAAGACGGAAAAACTGTACTAGTCCGAGCAAATGCCGATAAAACGAGTGATGTAAGATTCGCTATAAGAAATGGAGCTGACGGTACAGGCTTGAACCGCTTGGAGTGGATCGCTTTGAATAATATTCCAAAAAGCAGCAGGCAAGCTGAAGACTTTAGAATAGCGGCAAGCATCGAATCCGAAGGCAAGCCAGTCTTGTTTAGGACACATGACGTCGAGCCGGACAAACAAACAAAGCTGCCTCCTTCAAAAGTCACAGGCTGCCGATACTATTTTGACGACGAGAATGGCAAAATCTATATACGCGAACAATTGCGCGCGCTGTTTTGCGCCTTTGCCGGAAAGAGGATAGAGGAAAGCAGTAACGGTATCAAATTATCCGACAATGGCCAACCTTGCCCGAATATACGCGTTATGTTCCCCCAGGTATCGACTAAAACTGACGTTGACCAACTTTTAGCGTTAGTAGAAGAAATAAAACATGAGCTGATAAGCCTTGGGGTAAGGCCTGAACAGTTTAACGGATTAAAGATCGGGGCAATGATCGAAACCCCGACCGCGGTGAACAATCTGGACTATCTAGCAGAGAAATTTGATTTTATAAGTTATGGCACAAACCACCTGACTGAAAATACATTTGGCGTCAGCCGCGATGTAGCGTCCCAGGTCCATTATTTTACTGATTTGCAGCCTGAGATCCTGGTCTCCATTAAAAAAGGCGTAGTTGCAGCGAAGAAAAAAGGTATCGAGGTCGGCGTTTGCGGCCAATTAGGCAGTTATAAGAAATTCATCGTGTTTTTAATCAGCCTGCAGGATGAAGGCGTTATCTTTTACCCAAGCGTTCCAGCGACCTATATCCCTGAAATAAAAGAATTCATAAGAAACGTAAGTGTCGAAGAATGCAAAGCCGCCTTTGCGGGATTTGAGTCAATGGACGCAAAAACACTAAACGCAAAAGCGGATGAACTTGTAAAACGCGTAGATAAAAGGATCGAATCTTCGCCAGCTTACAAGGAAGCCCTTGAGAAAAGGCTTAGCGAGTATAACAAAGAACACCCAACCAGCCCGATTACCATAGCAGAACTCTTGGCTAATGGCAATGGCCATGATAAAGAAACAGCTGCCGCGTCAGTTGCCCAGGCTTTGACAGGCATAGATAGCGCGAATACGCAGTCATCGCAAGCTTCGATCTATTGCCCCGAGATATCAGCCGATAAAAACTTTGCAGACCATTTATTGCCGCGCATAGCAAAAGGCCTGAATAGCGACAGTAAAAATACCGTCATATTTGTAATATCAGAAAATCAAAATTTAAGAAATATCCCCAACGTCATACCTGTAAAATCGGCGCAGGAGGCTTTGGATATAATCGCAACTAACGGCATGCAATTCGAAGTAAAAAGATACTTTGCGATAAAAGACAAAGGTTCCATACCTGCCGACCTTCCGCAAGATGTCCAGGTAGTCACTATTGACCAAGCGATAATCAATTTCTTGGCAAGCATAGCCGATTCCCCTGAGACCCTGCAGGAATTCGAGCAACAATTAGAGCTCTTAAGGCAAAAGTAATTCTTCAAAAACATTCCCGATATTTTAAACCTTGACATCCAAAATCCCTTGCGGTAGAATCATTTTTGTGCAGATCCGCAACTTCAGAGAAGAAGACGCCCCGGGCGTAAAAACGCTTATCAAGACCATATTAAACGAGGAATTTGCATCCCGGGCTTCCGCTTATCCTGAGACAGACCTGGCGGATATCTCAAAGACATACGGCGGCCAACGAGAAACGTTTTACGTGATCGATGACAAAGACAAGATAATAGGCACCGCCGGCATCAAAGAAGACTCAAAAACCATCGCGCTTTTACGGCGCCTTTTTGTTCATAGAGATTACAGGAATAGAAGGCTTGGCTCAAACCTGGTCGATAAAGCTGTCTTGTTTTGCAAAGAAAAAGGTTACAAGCATGTAGTGTTCCGTTCGACCGACGTCATGGACAAAGCCAACAGCCTTTTGCTTAAAAAAGGTTTTAAAGAAGAAGAAAAACTGGATTTTGGGCAGATACAGATTTTAAAATTCGTCAAAAATATCTAAATCACTATGTTTGAGATCTTCGCTAATAAGAAAACGGATTCCGGTCCTTTAAAAAAACTTTCCGAAAAAGAGATCCAGGGCATACTTTACGGCCACCTGCGCAAGGAAGCCCAGAAAGAGACTGCCCTTATAGAACTCCAGCCGCCAAAAGTCGCAGCGCCTAAAGTTTTACCGCCTAAAGTGGAAATCAAAAAACCTGTCATAAAAGATAAGCCAAAGTTTGAGAAAAAACCGCAGTCCCAGAGCAAAAAACAAGCTGAAGTCAAAACCCAAATAAATAAAGCAAGCAGTAAAAAAAAAGTAAAAGCCAAGCCAAAGCAGGAAAAACCAAAACTCAAAGAAGTCAAAATACCTGCTTTAGAAACACGTAGGCAGCCTGTTCTTATTGAAGAAAAATCGGAACACGTGTTCGAATTGGTAAAGCCTGTCGAAATAAAACCGCTTGTAGTAAAAACGGAACACAAGCCTCTGTTCCCAAAAATAAATTTACCAAAATTTGATTCCCGCTCAGTGCTGAAACGCGTAAAAAAATCACTTCCGCTTATAACAGTTATCGTAGTCGTGTTTGTTGTCTTGCGCATATCTTTGGAAGCTTTGCAGGCCAAGCCGACAAAAACAATGCCTAACAATATCTCGAAGGCCTCAAAAGCATTGCCGAAAGACATACAAAAATCTGGAAGACCATATACTATACAGGTCGCGGTATACACCAAAGAAGAAGACGCGCAAAGATTAATAAATACATTGACGGATAAAAATTACGAGGCTTCATACGTAAAAACAGCCAGTTCAAAGGGATTGCCCAGATACAGGGTGTACGTAGGCAATTTCGGGACGAAAGAAGCGGCAGGATCGGTCCTTAAAAAACTTGTCGAAGAGGAAAACTTCGCTGACGGATTCATAAGGTCCCACTAAGCTCAAGGAGATATTTATGTGGAGAGGCATGGATAAAAGAAAGTTCCCGAGAGCCAATTACAAATGCAGCGTCACGATCAAAAGAGGCGGGGCGCCATCGGCTTTTAACACTCATACAGAAAATATCGGGGTAGGGGGCATCGCGGTCGTCCTGGATAAGCCTTTGGACATATTTGAAAATGTGCAGATCGAGCTTGCGCTTGAAGATAATAAGCCGCCTATAAAATGCAGAGGCTCCGCGGTCTGGGTGGTCAAGCATTCCACGTTTGAGAAACATATTCCGCCAAAATTCGATACAGGCCTTGAGTTTATAGACATCAGCGAAGAAGACCTGGCCAGGGTAGACGCCATCGTAAACGAGATCTGCCTCAAAGAACTAGACAAGCCTGAAAATCCCGCTTGATTTGTTTCCCAATACTTTTTGATTTGTTCTTTTGTCGTGTTTGTCTCGCGGGGACGTTTGCTTGCCCCGGCGAGGCAAGCTGCACTCCGTTGTCCTGCTCGCTCTCGCTCCATCTATTTTCAGGCGAACCATGCCCGCTCGCAGGCCAAAGGCCCCGCTCAACAAACCCGACACGAACAAATCTATCCTGAGATCTAAACAAATCTTCGCTAAAAAATAAAACAATGATATAATTAA
>Ga0315285_10004397_pt1 | contig 14591 bp, 6 predicted proteins | sample YL17G09_36_MG_FD_203698 | JGI IMG/M metagenome (GOLD analysis project Ga0315285, IMG submission 203698) | Sediment microbial communities from Yellowstone Lake, YNP, Wyoming, USA - YL17G09_36 | ecosystem: Environmental > Aquatic > Freshwater > Lake > Sediment | place: USA: Wyoming | collected...
CGTGCCGGTCTTCAATACGTTTGGTCAGGCCGATGGTATCGAAATATTCGAGAATGGCGTGGGAATATTTGCGCGACATCCTGAGCTTGTCCCGCAGCTCGGCGATGGTGATGCTCTTGGACTTTTGCAGTTGGCCGATCACGACCTCTTTCGCCGCCTGGAAGGCATCCTTGTGATAAACGACTTTGCGGTTGAGCCGGACCAGCTTTCCTTGCTGGAACAGGCTGTTCATCAGCCTTTTAAAGACGGCCTGCTCCAGCCTCAACTTCTGGCAGACCTCATCTTCCAAGGGCGTCTCGAACCGCGCCCTTCTAAATTCCTGCTCGATCCTGTCGATGAGCTCCTGGTCCTTGGGCTTGAGCTTCATCTCATGGCCGACTAGCCCGATCTGGGAATCTTTCTTGTAGATCAATTTGCGATTCACGAGATCGTCCAGGAGCATTTTGAAAGTGGGCTCGTCCGACACTTTTAAAAAGTGCGACCTCAGGTCGGAATGGGGGATGTACAAGAACGTCGGATGGTCTTCTAAATACTTTTTTATAGACTCGAGCAGCTTGTCGCGAAGTTGATTATAAGATTCTGCCAAAATATATTTTTCCTCTTTTTCTAAACCGAGTTTAGCCAATCTGCCGCGGCTGAGGAGGCCTAGGAGAGCGGCGCGAATTTCTGCTTCCGATCTTCCCAGGGAAATCGCGATTTCCTTTTGGCTCAAGGGCTTGAATGTCGATTTTGTCAGGGCCTGCTCGACGATGTCTTCTCCAGTCCCCAGCCACCGCTTTAGGCTTTCGATGACCTGGCCATCCTGCAGTTTATGCCTGGCCGGCGTCGCATCCAGGATTTCTCCTCCGCCGATCGTCATCAAGGGAGAAAACGTGCGGATGATGAAGCGATCCTTGAGCAGGCCGATCGTCGGCGATTCGAGGACGAATTGGACGAAGGTCGATTCGCCCGGCAGGAGCTTGGGTTTCTCGAGCAGGACGACCCTGGCGAGGATTTCATCGGTCCCGATATGAAGCCTGATCCGTTCTCGGCTTTTCAGTTCGACGGAGCTGTCGTGGAGGAGTCGCAGGCGGGCATCCACTCTTTGGGTCGGCGTAAGAGAACCCTCCACGGCCGCGCACTGGCCTCTGCGCAGCGATTCTTTGTCCACATCCTGGAGGTTGAGGGCGGTCCGCTTGCCAATCTCAGACTTTTCCCGCTGCGCTTTGTGAACTTGAATGCCTCTGACTTTCGCCGCTATTTTCTCCGGATAGATTTCGATGCGGTCGCCCACGCGGACCTCTCCCGATAGGACTGTCCCGGCGATAACCGTTCCGAATCCGCGGATGGTGAAAACGCGGTCAATCGGCATCCGGAAGAAGCCGCTGTCCTGCCGTTTTTGGACGCGGCGGCCGATTTCCATGAGCGTAGATTTGACTTCGGGGATGCCGGCTTTTGTCACGGCGGAAACAGGAATGATCGGCGCCCCTTCGAGGAAAGTCCCCTTGACGAAATGAACGATTTGGGACGTCAATTCCCCAATTTGCGCCTGATCGACCAGGTCGGCTTTGGTCAAGGCGATCATCCCGAGTGGTATGCCCAGGAGCTGGAGGATATCGAAATGTTCGCGCGTCTGGACCGAGATCCCCTCGTCCGCCGCGATCACGAAAAGGGCGGCATCCACACTGGCCGCGCCGGCGACCATGGTCTTGACAAACCGTTCGTGGCCCGGCACATCGATAAAGACGATTTGCTTTTCGTAATCAGGCAGATCCATGAAAACAAAGCCCAGCTCGATGGTCATGCCGCGCTCTTTTTCTTCGGGGAGCGTGTCGGGGTCGATTCCCGTCAGCGCTTTGACCAGGGAAGACTTGCCGTGGTCGATATGGCCGCCGGTTCCGATAATGACGTGCTCTTTTTCAGACATCGGTTTACTTCAGAAGGATTCCTCCGGCTATTCTTTCAGGATTTTAAGGATGGCGTCGCGGACCTTCTCATCCTCGTCCTGCTGGATCGTGCGCAGGTCGAACATCACGCAGTCGTTCTGGATCCGGGTGAAAATGGGGGGCAGATGGAAGCGGAGCTTTCGGGCGAAGTCGTCGGCGATAAGCGATCGCGGCTTAACGGCCAGGAATTTTGTCGGCAGCGTTTCGGTGGGAACAGAGCCGCTTCCGACGAACGATCCGCCGTCTTCGATGAAGACTTCGGTGCTCCGCGGCACGCTGTCCTCAATCTCATTTTTCAGGCGCTCGGCTCGAACCATAAGCTCCTTGAGGTCGACGGAGAACATCCTATAGATCGGATGCTCTTCCCGCAATTTTTTCGGGTTTAGAAAAAGCTTGAGCGTGGCTTCCATGGCGGCAAGCGTAAGTTTGCCGCAGCGGAAAGCCCTCACCAGAGGATTTTTCTTGATCTGCTGGATCGAGTCGGCTTTTCCGACGATGATTCCCGACTGGGGGCCCCCGATGAGCTTGTCGCCGCTGAAGCAGGCCACGTCCACTCCGGCCGCCACACTGTGCTGGACAAGAGGCTCGCTCTCGAGCCCGAATTCTTTCAAATCGACGAGAGCGCCGCTACCGAGGTCGTCGATGACCGGGATGTTGCGCGCCCGGCCCAATTTGACGAGGTCCTCGATCCCCGGCTCCTCGGCAAAGCCGATAATCCGGTAGTTAGAATGGTGGACCCGCAGAATCGCCCCCGTGTTCGGCCCGATGGCATTCTCATAGTCGCGAAGGTGTGTTTTATTGGTCGCCCCGACTTCGCGAAGGATGGCGCCGCTTGTCTCCATCACCTCCGGCATGCGGAACGAGCCCCCGATTTCGACGAGCTGGCCGCGCGAGACGATCACTTCTTTACCTTTGGCCAGGGTGTTGAGGATGACCACGGTTGCCGCGGCGTTATTATTGACGATCGTGGCCGCCTCCGCTCCCGAGAGCTCGCAGAGAATTTGGCTCACATGGGCGTCCCGCTGGCTGCGGCGTCCGGTTTCGAGGTCCAGGGCCAGGGTACAATAGCCCCGGGCGGCCTCGAGGATCGCTTCTTGGGCGGCTCGCGACAGGACGGCCCGGCCCAGTCCGGAGTGCATGATAACCCCGGTGGCGTTTATAGCGTTGCGCAGGGAAGGGGAGAGCTTTTGGGCGAGGCGCCGCTCCATTTCATCGAGAAGACGGCCAGGCATGAGATCGGCTTCCGCCAAGGAGGGGGCCTTTTCATCGAGAATCGCGCGCCTGATATCCTCAAGGACCCGCTGGGCCGATTTCAGGACTTCTTCCCGGCCGAATTTTTCTATGAATTGCTTTTCCTGGGCTTTTTGGATCAAAGCCTCGACGGCCGGAAGCTTGCGAAGAAGGGTCTCTTTCATAACATTCCCCTTAATCGATTATGCAAAATGCTAATATAGGGGATATCTCTTCCTCCGTCAAGACGAGCCGGGCTTATAACCAATGTTTACGCGATAAATTAAATTACACTGTCATTGCGAGCCGTCCTTGCGGCGTGGCAATCCGACGCAGTCGTTGCGAGGAGCTTTACGACGAAGCAATCTGACCCATAGGGTCATTCCGAGCAGAGCGAGGAATCTCCGCTTTTTGCGCAGAGCGCACGAGATTGCCACGGCACTCCGTGCCTCGCAATGACCCATTATGTGAGATTGCCACGTCGCTTCGCTCCTCGCGATGACATCTTATTTAATGCGTTTAAACGTGGTTCCTGTTACCGCCGCTTATTTGCCCATTCGGACCAGGACATTGCAGACAGGCTTGTCTGAAATCGGCAGGACCTTGCCCGAAATGGGTTGGCCGTCGACGATGATGACCTTGACGCCGGATTCTGCACCTCCGGGATTCTTGACCTCTATCTTGTAGCGCGTGCCGCGGAAAACCCGCTCTGCCTTGAATCCTTTCCAGTCCGAGGGAATCACAGGGTCGATCATCAAACCTTGATAGGTCGGTCTTATTCCCAGGATATAGTCGAAGCTCGCCCGATACATCCAGGCCGCGCTCCCGGTCTGCCAGGAATGGCTGGCCCGGCCGGCTGTTTCATGCTCGTCGCTCGTGATGTACTGGGGGTAGACGTAGGGCTCGGCCACGAAAATATCGGAATCGATCCTGTTCGGGAGAAGCTTTTTATAATAGTCAAAGGCCGCGTTGCCCCGGCCGAGCATACACTCCGCTTGGATGAGCCAGGCCGCGGGATGGCAGAAAACCGCCGCATTTTCTTTCTTGCCCCAGACGCATCGGGTGATCAGCCCGATCTTCGGGTCGATCTCCCGGAAGGCCGGAGCGCAGATCTTCGGCCCGTACTTCGTGTCCAGCATTTTTTTCGCGCTGAACACGGCCTGGACCAGCCGCTTCTTGTCCGGCAGCCCGGCAATGACCGCCCAGCTCTGGGTGTTGATGAAAATCTTGCCGTACGTATTGTCTTTTGAGCCGATTTTCTTCTTGCCCTCGCCGAAAGCGCGGATGTACCATTCGCCGTCCCAGCAGGATTTTTCGATGGCCTGGTTGAGATGGTCACGCAGTTCCAGGATATCTTTGGCCGCCTCTTCAGCCTTTAGGTACTTTAGCAGCTCGACGAAACGATTGAGCATGGCCACATAGAACATTCCGCCCCAGACGCTCTCTCCGCCATCCTTGCCGCCGATGTAATCGAGCGTGTCGTTCCAGTCGCCGCGTCCGAAAATCGGGAGGCCCTGGGGGCCGAGATGATTTTTAGCGAACTTGAGGACGGCCAGCAGATGCTCGAAAATCGTACCTTCCTGGCCGTCCAGGAACGGCTCGGGACTGTCCAGGATGGCGACATCGCCCGTCTCTTTGATGTATTCCGTGACAGCCAGGATGAACCAAAGCGGGTCGTCGCAGTGCTCGGTGAATTCTCCCTGTCCGTCGCCGTAGAAATGATGATAGACTTTTCCGTCGGTCTGCATCTGGCGGGCGAGCAGCAGGATCCGCTCCCGCGCCTTGGCCTGGTCCGAGATGGTGATGGCGATCGTGTCCTGGGCAGTATCGCGGTAGCCGAAGCCACGACCAATGCCCCAGTAATAAAAACTCGCCACGCGCCCGACATCGAATGCCACCCTGGCCTGGTAGGGAGTCCAGGAGTTCATGAAAATGTTGACGTCTTTATCGGGCGACTCCACTTTGGCGTGGGCGAAAAGATCTTCCCATTTTTTCTTGACGTTGAGATAGGCGGCTTCGACGGCGCGCAGGTCATGGTATTTTCTGGCCGCCTGTTTTTTTTGCTCGAATTCAGACTTGGGAATGACGCCGAGCGAAAAAATGATCTTCTTGGACTCTTCGGGCTTCATCTCGATGTCGACCTGAAGAACGCCCACGGCGTTGCCGTAATCGGTGTTCTTCGAGCTCAGCTCGCCGGCTTCGATCGCCAGCGGGTTGTTCTCGTTACGGTAGAGGCCGATAAAACGTTCCCGCAGCGTTTCATAGCCGGCGACGGGTAGGTTGACCGTAAAAAACGCCCACTGGTCCCATTCCTTGTTCTCCTGGTGCTGCGTCCCCCGCGTCTCCGTGACCCAATAAGTCTTGGTCGCGAACAGGGCGTTGAAGTCCTTGTCGAAATGGACTCGGTTGAAATGTTGGTCGTCGCATTGATTGATGATGTCGACGAGGGCATGGCCGAGAGCAAACTCCACATAGCCGAAGACAGAGAGGCGGCGTGTCTTGCGCGATTTATTCGTCAGAACGGTCTTCCAGATTTCCAGGTCATCTTCGAGCGGGACAAAATACAGGACCGAGGAGGCGATCTTCTCGACATCGGCCTCGACGCGCGTGTAGCCGAATCCATGGGCGACCTGGTAGGCTTCCACATGCTTTCCCACAGGCTGCCAGGTCAGGCTCCAGGTTTCTCCGGAGTCTCTGTCCTTGACATAGATATATTTTCCCGGCCTGTCGTGCGGAACATCATTGATCCTGTAGCGCGTGATGCGGCCGTGGAGAGGAGTCTTGTAATAGCTGATGCCTCCGCCGTTGTTGGAGATCGTGGCAAAGTACCGCCCGTTGTAGATGTAGTTAATCCAGGGACTGGGCGTGGCCACGTTGGTGATGATGTACTCTTTGCCGTCCTCCGAAAAATGCCCGTAGTTCATTATGTTTGGTCGACCTCATCCAGGTTTTTGCCGTCCACCACAAACCCTGAATCCCGATGATCGCGCTTCATCGTCTTCAGTTGCCGGATCATGTCCTTGAGGTTTATGATCCCGCCCGTCGAGAACCAGATGACCACGATCACCGATGCTACCAAATAAGCCCAGACATAGATCTTCCAGAAGCTCATCCACGACCCATTGCCCACATCCCGGGTTAAGTTGATGATCGTGCCGATGAGGAATACCATGACCCAGGTAAAGGTCCAAGCGTACGTCATCACGTAGATGAATTTGTCGCCCCGGGTGAATTCCTTCCCCATGCCGAGCACTTTCCAGCCCTTGAGCGGCTGCTCCTCGACGACCTGGGTTTCTTTCTTGATGTCGTATCGGCCTCGGTGAAGCATGCGGTCCATGTCGAACGCTTGTCGCTTGCCGAGCAGAGAGACGAGAATATAGACGATCGATGACGCCGCCATGGCCAGCCCCCAGAACATCTGTCCATTGATAAAGAACCGGGGCTGGATCTGATGAATGACGATGCCGCCGACGGCAATGACCGAGCCTGTGATCATGGCCGCCCAGGCCGCAGCCGCCGTCCCGCGCTTCCAATAGAGGCCTCCGATGATGACGGCGCCGCTGCCGCCGGCAAAAATCGCTCCGGTGATCGCGAAAAAGAGAAAAATGTACTCGCTCTGCTGGAAGAGCAGGCTGAAGAAATAGATGAATACGGCCACTCCCAATATGGCCAGCTTCAAATATTTAATGTGCTGCTCCGGCGCAAAGGGCTTTTTCCGGATCGGCATGACCACGTCCTGGATTAAAATGCTTCCCCACGAATGCAAATAAGTCTCGTGGCAGGCGATCGAAGCGGCCAGCATCACGGCGGCAAAGGCGCCCATCAGCCCCACGGGCAGAAGCTTGGTCAGCACCAGCGGCACCGTCAATTGGCTTCTCAGCGCATCCGAGCCCAATCCGTTTAATATCGGCTGGATGGCGGCCGCCTGGCCCGCGAAGGCTTGATGATGAAAAAAGGTGTAGGCGATGATCGGGACAAAAACCAGGAACAGCCCCCATTGGGGGATGCCGCGCCAATTCGCCAGGACATCGCCCATCTTTGCCTCGTGGGCGCTTTTCGCCGAGGCGTTATAAGCCTGCGTGCCCTGCCAGGAAAGCTTCCCGTAGATGACTCCGATCATGCCGATAAAGAAATACCAGAAATTGTAATCCTTGGTGCTTCCGGTTTTGAACGGGTTGATGAGCGAGGCGTTGGCGGGCGCTTGGGAAACGGCCTGAAAGATCTGCGCCCAGTTGACTTTGAGCATCAGGACGATGATGATCACAATGAAGACGGCATTGACGAAAATCCCTTGGAGGAAATCTGTGATCATCACAGCGATCTGCCCGCCGGAAAAAACAAAATAGAGAGGAATCCAAAGGATGACGATCATGATCAGAGCAAAGGTCGAGACGGAAACGCCGAAGATATCGATGGTCTGGGGCAGGCCGCAGAAATAGATGAAAAAGCGGGCGCTGACGGCGGGAAAAATGCCGAAGTTGATGATGCCGGAGAAGAAGGCGAGGAGCCCGGCGAATATCCGGAAATTGCGGCTGTAGCGGATCTCGAAAAACTGGGCCATGGTCAGGGCGCGCGTTTGACGGAAACGGTAGAGAACCCAGCCGGAGACGCTGATGGCGACCAGGACAACGGCCATGATCATCTCCCACCAGCGCAGGCAGAACCCCGCGATGTAGTTCATCTCCAGCATGCCGACGATGGTGATGGCGCCCAGGGCCGCCGTGCCCTGGGAGAGGCTGATGAGGTAGCGTCCGCCGGTGCGGCCGGCGGCCAGGAAGTCGGAGACGCTCCGCATGAGCTTCTTGGAGGCGATGACGATCGAGATGATGAAGGCGAAGACGATGACGACGATGCCCCAGTCAAGGACGGTGAGGTTCACAGAATGTATCCTTTTTGTATCAAATCAGCCGGCGGAAAAAGCTCATTCAGCATTTACCCTGGGAATTTTATATTCGGGAGAGAGAAAAGGTCAAGGGTTGAGAATTTCTCGGCTTTTCGGGCGTCTTCATAAAGGGAAATGAATAGAGGAACAGATTTCTTGAGACGAGGCGGATTCCTTTTGTTTTTTTCTTGGGCATTGTGTATGAAAAAAGACGCAGTCAGATATTTCGCAAATGTAGTAAAATACACTACGATTGTAGTAAAATACACTACGAAGATGAATGTCACAATCGAAAAGCTATTCGGCTCGCGGATTAGGGCGAAAATCTTGGGGTGGTTGTTTACCTATACGGATGAGGCCTATTTTGTCCGGCAGCTTTCCTCCATTCTCCGAGAAGATCCGACGAATATAAGCCGTGAACTGGCCAGCCTCGAAAAAATAGGAATTTTGATATCTTCTCGCGAAGGGAATCTCAAAAGGTTTCGAGTCAACCGCGACTGTTCTTTTTTTAAGGAAATGAAGGGTTTTGTGCTAAAGACCGTCGGCATCGCGGGTCAAATGAGGTCCGCTCTTAAAGGTATCAACGGGCTCGATTTTGCATTTATTTACGGCTCGATTGCCAAAGGGGATGAAAATGCGCTCAGCGACGTGGATTTAATTATCGTCGGAGAGGTGAACTTAGACGAATTCGATAGAGTGTTGAATGTCCTTGAGGATAAGCTTGGGCGGACGATTAATTATCTTCTCTATAGAAAAGAAGAACTTAGGGAGAAAAAGCGAAAAAAAGACGGCTTCGTCATGGATGTTTTAAAAGGCGAAAAAATATGGCTCTTCGGCAGCGAAGATGAATTTCAAAAAATTTGAAGCCCTAGGCCTTATTGAAAGATCGAGTTTCAGCCATAAACAGATTATGGCCAATCTCAATCGGGGCCGAAGAGATCTTCTAACAGCGGCAGCCAATTTGAAAATTGATGAGGAATGGGCTTATACGATTGCTTATCATGCCATGCTAAGAGCGGCTCGAGCGCTCATGTTTGCTTATGACTGCCGGCCCAAGGGAAAAGATCAACACAAAACTGCCGTTGAATTCAGCTCTGAAATTTTGGGCCAAGATTTTTTGCACCTAACATCGCGGTTTAACAGGATGCGCGTCAAAAGACACGATTTTATATATGAACCTGAACGCCCGATTCCTAAAAGCGAGGCTGAAAAATCACTAAAAAGCGCAGAACAATTCGTTAAAGAGATTGCCCAAAGAATATCGGATTTAAAATAAGGCGAAGTGCGGGCAGAATCCAGAAGTCTTGTTCATTAGCTCTGTCAAAATCCAGAAATTTCAGTTGACGATGATCTCGTCGGCGAAGAGCCAGGCTTTCTTGCCGGCGCCGGGATGCCCTTCCGGGCAGGTGCCGATGTTTTTGGCCCGGATCCGGAGGTACCGGGCTTTGGTGATCGGAAAATTCGCCGAAAAATCTTTGATGATCGCTTCGGCAAGAGCGGGGGAAACGTCATTTTTTTGGGATGCTACGACCTTGTAGTCTTTGCCATCATCCGAAACGGCGAATTCGACCTCGGTCGGCAGAAAAATCCAGGAACCGCTGTTCTGCAGACAGCCGAGCGTGACCCGGCCGAATTTTTGCTTTTTCCCGAAATCGATCACGGCGATGAGGTCGTCCCCCTCGAAGCCCTGCCAGCGGCCGTCGGTATGGCTTTTCGACCCCCGCAAACCGTCGAGAAGCGCCAGCTTCCAGCCGCCGCTGTATCGTTCACTAAATGAGAATGTTAGGGTGATTGGCTTGCCCAATGCCTTGTGGGCAAGATAGCCGATCTCCGTGACAGGACCCATTTGCTTTCCGTTGGCAAACGTGGCGGCCTTCAGCGTCCCTGTCTTTTTGATACGGATGGGCTGGAAGTAACGTGCCGAATTAGCCGTCAGATCGCGCCCGTCCAGACTGTAGCGGATCTCCGGCTTGAGCGTTTCAGCCTCCAGCTTGATCAGGACCTCTTCCCGAGCCGCATTGAATGCAGGCTTGAGACGCACGGCATAGAGGCTTTGGGCAAAGTTGATTTTGGCCTGGGCATACCGGTCGAGCTGCCTTTTTAGCCTTCCCAGAAAATCTTCCCAGTTGCGGAGCTCTTTGGCCGACCAGGTCACTTCAGCCATGGCCGCGATCCGCGGCACCGTCATGTATTGGGCATGCGATGGCGTCGAAACATATTCTGTCCACAAGTTAGCCTGCCCTCCCAGGATGCGCTTGGCCTCTTCGGCAGACAGGTCCGCCGGCACAGGCTCGAAGGAATAGACTTTGCCGAGGGGCAGATACCCGCCGATGGCCAGCGGTTCCAGGCCCGGATCTCCTTGATAATAATCAAAGTAGCAGTGAGAGGTGGGCGTCATCACGCAATCATGCCCCGACTTCGCGGCGGCGATGCCGCCTTCCATGCCCCGCCACGACATGACGGTCGCATTCGGCGCCAGGCCGCCTTCCAAGATTTCATCCCAGCCGATGAGCCTTTTGCCGTTCGCGTTCAAAAACTTTTCGATCCGGCGGACGAAATAACTTTGCAGCTCCTCCTCGTTTTTAAGTCCCTCGGCCGCGATCCGCGCCTGGCATTTCGGGCACTGTTTCCACGTGGATTTATCCACTTCATCGCCGCCGATATGGATATATTCGGCGGGGAAGAGGCTGATGACCTCGGCCAGGACATCCTGCAAAAACTGAAATGTCTCTTCATTGCCCGGACAGTAGACGTCTTTGATCGGCCAGACACCGCCGGGCGGCACGGTGAACGGTCCTCCGGTGCAGGAATATTGGGGATAGGACGTGATGGCGGCCAGGCAGTGGCCCGGCATTTCGATCTCGGGGATGACCGTGATGAACCGGCTCCTGGCATACTCGACGATCTCCTTGATGTCATCCTGGGTGTAGAAGCCGCCGTTCGTGGCCGACTCTCCCGCTTTCTGAGGTTCCCTGTTATTCCAAGGCATGTCCTCGCGGTCCACCCGCCAAGCGCCGACTTCGGTCAGCTTGGGATATTTCTTGATCTCGATGCGCCAGCCCTGGTCGTCGGTGAGGTGCCAGTGGAAGATGTTCATTTTGTGCATGGCCAGGTAGTCGATGTATTCCTTGACGAATTCCTTGGTGAAAAAGTGACGGGAAACGTCCAGCATCATGCCGCGCCAGCCGAATCGCGGCGTGTCGCTGACCTTGATGCAGGGCACGAGCAGGGTGATGGTGGGGACTTTCCGGCCCGAATAGACTTGCACGGGCAGCAATTGGATGAGCGTTTGAACGCCATAGAAAAGACCCTGGGCCCCCGGTGCTTCGATCGTGATGAGGTCGGTGCTGACCGTCAGCTGATAGCTTTCAGGGCTCAAGGAGGGATTATAAATGCTTTTAAGCTGGATGGACTGCAGGGGCATCGATCCTGTGCTGCTCTGGATGGGGAGGTCGAATTCCGTGGCCTTTCTCAGCCGGTCCGCCAGGTATTGAGCCGCCTGCTCTGCTCCCTTGTCGTTAGCGGGCATCAAGATTTGGGTGGTCGGCGCGATGGCAAAATTGCCGGTCAGCTTTTCCATCTGCAGGGGCTTGGGAATGATGCTGATCTCGACGGCTTCCTTCGGCCCCTCGGCCAAGCGCATCGGGGGAAGACAGGCGGGAATCGCAACCGCCAGGGCGGTCAGGATGATGGCCAAGGATATTTTTCTTCTCATTTTTAGCTCCCGAATTTCGTGATCGTTTCAAGATAAGCGTTCGGGAGGCCGGTGTCGAACCGCCGCCCGCGCGTGATATAGGCCAGGAATTCATCGGCCTGCCGGAGCGTCTCCAGGGCCGATGTCAGCTGGAATTCACCCCTCTCCCGGACGTTGTTTTCAATGTTATCTTCCAGGATCCTGAAGAGCTCCGGCTTGAGGATGTACTGCCCGAAAATGCAAAGATACTGGTCTTCCGGAAGTCCCTCCACCCTCAAGTTGTTTCTGGCATAATCCACGGTCGGCTTTTCACAGAACTCCGTGACGCCGAGGATCCAGTCGTCCTTGTCGCGCCAGGCCGCCGCCAGCGTGCCGAAATTGCTGATCAGGGATTCCGGCGTGAGCTGGGCGGCCACGATGTTGGTCTGGTATTTTTCGTACATGTCCATCAACTGCCGGGCGCAGGGGACGCCGCTCTCCGAGGATTTATACAAATGGTCGCCGAGCATCAGGAAGAACGGCTCATCGCCGACCCAGTCCTTGGCGCACCAGACGGCGTGGCCGAAGCCCTCCTGACGGTCCTGGGTGATGATGCTGACGCGCTTGCCGATCTCGAGGAGCTCGTCGTGGTATTCTTTGAACCGCTGGGGCAGCTTGTTGTAGTGCTCGACGGAGAGCTGACCGTTGAAAAGGTCCTCGAACAGCCCCTCATCGCCCTTTTGGACGATGAGGCAGACTTTTTCGATCCCGGCGCTGAGCGCTTCTTCGACGATGGCCAGGATGATGGGCTTGGCGATCCCGTTCTCGTCGACGACCGGAAACAGCTCTTTCTTGATAATCTTCGTGGCGGGGAAGAGGCGGGTTCCAAAACCGGCCGCGGGAATGACGGCTTTCCGAACGCCCCGGGCCGCCATGATATCCAGAGTAAAGCTTTCGCAGCCGAGCTCTTTTTCCAGGATTTCCATCACTTTCTTCTGGGAGTCCTTGTCTTTGACGACGAACTGGACGCATCCATCGCCCTGGGATCCGACGCCTTTTCCGCCAAAAATATAGGGCTGGAGCGCGGGGTAGGCGAGCGCTCGATGAAGTAGCGGGGCGGTGAGCTGCGAAGGGCAGGCCGGGATCATGTATTTATCGAACAACCGCTGGGCTTTGGTCATCAATCCGCCCAGCCGCTCGCCGTCTCCATCGCTGAGGGCTTCGATGGCGTCCATATTGATTTCCTTGTTGACCGGGCCGAGATAGTGCTGGACGCCCTTTTCGACATCTGTTTCGGGATAGGGGTAGCAGCGGTTGAGGCTGCGCAGGATTTCCATCGTGTCCTTTTCGCCTTTCAGGTCGGCGATGACGAAATGGATGTCTTTTTTGACGCGCAGCTCCCGGATGTTGAGGAGCTCCCGGTCGTAGGTGATCAGGACCGGCCGGCTGCCGAAGGCGCATCCCTGGTCCATGCGGCCGCACCGCGACGGCGTCCGGATCTCGCCCTGGTAAGCGACTTCCATTTCGCCGCGGACGGTCATTTTAAGGTCGTAGAGCTTGTTGAAGGCCCTGGCCACCAGGACGCAGATGGCGGCCGAGGATGACAGCCCTTTTTTGATGGGAAGGTTCGTGGCGTAATTGTCGATCTCGAGCCCTCGGACATGATAATGGGTGAGGATCTGATAGGCGACGCCGGCGGCATAGCTGAAAAAGCCTCCGTTTTCCGCTTCTTCGATCAAGGCGCTGAGGTCCATGGGAATGGTGTGAGGGCCGAAAATGCGCCCGTCGGGCATCGTGGAGCGGATGACAAGGGCGTCCGTGTGCTTTTTGACCCGGGCGAAAATGCCCTGGTTTGTTCCGGTCAGGATGGTGTGACCCTTTTCGATATCCGCATTCTGGCGTCGGTACTCGCCGGCCCAGTCGGAGTGCTCTCCGAAGAGGCAGACGCGTCCGGGGATGAATAATTCCAGAGGCTCTTTCATGGCAGGCGATCTCCTAGCGAGGAATGTCTGAATTTTATCTGTAAGCCGAGGGAGAGGTCAAGCTTGTTTAATATCAGCGCAATAATTAAAGTGACATCCTCGTTCGGGTGGCGCTTAGGCCGTCCGTAGCCCCCGGGCCCCGGGGAACCAGTCCCGTCGGTTCCCCCCGCCGGAAACGCCGACGGGGCCCCCCTCCGCTACGGGGGCTTTAGGACGGCCTAAGCACCACCCATCCATTATCACTTTGTTTATTGCATTTGCATTAGATATGGCGGGGAAAAGGCCTATCGCCTGTGGACACTCAGCGAACGTCCAGCCCGTTTGACCTAACGTTCTTCAGGGTCACTGGTCAGCTTCTTGATTTTCTTGAGCTGGATGGTGGCCGTTTCGATGGCCTTCTTCGTCTCGATATTGTCCGGGTCGAATGTCAACAAGCCCTGCCAGATCGAGATGGCCTCAGCAAGATATTCTTTCCGGTATTGTTCCAGCGCTTTTTTATTGAGTTCCGTCCGGCAGACTTTCAGTCCCTCATCCAGAGATTTTTGTGAGAAAGAGAGCGAGGCCCGAAATTTTTCGAATGATTTGAAATATTTGAGCAGGCTGGAATAAGCCCGTCCGGCGGGGACAAAATTCTCTTTTGAGAATGCTCCATCTCCGGTGCGCTTGATTTCTTCAAGGATGGAGATGAAGCCGGCCATCCAATCCGAATCAATCGGATTTTCCAGATAGCGGGTGTTATAAACTTCGATCGCTTTGTCGGAATCGCCGGCTTCGAAGGCTTGACGGGCTTGTCGCTCGCTGATCCCGTTTCTCGAATTCCTTAATTGCGCGTCTAAGAATCCTTTGGTGAAAGGAAGAGACTTCTCGAACTTTTGGAAACGGGGAAAGTTTCTGGAAAG
>Ga0315285_10004399_pt1 | contig 14590 bp, 15 predicted proteins | sample YL17G09_36_MG_FD_203698 | JGI IMG/M metagenome (GOLD analysis project Ga0315285, IMG submission 203698) | Sediment microbial communities from Yellowstone Lake, YNP, Wyoming, USA - YL17G09_36 | ecosystem: Environmental > Aquatic > Freshwater > Lake > Sediment | place: USA: Wyoming | collected...
CGACGACTACCTGGCGCGGAGCAGCACCACGGGTCCGACCTTCACCGTGTTCGGCGGGCGCGACTACCAGTTCAACGCCAGCCAGGCCGCCGTGAGCGGCAACTTCTTCAACACCCGCTTCCGAGTGGAGGTGGCTAACGACGCCGCCTTCACTACGAACCACCTCACCAGCGCCTGGCTGACCACCATTGCGGTTGTCGGGGGCGTGCCGCTGGCCACCTGGACGCTTCCAGCGGCCGACTGGAACACGGTCAAGCCCGGCACCGCGCTCTACTATCGCGTGACCACCACCGACGCCAGCGGCGAGAACTCGCGGGTCTCCACTTCTCCGGGCCACGGTGCCTTCATCGTGCCTCCACCTTCCGCAACCATCAACGAGAGCGGGGTGTGCGAGCAGCCTCAGTGCCAGCAACCTCAGTGCTCGGTCGCCGGTCCGGCTGGCAGCTTCCCGTGGATTCTGCTCCTGCCGTTGCTAGCGGCTTACCTGTGGCGCCGCCACATTAAAGCCAAGGCGACGGCATGAGACCTCGCCTGGTCGAGGGTCTGAACGCTGCCTTCGGCGCCAGGCTGTTCGAGTGGCTGGTTCCCTCCCCGGCGGTGATGTACGCTCTGGCGATGCTGGCCGCACTTGTCGTCGTGCGGTACCGCTCCCGCGCGGCTCCGGGTGTCGTCCCCTACCACGCGCTGGGCGTCGGCTTGTGGGTCATGGCCAGCGGGCTCGTCGGTGCCCGCCTGTTCTACCTTTTCCAATACCTGCCGGAGACCCTGGCCCAGCCGCTGCGAATCTTCGATCTCGGCGGCGCCAGCGTCTCTTGGGGCGCTTACCTGGGCGGCGCCGCGGGGTTGTTGCTGTATTGCCGCTGCTACCGCCTGCCGGGGCAGCCCTACGCTGACCTTCTCGCTACCACGATTGGCCTGGCCATCGCGATCGGTCGCTGGGGCTGCTTCCTCAACGGCGACGATTTCGGCACACGCTCCGACTTGCCCTGGGCGGTGCGCTTCCCCCACGGCAGTTATCCTTTCGCGCAGCAAGCCCGCGCCCACCTCATCTTCCCGCTCGATGACCTCTCGCTGCCCGTGCATCCCGTTCAGCTCTACCTCTCGCTTAACGGCCTCCTCCTGTTCTTTCTCACGAGCTGGTACTGGAAGAGGTTTCGCCACCGCCCCGGCGCCACCTTCTGCTTTTTTTGGCTGCTTTACGCGGTCTCCCGGTTTCTTCTGGAGTTCTTCCGGGGCGACCACGACCAGTTTCTCCTGGGCGTTCCCACCGCTCAGGCACTGTCGATTCCGATGGCCGCCGCAGCGGCGATCGGGCTGCGGCACTGCTTCTTGCGGCCCGCGCCGCCACCGGCCGAGCAGGCCGTAGCCGGAGCGTAGTAATTCAATACCAACGGCCCGGAGGGCCGTGAGCAGATCTTCGTCAACGCGGGCTTCCGGCCGCAACTGCGTTTTCGGGCTGTCGCCTTCCCCCCGCCCCCAGTCGCCACCCTCCCCCGCTTCTTTCTCCTGCCCTCTCAAGCTCCTCCGGTCCTCCGCGGCTCTCACCCAGCCTGCCGCCCCTTACCATAGGGTGGCATTGCCATGTCGTCACCGCCCCGCCCCGGACTCCAAGCCGCCAGCCCCGCCAGCTCCGGTGCCCCTGACCCGTTCATTAAAAATTACCGAGCAAAGCCAATTTTGGGCCCGGGACTGGACCCTGCCAAAAATCCCCCGGCGCCACCGCTACCCCACGGCGATATTTCGGCAACTTGTTCAAAACACAGGGGTTGCTTCCGAGCCGCGCGCGTGAGCAAGCGCTCGAGCTCTCGCTTAAAACGGCAGGATCTCCTCGCGGACCGGGTCGAAGCGCAGGCGCCGCTTCTGAACGTAGGCGATGTTGCCCAGGTGCGAGGCCTGGGCCGAGCGGTGACCGATCAGCACGTCGCCGCGGGGCAACTGGCGCGTCTCGACGCACTCCAGGAAGTTGTTGACGTGGTCCAGCGTCATCTCGTCCACCGGGCCCTCGCCCCGGTCGGCCTTGACGATGACCGGCTGGGCGCCCTTCTCGACCGGGTGGAACTCGTAGCGGCTGCGGTCGATCCACAGCCTGCCGTTGGCGCCGCAGAACTCGATGGCGGCGCCGCGGATGCCGGGGACCAGGGTGGCCTCGAAGGTGGCGGTGAACTCGGTCGCATACTCGAGCAGCACGTTGATGGTGTCGGGGGCGGTGCGGCCGTCCTTGTAACGGTAGACCCCGCCGGCGGCCACGGCGGAAATGGGGATCTCCTGCCCCATGAACATGTGGACCACGTCGATCCAGTGGGTGAACAGGTCGGTGATCTGGCCGCCGCCGAAATCCAGGTAGGCCCGCCAGTTGAAGTACTGCTGGGGATCGTAGTCGCGCCACTTCACCGGGCCGAGGAAACGGGCCCAGTCGAGGTTCGAGGGCCGCGTCTGGAGCGCAGCGGGGGCGCGGCGCAGGTGGTAGGTGTTGCCGTGCCACCAGGTGCGGGCCAGGGTGACCTTGCCGATGCGGCCGGTGTCGAAGTACTCGGCCTTGGCCTGGAGGTAGTGCTTCCCGGACCGCTGCTGCATGCCCACCTGGCAGATGCGGTCGTTGACCCGGGCCGCCTTGACGATCTCGGGGCCCTCTGCGATGGTGAGCGTGAGCGGCTTCTCGACGTAAACGTCCTTGCCGGCCTGGAGGGCGTCGATGGCCTGCCCGGCGTGCCAGTGGTCGGGAGTGGCGATGAGCACGGCGTCGATTTCCTTCATTTCCAGCAACTTACGGTGCTCGGTGAAGGCCCGGGCGCGGGGCGCTTTCTGCTGCGCCCGGTCGATGTGGGCGCCGTAGATGTCCGCCACCGCCACCACTTCCACGGAGGCGTTCCGCTGGAACAGGCCGGTGTCGTGGAGACCGCGGTCGCCGCAGCCGATCAACCCCAGGTTGATCCTCCGGTTGGCCCCCAGGATGCGGGAATAGGAAGCCGCGGTGAGGCCGGCGGCGCCCTGGGTGGCGCCGCGCAAGAAATTGCGACGAGTGGTGAACATGTGCGAATTATAGCGCGTGGAAGCACTTATTATGAGGATGAGATGGCGCAGGAAACTCCCCTGGGGCGTGGCCGCCCTGATAAGTTGCGGCGTCCTGCTCGCGGCCCAGCGCGCCGCGCCTCCGGCCCCCACCGACCAGCAGGTGGAGAAGGCCATCGCGGAGCGCTTCGCGCGCTCGAAGATCGCCCGCAACCATTTTCAGGTGCGCGTGCAGGGCGGCGTGGCCACGCTGACCGGCAAGACGGACGTGCTCCAGCATAAGGGCGTGGCCACCCGGCTGGCCAAGACCTCCGGGGCGCGGCAGGTCGTCAACCGCATCGAGGTCAGCGAGGCGGCCCGCCAGAAGGCCGCGGCGAACCTGGCCCAGGGGCGCCGCCGCGCACAGATCAAGCGCGGCGAGGCCGCCCAGCCGCGCTCGGAGCGCCGCAGTCCGTGACGGCGGGCGAAACCGCCTGCCCCACGGGCGCCTCTGCGGCGCGCCCGCGGCGTGCTAGACTCGTAACTCATCCCGGACATGACCTACCCGATGAAAACCCTTCTGTCTCCAGCCTTTCTGCTGGCGGCCAGCGTGTGGGCGCAGCAGCCCGGCGCGCCCAGCGTGAGCATGGAAGTCGAGTGGCCCGCCGACGCGGTGGTGGCCACCATCGGCGGCAAGCCGGTGACCTACGGCGAGTTGCAGGCGGTGGTGCGCGCGCTGCCGCCGCCAATGGCGCAGCAAGCCATGGCGGACCGCAAGAAGTTCGTCGAGCAGTACGGGCTGCTGAGGCGGCTGGTGGAGCTGGCCCTCGAGCAGAAGCTGGATCAGCGGAGCCCGTACAAAGAGGGCATCGCCTACAACCGGATGCAGCTCCTCTACCAGGCTGTCATCAACGAGAAGTTCACCCAGATCACGGCCACGCCCGAGGACGCCAAGAAGTTCTACGACTCGAACCAGGACCGCTACACGCAAGCCCGCGTCAAGGTGATCTATATCTCCTTCATGAACGAGCCCCCGCCGCAGGCTGACCCCAAGGCCAAGAAGGTGCTCACCGAAGCCGAGGCCAAGGCCAGAACCGAGGATCTGCTCAAGCAGATCCGCGGCGGCGCCGACTTCGTGAAGCTGGTCAAGGCGCACTCCGAGGACCCCACCTCGGTGGCCAAGGACGGCGAGTTCGGCACCATCCGCCGCTCCGACAAGATCCCGGAAGACATCAAGAAGGTGATCTTCTCGCTGAAGGCCGGAGCAGTGGGCGGGCCGGTGCGGCAGCCCAACGGCTTCTACCTGTTCCGCGTCGAAGAGATGAGCACGCAGACCTTTGACGAGGTGAAGGACTCCGTCCAGGGAGAACTCAAGAACAGCCGCTTCACGGAATGGATGGAGGAAGTGAGGAAGGGTGTCCAGGTCAAGGAAGAGATCCCGCAGTACTTCTCTCCGAGGAAGTTTACCCTGCCCGTGCCAGCGCCGCCCAAATGAGACTCGCAGGCGGCCCGATTCGCGTCCGGTTCGCTCGGCAACTGAGCGCCCGGCGCGGGCGGCTGCTCTCGGAGGTGGCCGCGGGGACGCCCGTGCACGCGGGCACCTTCCTGCGGCGGCGGGAAATCGTGCTGGATGCGGAGCTGCTCAAGAATCCGTGCGAACTGGGGCGCATCGTCGTCCACGAGCTGTTCCACTTCGTCTGGCCGCGCCTGGATAACCTCACCCGGCGTTCCTGGGAGGCGCTGCTGGAGGCGGAATTCCGCCGGCGGGCGCGGGGCGAGCTGGGCTGGTCAGCGGAGTGGCGGAAGCGGGAGCTGAGGGCGGCGGACCGCGCGCAGCGCAGCCGCTTGTGGCGGGAGTACGTCTGCGAGAGCTTCTGCGACACGGCGGCCTGGCTGCTGCCGGGCGGCCGGCGGCACGAGGAATTCACGCTGGCGCCGGCTTTCCGCCGCCGGCGACGGCGCTGGTTCGTCCGCCTGCTGGCCGGAGGCGCCGTCTCGATATAATGGCGGTATACGCATGTGCTGGCTCCCCTCTCGCCGGGTAGTGGTCGCTGGTCTGCCCGCGTTACTCCTGCTGGGTTGCCGCCGCTCGACGGCGCGCCGCGCGGCGCCCGATTTCGAGCTGAAGGACGCCGACGGCCGCCCGGTGCGCCTGTCGGACTACCGCGGCAAGGTGGTCCTGCTGAATTTCTGGGCCACCTGGTGCGGCCCCTGCACGGTGGAGATCCCCTGGTTCGTGGAATTCGAGCGGCGGCACAAGGACCAGGGCTTCGCCGTGCTGGGCATCTCGATGGACGAGGACGGCTGGGAGGCGGTGCGTCCCTTCATGTCGCACCTCGGCATCAACTACCGGGTGCTGATGGGCAGCGACGAGGTGTCGCGGCGGTACGGCGGCGTGGATAGCTTGCCCACGACCTTCCTGATCGACCGCGAGGGCAAGGTGGCCAAGGTACACGTCGGGCTGGTGAGCAAGGGGCGGTATGAGAACGAGCTTCTGGAACTGTTGTCTTCTGCGGGCGCTGGCGGGAATCGCAGCGCTCGCCCTGGCGCCCGGGCTGGCCGGGCAGGCTAGCGAGGTTCTGACGGCCTCCGCGCCGGCGCGCACGCTGATCCAGCGCGGCGGCACGGCCAGCCCGAAGATCCCGGTGCAGCTTCGCAGCGGGTATCACGTCAACAGCCACAGCCCCAACGACGAATTCCTCATCCCCCTGCGCCTGCGCTGGGACGAAGCCGGCCCCGTGAAGGCCGTGGAAGTCACCTACCCCAAGCCGGAGCTGCGCAACTACGGCTTCTCCGACCAGCCGGTCTCGGTCTTCACCGGCGCTTTTGCGATTCTCACCCGGCTCCAGGCGGCCACCGATGCTCCCACCGGGACCGGCACGCTCGCGGGCAAGTTGCGCTACCAAGCCTGCGACGAGAAATCCTGCCTGCCGCCCCGGACCATCGAGGTCCGGCTGCCCTACGAGATCCGCTAGACCTTGCGCCGCCTCGTTATCCGTCCGGGCGCTATCGGCGATTGCATTCTGTCGCTGCCGGCCATGGAGCTCCTGCGCGCGGAGTACCTCGAGGTGTGGGTCCCCACCCAGATCGCGTCCCTGGTGCGCTTCGCCGATCGGGTGCGCGCGATTGCGTCCACGGGCTTGGATATGGTGGGAATCCCGGACCGGGCGCCTGCCGGGGAGCTGATGGAGTGCCTCGCGGGTTTCGATGAGATCGTCTCCTGGTACGGAGCCGCGCGCGCCGAGTTCCACGAGGCGGTGGCGGGCCTGCCTTTCCGTTTTCTCGCGGCTTTGCCGGATGAGCAGGCCGGCGTACACGCGGCGGATTTCTTCCTGGCGCAGGCGGGCGGCTCCGGCGCAGCCGTTCCGCGCCTCCAGTGCCCACGGTGGGATGGCGGGTTCGCAGTGATTCACCCCTTCTCGGGGAGCGCCCGGAAAAACTGGCCGCTCGAGCGGTACCGCGAGCTGGGGCGGCGGCTCGAGGCGCGGATGCCGGTGAAGTGGTGCGCCGGGCCGGAGGACGCGCTCGAGGACGCGGTGCGCTTCGACGAGCTCTACGAACTGGCCTGCTGGCTGGCCGGGGCGCGGCTGTACGTCGGCAACGATTCCGGCATCACGCACCTGGCGGCCGCCGTCGGCACGCCGGTGGTGGCGTTGTTCGGCCCCAAGGATCCGGCGGTGTGGGCGCCGCGGGGCCCGCAGGTGCGCGTCGTGGCACCCACGCGGCCGGGAGAGCCGATGGAGGGGATCACCGTGAGCGGGGTCCTCGACGCGGGGCTGGGCCGCGCGGCGGAGCCTAGGGCAGTTCCTTGATGCGGAGCTTGCGAAAGCGCACCTGGTAGGGCTTGAACTTGTCTTTGGGAATCTGGTGCACTTGCAGGCCGATAATGCCGCGCGCGGTCAGCGAGTCCTTGATGTCGGCGGCGGGAACGCCGTTGACCCAGGTCCGAAGCGAGTCGCCCTGGCACACGATGCGGTACTTGTTCCACTGGCTGTTCTGGAAGGCGGCGCGGGCGGCCGGCTTGTTGGAGAAGTCGTCGAGGAAGCGGGCGCGACGCGCCTCATCGTAGACGTTGCCCGAGGCGCCGCGCGCGCCGGCGGCGATCTCGACCTGGTAGCCGTAGACACGGTCGGCGGGGATCTTGCGCTGGATGGTCTTGCCCTGGTCTTCGAGCTTGAAGACCAGGGCCTCCTTGGCGAACTGGCTGCGCACCTGCACGCCGGAGTTGAGCTCGTTGTCCACCAAGACCTCGAACTCCAGGATGAAATCACCGTACTCCTTCTCGGTGCACAGGAACGAGTTGGGACTGCCCAGAACGGCAGTGCCGAGGATGGCGCCTTTTTCGGCCTTGTAGCTGGCGGTTCCGCTGTGGACGGCCCAGCCCTTGAGCGTCTTGCCGTCGAACAGAGAAACCCACTTCCCTTTCTCGGCGCCGCACAAGGGGAGCGCGGCGGCGAGCGCGAGCACAGTCAGACGATGCATGAGAAAACCTCCTCGATGGGACGCTCCTATCTTACCGGCTCAAAGCCCACCTCGCTCAGGATCACGCCCAGGCGGCGGTGGTCGCCGGGCACGGTGAAGGTCCGGTCCACGGTGATGACCACGGTGGCGCTCTCGCCGGCCGCGGTCAGGGGCTCAGAGACCAGCGTGTAGCTGCCGGGGGCGGTGTAGATCCGGTCGGCCACGCTCTTGCCATCCACCGCCAGCCAGATCCGGCGCGCGGGCGCCTGATCGGGAATGAAGAACACCAGCCGCAGCGGCGCCGGGACCGGGGGCGGCTTGAGCAACACCACGCCGCGCTCGCTCATCCAGCGCCAGCGCCCGGATTCGAGTTGATGGATGCCGCTCAGGATCTGCTGCCCGGCCTCCGGTGCGCTCATGGGCAGGTATTCGAGTACCGGCTTGCGCTCCAGGATCAACTCGGCGCGCACCACGTCGATGGGCCCGGTTCCGAGATCGAAGGGTCGCAGGCCGAACGACGCGGACGAGTACGCCGAGCGGGCGCCTAGCCCGGCCAGGCGGAAAGGCAGCCAGGAGCGTATCTCCTGCTCGGCCAGCGGCGCGCGCACGCCGCCGCCGGTGGTGAACTCCAGGGGCAGGGCCAGGCGGCTCGACACCACCACGTCGCCGGGACGCACCGCCTGCCCGCGCAGCAGCGGCAGCCCGCCTTCAGCTTCGAAGTAGTAGCGCAGGCCCCATTCGCCATTGATCCAGACGCGCTTCCCGGCGGTCTCGCGCGCCAGCGAGTGCGCGAAGCGGCGGTAGCCGTCCCAGTGCTGGTAGTTCACTGCGGCGAGGCCCAGGCTGATCAGCGCCTGGAGCGCCACGCCGGCCCACAGCCAGCGCGCGCGTTCGGCGAGCGCTCGCGAAACCAGCAGCGCCAGCGGCGCCGCCACCGGCAGCAGGTAGCGCGCCGAGCCGGCAAAGAAGACGATCACCGCCCCGGCGAAGAAGATCAGGAACCAGGCGCCCAGGAACCGGGATTCCGCCGCCGCCGCTTCGGCCTCGCACAGGCTCCAGATCACCACGACCAGGCCCGTCGCAAACGGGATCCAGAACAGGAGGTGGGAGTCCATCAGCGCCCCGAGGGTGGCGGCGGCCAGCAGGAGCGGCTCAACCAGCCACGGCCAGCGCCGGGCGTGGAAGAAGGCGACCAGCGCCAGTACCGGGAACACGACCCAGCCCGCGTGCGCGGTCAGGGCGGCGGCGTTGGCCACCTTCCTGGCCAGGGCCTGAAAGCCATAGGCATGAAAGTAGCCGGCCAGCACGGAGGCCGGCAGGGCGCCGGTGGAGAGGCGCTCGTAGAACTGCCAGGCCGCCAGTGTCGCCACGGGCACTACCGCCACCAGCCAGGCGGGCCACCATTGGCGGGCGCGCAACCAGAGGTACACCCACAGCACCGGCACGATCAGCACGGCCTGGTAGGCGGCCAGGGCGGCCAGCGCCAGCGCCACGGCGGAACCGGACAGCCAGTGGCGCGACCGCTCGTCGGCAGCCTTGACGAATAGCGCGACGGAGGCCATCCAGAAGGCCAGCAGCGGGAGGTCGGCCTCGAGCGAGTTTCCGTTCACCACGAAGGCGGGCGTGGCCACAAACAGCAGCGTCGCGGCCAGCGGCTGGGGCGAGAAGCGCCGCGCCAGCGACCACATCGAGGCGGCGGCCACCAGCGAGAAGAGCAGGTAGGCGGCGTGATACGGGACCTCGTACACGTCGCCCGCGAGCGCCAGCAGCAGCGCCAGGAACCAGGTGTTCAACGGCGGGTGCGGGTGCCCCCGCATGTCCACCACCTCGCCCAGGAACGGGTAGCGCGCGTGGTTGGGATGCAGCGGGTCGATCTGCGCGTGCTCGGCGCCGGCCAGGTAGTAGACATCGTCTCCCTGGATGGCCTGCTCGAGGAACGGCAGGCGCACCAGCAGCACCGCCGCGAAAACCAGCACGAGCCGCCAGCGCATGGGGTGCCGATCAGCCCGAGGGCGGCCGCCACCGGAGCACGGGCTTGCGGGCGGCGGTGACTTCATCGGCGCGCGCGGTCCGGGTGTTGTGCGGCGCCTGGAGGACCAGCTCGGGGGACTCTTCCGCCTCTTGGGCGATCGAGATGAGCGCCGCGATGAACAGGTCCAGCTCGCGCTTGCTTTCGCTCTCGGTGGGCTCGATCATCATGGCCCCGGGCACGATAAGCGGGAAGCCCACCGTGTAGGGATGGAAACCGTAGTCGAGGAGCCGCTTGGCGATGTCCATGGTGTGGACGCCGCGCCGGGCCTGGCGGGCGTCGCTGAAGACGCACTCGTGCAGAGAGGGCGCCTGGTGCGGCAGCTCGTAGTGGGGCAACAAGGCCTGGCGCACGTAGTTGGCGTTTAGCACGGCGTCCAGCGTGGCCTGGCGGAGGCCTTCGGCGCCGCAGGCCAGGACGTAAGCCAGCGCGCGCACCAGCACGCCGAAGTTGCCATAGAAGGCGCGCACGCGCCCGATGGATTGCGGGCGGTCGTAGTCGAAGGTCCAAGCGGCGCCAGCCCGTTTGAGCCGGGGCACGGGCAGGAACGGCTCCAGGTGCTCGATGACCGCCACCGGGCCGCTGCCCGGCCCGCCGCCGCCATGCGGGGTCGAGAAGGTCTTGTGCAGGTTCAGGTGCATCACATCGACGCCCGTGTCGCCCGGGCGCGTGATGCCCACCAGGGCGTTCATGTTGGCGCCGTCCAGGTACAGCAGGGCTCCCCGCTGGTGCAGGAGCTCCGCGATGCGGCAGATGTTCTCCTCGAAGATCCCCAGGGTGTTGGGGTTGGTGAGCATGAGCGCGGCCACGTCCGCATCGACGACGCGGGCGAGGTTATCGACGTCGATCATGCCGCGCTCGTTCGAGCGGATACTCTGGACGGCGTAGCCGGCCATGGCGGCGGTGGCGGGATTGGTGCCGTGGGCGGAGTCCGGGATCAGGACCCGCTGGCGGGGGTTGCCGCGCGCTTCCAGGCAGGCGCGAACGAGCAGGATGCCGGTCAGCTCGCCGTGCGCGCCGGCGGCGGGCTGGAGCGTGACGGCGTACAGGCCGGTGATCTCCGCCAGGGCCGCCTCGAGCCGCGCCAGGATCTCGAGCGCGCCCTGGACCAGCGCTTCCGGCTGGTAGGGGTGCGCCAGAGCCAGGCCTTCGACGGCGGCGGCGCGCTCGTTGACTCGCGGGTTGTACTTCATGGTGCAGGAGCCCAGCGGGTACATGCCCAGGTCGATCGAGTAGTTCCAGCTTGCCAGGCGCGAGAAGTGCCGCAGGGCCTCGACTTCGCTGACCTCGGGGAAGCCCTCGATTGCGGAGCGGACGTTCTCCTCTCCCAGCGCGGCGGCGGGATCGACGGGCGGCACGTCGAGGGCGGGCAACTGCCAGGCCCGCTTGCCCGGGGAGCTGAGCTCGAACAGCAGCGGCTCGTTCTGGCTCGGGTGGCTGCGCACCTGGCGGATTCTCTCAGTCACGGCCGAACACCTCCGCCACGGCGTCCAGGGCTGGGCGCGGGCTCGTCTCGGTGGCGCACAGCAGCATCGCGTCGGCGAGTTCCGGATAGAAGCGGCCGAGCGGCAGGCCGCCGATGATCCGGCGCTCGAGCAGCGCTGCGTTGATGGCCTCGGGCGTGCGGCCGCGCGCCTGGGCGACGAACTCGTTGAAGAAGGGCCCGGCGAAGCGGAGCGGAAGCCGGGCGGCCAGGTAGTGCGATTTGGCCAGGTTCTGCTGGGCGAGCTCGCGCAGGCCCAGCTTGCCATAGACGGTCATGAACACGGTGGCCATCAGGGCCACCAGGGCCTGGTTGGTGCAGATGTTCGAGGTGGCCTTCTCGCGGCGGATGTGCTGCTCGCGGGCGGCCAGGGTGAGGCAGTAGGCACGGTTGCCGCGGGCGTCCTTGGTCTCGCCCACCAGGCGCCCGGGCAGTTGCCGCAGGTAGCGCGCCTTGGTGGCCAGCACGCCGGCGTACGGCCCGCCGAAGCTGGGTGCGATGGCGAAGGACTGCAGCTCGCCGGCCACGATATCGGCGTCCACGGGGGGAGCCAGCAACCCCAGCGCCACCGCCTCGGTGAAGACCACGATCAGCAGTGCGCCCTTCCGGTGCGCCACTTCGGAGGCGGCCTTCACGTCCTCGACGATTCCGAAAAAGTTCGGCGATTGGAGGATGACCGCGGCGGTCTGATCGCTGAGCTGGCTGTCGAGGCCGGCGAGATCCAGCCGGCCGCTCGCCGCGCCATAACCGGACGTGGCCACGTCCAGCACGCCATTGCGCGCGTAGGTTTCCAGCACCGCCCGGTACTCCGGGTGGAGCGTGCGCGCCGCGACCACGCCCCGGCGCCCGGTGATGCGCGCGGCCATCATGGCCGCCTCGGGCACCGCGGTCGAGCCGTCGTACATCGAGGCGTTGGCCGCGTCCATGCCGGTCAACTGGCAGAGCATGGTCTGGAACTCGAAGATGGCGGTCAGCGTCCCCTGCGAGATTTCGCTCTGGTAGGGCGTGTAAGAGGTCAGGAACTCGCCCCGCGAAATGACGGTGTCCACCAGCACCGGCCGGTAATGGTAGTAGGCCCCGGCCCCGAGAAAGGAGGGGTGGCCGGTCACGTTCTCGGCGCCGCGCGCCCGGAAGTAATCCAGCACCTCGTATTCCGACTTGCCCGGTTCGAGCGCCAGGGGCCGCTGGAGGCGCACCTCCGGGGGCAAGTGGGCGAAGAGGTCTTCCGGCGAACTGACTCCGCACGCCGCGAGCATCTGGCGGCGCGCGGAGTCCGATTGGGGCAGGTAGCGCAAGTTAGGTTTCCTCTCCTAAGTAGGCCTGGTAGTCGGCGGCGGTCATCAATTGGCCGATCTCCTGGGGCACGCTCATGCGGATGCGGGCCAGCCACCCGGCGCCGTGGGGGTCCTGGTTGAGGAGCTCCGGCGCTTCGGTGAGGGCTTCGTTGATCTCGAGGAGCTCGCCGGAGACGGGCGAGTAGATGTCGGAGACGGCCTTCACCGACTGCACCTCGCCGATGCGTTGGCCCATCTCGGCCTGGGCGCCGACCTTCACCATCTCCACGTAAACGATGTCTCCCAGTTCTTTCTGCGCATGAAAGGTGATGCCGACCGTGCCGGTCTCACCCTCCACCCGGACCCACTCGTGCTCCTGGGTGTACCAACAATTGGCCGGATACATGCTCATTTCACTCGCTTATAGAAAGGCGTTGGAACGGTTACGGCCTCGACCAGCTGCCCGCGGATGAGAATCTGGAGGGGGTGTCCGATCTCGGTGTGCGCGACGGGCAGGTAGCAGAGCCCGATACTCTTCTTCAAGGTAGGGGAAGGCCCGCCGCTCGTGACCCAGCCGGCGGGCGAGTCGTCGATGAATACTTCGTAGCCGTCGCGGGCGATGCCCCGCCCGCGCATCTCGAAACCGATCAGCTTGCGCGCGACGCCGCGCTCACGCTGGGCGACGAGGGCCTCCCGGCCGAGGAAGTCGCCCTTGTCGAGCTTGACGATCCAGGCCAGGTCGGCTTCCCACGGACTGATCGAGGCGTGGATCTCGTGGCCGTAGAGGGCCATCTTGGCCTCCAAACGCAGCGTGTTGCGCGCGCCCAGGCCGCAGGGCCGGATGGAGAACTCGCGGCCCGCCTCCAGCATCAGGTTCCAGAGGCGCGGGGCCTCCGCGGGCGGGGCGTAGACCTCGAAGCCGTCCTCGCCGGTGTAGCCGGTGCGGGCGATGCGGCAGGGCGTGCCGGCCACGGCGCCGTCCAGGAAGTGATAGTAGCGCATGGCGGCCAGATCCACCGGCGTGAGTTGGTGGAGCGTGGGCAGCGCGCGCGGGCCTTGCAGGGCCAGTTGCGCGTAGCGCTCGCTGGCGTACGCCACCTCGGCAGCAAAGCCGTTGCGGGCGCGGATGTGCGCGAAATCCTTCTCCTGGTTGGCGGCGTTCACGCACAGGAAGTAGTGGTCGTCGGCGACCTTGTGCACCAGGATGTCGTCCACGAAGCCGCCATGCGGGTATAGCAGCGCCGAGTACTGGGCCTGTCCGAGCTTGAGGCGGGCCACCGCGTTGGTGCTGACAAAATCGGTCAACTGGAAAGCCTGCGGGCCGCGGATCTCGATCTCGCCCATGTGGCTGACGTCGAAGAGGCCCACCGCGGTGCGCACGGCGTGGTGCTCGTCGAGAATGCCCGAGTATTGCACCGGCATCTCCCAGCCGCCGAAATCCACCAGCCGGGCGCCCAAGGCGCGGTGGACGGAGTTGAGCGGAGTGCGCTTCAAACCCGCGGGTGCCCTCCTCAAGACTGCCACTCTAACAGGCCCTCGCCGAAGCTGTCAATTTCAAGGCCCACAACCGCTTGGCTGCCGCACCGCGGCAATCTGCTATTCTGAAAGTAGCGTATCCGATACCGAGATTCTGGACAGGAGAACCTGATGCGTGGAAACGAGAAAGTGATTGCGTTGCTCAATGAGGCGCTGCGGTCCGAGCTGACGGCCATCAGCCAGTACTTCCTGCACGCGGAGATGAGCGAGAACTGGGGCTACGAACGCATCTCCAAACACGTCAAGAAGAACGCCATCGACGAGATGAAGCACGCCGAGGCGCTCATCGAGCGCATTCTATTCCTGGAGGGGGCGCCCAAGATGTCCGAGCTGCTGCCGCTGAAGATCGGCGCGAGCGTCAAGGCGCAGCTCGCGAACGATCTGGCCGCTGAGCGGGAGGCCGTCGCGACGTACAACGCCGCGGCCAACGTCTGCGCGGCCGCCGGGGATCACGGCTCGAAGGCGCTGTTCGAGAAGCTGCTGGCCGACGAAGAGGGGCACGCCGACTGGCTGGAGACGCAACTGGGCCTGATCGAGCAGATCGGCCTGGAGAGCTACCTGGCCCAGCAACTCGAAGCCCAGTAACAAGGCTCAGCATCCCGTGAGTTTCCGATCGGGCCACCGCGCGGGGACGTCGCCCGCGCGGGTGGTTCCACGGCTGCGGCTGTCGCTGGCCGAGCCCGGCGAGGCCAGCGCGCGGTGCGCCGGGCGGTGGCTCGAGGCCGCCGCCGGCCGGCAGACCGCCATGCCGGGCTCGGCCCTGACCATGCGGGCCACGGCGCTCAACCGCTCCCAGGGGCCGCGGCGGCTCCTGGGAGC
>Ga0315285_10004402_pt1 | contig 14581 bp, 18 predicted proteins | sample YL17G09_36_MG_FD_203698 | JGI IMG/M metagenome (GOLD analysis project Ga0315285, IMG submission 203698) | Sediment microbial communities from Yellowstone Lake, YNP, Wyoming, USA - YL17G09_36 | ecosystem: Environmental > Aquatic > Freshwater > Lake > Sediment | place: USA: Wyoming | collected...
GATCGCATCTCAAGTCAGAGCGTTCTGCCGCGAACTTGAAGAACGAGACAAACGCCTCATCCGGGAACAGGACAAGAACGAACTTACGAGGTTGAACGACTGGCTCGATCAGTGGAAGAACCAGATTTTTCAGGAGTTCATGCAAGGGCTGTACGGCCAGGGGGACGGCGGGCCCCTCCCGCCTCCGCCTCCTCTACCATCTGGGAAGCCATCCCGCATTGAAGTGTCCATCAGTTGTCCACGGGCAGGCAAGGGAGTCTATATCCGGCCAATGGTGAAGTTCTTCGACAGCCAGAACCGCAGGATTCGACCCGTTCCCTACGGATGGATCAGCGAGGACAACAATGTCGCGATGGTCGACGAAGATCTCATGCAGATACAGACCTTTTCGTTTGGCCGCACGAAGATCAGCGCCAAAACAATGGACGGGAGCCTATGCTCCAATGCGGTCCCTCTTGACGTGGTCAGAATTCTTGAGATTCGAATCACACCGCACGAATTGGATATGCCAGCGGGAACTCGCAGCCGTTTGGAGGCAATGTGCCGCCTTTCCGCTGCCGAAGAGGTGTCTAACGTCTACCTGACATGGATGGAGTCAAACGTGTCTGTGGCGAGAGTCAGCGGATCGGGCTTGGTCTATGCGGTTGGGCCGGGCGAAACGGAGGTCACGGCCACTGACGACAGTTGCCGTTCAGACTTGCCGGCAGTCGTCAGAGTGAGCCCCTCACCGGGAAAAGGAGCGGGCAAGGACCGCGGGCGGGGCGGCCCCCGAATCCTCATTTCCGAGGTTAATTCTGCCCCTAGTGAGGACCAGCCGCCGATATTCAGGAAAGACGATCCTCCAATCTACCAACGTCTCCAAGATGTCGACAACAACATCTGGTGGATCAACTTGGCCTCCCCATTTGCCCGCCTGTACTACTCAAGCGAGAGATACGGGGTGAAGTCTGAGGCATGGCGCATGTACCATGTCGAACGGGTCATTGACGTCATGGTGCAGATAGCGCTTTCCCATGGTCCAGACAGCGAAGAATCGCGCAACTCAAGGGACTGGATATACCGTGCCGCCGAGTTTGAAGCAGAGTTCAGGGCAAAAGCCATTGAGTCCCTCAGGGAGTTAATAGAATCCGGGGAGACGGAAATCTAGGATTGGAGTTTTAATGAAGAATGGGCTGAGCATACAGGACAAGCTACTCGTTGCCGCCTTCGCTCTCGAAGCCGAAGGCCGGCAACGTTTTTCAGCGGAAAACCTCGTCGTGATGGCTTGGACGAAATACCCCGAAGCCTTCGGCCTTGCAGGCTACGCCGACAAGGACGGTTGCCCTATCTACCCCAATTCCAATCGGGTATATGCCGAGATAATGGGCAGTAAGCCACTAAGAAAAAACGGTTGGCTTCGAAAAGTGGGAAGTAAGATGTACGAGCTTACCGAAGCTGGTCGTTCCAAGGCGCGGTCGGTCTCAGGAATCCCTGCTACAGAAGGCGCAGAGAAGTGGGCGCTGGCCCGGGAACAGATCGAGTTCATACGGAGGCTTTTCGACTCGCGGGCTTCCACCAAGTTCCGTTCCGGCCAGCGGGAGGAAGTCTCGTTTTTCGATGCCTGTGGCTTTTGGGGAATCAGCGCCGGCAGCAACGTGAAGGACCTTTGGAGTAGCTTTGCAGACATCAAGACGATCCTCGCCAGAGCGGATGCGACCTTCTCCTCACGCGATGCCGTCCGTATCAAACATGGTTCTGGCGAGTTTGCCGCTGGAGACGTGAGAGCCCTGCGGGAAATCCACGCATTCCTACAAGAGCGATTCAAGTCCGAGATTGACCACATCAAAGCGAGGACCGATGAGCGATAGGTCGAAAGGCGTGTTTCCGAAAGTCAACGGGTTTGAGCCCGTCTACACGACCGACTGTGGCCGCGCCTACTGCGCAGATTCACGCGATTTTCTGGCGGCGCTTCCCGACACGTCGGTAAACCTCGTCATCACGTCACCCCCCTTTGCCCTCCGGAGGAAGAAATCCTACGGCAACGTCTCCGCCGCCGAGTACGTTGACTGGTTCTGGCCTTTCGCTGAACAGATACGCCGCGTTCTCAAACGGGACGGCAGCTTCGTGCTCGACATCGGCGGATCATGGAACAAGGGAGAACCGACCCGAAGCCTCTACCACTTTGAGTTGCTTCTCAAACTCTGCGGCGACAAGGGACAGTTCAAACTCGCCCAGGAATTCTACTGGTACAACCGGGCCAAGATGCCCGCTCCCGCAGAGTGGGTCACTGTCCGTCGAGTGCGAGTCAAAGATTCGGTACAGCCAATATGGTGGCTCTCGAAGACCGCACGTCCCAAGGCAAACAACCGCTGGGTTCTGACACCATACAAGGACAGTATGAAGGACTTGCTGGTCAATGGATACAACGCTGGCCTACGCCCCTCCGGGCACATAGTTTCCGAGAAATGGGGGCGAGACCAAGGCGGGGCCATCCCACCGAATATCATTGAAGCGTCGAACACTCGAAGCCATGACCCCTATATTAAGGCGTGCCGCCAGCACGGCTTGGAGGTACACCCAGCCCGCTTCTCGGAGAGGGTCCCCGAGTTCTTCATCAAGTTCCTCACACGCGCAGGGAACCTTGTTGTTGACCCGTTCGCCGGGAGCAATATGGTCGGCCAGGTCGCTGAACGACTTGGCCGCCGCTGGATCGCGGTTGAAATAAAACGAGAATATGTATTGGGTTCCTCGTTTAGATTCGGAGGGGTGTAGATGATTTCTGGAATTCTGTCATCAAATCGGAATGGATGAGGTCTTGAGCAACACAGACAAAAACCGAACAAGCGGTTGCACACGGACGCGCTATCGCGCGCCGGTGAGCCTTGTCGTTATGCCAACAGGAGGTCCGATGTCCCTGACCAACTTCACAGCTGCCTTCTACGTGAAGCTTGGACGTGGTGGAATCTGGGAGGTCGATTCCGTCGATACGGGCAAGCTCCGGCTTGGCTGGCCGAGGCAGTCGGTTGAGGACATCAACGCCCGTCGTTGGGATCTCATCGAGCAACAGCTCCGAGAGGAGCTTCATGGCAGACCTCCCGGCGTGGCCACGACCGACCTAAACGGACTCAGAATCATCGTCGAGTCTCGGCCGGATGACATCTGGGTGACCTTCTACGGTGCCAAGCTGTGGTGGACACGTCTTGCTTCAGCTCCAGTCGAGGAAGACGAGGTTTCCAAGTTTCGACGGACTGGTCAGCCTTGGAGTGATCGAGACCTAGATGGGAGACTGCTTGTCGTCAACGATTTGCCCGGCAAGATTGCGCAGCTCCAGGGCTTCCGAGGGACAGTCTGCCGAGTAAGATACGTCGATCTCCTCCGCCGAACGCTGAACGGGACCCGCAGTCAACTCGCTACGGCCATAAACGCAGAGCGCGCAGGTCTGTCCCGGCATCTCGCGGAGGCGATCAGGGAGTTGCACTGGAAGGACTTCGAGACCTTGGTCGACCTTGTCTTTCGCGCGGCTGGCTGGGTGCGTGTCAGCGTTCTGGGCCAGCATGCCAAGGCCTATGATCTCGAGCTCCGGGAGCCGATTACTGGCTATCGCTACGTCGTTCAAGTCAAGTCCCGAGCCGATCTCGCCGACCTCCTGACGACCACCGCGAACTTCTCTGCTGACGATTATCGGAGAGTTTTCTTCGTCGTCCATTCGCTCGCAAACGATCTCGTAAGTGCCGTCGACCTCCTAGGCCACGTCGAGGTCGTCTCGCCAGAACGTCTTGGAGATCTGGCCATGGACGCCGGTCTGGCCAGATGGATTGAAGACAAGGTATCGTGAGAGATGTGGCATAACAGCGGCATCCAGACGGACGGTGCCGCGCACCGCCGCTGATGCCGCAGGCGTTGGCCGGAGAAATATGAACGAGAACTCCATACGGGACAGACTGGTTGGGCACGGGCAGACGTTGTTCCGCGCACCAAAGCAGTTGATCCAGTTTACCAAGGTGCCGAAGGCCGACGCTTTGTTGAACGATCTGGACGCGCATCCTCACGCCTTTGTACTCGCCTGCGTAATGGATCGCCAAGTCAAAGCCGAAAAGGCATGGCTCATTCCATACCGCATTTCGGAGAAGATCGGCGGGTTTTCAATGCAAGCACTCAGCCCGCTCTCGCGGGCTGAGGTGAACCGCCTCATGACAGAGCCGGAGCCCCTCCATCGGTTCGTTGACAAAATGAGCGGCTGCTTCCATTCGGCAGTGCAACGGATCAAGAACAACTACGCGGGCGATGCCGCCCGCATTTGGAAAGGGAAGCCAGCCAGCGCGGAGGTTGTCTATCGCTTCCTGGAGTTCGACGGTGTCGGACCGAAGATCGGAAGCATGGCGACAAACATCCTCGCGCGGGAGTTCAAGATTCCCTTCGCAGATTACTTCTCCATCGACATCTCGGCGGACGTGCATGTCCGCCACGTGTTCGCCCGCCTTGGTCTCTGTGGTGTCGATGCCACTGTGGAACAGGTCATCTACAAGGCGAAGGCACTCCACCCCGAGTTCCCCGGAATGATGGACCTGCCGTGTTGGGAAATCGGAAGGAACTGGTGCAAGTCACGCAGCCCAGAGTGCGACGGTTGCTACATGAAGGACTTGTGCCCGACCGCAACAGGGAAGAAATGAAAACGACCAACAATCGCCTGCACTTTATCGGGAACTCGCTGCGCGGCTTCCCGAAAAGTGAGGCGTGACGTTGGCCAGATAGGCGGAGCATCGATATGGTGACTGCGTGTAAGGAGGGGATGCGAATTGTTCGAACACTGGAGGTACATTTTCCCTCCGGACCGAGCAAGACAGGCTCGGCCTTCCTTGCGCCGGCTACCGACCGGCTGCTCACATGTGCGCACGTGGTCCTGAACGAGCAAGGCCAGAAGGCGTCGCGCGTGCTAGTGTCAGCGCCAGGTCGGAGTCGATATGAATCTATGGTCGACCAGGTCGATGAGCCGCACGATCTCGCCACGCTGAAGACCACGGAGGCCGAAACGCCTCCGCAGGCAGCGACAACACTCCCCGAAGTCGGCGAGCAGCTAGTCTTCGCGGGTCTGCCGCAGGGCTTGACGAAGGCATCGGTATTTCTAGGCATGGTGTCAGCCGTAGGCAGTGGACTCGTCAGCAGGCCTCAATGCGACCTCATTCAGATGGCTGGCATGATCAACAACGGAAATAGCGGCGGTCCAGTTCTCAACGTCGCTGGGAACGTGGTCGGCGTGGTCACCGCGAAGTACGTGCCTCTTCTCCAAGAAGTCGACCGGTTGACCCGCGATCTGGCAGCCATCCCGCAGTTCCCTCGCGACGTCATCATCGGTCAGGTAGACTTCTCCGCGTTTGTGAATCTTACGATCAAGTCGATGTGGCAGCTCGGGGCAGTTCTTCGGCTCGTCCAGGTTGGGACCGGCTGGGCGGTTCCAGTGAAATACTTCAATGTGGTGGGAGGTATCTGATGCACGTCATCTGCAAGAAGTGTTCGGGCAAGACTGCTATCGCGGGGCGCCCCAGTGGCTCGACGTCACTTCAGAACGTCAAGGTTCAAGGGAATGTTCACGTCGGAGGAGGCGTTATGGGCTTCGGGTCGAGGGGCAGCATCTCCTTCGGGCCGGGGGGCTCTATCGGCTTCGGTGCTCCGAGGAGCTCGACTTTCACTTGTCCCTTGTGCGGTCACGTCGCGGAATACTCACCGGACGAGATCAAGGACGATTAATGATGAGACGAGCTGGCCAACAAGCCGTTTAAGCTGACGGGCGCTTCGCGCCCGCAGCTTAACGGCAGGACGTTAGATTGCAAGAGACGGATGGGACATCACTACGTACCCCAGCATTACCTGCGTGGATTTGAGACACTAGCTTATCCCGGATCCATTTGGAGATATGACAAGGCGTCCAAGCTATTCAAACGCATTCCGATTAAGGTAGTCGCGCAGGAACCGGCCTTCTATGACGAGGAAACCGAAAGAGCTCTGAGTACTCAGATCGAACAACCTGCGCTGGGCTCGCTTGCGAGACTCCGGCGCCGCGAACCCATAAACCAGGACGATCGAGCGAGGCTTGCGGTATACACTGCTTCGATGATGATGCGAGTGCCGCGTCGGAGGCGAAGATCGCTTGAGATGGTGCCATCAGTTCTGACAGACACGATTGCCGGATTCAGGAAGCGGCTTGAGGAGTGGGCCTCGAGCCCGGATGCAGATCAGGTGCTCGTCGCGCGCAGATTTGCTGAACTCGAAGCTGCACACGAAAAGTTCGTTCGGGAGCCACCGTTGGCAGTCATCGACCAGGTTCGTTCTCCATGGCCGCGGCAACGGTTCGTTGATTTGATCTTCGCCATGACTTGGAGAGTCATCGTAGTCGACGCCTCGACACGGTTTCTCACCAGCGATAATCCGGCTTTTTTCTTCGAGGCGTACGGCTTGGGGCAGCCGGAGGCGGAAATCAGCTTTCCTCTTGCGTCCGATGTCGCGTTGCACGGCAGTTGGCAGGGCCCTCGGGAGGGGCTGGTCTTTGTTCAGGCCAAGCCTGCACTTGTCAGGGAGATTAATCGGCGCGTCGCATCGGGGGCAGAGCGGTTCGTGTTCTTTCATAAACACGCGAACTGGATTGCGGCGGTCACCGAAAAGCTGCATCCGTTTCTGAGTCGAATACTGTGGTAGCTGTGCGGTCTAACAAGCGCTTGCAGCCGACGGCGCTTCGTGAGATCATGAAACGCCGCGGCTGAAGCGAGCCGTTAGGCAGGTCAAAGGAGAGACCATGCTGTCACGGGAACTCGTCGATCGTGTCTTCGGGGAGCTGGCAGCTGGACGGGTTGTTGGAATCGCCGATCGCGCCTCCCTCGGAATCGCCAACGCCTCAATCGAGGAGGTACTCGAAGTCCTCGTTCGGTCCCGACCAGTACTCCTCCACGGTGCGGAGTGCGTGATCCCCAGTGGTGAGGCACTTCGCCTGAGCCCCGGCCGCCAACGGGGTGGCATTTGCAGGGAGCTGGAGGGCTTCGCCACGGACCTCGCTGGCATCGCCATGCTTAAGGCTCTCTTCTCGAATGTTGGTGTTAACCTCAGCTATCCCATGGTTGTTTCGTGTGCCTCGCCGTTGAAGTTGACAATCGTCGGCTGGCGCGCCGACGTCGAGCGCCCACGGGGATACATTCATCTGATTGGCCCAAGAGACTGGTTCGAGCGAGAGGGAAACACATGGCAGTGGGTTACCTCTCGCACAGATGTCCGGTTCGCCGGTTGCGTCGAGATCGAGAAAGCCGATTTCCGCTATCCCGTCGTGCGGCAGCCGACTGCCTAACAACCGCTTGCAGCGGACGAGGCCGGCGCAAGCGATGGTGCCTCGCCGCTGAAGAGATTGTTAGATGCGCTTTCAGGATACGGTCGACTTGGCTGCCGTTGACAAGCGCTTTATTAAGGGCCTAGAATGGCCAATGTCGTATGATCTACTAGGAGTGGAGGATGATAGAGAGCAAGCAACTCGAAGCGCTTCTTTTTAGTTTCAATATTGGAGCCTCTACTGCAGAAAATGACCCCCTACTTGAAGTTGCAAAAATTGAGACTCAGCAGTTCCATGATCTCTACTATCAAGATCGGATTGACATCGTAAAGGGCATCAAGGGAGCCGGCAAGACCGCCTTGTACCGACTCTTGTACTTTCTCAACAAATTCCTTATCAAGAACAAGAATCTATACTGCGTCTTTGGTGTGGAAGCTTCTGGTGATCCGGTGTTTCGACTCTATCAGAAGGAGTTTGAAGATTACTCAGAGATCGAATTTGAGAACTTCTGGAATATTTACTTTATCGCATTGGTATACAATTTGGTATATACAACAAAGGAGCTCAAGGAAAAGCTTCAACAGGACCTTCCTAAGGTTGACAAGATTCTTTCAGATGTTGGCTTGAAGTTTACAAAGAGTGGATTTTCCCTAAAAGATTCGATTAATGCTATTCAAAAAATACTGAGATCAATCAAGATAAAAGTTGCAGTCAAGACGGATCTTGATCCTGCAACGGCCTTAATAAAAAGCGTATCGCCTTTGATTGAGCTTGAGCCAAGACAGATTGAGGAAATATCGGTTCGGCCTATCTATGTCGCAGGTTTCCGCGACTTGTTGACGGAAATCATTTCAAAGCATGGGATTAAGATATGGGTTATGTTGGATAGGCTAGACGAGGTCTTTCCCCATAGAAGTGAGGTGGAGAAAACCGGACTTCGAGGTCTATTAAAGGCATCGTATAACTTTTCGCACCCCAATTTGAGAATCAAGATCTTCCTTAGAGATGACATCATCGGATACCTGGCTGCTGAAGGTTTCACAGCACTAACTCATGTCACGGATAGATGCTCCTCCACAATGTCATGGTCTAAGGACGAGCTTCTCTATTTGATAATGAAACGGATCTTGTCACTCGATCCTTTTATGAAGTATTACGGAATAGACAAAGACCTAATCGACAATCAGAAGGAATACCGAGAGAAATTGTTTTACACTATCTTTCCTAAAAAAATAGGGAAGACATCGACTATGGATTGGATCTATGCCAACTGCGCAGATTCAAATAACATCGTGACTCCCCGCGACATAATTGACTTCTTCAATTCTGCAAAAGCAGAGCAGCTCAAGCAGTATAAACTGAACCCTAAGGATCAGGAACATCTAATTCAGCCAGAAATATTCAAAAAGGCTTTGGAAGAGCTATCTAGACATAAGAAAGATACCTTCTTATTTGCAGAATTTCCTCACCTTAAAGAGCAATTCCTTAAATTCGAAGGAAATCAATCTGAATATGATCAAGCTAGCCTAGTTGATCTGATAGGGACAAACCAATTAAAAGTGATCGATGACCTAAAGTCCATTGGGTTCTTGCGGTATATACCAAAAAGCTCAACTTATAAGGTACCAGTCATCTGGCGGAAGGGCTTGAATATCAGACGTGCTAAGAAACTTGCTTTGAAGGAATAAGCGCATCTAACAAATCGCTGCACCTGACGCCTTGGTCTATTCTTGAGAAGTGGTGCAGACGCGTGATAAAACTAAGATTCATGACGCAGTTCGGCGGCGCAGGTGAGTTCTGTCGTTCGCCATATGAGAATGGAGGATCACCATGGTCATTGGTTTCCGATCATTTCCTGATGGCTTTGCGTACGTGGTTCTCGATGGGAGTCAATCCGCTCCCCAAGTTGTCGCGAAAAACAGGGTCTGTTTGCCCAAGGGCAAAAGCTGGCCGGAATGCCTGTCCTGGGTACGTCGCCAGCTCGGCGAGATTCTTAATGCGTACGCCGTCAATGGCGCTTGCATAAAGACCATTGAACCCGTCGCAATGCGAAAATCAGCAGAACGCATACAAGTGGAGGCTATCATTCAGGAGTACTTGTACACAGCGCACACGCTGCGCTGCTCTGTCAGAATCAAGTCCCAACTCAAGCGGGATATCAAGGGCTTCACCGACCCTGCGCGCTACTTGGACCGCGTCCTCGTGAACAACCAAGTGTTGGCCGAACTGAATACGCAGGCGTATCAGGAGGCAACGCTTGCTGCGGTTTCCGAACTACCGGAGTCCTGATGTCAGATTACGAACGACTGCGACGGCTAGGCGCTGGCAATTTTGGGGAAGTCTGGCTAGTTTACGACCGTGCGCTGGACGTGCGACGCGCGGTAAAATATGTGCCAAAGAACCGCATTCACGACCCCACCAGTTTCTATAAGGAACCACAGACGTTGATGGCTCTGAGGCACGATAATATTGTCCGAATCGAAGACGCTGGAAAGGCTGCAGACGGAACTCTCTTCTTGGCCATGGAATACCTGCCGCGTGGGTCGGTGGAAAACGTCTCCAAAGGTGGACCGCTCCCCCTTTCATTTGCCTTCTCGTTTCTCCGGGATGTCTGCTGGGCAATCGAATACGCGCACCAGCGAGACTACATTCATAGGGATATCAAACCGGCAAATATTCTGATTGATCCAAACGGTCGCGCGAAACTCTCCGACTTCGGATTGGCTACCCGAGTACCCAAAGGCGCAACGGCCTCACCATACGGATATCTCACGCACGTTGCACCCGAAGTCTTGTCTACAGGTAAGACTTCTAAGTCCTCAGACATCTATGCCCTTGGAGTAACGGCATACAGGATGATTAATGGTGATGGATTCCTCCCAGAAATTTCAGATACGGGGAAGATTCAGGATATGATACTTGCCGGAGAGTATCCTGACAGGAAACACTATCGACCTTATGTCCCAAACAGTGTCCAGCGCATCATTAACCAGTGCATGTCGCCTGATCAGCGAGATCGTTTTGCTTCAGCTGCGGACTTCCGGCGAGCACTTGAGGCCATCACACTACACTGTGATTGGCGGCTGAGACGTCATCGCCGAGTATTGTCCTACCATGGCAGAATCAATTCCTGCTCCGTCATCGTAACGATAACACCGAAGTCGGATCGGCATTTCAGCATAGAGACCACCAGAACTGTGGCGGGAGGGAACCTGCGGCGTGTTGTTTCTGACTGCCATCGCCAGCTTACTTTGACGCAGATGAAGAAGAAACTTCGCCAGATACTCCCGAGGTATGTCGTCAAGGGTAAGTAGGCGAACAATTGGCTGGAGACTATCGGCCTACGCGGGGCGCTCCGGCCGAAGTCTCAGCCGTAACGTTGGGCAGGAGCAAGGTCATGATGACTCAAGACGAATTCGTTGACGCGATTGTCACGACAGCTCGGTCTCGAGGCTACTCGATCGAGAACAGCCGGAACGGCAGGCAAATCGACTTCGGGCGCAAGAAGCTGCATGAGGGACACTTGAGCCTGCTATACCCGGACATCCTTGCCGAAGGTGCACACATCCCCTCCCTAATTGAGGCTGTAGCTCCTGGTCGCCCTTGCAGCCACAAGCCAATGAGAGAGATCGTTGCGACAGTGAAGACAGTATGGGAAACCCAACAATCGGATCGAACGCGACTCCGGTAAGGCCGCGGCGGTCTCACCGGAGTGGTTCATCCGAGACGTTAGCCGGACGGATACGAACTTGAACTCCATGAAGGTCTTCCTGGGCAACTGGAGGATCATCGAAACGGAACTATGGGACCGAGAGGCTCTGGATCTGGTTGCCCCGGCGATGCTCTCTCTCAAGCCGAAAGGCGTGGGACAGATCGCGTTCATCGCGATCGAAGCTCAGCTCGACTATCGCGTCGTCATGCGCGATGGGCTGCCAGGTGTCGAATTCTCCTTTCAAGGGTTCGACGAAGGCGACGAGGTGATGGGTCGGGGTTGGGCGATTCTCCAAGGGGAGCAACTTCGAGGTCGACTCTTCTTCCATCAAGGCGATGATTCGTCATTCGTGGCTCGACGGGAACCACACCGGAAATCACCGGCTAACCGGCGTTTGCAGCCGACGGAGCCTGGCGCGATCATGAGGCGCCGCGGCTGAAGCGCTGGACGTTAGCCAGAGAGATCATATGGATAAATCGGAGCAGCGTATTCACGCCGTACTCGGAGGCTGGGACCGGAATGAATAAGAGGGAATGTGGCATGTGAACTACTGAGCTTGGTCGTTGGGCCAGAAAGGGGCTTGACAACAGCATGCGGATGTCTTACAATGTCTGACATGAAAACAAGCACACTTACCATTCGGCTGGACGAAGACTTGGATAGACTTCTGACGAAGGCGGCGAAGCAGGCCGGGAGGAATCGGAGTGAGATCGCTCGCGAAGCGCTTCGCCGCCAACTCCGTGTCAATCACTTTGAAGCACTCCGAAAGAAAATCATGCCTTTCGCAGAAGCAAGGGGATATCTGACCGACGATGATGTGTTCCGCGAAGTTTCATGAGAGTCCTCCTCGACATGAATGTGCTCGTAAGCGCGGTTACGACGAGAGGCCTGTGTGCAGATATCTTCCGTGCGGTTCTCCCTGATCACGAACTCGTTACCTGTACGAAAGTTCTTCAGGAAATCACACGCATTCTTCATACAAAATTTTCTGTCCCGGATAGCTTGATTTCTGAGTATCTGGAACTCATTCGGCAAGATGCGATCTTGGCTGAGGCTAAAGAGGCACCCGATGTTCAGATCAAAGACGTTGATGATATTGAAATCATCGGGGCGGCAATCTCGGGAAAAGCAGATGTCATGGTTACTGGCGACCGCGAGGTGCAAAACATCAAGCCCATGAGGAAATTACGAATCGTCTCTCTGAGAGCATTCTGGGAAGAATTGAAGGCCTAACGAGGCGATGCACTTGACGGTTACTAGGCAAGTTCCAGTCCGAAGAGAGGGGTTCATGTGCGCGCCCGCAGGTGATCGCTGACGTTCGGCTGCCTCATTGGAGTTAAGGCGGTCTACAAGTTTGGTGAAATGGTATTCGGTTTTATGAAGTGAAAGCCATTGCCAGGGCGAAGATCAAGACGGACAAACGGGCATGGAGCTCATGGCGAGAGCGCCGGCGGGGAAGAAATAGAGCGATTACGCGAGTATCATCCAGCAGGCTTCTCCATGAGAGGCGTCTTGACATCTTTCGAATCACGATGATAATCTTCATTTGTGTTAGCGGGGGAATATATTCAGGCGAGAGAGGAAATAGTCTGCGTCACGGAACAAAAAGCCGCTTATTCCGCCCGGCCCCGAAGTTGCTCGATCGTCTTCGCGAAGCGCTGAGATCCCGCCATTACAGCCGCCGTATCTTTCCGTAGGAGAACCGATGGAAGAACACCAAGACGGGAGAAGAAGGTCATCATCACGTCGATGAGACCATTCTACAGAGTTGGGCCGCGGCACAGGATCGTGATGCGAGGGCAGGTGAGCCGACGAGTGGCTGTGGGGGAGGGTGGTAAGGCCGGTACCGTTCGGAGCCGTAAAAGACGCGCTGGGTTGCCTTTGCACCCTTAATAGATCGTCGCTGTCGTCCTGGAGTGACGGCAGCGTCTCAGCGAGAGGAGGATGCTTACATGGTTTCTAAAGCGAGTTCTAACAATCGAGTCGAAGAAAACAAGGCGACGGTGAGACGGATGCTCGAACGCCTGAGCGCAGGGGACATCGGAGGATTCACCGATGCCCTCGCGCCGAACTACGTCCGTCACTGTCAAGCGATGCCGCCGGAACTCCAGGAGATTCGTGGCCGGGACGCAATGCACCAATGGCTCGTCTCGAATCAGGCGACCTTCCCGGACTACCGCGAAGAACTCGAGTCTCTGATTGGCGAAGGTGAGTTCGTGGCGTGGCGGTCAAGGGGAGTGGGCACACAACGCGGAGCGCTTGGGTCCTTCCCTGCCTCGCACAAGCGCATGGAACTGACAATCATCGGCATGCATCGCTTCGAGGCAGGTCTGGTCGTCGAGACGTGGACGTCGTGGGACAACCTTGCGGCCCTGAAGCAGCTTGGACTGCTGCCTGGCATGTAGCGCCCTTGCGCGTGGCCTCGACAATTCGGGACGCTTTCCGGGCTGTCAGTACTGCGCGGCCCAACAGGCGCTTGCAGCCGACGAAGGCGCGCGGCAACCCGGCCATAAACCGTGCTCGACGGCGCCTTCGCGGCTGAAGCGCGTTGCGTTAGCCCGCCAGTGCCGGCAAGTAAAGAAAGGAATTACTCATGAATGAAAAACAATCCGAATGTACAATCGAAGCATGCGACATCTTCGACTTCATGGCCAACCATGTGGGGATGACAGTGATTCACCCTGGCGGATACGACGCCACGCGTAAGCTAGCAGAGTCCTGTCACTTGGACAACCACACAAGGGTGGTCGATATCGCCTGCGGCAAGGGTACAAGTGCGGTCTACATTGCTGAAAGATATGGTTGTGAAGTAGTTGGGATAGACATTTCTGTTGATTTGGTTGCCTAAGCGACTATTCTGGCGAAGAAAAAAGGATTGGAAGGGAAAGTGGCCTTTCGCGTGGGTGACGCTTTACAGTTGCCATTCCTTGACAATGAGTTTGATGTTGCTGTATCTCAAGCTATGCTCGTTCTTGTAGCAGACAAGCGAAAGGCTATTCTAGAAGCGCTACGAGTCACTAAGCCCAGCGGTTATCTTGGGTGGCTTGAATTGAGTTGGAAGAAGCAACCGACAGCAAATTTCTTGGATGCGGTTTCGAACGTGCTCTGTGCCTACTGTATGCAAAACGTTCACGCATTCCAAGGGTGGGAGGATCTCTTCAAGGAAGCAGGAGTTAATCAGTTGGCGATCCAGTCCTTTGATTTGGAAAACACGGGAATGGTAGGGATGTTGGCCAATGAAGGTCTCATAAACACCAGCAAAGTGATGTTCAAGTATATGACCAATAGCCGAATAAGAAAGCGCATGAGCACTATGCGTAGATTCTTTAGAGAACACGCTGACGACTTCGGTTATGGGATATACACTGGAAGGAAGTAATACATCCAATCGGAGCCAGTTCAGACAGGAGAAAATAACGTGAAACTGAAAAATTTTAAGGTGACCGTCACCTGCGTCGAAGGCCCTTGCAGCCGAGCGAAAGCAGGCACGGTTTTCTATGTCAAGAATGCCCGCCTCGAGATCCCGGACGGGCAGAGCGTCTGCCTTTTCGCTCTGGGAAGCATTCTTGCGCCCCTCATAG
>Ga0315285_10004404_pt1 | contig 14579 bp, 15 predicted proteins | sample YL17G09_36_MG_FD_203698 | JGI IMG/M metagenome (GOLD analysis project Ga0315285, IMG submission 203698) | Sediment microbial communities from Yellowstone Lake, YNP, Wyoming, USA - YL17G09_36 | ecosystem: Environmental > Aquatic > Freshwater > Lake > Sediment | place: USA: Wyoming | collected...
CTGTGTTCTTTCGCCACAACCACGCGATGACGGCCACCACCAACGTCCATAACACCCAGTTGGTGATGAAGTGCATTGCCAGGTCGTTCAACAACCCCCGGAAGTACAAAGCATTCCCTCCTTGCTGGTTCAATTGCTCGGAGAATTGGATCAGCCCACCAATCTTCGGGATGGCGGCCAGGAGGGCGAGCACCAATCCCACGAGGACCCCGATCCCAAGAGGGGACCTCTTTCTTTTCTCCTCGGGTTTACCCTCCCCGTTGATTGGGCCGCTGTAGATGGTCCTTGAGTAGGGGCAGGCGGGGGTGACTGGGCACTGGGCGATGATTCACCCTCCCTAGGTAAGGCCAGTCCACAGTACCGGCATACGATCGCAGCATCCTTGATCTCTTCGGCGCAGAACGGGCAGGTCTTCACTTGGCTCTCGCCTCCTCGACTGCCAACAATGTAGCGCCTGAGTGGCGTGTGTGCACCTTATGGGGTGCCTTCGTCCAAGGTGTCCCTGAGGCCTCCACGAAGGGAGATCAGTCTTGCGTATGGGAGCCTGTCGTGGAGGCGGCGACTAGAGTCTACGTCGAATCCCTCCCCCCAGCCGGCAACCTTCTATCGGCCATCGGGCAGATCAGCGCCGCCAATTCCCTTCGTACGGCGCGTCGGCTTGCTTCGAGTCGACCCCGGCGATAGACTTGCCGAAACGGGGATCTGGAGGTCGACATGAAGAGTTGCCCATACTGTGCTGAAGAGATCCAAGACAAAGCGGTATTCTGTTGATTCTGCCGCCGTGACCTTCCATCTCCAGCGACGCCAGCATCAGTGGTCCTTGCAACTCAGACCACGGCCCAGTCACCCATATCTCACCCGGCTACCTCTGGGCTTACGCTCCCAACTGCCCCTGGGTCACAGCCCTCGGTTCCCATGTCTACTCGGGCGACATCCACGCCTCCCGGGATACGTCGCCTCATCAGCCAACTGCGAGACGCTGACCCTTGGCAGCGTACGTTGGCCGCCCAGGTCCTCGCTCAGACCCCAGGACTCTCTCGCGTCGCTATCAAGGCACTTAGGCTATCCGCTCTTGGCGACCCAAGTGCCCAGGTAAGAGAGGCCGCAAAGCAAGCCGTGAAGGGGTTTGAGCATGTATCAACGGACGGAGTCTCCGAGAGTGATGTCCTCGAATTCCGACCGGACAAGCACCTGAGCGCAGAAGCGGTGCCTTCCGTCCCCGTGCCCGATACATTCCTCCGGTTCGCCGACAACCCTCCGCCCGCATCCACCCCGGTTCACGAGAACCCTCCCTCCCGTAGTGGGCAGGACACGGGCAGTGTCCCAAAGAAGTCCATTCTCTCCTCTAGTTACACTTCCTTTCCCAATTGGTGGCTTCGCGGCAGGTTCGGCGGGCTGGCACTCATGGTAGCCTTTGGTGCAGGCATCTATGCTGCCGAGTCAGGGGACATAGGCGGCTATGCAGCTTCGATCATCGCAGGGGCAATTGCCCTTTTGTTGCTGGGCGGCAAGGGGATTCTCTGGACGTTGCTGATCTGGGCCGCCGTTTTCATCCTTGCGTCCCTTAGCAAGTAGTCAAACAACGGCCACAGAGGAACAACCTGAGATCTCCAAACTCGCTGAGGCTGGCCGGGCGGGCTGCGCCTCCCCTGGTCCTTGTCCTGCCTGCAATCTTGCCCTAGAGTCCAAGTAGAGTTGCCCGCGTCCGCCGGGCGGCTTAGCTCGATGCCGTTGGGCAGCATCTCTGCCCAATGTCCACGGGAGGTACAACACGGGTGACCATACAAGAAGCACTGCAATTTGCAGCCGCAGTCGGATCGCTTGCCACGGCGCTTGCCCTCGTTATTGGCATCTGGCAGATCACTTTGACGCGAAAGCAAGCGCTGACCGATTTCGAGGACGACCTTGACCGGGAGTACCGCAACATCATTGCCGACCTTCCAGTCAAAGCGATGCTTGGGTCGGATTTGTCCGAAGACGAGTTCGCGGTTTCATTGCCCGCTCCATACCGATACGTGGACTTTTCCAACAAGCAGGTCTTTCTGCGCCAAATGCGCCGAGTGAGCAAGCGCACATGGGCGTTTTGGCGCGACGGCATCCAGTCCAATCTCTCGCGTTCACCCTTCAGACGTGCCTGGGAGCAGATCAAAGCGGAAGCCCAGCCAAGCTTCTCGGAGCTGCGTCGACTTGAGGATTCCGGTTTCAAGTCCGACCCTGGGCGGTGGCATAAGTGATCCCTGATCCACGAGCACTACACCACGGTTCGGTGGCTGCCCAACAACTCCCGCAAGCCCTGGAGATGCGCCCCCTCCGCGACTGCCCTGCCAAGAGCGCAGGACCTACGGCGGGGCCTACGGCACGATCCCGATAAGGACATCCGGGACGAACGGCCTGCGGCTGACCCGTCGGGCGGCGCCTCCATTCGGGCTTGCCTGGCCTGCCGGCCTGCCGCACAGTAGGGGGGAGCCGCCCGCTCCCGGCAGGTAGATCAGCTCGAGGCCGTTGGGCGGCCGCAGTCTCCCCCCTCATGGCGGTCCCCGCCCGCTTGACAGATATAGTATGAGTGTAGTAATATGCGGTATCCGGTATTAACGCCACGCTCACTATACTATGCCAGCAACGTCATCTCGAAAACACGACCTTTCCCTCCTATCTAGGTCGGCCCGAGCCGGCCTTGTGACAGTAGCGGACGCTGCCAAGGCGCTCCACATCAGCAATCATGAGGCCGCCACAAGGTTGGCGAGGTTACACAAAGCTGGCTGGCTCTTGAGAGTTAAGCGCGGAACGTATTTCATCCGCCCTCTAGAAGCAGGGCCCCACGATATGGGGTCTGCACCAGATCCCTGGCCAATAGCCTCGGCCCTATTCGATCCGTGCTACATCGGCGGCTGGACCGCAGCCCACCATTGGGGGCTGACTGACCAACTCTTCCGATCAACCTTCGTCGTCACATCCGCCCACATCAGGAAACGTTCCCTCACGATCCTTGAGCTTGACTTCCGGCTAGCCCGTGTCGACGATCGGTCACGTGTAACAGCAACCCCCGCTATCTGGAGAGGAACGCAGCGGGTGAGACTCTCGAGCATCGAGAGAACCGTCGCCGACGGACTAGCCACCCCATCTTGGGTGGGAGGGTTTAGGCACCTTGTTGACATACTCAACTCCGCGCTGAATACCGGCAGCCTTGACGTTCGACGCCTCAGCAACGAACTCGTGGCCAATAAGAGCGGAGCCGCCTTCAAGAGATTGGGATACCTCGCCGAAACATTGTGGCCCCAGAGGTCCGATATCCTAACGATGATGGGCCCGCACCTCACATCTGGTGTCGTTCGCCTCGACCCCAACTTGCCAAAGCGCGGTAGGCTAAGCACGCGCTGGCTGCTTTGGATCAATACCACAGTCTCGGGCTCGGATTGGTCTACATGATAGGCCGGCAGGATGTCCTCGACCGCGCTTCAGAGTGGCGTCTTCCCCCCGAAGTCGTTGAAAAGGACTACGTCCTTGGATGGCTCCTCGCCTCAATCGCGAGGAACCCTGAGACATCTGGCTACTGGGCATTCAAGGGGGGCACATGCATAAAGAAGTGCTTCTTCGAGACGTACAGGTTCTCCGAGGACCTCGACTTCACCCTTCTCCCAGGGGCGAAGTACTCACAACCGGAGATCGTCGAGCTTCTTCGGGAGATCGCTCGCGACTCAGCTGAATTGTCGGGGCTGGATCTCCCTCCAGACCAAGCCGTGGTCTTTCCCCGCCAGGACAGGTTCGGGAGGTTAACGTTTGAAGGTCGGATCGCGTACCGGGGACCTCTTGCCATACCCAGCTACCCGCGCATCAAGTTCGACCTTACTCGGCACGAGCCAGTTGTCGCCCCCACACTGTCAGCGCCTGTCCTGCACCCATACCCCGATCATCTTCCCGGCCAGACGCTGGTCACAACGTACTCGCTCGAGGAACTCCTCGCAGAGAAGACTAGAGCGTTATTCGAACGCACTCGGCCGCGCGACCTCTATGATGTCGTGTTCGTCCTAGACAATGCAGGAACGGCCATTAGCTTGGCCGACCTCCATCGGCACTTTCGCTCTAAGTGCCAGGCAAAGGGCATTCCCACGCCTACCGCTTCGGAAGTACTCGCGCTCGTGCAAGGAGACCAGGAGCTTCTCACCGATTGGGACATGATGCTTGCCCGACAGCTTCCTGACTTACCGTCACCAGGCATCTTCATCTCGCGTCTTGGTCCCATGATCCAGTGGATCGACGCGCCTCCACCTGAGCCGACTCCGAGTCTCGCCAGCGCTTCAGCTCGGCCCGGCGAGACACCCTTCGCCCCTTCCTCAGCGCAATTCACCGGCACGGGGACCTCTCTAGAGGCCATTCGCTTTGCTGGTGCGAATAGGCTTGCTGTCCGATTCACCTACAACGGCACTCAGCGAACTGTGGAGCCCTACTCTCTCAGACGCCCTGCAACGGGCAATCTCCTGGTCTACGGATGGGAACTTGAGGCCGCACAGATAAAGGCCTTCAACCTCGACAGAATCTCGTCTGTCGTCGTCACACACGAGCCCTACTCGCCGCGCTATCGCGTGGAGCTATCCTCCATTGGTCCTCTACAGGCGCCTCCTCCTCGCAGATCCTCTCGCAATCGGCCCCCAAGGGCTTCCATCCGTCGAAGCTCGCGCTCGTCTACCGGTACCCGGTACATCGTCCAGTGCGTCACCTGTGGGAAGCGGTTCTACAGAGACAAACACAGCACCAGACTTGGCAAGCACAAGGCGAAGGGCGGCTGGGGTACATGTTCGAGTCGTACTGGGTTTGTAGTTGGAATGACTTAGCAGTCGCACGGAATCACGGCGGCCCAGCAACTCGCTGAAGCCCCGGAGGTGCGCCCCCGCCCAGGATGCCCCGCCAACCTAGCGGGGCCTTCGGCGGGCCCTGCCGGTCCTCCCCGAGCAGCCCGGAGAGACGGCGCTTCCCAATCACCAGCGCCTCTTGGACATCGATGCGCTTGATGTGGCCATGAACGTAGGCGCCAAACAGAAACCTGATCTGCTCATCCGTGATCCGCTTATGGATCTGCCCCACACGCACCTCCCGCTGATTCGCCGCAGGCTACCAGGGGCGTCCACTGTTCAACTTTGAATGACATGCCTTCTCCCCCGGTTGAGTCGGCCATCGGTTTCCTGTATTATCTGGAACGCGGGCCGAGGCCAACGGCCCTTCGACCGAAGCCCGCCTCGAGCCATTCGTTTCGTCCGGGGGGACGCCCATGCCGAATCCAATCGCATCTTCTCAGTGCACGTCTCCCGCCGGCCGGAAGCGCCGATGGGGGCTGGCCGGCGCGGTGTGCGGCTGCGTCGGCCTCCTGGGTGCCGCAGGTCTCACGTTGGCTGTATTGGGCTGGATCGGGTACGACGTGACGCGATCCACGCCGCGCATCCTGGAAGGGATCGAGGTCAGCGCGCCGGCGCCGCCGGAATACGGGCTGACGGCCGAACAACAGGAAACGCTCACCGCCCTCGGCCCTCCCCAGTCCTTCTCCATCCTCTTCTATCAGGACACGATGGAGGACGGCTCGGTCTACGACGTGCGCATGGAGACCTGGACGTACTTCGATGCCCAGACCGAGATCACGTTCGTCGACGGATCGCGCCTCGCGCAGGACCCTGTGGTGATCGAAGGCGCGACGGTCCTGCCGGTTCCCTACCGGCCGGAGCAGTTCACGGGCGGGATGACCCTGGCTCAGGTCCTCGCCGCCGCCAGCCTGGACACCTACCTGATGGTCCCCTTGGAGAAGGAACTTCTGCCGCAGGGTGAGGTGTACTACGCTGACCAACTCACCTTCGGGCTGAAGGATGGCGAGCTGCGCTACATCGAGAGCCTGCCTCAGGCGGAGGAGGGATAGCGTCATGAAGCAACGACCCTCCTTGCGCACGATCCTGCTGCTCGCCGTCGCCTCCTTGACGCTGGTCGCCGGTGTGCCCTGGCGTCAAGGAGCCGCAGCGACCGACAACCTCGACGAAAGCCTGCTCTTGCTGGCGGCGAGCAAGGCGCGCCAGGCTGCACTGCAGGCGACCTTGAAGAGCCCGAATGAGCTCCAAACCCTGGCGGCCGCCTATCGCAACGTGGGGACCAAGCTGCGCAGCTCCAGCCCAGCCTTGAATCAATCCTTGTACGTCAAGGCAAACGAGTACGACGGACGGGCGGGCGTCCTGGAACGGCGTCGCGCCCGCGGAGGTCCGCTGCATCAATTCGGCCACCTCTTGGGCCGTGTGGTCGGCCGCTCGATGGACTTGGTCGGCCACGCCGCCGAGGCCTACGTCGAGGGCGAGATCGACAAGGCTATCGACAGAGTCGCCAACGCACCCGCCCGAGCGGTGCAGCGACAGCTGAATCCTCTGTGGAGGATCCTGGGCAGCAAGCTCGGGGGCGGGCTGACCGGCTTCCTCCGCGAGCCGATCGACCGAGCCATCCAGCGCAACGTCGATCGCATCCTGAACGGTCGGCGACATCGAACGCGGCCGCGCGCGACCGCCCCGGCTCCACCGACAGCTCCCGACACGCAGACTCCCTCCTCAGCCAATGTGGACACGCTGGGCGAGTTCCTGGAATCGGATTGCGCCGTGGAGGGCCTGGACTTTACGAGTACCACCGTTGACTATTTCAATGCCGGCCCCAACGAAGGTCCATCTCTATTCTGCACGGCCGGTCAGGTGGGCGGTTTCACGATCACTCCGTGGTCTGACCCCGCCCAGCTCGAGGCGGCTTTCCAGAAGGGCCGCGCCGTTTCACAGGGCTTCGTCGACCAGGCCAACGAGTGGAATTCGCAGCCTGTTCTGGATCCTGCCCAGCTCATGCACGTCATCCTGCTGTCCGACGAGTCGGATCGCTACATGATTGTGAGAACCCAATACTCGAATGTCTTCAACTGCCTAGACGGCTTTGGGCTGGGTGATGAGATCGTCAATGGCCGGTTCGAGGTCAATCTGAGCTACTGGCCAGACGCGAACTGCGGTCCATCGGATCCTGACGCCTATGTCATCATGTTAGAGAAGCTGGAGGCCGCGGCGATGGCTGCCATTGACCGGCTGGAAGACAGGCCCGGCCCGTAGGCTTGTCGGGGGTGGACCTCTTTGGCGTGACTCTCTCGGCGGGCCCTAGAGTCCATGTGGAGTTGGCCGCTTCCACCGGGCAGCCCAGCTCTGGGCCGTTGGGCGGCACAGGCCGTCAATAACCCTGGGCAGGTATGGCGACGCGCGACTCACCGGCCAGCTATCCGCCTCTAAGTGCACTCCTGGGTGTGCTCCTACTAGTCGGCGCCTGCGCGCCGACGCCAGTCGCTCTTGAGGTCACGCGCGCAGCAATCACCACTCCTTCTCCCACGCCGGTGCCGACGAGAAGGCCTTCCCAGACCCCTTCGCCTACAGCGCCACCGTCCATCACACCCACGGCATCCCCTCGGCCCGATGTCGCACCAACACTTCCACACGCCGAGGCAAGGGTCATCTATCACGGAGATCGAGAGCGACCCTACGTCGCTCTGACATTCGACCTATGCCAGAAGCCGGAATTGCCTGCAGGATTCGATTCTGCCATTGTGGGAGTCTTGGAAGAAGCCGACGTGCCAGCCACCTTCTTCCTGGGCGGAGATTGGATGCGCACACATCCGGAAGAAACGCAGTTGCTGGCGGAGAACCCCCAATTCGAGTTGGGGAACCACTCGTGGAGTCACCCCGACATGCCCGATCTGGACGAGGTGCACATCAGTCGGGAGATCACCACGACTCAGGACATCCTCTATCGCCTTACCGGCCGGCAATCGCGCCTGTTTCGACTACCGTCTGGTCTTTCCAGCGACCTGGTCCTGAGTGTGATCGCCTGGAATGGTCTCTTTGCCATCCAGTGGGATGCGGACACTGCAGATCCGGTCTTCGACAATGACGCGGAGAACATCAACCGGCTGGTTCGCGAGCGCGTCCAGAACGGTTCTATCGTGCTGATGCACGCCAACGGAAGAGGGTGGCACACGGCTGAGGCCCTGCCTGAGATGATCCGCTATCTTCGCAACAGCGGATACACACTTGTGACGGTCTCCCAGCTCATTGGCATTGAGTCGATGCCGGATGATCAGCCCTGAGTTCGTGCCGCACAACCTTTGAAGGGAGCCGCCGACGGCCGCCCGAGTGATCCCGCGTCCCCCGTTACGGTGGCCCATCCGCGTGGGTTGTCAGTACCCACCAGCTGAGTATTGGCCGCCCAACAATTCGCTGAAGCCCCGGAGATACGCCCCCGCCCAGAACGACGGGGCCTGCGGCAGGATCCCGGCAAAGACATCCGGGCCGAACGGCCTTCGGCTGGCCTGGCGGGGTGGGCCTTGGGTTGGGCGCCTGGCCCGCCGGCATGCGCGAGAATAGACGGCAAGTTGCCCGCTTCCACTGGGCAGCTTCCCGCCAAGAGCGCCCCGCCAACCCCGGCGGGATCCCGGTAGGGACATCCGGGACGAACGGCCTACGGCGGGACTTCGAAGCTCGAGGCCGTTGGGCGGTTCAAGCTGCTCTCCCCGGCGAAAGAGATCAGGGAGAACGAGGGTGTGCATCCAGGGCTATTGCGGAAGGGGGGACGACAATGATAAGAAGCGTCGGAATCCGAGTCGCACATTTCGCGAAGGGGTGCTTCGGCGCACTCCTGATCGTGGCGGCAGCCGGTTGCGCGGCGGCGCCGCCGACCTTGACGATACCTGCATTCACTCCGACCAGCGCCATGATCCGACTGCCTCCAGTGACAGCAGCGCCGACTCTCGCGGCCACGGGGGAAGCCACGGCGACGGCGGACCCCGCCTCAGCGGCGCCGGGTGTGCCGACGCCCGTCACCGACGGGACGGTTCCCATTGTCCCCGGTCCGGTCATAGACGCAGGCAACCTCGACCTCCTCGTCCCGCTGGCGGAGATCCCGATGGAGGGCGGCGGTGTGGCGTGGTCTCCGGATGGTCAGACACTGGCCGTGGGCATGCATTCCTCGGTCGCCCTGCTCTCGCCCCTGTCGGGTGGAGAGATCCGTTCGTTCGAGGCTCCCGAGGGTACGGAAAACGCAACGGATTGGTGGTTCGGCGCGGTGGCGTTCAGCCCGGAGGGTAGCGAGATCGCCGGCGGCTTCGACGGGACCGTAGCGGTGTGGGACATCAGCACGGGGACAATTGTCAAGGAGTACGTGAACGAATACTGGGTGACAAGTGTGGCCTACAGCCCTGATGGACAATGGCTGGCAATTGGCGCCAACTACGGGGGCCAGGTGGAGAGTCGCAAGGCCGTCAGGGATCACATCTTCCTTGGATCCGGAGGGAAGCTGTGGGAGGTGGCCTTCAGCCCTGACTCGCACTGGTTGGTGGCGTTCGATGAGTACGGCACCGCCCTGTGGGACATGGAGACGGAATCCCTCCGGCGCGACGGCGTCGCCGATCACGGGCATGGGATGGCGTTCAGCCCAGACAGCACGATCCTCACGGGCGGCAACAGCCTGGTGGACGTCAGGACAAACGAGGTGCTGCAAAAGCTAGCCTCGGATGACAGAACCGCGATCTGCGCGGAATTCGCTCCCAGCGGCAATCTGCTCGTCCGGGGAACCGACGATGGCTCGATTGAGTTCTTCGACCCGAGGACGGGCGATCCTCTCCGGAAGGTCGGCGGCCATGCGGACATGGTGTTTGGCCTGGCCTTCAGCCCGGACGGCCGCCTGCTCGCATCGGTAGGGGCGGACGCGACCGTTCGGCTGTGGGGATTGCCTGAGGGGACGGCATCCGCGTTGTCCCCGACAAGCGCCCCCACCCAAGTCCCCGGGCCAACGCCAGTGGCCAGCAGCGCTCTCCCGATTGCACCTGGTCCAAGCATCAACGAGGACAACCTCAACCGCCTCGTCTCGCTGGCGGAGATCCCCATGGTAGCCGGCGGAGTGGCCTGGTCTCCGGATGGAGAGACACTTGCCGTCGGCCTGCGCCACTCGGTCGCCCTGCTTTTTCCTCGGTCCGGCGAGCCGACGCGTGTGCTCAAGCCTCGCGAAGGCACGGCGAACAACGAGTGGCGGTATGGTGCGGTTGCCTTTAGTCCGGACGGCAGTGAGATCGCCGGGGGGTTCGATGGGATGTTGGGGATATGGGACGTCAGAACAGGGAAGCTTCTCCACGACTACGATAGCGTCTGGGTGACGAGTGTGGCCTACAGCCCGGATGGGCGATGGCTTGCCTACAGTGAGTATCTGGGCGGCCAGGTCCTGGAACGCAGGACGGATGAGCGTTCCTTCCGGTTCGATTCTACGCCTATGGTCGTCAGCGCCGTGGCCTTCAGCCCTGATTCCCGGTTCGTGGCAGGCTTCGGCAGGGCCCTCGACGCCATTGAGGGCTTCGGCGCGGGCGGCTCCATCTGGGAAACGGGGACGTGGGCGCGCGTGCGCGAGTTCGTCTCACCTGGAGGTGTAGTCCTGGGCTTCAGCCCGGATGGCAGCATGCTCGCGGATGATCAGGTCCTGGTGGATGTCGACACCGGAAAACGGCTTCGATCCCTGGACTGTGGTTCCCGGACATGTGCGAGCGTGGCTTTCAATCCGAGTGGGGACATGATTGCGGTGGGGCTTGAGACTGGAGCCATCAGATTCTTCGATCCGCTCGGCGGCGAGTTGCTCGGGGAGATTGCCGGCCACACTGACTATGTTGGTGGCCTGGCTTTCAGCCCGGACGGTCGCCTGCTGGCATCGGTTGGCGAGGACGCAATGGTGCGATTGTGGGGTGTGCCCGGCGCGCAGTAGGTGTCATTCCAGAGAGCGCGAAGGGGCGAGGGTCAGTAGAATCCTATGCAAGGCTACTCGCGCGCAGCCACGTGGGAACGGTCACGTGGATCGGGTTGACCATGAAGGCGCCAATAGGCATTGACTGTGGCCCAGACCGTGATGCTTCCATTGCTGGCTGACTGTCGATGTCGCGGAGGATCTGGCCAACGACTCCCGCCCGCTTCCGCCGGGCAGCTTCCCACAAAGAACGTGGGCCCTTGTGGCTCGAGGCCCTTCGGCCCCTCGTCTCCAAGAACGTGTCCAGCAAGCTGCTTGCCCAACTCGCACATAGCATGGCGTGGCGCACCCAACCCTGGAGGAAAGGACTGAAATAGAGTCGTATGGACGAAGAGTACCGCATCATCTACACGGACACACCCGAAGACTGTGCACACACGGTCGTGGGACAAGGCATTCGGAGATTCAACGAACAGCAGGCTGGCGCGAATGGGTATCAGCACCTGTGCGCATTCCTCTACGCACCGGACGGCACCGTCGCAGGCGGGCTGATCGGCGCAACGTACTGGAACTGGTTCTACATCGATCTATTGTGGGTGCAGGATGACCAGCGCGGTCGCGCATACGGGCACCGGCTGCTAACGCTTGCTGAACAGAAAGCTCGGGAGCGCGGTGCGAAGAACGCCTACCTGGACACTTTCAGCTTTCAGGCGCCCGATTTCTACAAGCGCCAGGGCTATGAGGTCTTTGGCGAGCTGCCGGACTTCCCTCACGGCCATCAACGCTACTTCTTCCGAAAGCAACTCTAGGAAGGGTGCGCGCCCAAGAGAACAATCCCTTCAGGGCGCGTAACCGGCTGGCGAAGGGCGCGGCGGGCCGGGCCTCAAGCTGGGGTTCATCTCCCGCCAACCTGTGGGAGAATGGGCAGGACACCGCCCGCCTCCGTTGGGCAGCCTCCCACGAAGAACGTGGGACCGTGTGTCTCGAGACCGGTGGGCGGCTTATGGTGACGCTCGGTATTCGGTGGAGGTGGCAAGATGGTGGCGAAGGGAAAAGGACCCAGGGACATCGACGAGTACATCGCAGGCTACCCGCGGAAAGTTCAGGCGATCCTGCGCAAGATCCGAGTGACGATCAAGAAGGCTGCGCCGGGCGCGCAGGAGACGATCAGCTATCAGATCCCGACCTTCAAACTGAACGGGACCCTGATCAGCTTCGCCGCCTACAGCCAGCACATCGGGCTCTATCCCGCGCCCGCAGGCAGTGAGCGGTTCAATCGGGAGCTGTCCGCCTACAGGACATCGAAGAGCACGGTCAGGTTCCCTCTGGACCAGCCGATACCCTATGACCTGGTCACCCAAATCGTGAAGCTCAGGGTAAAGGCGAACCAGGAAAAGGCAGCCGCCAAAGGCAAGCGGTAGGCAAGATCGACCGTGCGCGCCGCCGACCGGATCCTCGTGCTGCGCGAGGGCGTGATCCTCGAAGAGGGCAATCACGCGAGCCTGCTGAAGGGCGGCGGGTACTACGCCGAGCTGTACAACACATACTTCCGGCACCAATCGTCGGGTCATATTCCACGTGGGATGGATATTGTGGCCGGGAAGCTCACGGTCAGCGGAGAATGAGCAGCGGTCAGGTCGGGGTCCAGCTGACGAGAAGCGGGCTCTGACAAGAGAGATCCGGAGACGGCGAAGCGTCGCACTCCGGAGGGACGGGCGAGAGGACTATGACCCGCGCGTGGCAGCGGAGACGTCAGGGCTGGCCAGCACCGACCAGGCCCGCCACGGGAAGGCTGAACGGGTAGGGATTCAATCCATCCGTCCCGACGATCCCTCCCCAGGTGTAGGTGCCGACCAGGACGGGTTCCGGCCCGTTGAGATTGGAGATCTCTACCTTCGTCCAGCCGATGTTGCCGCGCTGGACCTCAAGAGCGAGGGTACCGTTTGGGTCAGTGTTCAGTAGAGATACATCCAGGAGTATCTCCACCCGCCCGCCCGCCCTAGCCCGGTCAAGTTCCTGGTTGAGATTGATGCGGTTATTCCAAGCGCCCGCCATCGTCGCCTCTTCACTTGCAGAAATGACCGTGGGTCGGATCCAAAGCCCGCCGGAGTTCAACAAGAGTGCCGTCCAGCCTGATGTTGTTGTGATGCGGACGCGCATGACCGGAGCCGAAGGCCAGCGGGTGAGCAGGAATCGGCCCACCCACTGGCGGGTGCGAGCCAAGTAGCCCTGCTCGCCGAGCGGGCCGTAGTCGTCGTAGGTGTAGCCCTGGCCATCAGTCATGCCGTAGGCCGCTGGCTCGATCTGCGTACCTTCATGCCACTCATTGAACGAGGTGACCGTCACCATCGGCGGCTGGACGCCGGTGCCGAGGGCGGCTTCCCACTGGGCGTTGTACGTCTCCCCGTTGCCGCGCGGTTCATATGAGTCCTCTGCATAGCCGATACGACGCGGCGAATTGCCTGGCGCCACGCTGGGGACATACCAAGCTCCTTGGGGAATGCAGCGTGACCAGTTGAAGGGGTTCTCCTCCCCGAGGCGTACGTGGATGTAGTTGTATAGGCCGTCGAAGTGGGCGCGCTCAACCCAACTGCAATCGGTGGTCGCGGCGATCACGATTCCACCATCTGGCAGAGCGTGGATGGCGTCCAACGCACCCTGCCAGTATTCGGCCTGCACGTCAGGTTCACCCTCGCCGGCATACCCGGGACCGAAGACGAAGAATAGTCCCTTCGGGCGATCGTCTTTGATCCAGGGGCTCGAATCGGTCGTGCGGTAGAAGGCGGGATGGTCACCATATCGCTGGTAAAGGTATTGGATATCCTCAACCATGCGCTGGGCGTCCCGCTGCACGTAGGTCTCAATGTGGATTGCCACCTTGATTCCGTAGCGTTCTGCTTGATCGAGGAGCAGCGGCAAGGCCTGATCCTCGAAGCTGTTTTGCCCCCACCAGGAGGATATGATCAGCCCGACTCCCGCCTGCCGCAGCCATGCGAAATGCCGGGCGACGACAGCGGGATCGTTGGCGCTGTACGGACCGAGGACGGGGTAGAAATCGCTAGAAACATCCAGGGGTGGCGTGAACAAGGTTGGGCCTCCCTCCCAGTGGACCCAATGCCCGTCAAAATCCGGGCTTCCATACCAGGGGTAGTAGAAGGCGGCCACACGCGGAGATGGTTCGGGGCCTTCAACAGGCGGGAGGGTGGGTGCCGCCGTGGATGCAGGCGGCAAACCAATGGCCTCGGTCCTGGTCGAGACCAGCGCGACCGCGGGCGCGGAAGCCCTGACTTGCCGATTGGCAAGGAAGACCCCTCCCGTCGCCATCAGCCCCAGCAGTACGACGGTCAACGCCCACGCCCAGCCGGGCATCCGCCGCTTGGGTGTCAATCGCGCAATCGCCTCCCCTGCTGGTCCTTCTGCGGGCGCGACTAGTGTAGGAGTTCCGCCCACGGGGATGGGCCTGGGCCTGAGCCGCGGCTCGGCTTTGCCTGCCAGCGTTGGAGTTTCGGGAATAGCGCGCCTCAGAGCCGCCACTAGATCTTCGGCCGTCTGATAGCGGTCGTCCGGATCCCTGGCAAGAGCTTTCAGGATCACGCGCTCCAGTGCCTCCGGGAGGTCCGGGTTCACGCTGCGAGGCAAGGGCAGCGGTCCCGAAACATGCATGAACACAACCGCAACGGGTGTCTCAGCTCTGTACGGTACGCGGCCAGTCGCCATCTCATACAAGATGATGCCCAGTGAGTAGATGTCGCTTCGCGAGTCTATCTTGCGGCCGGCGCCTTGCTCTGGAGACATGTAAGCAGGCGTGCCCA
>Ga0315285_10004405_pt1 | contig 14577 bp, 15 predicted proteins | sample YL17G09_36_MG_FD_203698 | JGI IMG/M metagenome (GOLD analysis project Ga0315285, IMG submission 203698) | Sediment microbial communities from Yellowstone Lake, YNP, Wyoming, USA - YL17G09_36 | ecosystem: Environmental > Aquatic > Freshwater > Lake > Sediment | place: USA: Wyoming | collected...
CTCGGCGGGGATCTCCTTGATTACCTTATCGGTTTCGCTGTCGACCACCTTGATGATGATCTGGTTGATCTCCTCGTTGACGGCAAGTTTCACCCTCCGGTTGAATGCGAGGAAGGTCTTCTCCAAAGCCTTCGCCTGGCTCTCGATCTCCTCCCTGCTCGGGGGTCTCGCCCCCTCCTGCGGCCGGGGAACTCGCTCAACCTGCGGGCGGGGCTCCTTCAGCAGAATGTCGGGAACCGTGCTCGTCTTGAGGATTCCCGGTATCTCCATACCCATTGGTGTACCTCCATGTACTAAGCTTCACGCCGCGGCGGCAGCGCGCTCCGCGCGCCGCAAGAAAAGGGGAGGGGAGGGCGCGACCTCCCTTTCCCCGCACACGCATCGGAAAAGGTGACGTCCAGTGACCTCTCCCGTCGGGAACGGTATGACCCGACCCTCCGGCCTAGGCGAGCAGCTGCAGGACGGACCTGGGCTTCAGGTTCGCCTGCGCCAGCATCGCCGTGCTGGACTGGGTCAGGATCTGATTCTTCACGTACTCGACCATCTGCGAGGCAATGTCCGTATCGCGAATCAGGGACTCGGCGGCCTGCATGTTCTCCGCGGCCACCGCGACTCCTTTCGCCGCCATTTCGAACCGGTTCTGGTAGGCGCCGAGGTCGGCGCGCTGCCTCGAGATCGACTTCATGGCATTGTCCACGATGCCGATCACCCGGTTGGCCTGGTCCGGCGTGGAGATGGAGATCGACTTCGCCGATCCTCCCACCCCCTCGAGCCCGAGAGCCCTCGCCGTCATCGTGCCGATGAAGACCCTCTCTCTCTGGTCCATGTTCGCCCCGATCTGGAAGTACATCTGCCGGGCGTCCGTCCCTCCCTGCGCGGGATTGGCGAAGGCGCCGGTGAGCATGTTCATTCCGTTGAACTGGGCGTGGGACGCGATCCTGTTCACCTCGTCCACCAGCTGGGAGACCTCGACCTGAATCTGCATCCTGTCCTCGTCCGTATAGATGCCGTTCGCCGACTGGACGGCGAGCTCCCGGACCCTGTGGATGATGTCGTGCGTCTCCTGCAGGTAGCCCTCGGTGGTTTGGATGAAGGAGATCCCGTTCTCGATGTTCCGTCCGGCCTGGTTCAGGCCGCGGATCTGCGAGCGAAGCTTCTCGGAGACGGCCAGCCCGGAGGCGTCGTCGCCCCCGCGGTTGATCCGCATTCCCGAGGACAGCTTCTCGATGTCCTTGTTGAGGTCCCACTCCTTGAACTTGACCAGCCTGTTCGCGTACAGAGCGCTCATGTTGTGGTTGATGATCATGTGACCCTCCTTGACTGTGTGAGAGGCATCCCTGCCTCTGGCATTGCATGCCCTGCGTGTTGGCGGGCGTCCGAGACGCCCTCGGGGGAGCGATTTGCCGGGGAGAGGCTCGCGCGCCCCTTCCCACCGTTCCCTTGACTCCCCTGACAACAAGGAAAGCGCGCCGCCGCCGGCGCTTCGGCAGCGCCGGCGGGGCGGTCCTTCCTTTTTCTCAACACACGAAAGGAGGGTTCGTTTTCAAAGAACTGAAAACCTGGGGTCTCGTCGACCCTCTCGAGAGTCTGCTCCCCTACTGGAGCAGCTGCAGCACCGTGCGGGTCTTCGTGTTGGCCTGAGCGAGCATCGCCGTTGCGGACTGTGTGAGGATGGCGTTCTTCGTGTACTCGACCATCTCGGAGGCCATGTCGGCGTCGCGGATGCGCGACTCGGCGGCCTGGAGGTTCTCCGCGCCGATATCAAGCCCCTTCACCGCGTACTCGAGCCTGTTCTGGTAGGCCCCGAGGTCGGCCCTCTGCTTGTTGACCATCTTCAGGGCGGCGTCGAGGATGCCGATCGTCCTGTTGGCCCCGTCGGGCGTGGACAGCGAGATGATCTGCTTGTTGCCGGCGTTGCGCACGCCGAGTGCCGCCGCGGTCATCGTGCCGATGAACACCTGCACGCGCTGGTCCATGTTGGCGCCGATGTGCAGCCACATGGAGGCGGTGATGACGTTCTGGCCCGTCTGCCGAGCGAAGCGCCCCGTCAGCATGTTCATGCCGTTGAACTGGGCGTGCGAGGCGATGCGGTCGACCTCGTCGACGAGCGCCGAGACCTCGACCTGGATCTGCATCCTGTCCTCATCGGTGTAGATCCCGTTGGAGGACTGGACCGCCAGCTCGCGAAGCCTCTGCATGATGTCCTGGCTCTCCTGCAGGTAGCCCTCGGTGGTCTGGATGAAGGAGACCCCGTTCTCCGCGTTCTTGCTCGCCTGGCGCAAGCCGCGGATCTGGGACCTCATCTTCTCGGACACCGCGAGGCCGGAGGCGTCGTCCCCCGCGCGCGCGATCCGCAAGCCCGACGACAGCTTCTCCATGTTCTTGTCCAGCTGAAGGTTGTTGATCTTCAGCTGCCTGTCGGCAAAGATCGCGCTCATGTTGTGATTGATGATCATGGAATCCTCCCTGAAACACCGTGTCTGCGGCCGCGGGCATCCATGCCCGCGCCGATACCCTGCCGGACCAACGGTCCGGCGCTCTGGAAACGAAACCCTACTTTCTTCACCCGCCCGCCGATTTCCCTTGACCGGCCTTCCAGGCGCGCCGATAGCAGGAATAGCGGCAGAAGGGGATGGACCCCGGGGGGGTAACCGGAGTTACCCTTAGTCCTTTTTTCGACAGGGCGGAGTTGAAAGTTTAGGGGAAAATAAAATTTATTCTTCGCTGAGATACCGGGCGGCCACTGGGTCCTCGGGGTCGATTTCCCGCACGGTGCGGAAGAAGCCCCGAGCCTCCTCGTCCCTGCCCCTCTTCATCGCGACGATGCCGAGATTGGAGATGATCTTCGTGTTCTCAGGATCCACCCGCAGGGCCTCGCGGAGTCTCTTCTCGCTCTCGTCCAGGTCGCCCAGTTCCATGAGGCAGATGGCGAGCTCGTTCAGGAGGTCGGGGTGGGCGGCGCCGAGGGCGAGTGACTTCAGGAAGGCGTCCCTGCCCTCGGCGTAGCGCGCGAGCCTCCGGCAGCCCCAGCCGAGGATGAACCACGCGTTGGGCACGCCGGGATGGGCCTCGAGGAAGCCGCGGATGGTCGCGATGCCCTCCTCCTCCCGTCCCATGCGGATGAAGTCGAACGCCTTCTGGAAAAGGCCGTCCATCAGCCCCTGCGCGTCGATCTCGCGGATAATCCTCCTGGCCTCGCGCACCTTCTGTGCGTCGTCGCCGCTGTTCGCGTAGACCTCGAGGTGCTCCCGCGCCTTCTCGAAGGAGCGCTGGTGGAGGAAGAAATACGCGGCGTTGTAGTGGATCGTCGGCTCGGTGGGATCGGTGGCGAGCGCCCTCTTGTACGCCTCGAAGGCGTGCTCCTGGTACTCCTCGGCGAGCCTCAGATTCTCGAGGGTCTCGTACCGGCGAGCCTTCCCGTCGTAGACCAGGGCGAGGTTCATTTTCGTGACGGCGCAGTCGGGGAACAGCCCCTCCAGGGAGCGGAAGACCTCGATGGCCAGGTCGTGGTCCCCGTCGCGCGCCTTCAGGATGCCGAGGTGGGTGAACTCCTCCTTGATGCCGGGCTTGACGGCAAGGACGAAGCGTCTGTAGTACTCCGCGTTGGCGGGGGAGGCATCGTTGGCCAGAACGGTGAGGATGCCGGTGACGATCGCCTCCCAGCGCAGCTCGGCCGCGCCCCACGACTCCTGTCCCGGGGGCAGCTCGACGGGCAGGAGGATGGCCGGATCCAGCTCGAAATCCCCTATCTTCCTCTGCGTGGTCTCCGCGATCGAGATGTAGCGGATGCGGGCGAGCGGATTCGCCTCATCCATTGCCCGCGCTCCCCGCCTGCGGGGCGGGAGCCGCCGGCCCGACGGAGGGCTTTCGCGCCGAGGACAGGTAGCCGCTGATCATGATCTTGTAGCTCATGGGGGGCTCGGCTGTGAACTGGATGCCGAGGGCGAGGATGTCGGGTCTTCCCTCCACCTCCTCGATGCGCTTGACGGTGCCCGTGAGCGCGACCTCGTCGCCCTGCTCTCCCTTGAGGATGCGCAGGGTGACGCTCTTCTGGTCCAGGTCCCGCGCGCCGCCCGCCGACAGGACCTTGGCGCCGCTGAAGGACAGGTCGCGCAGGAGGCAGCGCCGCGCGGCGCCCTCCACGGTGATCAGGGATTCCCTGGACTCCAGACCGAGCTTCTTCATGCTCTCGGCCGTCAACACGATCCGCTCGTCCTTGCGGCGCTTCGCGTTCGCGTTCGCCTCCAGGAGCGTGCCGAGGATCAGGATGAGATCGTCGGAGGGACGCTGGGTGAACTCCAGGCCGATGATCTGCACGTCGGGGTTCTGGGGGTTGTACGGCGTGAAGCCCGACGCGTGGCAGGGCACGAAGAAGGAGATGGGATCGGTCTTGTCGGGCAGCCGGAAGCAGCAGCGCAGCGACACGTGGCTGTTGGACTGGCGCAGCGAGTTGAAGAACGCATTTTTCACGCTCGCGATCACCTTCGCCCCCGCGAGCGAGCAGGCATAGATGATGCAGGGCCACTGCTGGTCGGAGACCTTCAGGTACACGTTGCGCGTGAGGAGGCCCGTCGCCTCGATGACCTCCCTGTTGAACGTGACTTCGGTCTTCCTGTACTGCTCGAAATAGCGCCCGAGCTGCTGGCTTGTGACGATGGACATCTGCTTCGCGTTCCCTTAGTATCGGGGGGTACTGTAGCGCGCGCGCGATCCCCTGTCAATTCGGAGGTGCAGCGGTGTTCTCTGTGTACGGCGTCGAAAACCCCCTCATGGACATCATCGCCCATGTGGAGACCGGCTTCCCCGAGCGCTTCGGCAAGCGGCCGGGCGCCATGCACCTCGTCGAGTACGCGGAGATCGAGACCATCCTGCGCGGCATCTCCTCCAGCCGACGGATACCGGGGGGGAGCGCGGCGAACACCACGAGGGGGATCGCCGCGCTCAACCGCGCCCTCGCCTCCGCCGGGGGGCTCTGCGACGTGGAGCCGCCCGTGTTCAACGGCGCCGTGGGCCGCGACGACACGGGGGACGCCTTCGAGCGGGCCATGGGGGAAGCCGGTGTCGTCGCATCGATCGTGAGGAAGCCTCTTCCCACGGGCGTCTCCCTGATCCTTGTGACCCCGGACGGCGAGCGGACGATGAACACGCACCTCGGCGCCTGCCGCGAGTTCCAGCCCTCGGATCTGGACCTCGCGCGCCTTGCGCGCTCCCGCGTGCTGTACCTGACCGGCTACCTGTGGGACACGGAGAACCAGAGGAGGGCGGCGGAGGCCGCGGTGGAGTTCGCCAGAGGGGAGGGGAGGCGCATCCCCGTCGCCTTCGATCTCGCCGATCCCTTCGCCGTCCGCCGCTACGGGGATGCGTTTCGCGCGTGGATCCCGCGAACCGTCGACGTGCTGTTCGGCAACAGGGACGAACTGGCCATCCTCACGGGCGGCTCCTGCGACGAGGACTGCGTCTCCGTCGCCGCCGCCCTCGCGCCGGTCGTCGTCATGAAGATCGGCGAGAAGGGGTGCATCGTCGGCTGGGAGGGCCACAGCCTCCACGTGCCGGGCGTCCCCGTGCGTGCGGTCGACACGACGGGCGCGGGGGACGCCTTTGCCGCGGGTTTTCTCCACGGCAGGATCAGGGGGCTCCCCCCTGGGGCCTGCGCGGAGGTCGCCAACCGGGTCGCCTCGTGCGTCGTCGCCTCTGAGGGCTGCCTCTACGATTCTGTGGACGGGGCCTCTGTGTCGGTGTCGGGATAGGGCGTGTACGACAGCAGGTCGTCGTCGATGCGGCTGATCAGCTTCTCCGCCACGGTCGCAATCTCCTCGTCCGTCCCGCCGGCCGGCTCCCTTCCGTCGCGGGCTTTGAACATCTCGTCGGCGATGTTGAGGGCGGCGAGGACGGCGACAGTGAGGGGATCGGCGAAGGTGTAGCGACCCTTGACTTCCTCTATTTTCGCCCGCACGTGCGCGGCGAGGCGGTTCAGGTATTCGGCGCTTTCATCGGACTGGATGACGAGTGAGGTTCCCAGAACGTCGATTCGCAGCTGACGTTTTTCCATGGCGCCGCCGGCTCAGAAGATGTCCAGCTCGTCCTTCGTAGGCGGTCCGGCGCGCTTCTCCATTCCTTCAAGCGGCGCCCCGGGGTGCTTCTCCAGCTCCTGCGGCTCCTTCTCCATCGGCGAGGCCGCCGGCGTCGCTGGCGCGGCAGCCGCTGGCCCCGCCTGCGGCGCAGTCGCGCGGGGAAAGGGGGCATGCGCGGGGCCGCGCTCCGCTGCGCCTGGTCCTTCCTCCAGATCGTCGAGGTGGCGCAGCGTGCGCACGATGACGGACTCGATCTCCTTCTGATCAGCCTTGAATCCGTCGACGAGGGACTCCAGCTCCTTCATGCGCTTCTGCGCGGAGTCCAGCCCTCGCCTGAGGGTCGCATTCTCGTCCTTGAGGACGCGGATGAGTTCAATCGCTCGAGTGATCTTGCCTTCGAGAAGCCGGATCTGCTCGAGTGAGATCATTTCGCCATGGCCTCCGCCGGAACCCCCTCGGGAGCTCCCGAGGGCGCTTCGGCGGCCAGCACCTGCCTCGCCTTCTCGACGATGGCCTTGAAGGCAGCGGGATCTTCGATCGCCATGTTCGACAGGGCCAGGCGATTGATGCGGACGTCGGCATGGGCGAGGCCGTGCATGAAGCGCGAGTACGTGAGGCCCTCCTGCCTGACGGCGGCGGAGATCCGGGTGATCCAGAGCCTGCGAAAATCCCCCTTCCTCCGTTTCCTGTCCCGGTAGGAGGCGGCGAGGGCCTTCATGACCGATTCCTTCGCTGTCTTGAACAGCCGGCTGCGGCCGCCCCAGTACCCCTTCGCCTGTTTCATTATCGAGTGTCGGCGTTCCCGCCTTCGCGTTCCGTTTTTCGATCTCGGCATGGATCAATCTCTCCTTATCCGCCACGCTTCGCGTGGCGATGTGCTATGCTCTCTTCGTCCTCGCGTAGGGCATGAGCTGCTTCACCCTCTTCCCCTCGACGGGGCTGAGCGTCGAGGAGAGGCGCAGACGCCTCTTCCTTTTCGCGTTCTTCTTCGTGAGGATATGGCGCAGGCCCTGCTTCTTGTAGCGGACCTTGCCGGTACCCGTGATATGGTAGCGCTTGGAGGCGCTCTTCTTCGTCTTCATCTTCGGCATCGTCTATCCTTTCTTGGCCTTCGTTCCCTTCGGGTTGAGCAGCAGCGACATCGTCCTGCCCTCCATCTGGGCGGGTTTCTCGAGCAGGAACGTGTCGCCGAGCATCTGGAGGATCCGGTCCAGGACGTCCTTGCCCAGCTCGGTGTGGGCGAGCTCGCGGCCGCGGAACCGCACGGTCACCTTGACTTTGTCGCCCTCTTCGAGGAACTCCTGGATGTGCCGGGTCTTGAACTCGAGATCGTGCCCGTCGATCTTCGGCTGCATCCGGATCTCCTTGACCCGGACCTGCTTCTGGTGCTTCCGCGACTCGCGGATCTTCTTTTCCAGCTCGAACTTGTACTTCCCGTAATCGAGCAGCTTGCACACCGGAGGCTGGGCCTGGGGGGCGACCTCCACGAGGTCGAGCCCCGCGTCGCGCGCCATCTGAAGGGCCTCGAACGTCGGTACGATTCCCTTCTGGTTTCCGTCCGCGTCGATCAGGCGCACCTCGCGGACCCGAATTCCCTCGTTCATCCTGAGATCCTTCTCGGCCAATAGACCTCCTTCCCGCTTTCGGGGATTTCGTCAACTATACCATCTCGAGGAAAAAAGGTCAAATAGGAAAAGCCCGAAAAAGCTGCCGCGCGCCGTCAACAATCGCCTACAACTTCTCTATGATCTGGTTCCACTTCTCCTGCAGGTACTTCTTGAACACGTACTCCTCGTGGTAGTCGGAGGCGATGTCCTCGATGGCCCGGGAAATCTCCCCGAACGTGGCCTTCAGCAGCCCCGCAACCTCTCCCTTGCCGGCGGGCGCCTGGAAGTTCGGCACGAAGATCGTCTCCTTCAGCTTCTCCAGCGAGGAATCCCTCAGGGCGCCCTTCTGCTTTGCCTCGCCAGCCTCCTGGACCTTCGCGAGGTCGACGGTGATCTCCTCGGGCGAGTACGCGGTGATCGCCTCCTTGATCCCCTTCACGAGGATTCCCCCCAGCTTCGTGCAGCGGACGTAGTCCTTGATCTCCTCGTAGGTCGACTCGGTCAGCAGCACGTCGCCGGGCGAGCCCGCGCTCTGCATGCGCGAGGCGATGTTCACGACCTCGCCGAAGATGTCGTTGTCCTTGCGGATCACCGGACCCGTGTTCAGGCCGATGCGGACCTGGAACTTCTCCTGCTCCATGCGCATCGCGCCGTACTCCTGGATTTTCTGCTGGACTGTCATCGCGGCCACCGTCGAGTTGAGGGGATGCTTGAAGACGGCGAGGATCCCGTCGCCCATCTTCTTGACGATCGTGCCCCTGTTGGCCGATATCGTGCCGATCACGATGTCCTCGAAGGCCTTGATCAGCTTGAGCAGGGAGGACATGTCCAGCGTGGAGGACTTCTCGGTGTAGCCGGCGATGTCGATGAAGAACACGGTCAGCACCTGCGTGTTCTCCCTCTTGAACTTGAACTCGAGCTTCGCCTGGCCGAGGGCGCTCCCGATGGGCGTCTCGAGCTCCGCGAGCCCGCCGCCGAGGCTGGCTTTGCCCTCGGCGCCGCCCGTCGCCGCCAGAGCGTCCAGCAGCTTCTGGCGGAGCTCCTCGGCGAAGCTCCCCTGGGAGAGCTCGGGGAGAAGACCGCGCAGGGTTTCCTGCACGGGAGGGCTGTCCATGCGGAGCATATCGAGGGCGAGGGCGAAGGTTTCGCGCGAAAGGGGACGGTCGATGCCCTTCAGGATTTCCGTCACGGTTTCCGCGTCCCCCGCCTGCACGTTGTCGCTCACGATCTGCGCTGCGTAGTCGTCGCGCATCGCGAGCAGGGCGAGCAGCGCTTCGATGCGGACCGAGCGCTCCGCGTCCTCGAGCAGGAGGTACAGGCGGTTGGTGACGATTTCCGCCGGCCCCCCCTCGCCCCGCGCGGCGAGTGACTTCAGGATTCGCACGGCCGACCTGCGGGCGACCGGAAGGTGGTGCCCCGTGAGATCGAGGGCCTGGTGGCTGATCGAGGAATCCCCGAACCGGGCGATCACGTCCCCGATCTCCAGCTTCAGCCCCTCGTCGATTTCCTTCATGTCGAGGGCCTTCAGCAGGGGCGGGATGATCTTGCGCAGACCCGAGAGGTCCATGCACTTCATCGTGTCGACGACGAGGGCGCGCGACTGAGCGTTGAGCGCCGGCTGCAGGAGGATGTGGACGAGGGGGCCGATCATGATCTTCGCCGGAATGAAGCGCGCGCCCCGGATGTAGCCGTTCAGGGAGCGGATGTTCCGCCCCGGCTCCTTGAAGTACTCCCGCGACTGCTCGATGATGGAGCGGGTGAGGAGCTGGCAGAGACTGACGATGCAGGTCTCCTCCAGGAAGTTGATCCTCTCCTGCCGCGCGAACTCGAGGACCTCCTGGATCTTCTTGCCCGTCGTCTTGATCTCGAGGGTTCCGGCAACGCGGATGAGGCGGTTGAGCCTGCGCAGGTAGAAGGGCCTGTTCAGGTCCACCCTCGCCACCGTGGGGGAGACCAGCAGCTTGTCCTTCTTCTCGGTGAGCGTGAACAACGGGATGCAGGCATCGAGCCGGTTCTGGTCCTCCCGTGGGGCTCCGGCGAGCTGCGCGCGCAGCTGCGCGAGGGGCGGCGTCCGCCCCCCGTACCCCTCGTCCTTGAAGAAGGCCTGCACGTCGGCGAGCAGGGAGGGGGTCGCGTACCTCTCCAGCAGGGTGGCAAGCACGGTGGCGAGGAGCGCCTCTTTCTTATTGATCCCTCTGAGGGAGATGTAGTTCTTGCGCACCTTGCCGAAGACCGTGTCCAGATGGGCCGAGGCGATGACGGAGAACTCCGAGAGCAGGTGCGGAGAGGCGCTCTTGCACTCCGCGACGATCTTCTTGAGGAAGTCGCCCACGAGGATTTCGGTCTCCGTATCCGCGTAGGGAATGATGAGCAGCAGCCGGAACACTCTCGTCGGGTAGCGCAGGCGGCCCTGGAACTGCGCGAGTGACAGGAGGAACGAATGGACTGTCTGTCTCTGGCCCTTCTGAAGCGTCTCGAGGATGTAGTTCTGCTGGAGAGCCTTCGCCTTCACCGCGTAGAGGCAGAGGTAGCAGCCAAGGGCCGACGCCGAGAGGCTCTCCCCCGTGAAGTCCGGGACCTCCTGCCCTCCCGTCTGGAGCATCTTCATGAAGGCCGCCTCCTGCACGGGGGGGGAGGCCTTCGGCAGGGAGTCCTTCAGCAGCGCGTGCTTCTCCGCCTCGACGAGCGCCTCGACGGCGATCCGCTTGACCGCCTCGCTCTGCCGGGGGTCCAGGTACACGGCCTGGTCGAGCTCCTGCGCCTGGGGGCTTGTCGGGGATATCGTGTTGATCGCGTGCAGGATCTCGGCGCGCAGCTCGTCCTCGGGAAAGTGGTTGAAGTACTTGATCAGCATGCCGGTCGACGAGGGGGCGCGGATGGCGGCGAGGGCCTGGACCGCGGCAATGCGCTGCGATTTTCGGCCCCGTTCGATGATCTGGTAGAGGTGGGGGATCGCGATCTCGTTGCCAAGGGAGCCCGATGAGCGGATCGCGGCCTCGCTGATCGCGATGTCGGTGCTGTAGAACTCCTTCACCAGATGGGTGAAGATCTCTTCGTCGTAGAAGCTCTTGAGCAGAGTGAGGACGGTCACCGTCCCTTCCCTGCCCAGCGAGCGGGTAGGCTTCCTCTCCGCGGGTGTCTGTGCCATTCTCTATCCAGCGTCCCTGATCGCGTCCGTGTGATTGCCGCTTCTGCTTTTCTGATCGTACCGTGGAAGTGATGCGGCTGTCAACCTTTCAGGCGGATTCGCCTCGTGGAGGGCCCGTTGTTCATCGCGCGGCTTTCCACTACAGTGGCCCCATGCGGCAGAACCGTCACCTCGCGCTGCTCGCTCTCGTTGCCCTGCCCGCCGCGCTCGCCCTCGCCTCGCTGCTCGGCGGCTGCGCCACGGACCCACGGGTCCGCGAGATCGCGGCCGAGTACTACAACATTGGCAACGCGTTCTTCGAGCTGGGCCAGTACGAGAAGGCGATCGACGCCTACCGCAGCGCTCTTCGTTTCGACCCGGCCCTCGTGAAGGCCGACTACAACCTGGCGCTGACCTATGCGGGGATGAAGAGGCTGTCGGAGGCGGAGCAGCTGCTGAAGAAGCTCCTTGCCGACGACCCCGTGAACGTGACCGTCATGTCGACCCTCGCCTGGGCGTACCACCTGGCCGCAAAAGACGAGGAGGCCGTCTCCCAGTACGATGCGGTGCTCGCGATCGCCCCCGAGAATGCGGATGCCTGGTACAACAGCGCGCTGATCCTCTGGAAGATGGAAAGGAAGCAGGAGGCGCTCGAGCGACTGCGGAAGCTCCTCGCGATCGCCCCCGAGGACGCGGAGGGGCTTTTCGGCGCGGGGTCTCTCCTGCTGTCGATGGACGACGCCGCGGGCGCGGAGGAGTACCTCGGCCGTTTCGTGCAAAAAAAGCCAGACGACGTCGACGCGCGTTACCTGCTCGCCGATTCCCTTGAGCGTCAGCGGAAGCTCTCGCGGGTGCTGGAGGAGTACGACAGGATCCTCGAGCGCGACGCGAAGCAGGCCAATGCGTGGTTCGGGAAGGCCCGTCTGCTCCTCACCGTGATCGAAGATCCCGATAACGGCCTCGCCGCCCTGCGCACGTCTCTCGATCTCGGGTTCAAGGACCTTGAGGCGGCGGCGCTGCTCCTGGCCTCGCCCGAGCTGCTCGAGCGGCAGGCAGTGGAGGCGGCGCTGAAGGAACGCGACATGCTCCCGGCAGCCGGCACCGCTCCGGCGGCCGCGGACCCTGCGGCACCGGCTGCCGCCGCCCCTTCACCCTGACGCGATCCTACCGCGTGTACCCCAGTGCCTTGCGGATCTGGATGAGCGTGTCCTCGGGACTCTTCGAGGAATCGATGTTCTTCAGCAGATTCCTCGCGGCGTAGAACTCGACCAGGGGCTCGGTCTGTCTCTTGTAGACTTCGAGTCGGTTCGTGATGGACTCGATCGAGTCGTCGGGCCTCGTGTAGAGGGGACCGCCGCACGCGTCGCAGACGCCCTTCACCTTTGCGGGCATGTTGGTCACGTGGTAAATGGCGCCGCAGGTCTTGCAGATCTCCCGTCCGGAGAGCCGCTTCACGACCACATCGTCGCCGATCGTGAAGTTCACGACAGCGTCCAGGGACTGGAACTGCTCCAGGGCTGCCGCCTGAGGGATCGTGCGGGGGAACCCGTCGAGGATGTAGCCCTTCGCTGCATCGGGTTCGGCGAGGCGCTCCCTCACGAGGCTCACGGTGAGTTCGTCGGGAACCAGGTCGCCCCTGCCCACGATCTCCTTCACCTTCTTCCCAAGCTCCGTTCCGCGCTTGATCGCCTCGCGGAAGATGTCTCCCGTCGAGATCTGGGGAACGCCGATCTCTTTGCTGACGAGACCGGCGAGGGTCCCCTTGCCGGCTCCCGGTGGTCCGAGAAAAATGAGTTTCATGTCCTTTCTACACCTCGGTGACGACGGTGACGGGCTCGGGCCCGAACTTCCTGAAGATCTGGTATTGCACCGTGCATTCCCTGCTGCAGTGCTCCTTGTCGAACCCCTTGCCCCGAGGAAAGACGGAAGCGCAGTTCACGCAGGTGGAGTAGGCGCGCGCGCACTCCTCGGAGCACCACGCGCGGCCGATTGAATCCGTGGAGGGAATGTAGCGCCCGCATGTGCGGCAGGTGACGAACGCCGTCATGTGCCGCTCGAGAAATCGGTCTGATAGCGGACCTGTTCGGGGGTGAGGCTGTCGATCGGCATGCCCATGGTGGCGAGCTTGAGCGAGGCGATTGTCCGGTCCTGCTCCCCGCTGATCGTGTACACCTTCTTCTCCATGCTCCTGCCTTCGCGCGCGAGCCGTATGAGGGAGAGGAACTGGTTGGCGAAGGACATGTCCATGACCTCGGAGGGATGCCCCTCCGCCGCCGCGAGGTTCACCAGGCGTCCCTTGGCCAGGAGATAGATCCTCCGCCCGTCCGCCATGAGGTACTGCTCGTTGTTCGGCCGGATCTCCGTCACCGACTTTGCCAGCGAAGCGAGGTCGGGAATGCGGATCTCGCAGTCGTAGTGGCCGGCGTTGCAGACGATGGCCCCGTCCTTCATCTTCTGGAAATGGCGCTTGCAGACGATGTCCTTCACGCCGGTGACGGTGAGGAACACGTCGCCGATCGCCGCCGCCTCGTCCATGGGCATGACTGTGAAACCGTCCATGGCAGCGCGCAGGGCGTTGATCGGGTCGACCTCGCAGACGACAACGCGGCAGTTCATCCCCCGGGCCCGCGATGCGACGCCGCGGCCGCAGTGGCCGTAGCCCGCAACGACGAAGGTCTTCCCCGCCAGGAGGATCGAGGTGGCCCGCAGGATGCCGTCGATCGATGACTGGCCCGTGCCGTGCACGTTGTCGAAGTCGCTCTTGGTCGCCGCGTCGTTCACCGCGATGATGGGGTACAGGAGCTTGCCCGCCTCGCCCATGGCGCGCAGCCTGTGCACGCCCGTGGTCGTCTCCTCGGTCCCGCCCAGGATGCCGGGCGCAAGGTCCGTGCGCGCGCTGTGGACGCGGACGATGAGGTCCGCACCGTCGTCGAGGGTCAGGGTCGGTTTGAGCTCCAGGGTCTTGTCGATGCACCAGTAGAACTCATCCCGGCTCTGGCCGTGCCAGGCGTAGACGGAGATCCCATCCGCCGCGAGGGCGGCGGCGACATCGTCCTGCGTGGAGAGCGGATTGCACCCCGACCAGGAGATCTCGGCGCCGGCCGCGATCAGGGTCTTCACCAGCACCGCCGTTTCCTTCGTGACATGGAGACACCCCGCCACGCGCATGCCCTTCAGCGACTTCGCCTTCTCGTGCTCCGCACGCAGAGCCATGAGCACGGGCATGCGGGATTCGGCCCACGCCACCCTCAGCTTTCCGGCCCCCGCGAGGCCGGGATCTGCAATCTTTGAATTCGCCATATGGTGTACCTTCTTTTCATAGTAGTGACGGGGCGGGGGGGAGTCAAGGCAAAGGCTTCAGGACTGCAACCAGCTTGCCGCGGACGTCGATTTGCGCGAAAAAAGGTGCTCCGGGAATTCTTTCCCGGCCTACTTGACAGTTCCGGCGAATGGGTATATAAACCAACCTTGCCCGATGAATGAGCTTTCCTCTGATCATTTCGAGAGGGGGGAAGAATCGTCCAAGGGCAGCGCGCGTCATGAGTCCCCGCGGACCGTCGGCAGCGCGCGGTGATCTTTGACAGTGAAGGGAAGGGGAGATTGGAGTGAGCGGGTCAGCACATCGCGCTTGCGCGATGTGCGAGTCGGCTTGCGAACGACAGCTAGTAGACGACAGCAACGCGCTTGCGCGTTGCGAGAGTCTTCGCGTCCCTCTGGGACGCGATAGCGGGAGTGAGCGAGCCGGACTTTGAGAAGATAGAAAACTCATCCG
>Ga0315285_10004406_pt1 | contig 14575 bp, 11 predicted proteins | sample YL17G09_36_MG_FD_203698 | JGI IMG/M metagenome (GOLD analysis project Ga0315285, IMG submission 203698) | Sediment microbial communities from Yellowstone Lake, YNP, Wyoming, USA - YL17G09_36 | ecosystem: Environmental > Aquatic > Freshwater > Lake > Sediment | place: USA: Wyoming | collected...
TCAACCTCCTGTTGAGCACATTTCCGCCGAACGTGAACGGCACGCCCGTCTCCATGGCCTCGAGGATGTACGACGCGTACTCGTCGCCGCGGTCATGCTCGAGCGGTTTGTCGGAAAGCAGGAAGTTGCGCAAGCCGTCCCACCCCTTGATCTGGCTGATGCAGCGCCGCGGATATTCGTCCAGCGGGATGTGGAACTGGTCAATGAGTTCGGGCGCCCGCGCCTTGATGAACCACGGGACGTACTCGCTGGTGTGTTCGCTCGACTCCGTCACGTAGTAGCCGAACCGTTTCATTACTTCAAACCGGACAGAGTCCTTATGCCGGTGCTCCTCGAGCAGATCTTGGGCATTATTCAAAATCCTGTTCGTTAGGAATTAGCCACAAAGATCACAAAGATTAAAACACTTCTTTTGAGTTCTATGTGTTCTTTTGTGGCTGAAGAGAATCTGAAATCAATCGGCGTCGGGTTCGACCGGCGGTTTATTCGCCTCTTCCGCCAGTTTTTTGGCCTCTTCGAGCTCTTTCTGGGCGAGCTCTTTTCTTGCGGCGCGCGTTTCTTCCTCGGCGGACTCGTGGAGCGGGCTCGCGGTCACGATGTTAAGCGCCTTGGGCATGACTTCGATGGCGGCCGGCAACTGCCCGGGCTGCTCGCCGTCCAGATTGATGAGCACCGTAGTGTCGCTCCGGATCGTGATGCGCGACGCCGGGAAATACTTCACCTGGTCGGGATAATCCGTCAACCTGCCTTTGTAAATGGCCGGCAGGTGCGTCAGGCAGAACATCCGGCTCGTGCTGCCGATCACGTACACGTCGAACACCCCGTCGTCTATCTGGGCGTTCGGCGCCACGTGCATCCCGCCCCCGTCGTACTGGCCTTTGGCGATGATCACGTCCCGGCACACCTGGTCGAGTTGGTACCCGTCGATCTCGATCTCGAGAAACGGCGGTTCATACGTGGCCAGCGTCGCCAGCGTGCCCCACAGGTACGAAAACAGCCCGCCGTACTTCTTGGTCATCCGGTTCACGCGCTCCACCACCGCCCCGCCCATCCCGACGTGGCACGTGTTGATGAAATACAGGTAACTCTGCCCCGCACCGCCTGGCAGCGTGAACGTGACACGACCGAGGTCCGCCGCGACGACGCGGTCCCCCACCAGGTGCGGAATCGCGTCACGCCCTTTCGGAATCCGCAACGTCCGCGCCAAATCCGAACCCGTCCCCAGCGGCATAATCGCCATCGCGGCCCGCGGATTGATCGGAAGAAGCCCATCGAAGAACCCGTTGATGACCTCGTGGTGCGTCCCGTCGCCGCCCACGCTGATGATTCTCTCGCACCCATCGCGCAACGCCTGCCGCACCAGTTCCGTGGCGTGCCCCGGCCGTTCCGTGCGCAGGAACGTGAAATCGCCCACCAGCTCTTCGATCAGCTTGGCAATCTCCGGCCAGTGGCGCGCCGCCCGCCCGTTGCCCGAGTACGGATTAACCACCGCGGCTATTTTATGTGTGCCTTTTACCATCGCTCAGCATTTTTTGTGGTGCGGGCGTCCCGCCTGCACGATTTTCATACGCGCACGTCCGATCGCCCGCCCAACGCCTCCTTGTTACGCTCGAGCACGGGTTCGACGTAATCCCGCAAAAACTCATCCACTTGTTCCGGCGCCCGGCCCACAAACTCCTCGACCTTCAGGATCTCGTCAATCTCGCCGCGCGACATCCCGATCGCCGGGTCGCCCGCGAGCCTATCGAGCAGGTCGTTGTCCAGCCCTTCCTCCTTGACGCGCCCCGCCGCCGCCTGCGAATGACGCCGGATCGCTTCGTGCACCTCCTGCCGGTCGCCGCCTTTCCGGACACATGCCATCAGGATGTTTTCCGTCGCCATGAACGGTAGCTCCGCCCGCAGGCGCCGTTCGATCACCTTGGGATAGACCACCGGTTCTTCCATAACATTCATGTACAGGTTCAGGATGCCGTCCGCCGCGAGGAACGCTTCCGGGATGCTGATGCGCCGGATCGCCGAATCGTCCAGCGTTCGTTCGAACCACTGCACGGCCGACGTGAACTCGGCGTGGAGCGGCGCCGCCATCAGGTACCGCGCCAGCCCGCACGCCCGCTCGCACCGCATCGGGTTGCGTTTGTACGCCATCGCGCTGCTCCCCACCTGCTTGGCCTCGAACGGTTCCTCGACCTCTTTGAGGTTTTGCAGCAGCCGCATGTCCGTGGCCCATTTGTGGACGCTCTCGCCGATCCCGGCCAGCGCGCGCAGCACGTGCGTGTCGACTTTGCGCGGATACGTCTGCCCCGTGACCGGGTAGGACTGTTTGAAACCAAGTTTCTCCGCGACAAGCCGGTCGAGCCGGCGGACCTTCTCATGATCACCATCAAACAGCGCCAAAAATGACGCCTGCGTGCCCGTCGTGCCTTTTGCGCCACGGCACCTGAGCCGCTCGATTGCCGCTTCGACATCCTCGACGTCCATCAGGACATCCTGCGCCCATAGACACGCCCGTTTCCCCAGCGTGACCACCTGCGCCGGCTGGTAGTGTGTAAACCCCAACGCCGGCAGCGCCCGCCACTTCCGCGCGAAATCGGCCAGGCGCTCGAGCACGTTCACCGCCTTCGCCAGGACGATCCGCAATCCTTCCCGCATCAGGATCAGGTCGGTGTTGTCGCCGACGTACGCGCTCGTCGCGCCCAAATGAATAATGGGCCGCGCGGCCGGCGCTACAAGCCCGTACGCGTGGATGTGCGCCATCACGTCATGGCGCATCTCCCGCTCGAACTTGGCCGCCGCCTCGAAATCAATATCGTCGGCGTGCGCCCGCATTTGCTCGATCTGTTCATCCGTGATCGGCAGCCCAAGTTGCTTCTCCGCCTCCGCCAGCGCAATCCAGCAACGCCGCCACGTCGAAAATTTCTTCTGCGCGCCCCACAACTGCGCCATTTCCTGCGTCGCAAACCGCTCCACCAGCGGGCTGACGTATTCGTTGGTCATCTGCGCGCCCTTTCCATCACGCATCCTTCGCGGCCAGTTCAAATCCCGCATCCACCGCCATTGCGGCAACCGCCGTCACCGGGTTCTCGCGCTGAGCAAAAACGCCCCGCCGCAGGATAAACTCGCACGCGTCCGCCGCACTCGCCGCGTCATAATGGCCGCTCTGTGTATCGGCTACCCGGTTCTCCTCGTACGTCGCCACGTAGAAAAACTTCCCCGCCTCGAGCGGCATGCGCCTTACCTCGAGCCCATCGTGCCGAACGATCGCCAGCCAGCCCGATCCGTCCCGCCTGTCCGCCACCGCGCTGATCCGCGGCGTGTTCAGGTGGTCCTTCTCATAGTCGAGCAGGATCGATGCCGAAACCAGCGCGTCCCGCACCGGCGTTCCCGCATCGATCTTTTCCGCAATGGGATCCGTCTGGCTGCCGTTCGTCACGACCGCCACGTTCCCGCCCAAAACCAGCCGGGCGCAGTTATAGGCGATGTACGGGTTCCGCTGGACGTCCCCCTCGTGTCCCGGTTTCGGAACAATGCTCACCTTGTCCCCCGCCACTAGCGCCATCCGGTTTGGAAAACTCCGGCTCGAAACCCGGTATGAGGCGCAAAGACGGCCATCTTTTGTAATGGCAACACTGACAATTCGGCCAATGTACATTCTCAAAAACCTTCCGCAGATGCCGGTGGAACAGTTCCCGGGCCCGCAACCCGCTGCACGCTGACCACCTATTATAGTAAAAACATCTCAACCGCGCCAACATTATTCCGGCTGTTGACCCTGCGTGGCCAAAAGTAGGGCGTGGCAGAGTGCCAGAGGTTGCCGCATCACGGTAAAAGTCGTATGGGCTTCCTAAAGCGATGACTGCAGAGACGAAGCGGTTGTTGCATAAATGAAGCGGCGGGGACGCCGCTTCCACGAGCGCGCCATGGGAAGAATATGCGCTTCACACACTCCCGACCTCTACGGAACTCAACGCTGCGAACAAACCGTCTTCCCTCTTCCGGATAATCCGCAATCCACAATCCGAAATCCGCAATTGGGCTGCCTCTTGCAAACGCCCGGCCCGCTCCGCCACAATGTGCGCCAACCACAGCGGGATCCTTATGAAAACCAAGGGACAAATCGAGGCCGAAATCTCAACCGCCATCATTCGGTTCGAGCAGGAGTACATGGGCCGCGGCCCCGAAGAAACCAAAACCGACCTGATCGACGACCTGGTGCTCGTCCGCCTGCACGGTGTGCTGACCCCCGCGGAAAAAAGCCTCGCCCAAATCGACACCAGCACCCGCGGCCGCGCACTCGTAAAACAGGTCCGCATCGAGTTGCTCGAAGGCGGCCGGCCCGCGCTCGAAGCCATCATCCACGATATCACCGGGCGCAGGGTCGTCAGCCTCCACACCGACGTAAGCACAAAAACCGGCGAGCGCGTGATCCTCTTCACCCTCGACGGACCGCCCGAATGCCGCCTCAAAAACGGCGAGCCGGCAATTTGACACCGGGCCTCCGCGTTCCGTAAACTATCTGGAACAGGCGGATTGACAGGGGGTCGCACACGCGACCTGCTGAACATATGGGCCGGTGACTGCCGAAAGAGTGGCAGTGACCGGTTTTTTATTTGTATGATTCGTAAGGAACCGGCTCCGCCAGTGAGGAAGTAGTTCATGTCCCAATCGGTCCAGATCCACCAGCGGTTGGCGGAGACCGTGGCGCGGTTCGAGCAAACACATATGGGGCTTTGCCCCAAATCGGTGGAAGTCGACATCCACCGCTCCCATATCCTGGTCTCATTGACCGGTATCGTCTCCGCGGCGGAACGCCAAAGCGCCCGCGACCAGGAAGTGCGCGAGTTGCTTGAAAAACTGGCTGCAGCCGCGTTCGATACCGTCAGCCGGGACCTCGAGACCGAGGTCGAGCGGATTACGGGCCGGGCCGTGGCCGGTTCGCGCATCAGCATTGACCCTCTTGCGGGGGATGCCATACTAAAGTTTCTATTGGAGGACACGGAGCCGCCGGCCAAAAGCCTGGCGGAAGGGTGATCGCGAGAAAGGGAGTCGAACATGAGCAATTCTTCTTTGGCGCTACTCCAACTCGAGGCGAAACTCGACGCCGAAAACTACAGGCGTCTCGCCGTAATCGATAATGAGCGCCTCCATGCGTTCATCGCCGACGCCATCGACCTCTGCAAGCCCGGCCACGTCTGGGTGAGCACCGACTCCGCGGAAGACGTCCGCATCACCCGCGAAAAAGTCGTCGAACTCAAAGAAGAACGGCCCCTCGCCATCACCGGACACACCATCCACTACGACGGGCCCGAAGACCAGGGGCGCGACCGCGAAGTCACCCGGTATCTCGTCCCCAAAACCGACCGGCTCTGCCCGGCACTCAACCAGGTCGAGCGCCAGAAAGGCCTCGACGAAGTCCGAGGCCTCATGGACGGCTGCATGAACGGCAGGACGATGGTGGTCCGGTTTCTCACGCTGGGCCCGAACAACTCCATGTTCAGCATCCCGTGCGTCGAGTGCACGGACTCGTTTTACGTCTCACACGCGCTCAACCTGCTCTACCGCCTGGGCTACGACGAGTTCAAGCGCCTCGGGCAGAAGGCCGATTTCTTCGCCACGCTCCACTCGAGCGGCCGGCTCGACGACCGGATGACCAGCGCCGACCACGACAAAAAACGCATCTACATCGACTACACCACCAACACCGTGTACAGCGTCAACACCCAGTACGCCGGAAACACCGCCGGCCTCAAAAAACTGGCGCTCCGGCTCACCATCCGCAAGGCCGACCGCGAAGGCTGGCTCGCCGAACACATGTTTCTCACGGGCGTCAACGGCCGCGGCGGCCGAAAAACCTATCTGGCCGGCGCGTTCCCCAGTGCGTGCGGGAAAACCTCCACCGCCATGCTGCCCGGCGAAACCATCCTGGGCGACGACATCGCCTACTTCCGCGAAATCGGCGGGAAATGCATCGCCGCAAACGCCGAGTCCGGCATATTCGGCATCATCCAGAACGTCAACTCGAAAGACGACCCCACCATCTGGGACGTCCTCAACAAGCCCGGCGAAGTCATCTTCTCGAACGTGCTCGTCAACAACGGCAGGCCCTACTGGCTGGGTATGGATGCCGAAATACCCGACCGCGGCGAGAGTTTTGTAGGCCCATGGCACAAAGGCATGAAGGACACCAAGGGAAACGAAATCCCGTGCGCCCACAAAAACGCGCGATACGCCGTCGCACTCCACGCGCTCGAAAACTGCGACCCGCAACTCGAAAACCGCGACGGCGTCGAACTCGCCGGCGTCATGTACGGCGGGCGCGACGCTAAAGCCTATGTACCGTGCCAGCAAAGCTACGATTGGGAGCACGGCATCATCGCATACGGCGCCGCGCTCGAAACCGAGACCACGTTCGCCATCGTCGGAAAAGAAGGCATCCCCGAAATCAACCTCATGAGCATCCAGGACTTCGTGGCCGTCCCGCTCGGCAAATACGTCCAAAACAACCTCGAGTTCGGCAATAGGATCAAGCGGCCGCCGCTCGTATTCGGCGTCAACTACTTCCTGCGCGATTCGAGCGGCAAGTTCGTCAACGGCGTCCGCGACAAACACGTCTGGGTTAAATGGATGGAACTGCGCGTCCATGGCGAGGCCGGATGCGTCGAAACCCCGACCGGCTGCATACCGCTCTTCGAAGACCTCGAGCGCCTGTTCAAAGAGACGCTCGAAAAAGAATACACCCGCGACGACTACGTCAAGCAATTCACCATCCGCGTCCAGGAAAACCTCGCCAAGATCGACCGCGTCGAGACGTTCCACCGCGAAAGCGTCGAGCACTCCCCCGACGCCGTGTTCCGCGTCCTCGACGCCCAGCGCGAACGACTGGTCGCCGCCGAGAAAAAGTTCGGCAGCTACATCTCTCCCGAAAGCTTCCTCGAAAACGGCCAACGTATGGAAGCCGCCGGATAGAGAGTTTCAGGGCGCGAAAAGCAGGGACAAACACGATTTTCAAACTGCCGAAAATGCGCTTCCAAACTGCCGGAAGCGAGTCAGTCCCTGTTTTTCGCTTGAAAACGGTGCACGTATGGAAGCCGCCGGCTAAGATCGTTGAGATCATTGGGACGCCCCCCGGCGTTTCTTAGCACGCGTTGTTGGGGGGGCGTCCCAACGAGTGAAAAACGTCCCACTTCCCCACTCCCGCTCCTTACTTTTCCCTTTACTTTTCCTCAAATCAATGCCATAAAAAGCAAAACGCCTGTCCAAAAAAGGAGATGTTGCCATGGCCACCATGACCGGCTTTGCAATCGCCGCGCTCGCCCTTCAAACACTCGATGGACTTCCGTTCGATCTCGCCAACTGGTCCGACAGGACCGCTACCGTCGTCGTTTTCATCTCCGGCAGATGCGAAACCTCCCGCGACACCATCGGCGAGATCAGCCGCGCATATGAAAAGCACCGCATGAGCAAAATCATGTTTGTCGGCGTCTGCGCCAACGATTCCGAACCCGCAGACGAGTTGCGCGCGTTTTGCCAGGGCCGCGGCGTCCGGTTTCCCGTGTACCGCGACCCCGGCGGCCAGGCCGCCAAACGCCTCGGAATCTCCGTGACACCCGAAGCCGTCGTCGTCGACTCGAAGGGCAACGTGGTCGCCCACGGCGGGTTTGCAACGCCTGAAGCTCGCGACCACATCGCCGCAGCCATCGCCGCCGTCGCCGCCGGCAAACCAATCGATCAGCCTTCCATGCCCGCCACCGGCACGCCTATTGCCAGTCCCGGCCAACCTCTCGAGCACGACGACCTGTTCGGCCATCTCGCGTTCTCGTCCGAACTCATTTTCGAGCAGATCCCCGGCGCGCCCGCTCACCATTGCTCGACTATCACCCAGGCGCCGAATGGCGACCTCCTCGCGGTGTGGTACGGCGGCAGCTATGAATCCGCTGACGACCAGGTCCTGTTTATGAGCAGACGCGCCGCCGGCTCGCGCAATTGGACCGCTCCCGAAGTCATCGTCCGGGGCGATGCGCTCCACCCGCCCGGCAACGCGCTTATCTTTGCGTTCCCCTCAGGCCGGATCGGCCTTCTTTGGGGCCGGATGGACGCGCCACGACCAATCCGACGGGGCGCGGGCTGGGGCCAGTGCGAACTGATGTTCAGATCGTCCGACGACAACGGCGTCACCTGGACTGACGACCGGCCCATCGACGGCCATTTCGGCTCGCTGCCCCGCAACGTCCCGATCACGCTCGCCGACGGCCGACTCGCCGTACCCATCGCCGGAAGAGGTGGGCACGCCGGCAGCTACCTCCTCATCACCGCCGACAACAGCGACTCCTGGACAGACTCCGCAACCGTACCCAAAGGCGGCAGCCAGCCTACCGTCATCCAGCGCGACGACGGCTCGCTGCTCGCCCTCATGCGAAGCGAGCCCGCAATTCTCCAAAGCGAATCGGCCGACCTCGGCGCCACCTGGACGCCCGCCGTCCGCACCCCGCTCAAATGTCCCGACGCGGGCATCGCCATGGTGCGCCTCAAAAGCGGCTCGCTGCTGCTGGTTCACAACGACAGCACGTTTAGCCGCACGCCGCTCGTGGTCGAGCGTTCAACCGACGCCGGAGCAACCTGGAAAAGGGCCGCCAGCCTCGAAACCGATCCCGGCGAATACTCCTACCCCTGCATCATCCAAACAGCCGACGGCCGAATCCACGTCACCTACACCTGCCGCCGCTACTCAATCAAGCACGTCGAGTTCAACGAAGACTGGCTCACCCGATACGAAAGGCCAAACTGACGTCTGGGACACCCCCCACAACTGCCGGGGGGCGTCCCAACGCAAAAAAGCCGCGCTTCGGATCGATCCATCCGAAGCGCGGCTTTTATGATAATCTGCTCGCTTAATTCAGCGAGTTGAAGACCCGCTGGACCGGCGTCGCCACACCATCAATCAGTTTCTGTTTTTCGGCCAGAGTCCGAAGCTGTTCCTCGAACCCTTCCGTGCGCGACAGCATGACTTCCTCCGCGATGCTCTTCTGCAACGGGGCGGGCAGGTTTTCCCGGAACCCGAACGCGGCCGGCATCCCTTCCTGCTCGGTCTTCTCGTAAATGCCCACGTTCTTGCCATCGAGCGTCCGGTAATACACGGACGAATTGCCCTTCATCAGGCATTCGGCCCACTTCTCGCGCGTGTCGCCCAGCTTGCTCGTCACGGGGATTCTCGCAAAGAAATACGCGGTCGACGCCGCGATCTCGAGTTCGCGGTTGTACAGCGTCGTGTACGTATCCAGCAGCGCCGGTGTCACCCATTTCGCCTCCGCCACGCGCGCCTTCAACTCCTCGACTGCCACCAGCCGGGCCGACCTCGAATATTTCTCCGGCGTCAGCGGGATGCCCTCGCCAATCTCGACCGCCATCCGCTCGATACTGTGCTCGAGCGCGTCTCTTGTGGCCCGGCTGCGCTGGTTCGCCTCGTCCAGCTTGCCCACCATCCCCGTCAACTGCTCCACTTCCGCCGCCACGCCCATCTTCCGCGCCTGCACGATGGCCGTCTCGTTTTTCAGGTTCTCATAGGCTTCTTGGGCCGTCACGAATTCCTCGTTCTGCGCCTCGAGGTCCGCACGAACGCTCTCCAACTGCTGCGCCGTCTGATCCAGCGCCGCCTTCGCCTCCGATTCCTTGCCGGTCAAGTCGGCGATACTCTTGTCCAACTGCTCCTTCTGATCGAGCAACTGGTCAATCATCTCCTGGCTCACCGCCGGCTTGCCTTCCTCCGTTTGCGACGCCATCAGCCGCTTGTTCTGGCTGGTTAAATCCGTGATCTGCTTTTCCTTGTCCGCCACCACCGCCTTCAACGGATTCGGCAAAAACGCAACGCTGTTGCTCACGTACGGGCCCGCCAGGATCCCCACGATCAGCGCCGCCGCGATGATGCCCGCAGTCGCCAGTTTGCCCTTTGCGCCCCCCGGCAGCTTCGCCTTTTTCCCCTTGGCCGGAGCCTTCTGGGGCGCCGGCGTGGCTTTTGTTGTGGGCGGCGCCGTGTCCGGCGAGAAATCAGGCACCGGCGTCCCAACGTCAAAACCGCCGCCCGGAGAGAATGCCCCCTCGTCGAACGCCGGTTCAGGCGTTTCTGCGGGTGGTTTCGGCGTCTCCCCGAAAAGCGGCGTTTCCATGGCCTGGGTGGGCGCCGGCGTCTCAAACGTCGGCGAGAATCCCCCGCTGCCGCCTCCCGCTCCGAACGCGCTGTCCAGCATCGGCGTATCCAGATCGCTGTCCGGCCCAGGGCCGACCTGGGGCGTCGCCGGCGAAAAATCACTGTCTGCCGAAAGGTCCTGGAAGCCCGTCTTATCCGGTGCAGACGGCGGCGGCGACGTGAATTCTTCAAACCCCGGCGGCGCAGGCTTGATGTTGCCGCCCGCCGGCCGCGGGGTCTCCACGTTGATCTCGTCCAGCGACGGAAGTCCATCAAGACCGCTCGTCTTTGAGTCCTTTTCCGGGTCCGAATCAAACGACGACAACGGCGGAAGCGCGCTGTCCGAGGCCATCTCGTCCGGCACTTCCCCCGAATCAAAATCGCTCAGCGGAGGAAGGTTGCCCAGACCGCCCGACTCGTCCCCTTTTCCCGATCCCTTGTCCGGGGAAGAATTGCCGTTGCCGAACTCATCATTGGTCATCTAACCAACCTCCATAAGGCGGCTAAGAAGCCGCTACGGCGGCTAAGAAGCCGCTACGGCGGCTAAGAAGCCGCAGCTTGTAACATACGGCCCATCATATGACGTGGCCATTCTAGCATGGCCTATCTAACCTGTCAAGAATCAACCGCCAGATCGATTCTTTTCCTCAAAACTGGAGCGCACCGCACAAGTTATTGGCGCACAACACACTTCAACCCCAACCAATCTCCACGTAATCCTCTAACATCGCGCCGCGCATAGTTCTAAAAGTGCGATTTCCAGCGTGGCTTCGCCATAATTTATCACCGGCCCGGAGCTACAACGCCTATCGTCAAGAGCAGATTTGCGTAAAGGCGCTGTTCGCCCGTAACAATCTGGAGGCACGTGTCCGGCCCGCTGGCTTCCTCGTAAAACTCGAACCGGCTGAACATCGACAGCGGAATCTCCGGCAGCAACTGGCGGAACTCCTTGAAAATCGAAGGTTCCGGCCCCGAATCCGGTTCCATCACGGCCGCGTCCTCGACCGGTATCGCCGTCAGCAGCACGTCCAGCACTTCCGTCGCCGTTACCAGCCCCGGCGCCAGGTTCAGATAAACGACCGCCGCGTTTTCGCCAACCTGTGTGCTCGCCGGATAGTTCGCGTCCGTGATAAGCACCTTCGCACCATGACCCGCCGCCGCAAGCACCTCGAGTAGGTCCGGATGAATCAATCGCTGCTTCAACATGACCCGCGTCTCCTTCCGTTTAACGTCACACGCCAATTCCGCCTTCCCGTGGCCGACTTCGGCGTACTTCCGCAATTCTACGGCTGTCCCGCCAGCAGCCGCTCGATCTCGACTTTCAACTCCGGCCGGCCTGCCGCAGCCTGTTTGAACAGTTCGAGCGCCTTCCGGCTGTCACCGGTCGCCAGGAAACACTGCCCCAGCCCGAACGCGGCGGTTGCCCGGATCGGCCCGTTCGACTCGTTAGGCCCAACCCGCATCACCGTCGAGAAATGTTCCGCCGCGTCGGCATATTGGCGGCGATCCGCGTAAATCCTGCCCAGCGACAAATGCGACTCCAGTTCTTCGTCCCAGAACTCTTCCTTCCCGCCGCCCAACATGCCGCGTTTCTTTTCCCGGTACGACGCGATCACGCCCTCGTACTGCCTCCTCGCCGCCCACGGATTGTGCAGCAGGTCCTCGTACGTCACCGCCAGGTTATACCGCACCCGTGTCGAATCCGGGTTCTTATCCAGCGTGGCCAGGAAGATCCTTTCGTTGTCATCCCAGTCCCGGTTGCGGGCAACCGTCAATGCCAGGAACACAACCCCCAGCCCGTACGCCGCCGCCACAACCGCGTAGCGCGCGGCCGGTTTTTGCGCGACGGCCCACGCCAGTTCGGCCACCGCCCACAGCAGGCCCGCCATCGGCATATACATCCAGTGTTCGGCCATGGGGGCGTTCAGCGGAAACAGGCCCGATATCGGGAGCCACGTTATCAAAAACCACACCAGCCCCATCGCCGCACGCCGCTGGCCGCGCCGCCACAAAAACACCGTCAGCGCCACCGTCGCCGCCAGCAAAATCGCGCCCGCCGCCGCAGTCGCCCCGCCAACACCGTCGAGCGTCCGCTCCATGTGCAGGCCCGTCGGAACGATCAGCAGCCGCAGGTAAAGCGCGTACGCCTGCAACAGTTCCACCACCCGTTCGCCCAACCCGGTCTCCGGAGTGGTCTGCGTGCCAAAATGCAGGACCGTCGAACGAAGAACCGCGTATACGCCCAAAATCGCCAGCAACAACACAAACACGGCTGACCGCCGCGCGTACACCGCCGCCTTTCGGCCGCCCCCCTCGACCGGCCGGAAGATCAGCAACCCCGCCAGCAACGGGAAAATAAACGCCGCCTCTTTACTCAGCAGCGCGCAAACAAAACACAGCCCCGCCAACAAGGCCGCCAGAGTACTTCCGCCCCAGCCCGCCCGGTCCCGCGCCGACACGTACAGGCCCGCGTACATGAACGCCGCCGACATCATGTCCGCCCGACCGCTGATGTAAGCAACCGCCTCGGTGTGAAGCGGGTGCACCACGTAAACGGCAGACGCCGCCACTTGCACAAAACGCGGCGCACCAACACGAGACAGCAGCGCAAACAGCAAAATCGCCGCAGCCGCGTGCCACGCCGCGTTCGTCACGTGAAACAGAAACGGGCTCAACTCCTCGCCCGCCGCCGGCTTGGACAACGCATAGTCCAGCATGAACGACGCAGAAACCAGCGGCCGGTAAAAATTGCCTTGGCCCCGGCCGAACGCGTGCTGGTCTTCCCGGAAAAGCTGGAAGAACTTCGATGGGTCCTGCACGTGCTTGTGCAACAACACCGACGACGCGTCGTCCCACACAAACTCGCCCGTAAACGTGTTGGCGTACGCCAGAAACGCCGCCGTCCCCAGCAACAACGCCGCCGCCAATCGAAACGGTGGTTCCGCCAGTGGTTTAAACAACGCTTCTTGCATGAGGGCTTTCACGCGCGCTCGAGCGCATCCGATCTTGCTTACTTCATCGCCTGGAAATAATCGCCCGGTATCGCCAGATACTCGAACTCGACTCCCTGCTGGTTGCCGATGATGCGGTTGAACCGGATCCCGTACTTCTCCTCGCCTTCACGCATCTGCTCCTGGTAGACTTTGCCCGCAACCGGGTCGGTTATCTGAACAAACGCATAAAGCTGGTCGTTGCTCGTCTCGTCGCGGAAAAAACCCTTTAATTTCACCCTGGGCTTTTTCATCTGGAGTTCCGCCATGCTTTTCAACCGCTGATACTTCGCGGATCCCGGCTGCAACACGTCGTAAATCTCCAGGCAAGACAACACCAGCTTCCACCGCTGGGCGTCTCTCACCATCTTGATCGCGCTTTCCATCTCGCCGGTGATGCGCTCGAGCGCGATAATGCCGTTCTCTTTGGTCTGGTACGTGGCCTTATGCGTGCGCAGCTTGGCGATGATGTCCTGTTTGTCCTTCTCCGCCAGCATGCCCCCGCCAGCCGCCATGGCCAACGGAGCCATGTCTTTCTTGATCAAATCGACTATCTGCTCCGGAGTCTTCTCCTGTTCCGGCGCCTTCACCGGCACGGGCTCCGCTTTTTCGCACCCCGCCAGCACAAAAACCACCAGCAGACTCAGTATTACCATGCACCGTTTCATCGAATGTTCCTTAATTTGCGCCGACAACTACTCCGGCGTCCCCGTAACCACCCGCCGGCGCGGGCCAAACTCCCGGGGCGGCATTAACACCTGGAAAAAATGACCCGGATCCACCAGATACTCCAATACGACTCCTCGCTTATTCCCCACCACGTCCACCAAACGCAACCCGTAAAACTCCTCGTTCAGCCGAACCTGCACCATGTGGACCTCATCCCGTTCCACGGGCTTGCCCGCTTGCAGCGGCGCCACCACCTCCCCCTCCGCTTCCGTCTGCGCCGTCACTTCGCCTCCGTCAACAGACGAAGTCCCGCCTCCCTCGTCAGTCGATGCGGCCATTATAATCGGCTTAGGCCACGGCTGATAACCCGCCCGGAGTGTCAGCTGCAAAAACACGTACAACTCGTCTTTGTCATTATCGTCGAAAAAACCTTTAACTACAACATGCGGCCGCATCGCGTGCAACATCGCACGCTCCCGCAGAAGACGCATCAAGTGCATACCCGGCCGCAATTCCTCGTGAACATCTATGGCGCACAAAACCAAACCCCACCGGTCTTCGTCCCGCGCACGCCGGATAAGATCCTCGAGTTCGTCGGCTATCCGCGCCAGTGCGGCCTCCCCGTTCTCCATCCCCGAGTAGGTCGACCTGGCCCGCCGGATCTGCTCGGCCAGACCACGGCACCATTCCGCGTCCACCAACGTAAAATTGCCGTTGTCCGCCGCCAGGGCCGCCAACA
>Ga0315285_10004408_pt1 | contig 14573 bp, 17 predicted proteins | sample YL17G09_36_MG_FD_203698 | JGI IMG/M metagenome (GOLD analysis project Ga0315285, IMG submission 203698) | Sediment microbial communities from Yellowstone Lake, YNP, Wyoming, USA - YL17G09_36 | ecosystem: Environmental > Aquatic > Freshwater > Lake > Sediment | place: USA: Wyoming | collected...
GGGTTTCTCGAATACAGTCTCGGCCGGCGACCTTTGCGGTTCCGGATGATGGTTTCGTCAGGCCTGTGAGCATGCGGATGGTGGTTGTCTTGCCAGCACCGTTCGGTCCGAGAAGACCGAAGAACTCACCTCTTGGCACCTGAAAGCTTACGCTGTCGACAGCTACCACGTCGCCATAGTGTTTCGTTAGGTCCTTGACTTCGACTGCGCTGTCCATCTTCTTCACTAGACACTATGGTCTTAGTTCCTTCAGGTGCTCCTCAACAGCCGCGAGTTCCTTCTTCAACTCCTCTGCGTATTCTTCCAGCTCCTTAGTTCGTTCGTCTCTCGTGAAGAATCGCCTGCCCCGGTATCCGTGATGATCGTGTCCTCCACGGCAACCACAGTAACACATGTTCGCGTTCCACCTCCTAGCGCTGCTATCAAGAACGAAGCATTTAAACTACAAAGTCAGTAGTAACGTAGCAACTATGTGCGAACGAAGTAGTAGATCAGACCGTCTCTGCCTCTGCCCGCTGGAAGGCGTCATAGACACCATAGGCAAGAAGTGGACTCTGCTCGTGGTCAATGCGATTGGAAACCATGGCAAACTCAGATTCAGCCAGATGATGCAGGAGCTGAAGGGAATCAGTCCCACGACTCTGACTGACACACTCCAAGAACTCCAACGCGAACGGCTGATCACGAGAGAGTCCTTCGCTGAGATACCCCCCAGAGTAGAGTATTCTCTAACGAAAGATGGCGCGCAGCTCAGGAAGGCAATCCTCCCCCTGCTGCAATGGGCTTCAACTCGGAGCGGCTCCGCCAAGAAGAAATGCGCAGCTGCGTACAGGCAAATTGTGGCCCATCAGATCAGGGGAACTCCGCAGTAGACGTTCGACTTCACTCCGCATCGAGCGGGCTAAAGCGTTTTGACGTTGAAGCGGAATTTCAAAGGCCGAACTCTGTTCTTCCAAGCGGCAGAAAGATCTCAGGCATGACTCAATACGGATTCCATGATGTGATCCTGCTACATGGAAAGTTGCTGGTCAACCGGGGCCTGCAGACACTTTTCGGGCACTCTTGCATCCTAACCACGAAGTGACGAATATCTCACATGAGCTCTACGGGTCAAGAACCTTCTTCAGTGACTTCGGTTCGAATCCGCCAAAGCCCAGCCAAGCCGTCAGCAAGAGGGCACTGACAAAAGACAACGGAAGAGCAAGAGGGTCAGAGACCGTCGTAAGTAGTCACCTGCATCTGACAGCGGACAGCCTAGGGACTTCGTCATAGGACCGGTTTCGAGTGGCACGACCTCACGATGGTCAGACGACACCCAAGACTGTCGGACCTCGAACCCATTCCTTCAATAGTGACACCGCGACGGAATTTGCACCCAGTGAAGCCTGTTGCGAAAGGGCACGGCTACGAACTGGTTGGTCTTTGGCTACGATGTTCCGGATGAGCCTTCACGGATTAGGGTGCGTCTGTGGAGGCAACTTAAGGGGTTAGGTGCAATTTACCCGGAGATGTCCTTTTGCGTTCTACCCGACTCCAAAGGGATTCGGTCACGCCTTGAAAGCTTGACCTCAGGTCTTCAAGAGCTCGGCCCTTATCTTGTCCTCGAAGCTAAGGGGATGGACAAACGAGACAACAACACCCTCTCCGAGCTGTTCAAAGAAGACTTAGAGAAGGAGTATCGTGAACTCATTGAGGAATGCAATGAGTTTCTCGAGGAGATACGAAGGAATGTCGCGACAGGCAACGTCACCCAAACAGAGGTCTCCGAGCTCGAGGAGGCGATCGATGCTTTGGGACGCTGGTTCGCAAAGATTAGAGGCAAGGACTTTCTCAGATCATCTGCTCAAGAAAGAATAGTGAAACTCATCGTTCGCTGTCGTCAGGCTCTACTTGCTTTCTCCGAAAAGGCACAGCGTAACACGCTCAAAAGGCGTTAGCCCATTTCGGATGTACTAATCCAAAAGTTAGGTAGAAGGCTCCATTTGAGGGGCCATCCGATGAAGACGTACCCATGCCTCGTCGACGTCCCGATAGTAGTCTGGTTCAAATGGGCGGACTAGCTCACCGAAGAACTTGGTTGTTGGCGTGGTGTTCTCATCGAATTTGAGGTTCTTGATATCGCACCAACCTGTAGCGTAGACGCCATTGCTATCAACGGCTTCGTAGGAAATAGCTTTCATTAGGGCTAATCTGCGCAACTTCTCTTTTACCTGCAATGCTTCGTCTCCAACGAGTACTCCTCCAAAGGATACAGGTGCCGCTCTGTACAGAACAACGTATCTTAGACAGCGCTCAGGGATTTCGTAGTCACCGATCTTGAGCTGCAACCTAAGCCCTCTAACGAGGCTATCGCTCTTTGTCTACGATTCATTTACCTGTGTATGCTATGCAGTGACATTCACGTTGAGTGCAACCATCGTTACAGCTAAATGGAGCCCTTACAGGCAGCGTACCTTATTCCGGCTCGTGAAGACGGATATGAAATTCTCGGAGCTAGATGACAACAGATGCCCGAAAGCGCAGTAGTGACAGAGGGGTTGACGAAGAGGTTCGGTTCTTTTCGGGCCGTCGGTGACTGGAATTTGGAGGTCAAGACGGGGAACGTCTTTGATCTCATTGGGCCTGACGGAGCAGATAATCAGCAATCCAGCACGACAGTTTTCACGCCCTAGATCGTGCTATCGTTGTGCCAGCCAACAAAAATCGGTCCATCGTAAACAAGCAAATCATTCAAATCGTGCACCTTGACGGTTCGTAGACTGGGCGCTTCTATACCAAGTGACTCATCTTATCGACTCTTTCAGGCGACTTGTCAAGTTTGACGACAAACAAAGCAGTGTCACTAATCCACAAGAGAACCATGGAAATGACCTCCGGCCAAATTGTCCTGCGAATGAACCCTAAGGCTAGGCGTTCCTAGGCGGGGTCCATCTTGGCTGACGAACCATCCGAAGATATGATAAGCCTTGCTGACTTGAAGGTTCTCGCCAAGCGTTATCCAGACGCGCTCCCTAACATGCTCCTGTTCCAGTCGTCAGAGTGGATTTGTCTTTAGCTGTAGGCTAGTATTCCCCCGATCCCCCAGGCCAGAAGCACAACTATCAGCCCCAAGAAAGCCGTGCGAACACCCATCAGGACCAAGCCACTCTTGCTTCCAGCGCCGGTGCAAGCCCCGAGAGAGAACAGCGTTACCAATGCTAGAGCAATGGCTACGCTCGTAGAAAACATGCCCGGGCCTAGAAGCATCACCGGCAACAAAGGAACTGATGCTCCCAGCAGTACAGAGGCTCCCATCGTAGCCGCATCAGCATGGATGCGTGATCTATAAGCGCGGCCCACTGCGGTCGAACTTGGGCTTGCGACTACCATATGCCTTGCGTACTCCGAAAGCTCCTCGCCTGCGACTGCCGACTCGGCTACGTACGCACCGAAGGCATTTGACAGCGCCGAAGATAGAACGCCGGCTGCGGTAGCGACAAGGGTCAGATGGAGACTGGTGAATTGACCGGTGGCCGTAACGACACCCAATGCTATCAAAGTGCCATCGATCATTCCTAAGGTAATGTATCGCAGCTTCAATGGGGCCCTCTATCTCCTCACTCTAGAGAATGGTACCGGTACACTCTCGATCATCCTTTCTCCACCCGCAACTTGGTCGACACTGTGGACAACTGCTCCGCAACCGCTGATCGCTTCGCTGAGCTTCGAAAAATCCATTTCCTCTCCCTCGATGGTGACGAGCAGACCCTCAGTCTTGGAGTCAACTTCTTCCACTGTAAGGTTCACGCTTTCAACACCTCTCACTCCTGCAATTGCCTCAGCGATGGATACAAGAGAAGGCTCCACAGCTGGCTTGACAACGTCAAGCACAATCCGTCTGAGGTTGAATTTCCCCAACGCGATCCCTCTTCTAACAACACTGCCCTCAGATCTCCTCCATTTACGAATTACGTTTTTGTCTCTCAATGGTAAGATACCGAATACCCTCAGGAGAAAGCAATGGCGTGTAACAACCGTTACACTTATACGTTCAATTGACCCGCCTCGACCGGGCTATCCAGAATGAGAGTCGTTCGGCTTTTCGTCGGGTCGGAACTAGGGGAAGTGCTACGCGAGATCCAGAAGCCCTACGATCGAAACATCGGCCGCGCATTCGAGCGGCTGGTCGAGTTGGGATTCCTTGGCTTTGAGCTCGAGGAATCTAGAAACCAATATGAGTTCGTGAACGTTCGTGTCAAAGCGATGGAAGAAAACCTGCCCCTTCTGGAAAGCGATGTCCCCTGGCTTAGAGAGGCACTTGAGCAGGCTGCTGTCGATAAAGAGCGTATGATAAGAGCCCTTGATCAGACATCAGAAGGTCCTAGGAGCCTTGGAAGCACGCAGTGAGCTCCGTACCTCCGAAAAGGCAGGAAGTCGGGCCGGGGTCTCAGTCATCCTTTCCAAGCTCTCAACGCATGCATTCACACGATGGGGTCGCTTCATTACACTGAACCTGGACGATTCAACTTACCAGCTCATAAGTAGGACAGCCAACATGAAGGGACTATCCATCGGAAAAGCGCTTAGGCTGTTGCTTCGAAAAGGCATTGGGATACACGATACTCCCGCCGAGATTCGCCGCCAGATCGATGCCCTTCAAGAGCAAAAAGAAGCCCTGGCGACGCGCAGGGACGAATTATCCAAGAGGGACTACAGACTAAGCGGAGAATACTCCACTCTCAGATACCGATACCATGAGGCGTTCATAGAGAACAGAGTCCTGGCGATGCACTTGTGCGGAAGAGGGCTCGCAAGCAATTACAGCGATTTAGTCGACAGGTACATCTTCACGAAACTGTACTAGCTGCAGACACTTAATCGCCAAGTCCTGGAGACGCAGCCGGATTGGTGTCGACCGACCCCTCAGTGCGCATCTAGGGAATCGGGACGAGTGGAATTCATGACCCTAGGCGGGAAAACTCGGACATCCGTGTTGATGATCGCTGTTTGTTATGCCGTCTTGATTCCTGCGACGATTGCACTTGTCTTCGTAAGTCGCGGGCCAGTGATGATAGCAGTGACAAGTGCCTTTGCGATAATTGCGGCATCGCTTCTCCTTGCGTGGGCGACTGAATCCGCGCAGTTCTTGGTTTCTCAATCGCTTGCTCTTGCGATTCTGGCGCTTCTACAAGTCTTGCCGGAGTATATGTTTGAGGCCACATTGGCTTGGAATCGCATGATAGAGTATGCATCCGCGACCATGACAGGGTCGAACAGACTTCTCATGGGTGCCGGGTGGCCGCTCATCTTTTTCATTGCATACGCATCTTCAAGAAGAAATGGAAATCCGATCAAGGAAATACGGTTAGATGCGAGACAGGCAGTGGAGGCCTTCTTTCTAGTTCTGGCGACCGTTTACTCCTTCGTCATAGTTCTGAAGCGCATGCTCGACATCATTGATGGGATTGTTCTGCTTGTGATGTACTTGACTTACCTCTGGATCTGCATGAGAATCCCTGAGGAAAGTGAGGACGAGGTTGAGCAAGTCCACGGCCCGGCTAAGACGATCATTTCTATGAAATCGCACACTCTGAGAATGATAGTAGTGATCCTCCTCGTTCTCACAGGAGGAGTGGTCATCTTCTCTTCAGCTGGCCCGTTTGTGCTGAGCATCATCGAGGTCGCTTTGATCTTGGGTTTTTCTCAATTCTTGTTCGCTCAGTGGGTTGCCCCGTTCCTCTCGGAATTCCCCGAGAGCGCTAGCGCATTCTACTGGGCAGGTACAGTTCGCCTTTCTCCCATGGCTATTGGAAACATGGTTTCGTCGAAAGTGAATCAATGGACCCTTCTGATTGGAACAATCCCACTCATCTACAGCCTAAGCGTCGGTCATCTCGCTTTCATTCCTTTGACTCCCCTCCAAGTGGAGGAGATCCTCCTCACGGCTGCGCAGTCTGCTTTCGGGTGCGTCTCCCTCCTGAAACTGCGATTCACGTGGAAAGAGGCGACAATCTTGTTCTCGTTTTGGCTTGCGCAGTTTCTCTTGCCTCAAATAAGAATCGAGGTCACGGTCGCCTACCTGGTGTTGACCGCTATTTGGCTGGCCTACTATAGAAATAAGATTACGATATTCGGTCAATTCAAGAAGAACATGATTGAGCACGTTCTACCAACAAGAACGCGATAGTGACCCGCGAGAATTCACTAGCGAGAAGCGAGCCGCACGTGCTCACCATGTACTGGCGCCACGAGACCTCGTGAGTCTCTCTAGCGGACTATCATCACAGGGCACGGTGCATGATGAGCAACGCGATCTGCAACACTTCCTAGCATGAATCTGTCGATTTCGTGAGCAGTCCTCAGGTGCAGTCGTGCGGCTTGTAGGCATCTGAGTCAAGTAACATCAGTAGTTGGCGTATCTTGTTAGTCTCCTCCTCAGTGATTGCATGTCTTCGTACAAGTCCAGCAAGAAGGGTTAGAAAGTGTGCCCTTGCTTGATCATCGCGAAAGACGAGCTCCATGAGGTGTCTTCTGTCAGTCTCGGAAATTGCGAGAGACTTCACAAGCTCTTGGATGAAATGTTCCTCCAGACTGTCCCAGTCCTCGTAACCAAACCTTGTGGCTTCTGCGACCAGCAACCGTGCCGATCTAGATGACGCAGCAGACAGTTCTCTCCATTTGGCCAGAACAGGAGGACAGTCGGCTTTGAATAGAAGAGCAACTGCGTCGAAGACGCTCCACAATCCGTCATGTTGCGCCATGGCGTAAACCAATCCCTTGAGCGTGACAGTGAAGACTCCCCCGACATCCGACTCCAATGTGAATTTTCTGGCTGCATGTTGAATGTATTTCCTTCGCATCAGCTGGAAGAGCGTTCTCTGAAACCCTGCTTTGGAGAGGCCGGTGACTCTTCTAAGCTCGGTCATGCTTGCAATTCCGGGTCGTTTCGCCTTCAGGAGATGTAGCAGCACGAGTAGCTCCTTCTCGCCAATCGGGGGCCATATGCGTATCCGATCACGTATGGAGACGGCGTCTGTTGTCCCGCTCATGCGGGAACGAGGTTCATCTATCAGGGCAGAATTCCTCAGAAGAAGTTTCCCGCAAACGCGGTCAATTGATTCCCCTGACTCGCAATAGAGCAAGTGCTCCCACTGCAGATAAGACGGCAGAGTATTGAAAGGCAAGTGTCGGTGAGTGCGCAACCCAGAGAAGCCCAACTATTGTGCTTGAGGCTAGGTCGCCAATGCCGTTGATCATCTGTAACACACCAAAGCCTGTACCTCTAATCTCTGAGGGCAGCAGGTCCGCTGCCAATGCTCCCTCGATCGTTTCGGTTGTAGCTGTGAAAATTCCGGCCCCCACGAATATCAGTGCCAAGTATGGCAGGTCTGCCGTGAGGTATGCCGTGGCCAGGCAGATCACGGATGACAGGAAGTATCCGGCTACGAGCACTCTTCTTTTCCCAAATTTGTCTCCCAACGCTCCTATCGGAAAGCATGCAACCGCGTAGGCTATGTTAAGCAAGGTATACAGAGCGATCGCCAAGAGCGTCGCGCTTGCTGTCCCGAGCCTTGGGGCAAGGACCTCTTCAGCTCTAAGTGTGAAAAGTGTGTTGGCAAAGTTCGCTAACCCAAAGATTCCGATAGCCACCAGGAGCGATACGAACCGCCTAGGGAGAGCAAGCAATGTCCTGACAAATCCAAAGCTAGCAGGACGATTTCCACCTCGCTTTCCCTTGAGTTCCTTAACGAATAAGAGGACTATGACGAGCGCTGCCACGCCCGGCAACGCCGATAAGAAGAATATCTCTCGATATCCAAGAGCAGAAACAAGAACGAGCGCAAACGCGGGGCCTACCGCTGCTCCAATAGTGTCCATTGCTCTATGGAATCCGAACGCTCTGCCGTGAGCTTGACTTGGAACCGAATCGGCCAGAAGAGCATCCCTCGGTCCACCCCTGGCTCCTCTGCCGATCCATGCGCCGGCCCTCAAGGCCGCTATCTGGAGCCAGTTCGAAGCAAGGCCAATCGCGGGTATGAGTAAGCCCGTGAGAGCGTAGCCGAAGTTCATAGGGGGCTTTCTTCTTTCTATTCGATCGCTCAAGTAGCCAGAGAATGGCTTGACGAAACTTGATGCACCATCAGACAACCCCTCAATCAAGCCCAGAGCCGCAACGGAATACTTCAGGTCAAGCGTAAGGAAGAACGGTAGGATTGCAGTCGCCATTTCGTGACTTGCATCACCGAGAAGGCTAACCAAACCCATGAAGAAGACATTCCCAGATAACCAGCTAGACTTCTTGTTCATCTCGTTCACCTGAAATTCTTGCCGATCGCCTCAGTTCTCTGAACTGCTCGGCTACCAACACCCACCGCATGCTCCAACAGCATTAATAAATCGTAACGATCGTTACATCCCATTGGGGCGGTGTTGTGAAAGATCCGTTTCGGTCGGTGATCTTGGCCTTTGGACGAAGGCCGGGTGCCGAGAATGAGTTGGGTGGATCAGCTGCCAGCAAGAAGCACACTACTGACCCCTTTCGATTCGACTTGGAGGACGCATTTGGTAAGGGAGGATGTCCCGTGTGTTGGCTTTCAACAAGATATGACGAGCGGTCCTTTGATTCTTTGTTATACGAGTTCGTCAATGATGTTGGTGTCAGAGACGAGATGAGGCAAACGCTTGGATTCTGCAACTATCACGCTTGGGTACTCCATCAGGTCGCAACGGACCTGACCCCAGGGAAGCTAAGCGTGGGTGGTGGGCAGATGGGGATCGGCATCATTTACCTCGACCTTGTGGAGACGCTTATCAAACGCCTGAAGGCACTCTCGTCTTCCACCTCAAAGCGTCATGGCAAGGCCCTAGCCACCCTCTCGAAGAGCACGGGTACCGCATGTCCTATGTGCAGTGCGCGGGCCCAGTTTGAACTCTGGTATCTCGAAAGCATTCTTCGTAACATTGCAATGAAGGATTTTTCGGAGAAATATGCGGCTTGCGATGGATTATGTGCGATTCACTTGCTGAGGGCTCTGGAGCTGTCAGGGTTCGATGGTAACAAGAGAGCGCTAGCTGCCGCTGAGATTAGGCGCCTCGAGGAATTGTCGGTAGATCTGCACGAGTTCTTGCGGAAACACGATTATCGGTATGCGAGTGAAGGCTTCGGAAAAGAAGGTGACTCTTGGCTCCGGGCGGTTAGAAAGATATCAGGTGAACGTTATGCTGCACCGACCAAGACGCCGTCTTAGTCCCCGGCCTACCCCGTCAAAGTGTTGAGCCGGGATTTGGCCTCTGCACCAGGGGTGTTGTCCCCTGGCTTCTCGCCGTGAAATGATTGACTTCATATTCGTAGACCAATAGTCGCTGAAGAACATGCGGCTCAATGGGTACCGATAACACATGTCAGACGGTTTTAGGTACGGATCCCCAAGCAGGTCGAGGCCTCCTAGTAACGTTCGCTTGAACGACGCGGATTGGGCAGGAGCATCAAGCCCTTGTCGAGAGGCAGAAAGCGCTGTGTGTAGAGGTGCTGGCTGATGCGCCGAACTATCGAGACCCGGATGGGGGACGTTTCCGTGTTGACTTGCTTCTGCCCGGAGTGTTGGAAAGAGATCGGACCTCAAAATGCCGAGTGCCCTCACTGTGGATGCAACCTTTCACAGCATGACTATCTCTCTTACGAAGAGAAGTTGCTTGCTGCCCTGAGACATCCGATCAGAGAGAACCGCATGCTGGCAATTCAGCTACTTGGGGATTTGAGAAGCCAAGCCGCCTTGCCTGTCTTTCGATCCATGCTTGAGACCGAACAAGACTTCTTCGTCGTGCGTGAGATTGCGCGGTCTTTGGCCAAGATCGGAAGCGCAGAAAGTGAAGACATCATCCGAATGCTCGAAGATCACAAATCGAGGCTCGTAAGAAAGATCGCGAAGGAAATTGTTGTGGAGGAGCATCCCAATATGCCGAGACCAAGACCCAGCGCATCGCCTAGGAGCGACTAAGGCATAGTTGTTCCCGCCGCGACTGGGATTTTGACCGCTCCGGCACATGACGAGGCTTTGAATGGGCGCCATATCGCATTCATGAACTGGGTGGCCGGCGTGCGCCTTAATCAAGTTCTCGCTAACCCATTCTTGGCATTGCTTGCGTCTGGTCACACTGAAGCCGAGCGGAACCTAGCCGAGTTCTTGATACAGATCATCCACCATATCCGATAACCTCGAAATGTGAGGCCTCCAAGCGTCTTGAACATCGTCAGACATCTGGCCAAATGCTCGACCAACCTTGTCAGGCTTGAGATCGTCAAGAATACTCCAGATTTCGCTTAGCGTAGCGATGATGTGCCATCTGAGGGACTTGTGGGCAACCTCCAGACTGAAGAGTTCCTTGATCTGTTTAATTTCGTCGAGCATTGATTTAGCGATATCGAGCATCTTTGTCCTCGTTTCCTGGTCAATGTCATTGATTGTGGACTGCAAAACGGAATCAGCCTCCTCACCGGTCTGCTGTAGATCCCGGCCTATTTGACGGAGCCGCCTCTCTATGGTTAGGAGGCTACTTCCCAGAACCCTCTTGTGGTTCTCGTCCATGATAATCCGACCGGAAAATGCTCGAGCCCTATGAACTCTCACTCTTCACCGCGATTGGTCCCAAATGGGATGTGCCGATGAGTTTGAGGATGCCTCTTTCGACTACGTCGACCTCCGAACCAAACCCCTCCTTCGCAAAACGATAGTCATGTTTCATGATGAACTCTGACAGCTCAAACTTGATGCGTGTGAAGGAGCTCGCCTCGATAGGCAGGAGGGTCTTGAGCACGGAGGCAAAGCTGCGCTTATCCAATCGTCGAGAGGCAGACTGCATTACCTCCACAAGGTGGGGTAGGCATAAGCCCCTTGACTCTCTGAGAACATCGTTGAAGGTTTCACTTTGAACTATCATTTGAATGAAAGTTTCGATATGGAATGCGTTCGATTCAAGAAGTGACAAACAGGCCGGGCATTGGGCGTCCACGTAGTCAAGGCTCGCGGCAACTTTTCGTGCGAATCGTCGTAGCGATTCAGGATTCTTCCTCAAGAGCCTCCTTTCAAGGATTGACTTGGGATCGTTGCGTCTCAAGACGTCGATCAAGGAGTTGCTATTCTTGTGTAGGTTTTCGATTGTCTGCAGCCGGTCGTTTACTAGGTTTTCAAGGACCAAACCCAGGCCGAGCTTCTCGGCGTGAGCCTCTGCAAATCTGAGTATCTGATGTGAGTGGTACCTACAGAAGCCCCGGGAGCTAATGATTTTGTCTCTGGACCAGGGATCCATTATCCATTCAGAGAAGAATGCTTGCAGGAAGCGATTCTCACTCTTTTCAATAAGGTAACACAGTGGACACTCTGTGCCTTCCCTGATGGCATCCTCGATCGCCATGGTTAGAATGCTTGGCTCCATCACTCAGACCTCGCTAAGATAATTGAGCACGCCGAGATCGCGTGATAGGTTGACTCGAATGTAGAAATGCCGAGAAAGATGGATCTGCGGAAGCCACCATTCTCGTTCTGAAACTTGGCTATTAGATCCAATGTTTGAGATGGAAATCTACAGTTCTTCCCCAAAACGTCGAGGCACTTCACTCCGAAGTAGATGTCGTCCATGATGAAGTACGGGTCATGGCTCTCTGGACTTGTTCTGAATCCTCCGCTGGGAATCTCACATGACCTCACCCATTCCTCCGTGCCGCGTAGCGTCCTCACGTCAAACCCGAGTAAGCTAAGACTTGCCAGCGCATGGTACGTTGCGCCTAACCTTGAGTAGCCATGTTTCCCAAAACTGCTGTGGTAATTCTGGCGAGTCAATATGAGATCCTTTGTCTTTTCGAAAGACAGATTATGTTCGACTAGTCTGAGAAGCTCAAGAGATAGGTACGTCACTTCTAGCTCGGAAGGCGATTCGAGGTCGGCCTCCAGAACGCCAAACCCTCCGTGTGCGCTCTGAAGCGAGAGAATGAAATGTTTGAACGGTTTCCGTGGTTTCGCTCCCAGCTCATCCAGGGTTTCAACAACGTAGTATGTCACGTTGATAGAGTCGAAACTTCCGTCTTCATGTTGTAGACACTTCATGAAGTCGATCGTCTTGGTGACATTCTCTGGTTCGGCTCCCAGCATCTTGAGAATTTGAATACCGTAGTATGTGTCGGCGGCTGAGGACTCAGCTCCTCGCGCAAACGAATAGCCACCATCCTCATTCTGCCGTTTCTGAATGTAGCAAAGGACTTTGTCGATTCTGATACGTTTCTCTAGACCTGTCGGGCCTGTTGTGGAAGCATACGCATCCATGTGAGCCTCACCTCTCGGAGCGGATGATGTAGAAGCTATCAGCCTGACATGCTGTCAGGCGGTTGAGGTGAGCCTCATCACCTAGGTCAGTTTAGCCGGTGGGTGAATACGACGTGAATCATGAATTCTTAAACTTTACTTGTATCGACGCGCTCGGTCTTATTTGCCGTCCTAGCGGACAAAGGCTTTGCGACCCGCGTAGGCAGCTGCATTGCCTAGTTGTTCCTCGATGCGGATCAACTGGTTGTATTTTTCCACGCGTTCGCCTCGGCATGGTGCGCCAGTCTTAAGGTGACCGGTGCCCATCGCCACGGTGAAGTCGGCGATGAAGGTGTCTACAGTCTCACCGCTGCGGTGCGATATCATTGCGCCCCAACCAGCCTTGCGCGCCATCTGAATCGCCGCGATCGTTTCGGTCAGTGTGCCAATCTGGTTAGGCTTAATGAGGACGGCGTTGGCAACGTTTTCGGCAATGCCGCGTGCGATGCGCTGCACGTTGGTGACAAATAGGTCGTCGCCCACCAGTTCGATCCTATCCCCCAAGGTCATGTTGAGTAGCTTCCAGCCGTTCCAATCGTCTTCGGCCATACCGTCTTCGAGCACAATGATGGGGTACTTCTTCACCCAATCAGCGTACATTTCCACCATCTGCGCTGATGTCACTGTGCGGCCTTCTGTCCGTAGGTGATACAGCCTGTCTTCGTAGAAGCCGGTCGAAGCCGGATCCAAGGCGATGGCGATCTGTTGACCGGGCGTGTAACCAGCTTCTTCGATTGCCTTCAAGATCAATTCGACGGCTTCGGCGTTAGTCTTCAGTGGAGGAGCAAAACCGCCTTCGTCCCCTACGCCTGTCGTGTAGCCCTTGTCCTTGAGCACACGCTTCAGCGCATGATATGTCTCGCTACCCCACCGCAATGCCTCGCGAAAGTTCGGGGCGCCGACTGGCGCGATCATGAACTCCTGGAAATCGGTGCCCTGCCAGTTTGCATGGACGCCGCCATTCAGAATGTTGAACATCGGCACTGGCAGAATGTTTGCTGATTCGCCACCCAAGTAGCGGTACAGCGGTAGACAGCGCGCGTCAGCCGCCGCCCGTGCCACTGAGAGGCTCACCCCCAAGATGGCGTTCGCGCCCAACTTGCTCTTGGTGGAAGTCCCATCCGCGTCCAATATTGCCTGATCAACTCTGGATTGATCCAGCGCGTTCATGCCGAGTACAAATTTGGCGATGTCCAGATTGACATGCTCGACGGCTTGTAGCACACCCTTTCCGCCGTAACGGTCCTTATCGCCATCCCGTAGTTCTAGCGCTTCATGAACACCGGTGGACGCGCCGGACGGAACAGCCGCCCGGCCCCACGCGCCACTTTCTAGCTCAACCTCAACTTCGACTGTCGGATTGCCGCGGGAGTCCAAGATTTCGCGGGCATGGACTTTCTTCACAGCTGTTGACATTTTTCCTTCCTGTTTTGCAAGTAATGAATCTACGGTACGTGCTTCTGGCATGCTTAATGATTACCTTAGATGCCATTCGCGGCGCGTTTCGGAGCCGCAAACAAGCCTGGTCCTCATTCAACTGACGACTTCAACAGTTGCTGGTGTCAGGGAGCTCTGAGTTGCGTTGCTAATAGCCCTGTTGCATTTGATGGTATGCCTCCATCCCTCCACTCCTCAGCATGGTTTCACGCGAAGCCGAGTTCATTGTGATTACTGGTTAGCCACCTTTGGTGATCGGTGGACAATGGTTCTAGTGGTGCGCGCAGACAAGAATCAGGGGCAGGAAGTCAGTGCGGCCTGGATTCGCATTCGAGTCGTTGGTTTCCATTTCGCAGCAGTTCTAGACTCAGCTCATTTGCGGTGACGCAGACTGCGATAGTCACGTAGGCACCAATAGTGAAGTGATACACCTGGGTGACGGAATGGAGGGAACTGCCACCCGTGAAAAGGGATGGCGGGCCCGGTGGGGTTTGAACCCACGACCCTCGGCTTTCCTCGTTCCCTGGAAGCTTAGAGGGCCGATGCTTTAGACACCCGATTTGCTTTCCGTGTGTGGGTGCTGTCCGGGCTGAGCTACGGGCCCGCTATGCGCACAATAAGCACTTGCTCATATCTACTTTCTTGCGTCCGTCTTCTTGAGTGTGAGACAGAGTGGACCGTTCTGATCCTATTCAACGTAGATCGCGGGTCGGAATGGCTGAGCCGTCTGGGCTCGTCCTTTCGGATCATACTTCCCGCCGTCCGATTCGTCGAAAACGATGATTTCACACTTGAACTCTT
>Ga0315285_10004410_pt1 | contig 14568 bp, 24 predicted proteins | sample YL17G09_36_MG_FD_203698 | JGI IMG/M metagenome (GOLD analysis project Ga0315285, IMG submission 203698) | Sediment microbial communities from Yellowstone Lake, YNP, Wyoming, USA - YL17G09_36 | ecosystem: Environmental > Aquatic > Freshwater > Lake > Sediment | place: USA: Wyoming | collected...
ATTTTTTACGTTATCAAGAGTTTTACGAATCTCCCGAGTTTAATGGTAAACGTTTTACCATAATTGAATTTATGGAGTGGTATAGTAAATCTTTTGGCGGAGGTTCATTTACATATTCCAAAGATTGGGCGGGATTTAATATTCCTTCTAATATAATATGGCAAGTGCATACTAAAGGCATACCAGATCATAATAAATATGATGCGGCAATGTTGGAAGCTTATAATAAAATTTCAGCCAACGTTCATTTAATTGCTAATTGTGCCAAACACGATGATTTTTATATTTTAGGAGCATATAAAGATGATATAAAAGTGTTAGGACACGAATTAGCTCACGGACTGTATGCTACTGATTCCAAGTATTATACAGAAATGTCTGCTTTATATAAATCTTTACCAATTGATATTGTTAATTCAATATTTGATTATCTAATTAAAGTTGGTTATAATAAAAAAGTTCTTGTCGACGAATTACAAGCGTATATGGCAACTGGCGTGCCCAATGATTTACAAAAAGTAAATAAACAAATTCAAAAACTAGCAATTCCTTTTGAAAAGGTTTTCAAGAAACATACTAGAAATATAAAATTCGATCTCTCCAAGCCTCTTTCATTACAATGAAGCTGTCCCAGCAAGAACAATCTTTTTTAAACTTTCTTATTCCAAAAACAGAAGTATATTGGGAAGAGTTAGTACAGTTTTGTAAAAACCCAGCAATGGTAAAGCTTAAAACTGTTCAAAAAGTAGTTTCTGATTTAAAGAAAAAATATAAGGATAATAATGAAAAGATTCCTTTTCATTGCACTTTTAAATTTATGCCAACACAAATGCAAGCTCCAAAAATGGTTTCTACTAATGAAACCACCCAATATTTGGGTCAAACATTAGTTCAAATTAAACGTCCTACGCAGACGAAGCCTTTGAATATATCTGTACCTGATATGAGAGTTATTGAAATAGAAAAACCGCCGACAACAAATGCATTTGATTTTATTTTAAAATCTTTTACTCAACAAATTATTACTAAAAGTGGAGTGTATGCTTTAAATCACGAAGAGTTTGAATTATTCAATTATCTATTTAATAATAAAAGTAAATTCATTTCACTAGAAGAATTAAGAGATAATGTATGTTTTCCTAAATACGGAAGCAAGCTGCCGGCGAGATGGTTTTCATCAATTCAACGTAGAGTTAGTCATATACGTCAACATATTCCTGAAACGCGCAATAGATTATTAACTGCTAAACAAAATAATAATACTGGTTATATATTTAATTAATGTCAACTTCCACTTCTAAAATAGAATATTTAGCTGCTGAAATTAAAAAGCATAAAGATATTTATTATAATAAAAGTGGCGACAATGTAAGTAAATTATCTGATACGGCATTTGACGCACTAGAAGAAGAATTAAAAGCATTAGCTCCAGACCACGAAATTCTTCGTACTGTTGGTGCCGAAACATCTTCTGAAGAATGGTTAAAAGCTAGACACGAAATTCCAATGGGATCATTGGATAAGCGTAAAACTCCAGAGCAAATGAATGTTTGGATTACTGAAACATTTAAACCTCATAATACTGTTTTCGTTACTCAAAAATTAGATGGTTTAAGTATTGAAGTTATTTATCGAGAAGGTAAATTAACACAAGCCATTACACGCGGTAATGGTATTGAAGGTGATGATATTACTGCAAACGTCGTACGTATGCGTGGTGTTAAACAAACATTACCTATTGCTTTTACCGGAAGTTTGCGTGGAGAAATTATTCTCAAAAAAAGTCTTTTTAATTCTAATCCATTTTTTGCAGAGTATGCTAATGCGCGAAATGCCGCATCAGGCATTAGCAAAAGATTAGATGGTGTAGGTTGTGAATATTTAACAATCTTCTTTTATCAAGCGATTGGTGAAAAGTTTTTATGTGATTCAGAAACTGAACAGTTTTATTTTTTGGCTCACGAGTTAGGTCTTGAAGTACCGCGTCATCACGCATTTTCTAATAACAGCATACTTTCTTACACTAAAAGAGTAAATGAATTATGGAAGTTTTATCAAGATGGCGAAAGAGATAAAACTGATTGGGAAATAGACGGTTTAGTTGTTCGTGTTAATGAGTTGGCGGATCAAAAAGCTTTAGGTGATATTCATTTGAAACCAAAAGGCGCAATGGCTTTTAAATTCAAAGAAGAAAGCGCCAACTCTATTGTTACTGCAATTCAATTACAAGTTGGTAATACCGGAAGAATTACGCCAGTAGTAGAAGTTGAACCCGTTCATTTAATGGGAGTTGATGTTAATAGGGCTTCATTATATAATTTTGCGTATGTACGTCAATTAGGCATTGATGTTGGTGCAAAAGTGGTTATTGTTAGAGCGAATGATGTTATTCCTCGATGCGAAGCAATATTAGAACCAACCGGAACAGTTTTTCAACCTCCTACAAAATGTCCCGTTTGCAATGGGCGTGTAGAAATGATAGGAGAAAATCTTCAATGTATGGAGATTGATACTTGTCCAGCACAAGTGGTTGGCAAACTAAAAAATTGGATTAGCACTCTTAATGTATTAGAGTGGGGCGATAAGCTGCTGGAAAGATTGGTGGCTACAGGAATTGCTACCAATGTAGCCGATCTATATAAATTATCTATTGATGATTTGTCAAAGCTTGAACGAATGGGTAAAGTATCTGCCACAAAATGTCATAACATATTATGGCAACATAATCCAATTGGATTAGATTTATTTTTGGGTGGATTAAGTATTCCTATGATTGGAACTTCTACCATTCAATTACTTATTGAAAGCGGTCTTGATACGCTCATTGCAATACGAAATGCTTCGTGCGAGACCTTTGCTGCAATAAAAGGAATGGGTCCTGTAAGATCACAAAGCCTTTTCGATGGTTTAAAACAAAACTCTACTACCATAGATAATCTATTAAAAGTTGGATTGAAAATACAAGAGAGCGATGTAGCCGGCAATGAGCCGGCAGTCAGTAATAAACTTGAAGGTTTAACCCTTTGTATTACTGGATCTACTAAAGTAAAAAGAAGTGATTTGATTCAAATCATTAATGATAATGGCGGCGCATTTGTTGGTTCGGTTAATAAGAAATGTACTCATTTAATTATAAGTGAGGAAAATCTTATGTCTTCCAAAGCACAAAATGCAAGAAAACTTGGGATTAAAATCTTTTCTGAAGATGATTTCTTTGCACTAATCGAATAGGACTGTAATATGAAGAATGTATATTTATGGTATACAGATTTACATTTAAATAGACTTTTACCTTGGACACTATATAATTTAATTCAAAATATTATTAAAGAAAATCCTAGTGGAATATTTTTAACAGGAGATATTTCTAACGGAACTTTTACTTGTTTTCATTTAAAACTGTTAGCTTACTTTGTTAAATGTCCTATATACTTCGTGTTAGGTAATCACGATTATTATCTAACGGGTCTCGAAGAACAACATAAAAAAATTCGTGCGATGTGTGCAAAATATCCAAATCTTATTTGGGTAACAGATAATGATCCCATAGCTTTAAATGAAGATGTTATTTTGGTTGGCGCTGAAGGTTGGTATGACGCCAGGATTGGTAATCCAAAACATTTAAAATTAGCCGCAGACTGGTTAATGATAAAAGATTTTCGCAAACTTCCTTCAATGAAGGAGCGTGTTATTGAATTTGCAAAAGTAGCAGATAAAAGTTCGCGATTATTAGAAACTAAACTCACAGCAGCTTTAGAACAAACTCATAAATCAGTTTTTATTCTAACGCATTTCCCACCCTGGAGAGAAGCTACCCGTTTTAAAGGTTCTATATTAGAAAAATATTTTATACCTTATAACGTTAATTTAGGTATGGGACAAGTCATTGAAAAGATAATGGCTAATGTAACTAATAAAAATGTGACTGTACTTTCGGGTCATACCCACGAACCAGAATTTATTAGAGTTTCTAAAAATATCAATTGTCAAGTTGGTGCCGCTAATCAGTTATCAGCTCCAAATTCACAAAAAATATATTTATAAAACGCTTACATAGAAAATATAATTAATGGATTACATTGGCTCAAAAGAAAAATTAAATGATTGGATTTTTTCAATCATAACAAAAAATATAGATATAACAAATTTAGTATTTATGGATGCATGTGCAGGATCCGGCGCTATTAGTAAATATGCAGCAAAACTTGGATTTACTAAAATAATATCTAATGATATTTTAGAATTTTCAAGACATATTATTAGAGGCGCAATATCATTTCCGCAAACTCAACAAGAAGAAGCAAATGAATTAATTTCTAACATGAATGATCTACATGGTAGAAAGGGATTTTTCTATAAAAATTATTCCGAAGATGCTGGAAGATTATATTTTTCAAATGAAAATGCTAAAAAAATAGATGCTTGTAGGATATTTATAGAGAACCACATTGATAATAATAAAACTTATTTAAAAAGTTATTTATTATTATGTTTATTAGAAGCAATGAGTGCCGCTTCTAATACCGCTGGGGTTCAAGCTGCTTTCTTAAAACAATTAAAAGAAAGAGCACAAAAACCACTAATAATTAAAGTGCAACCATCATTACATAAGCCTGGTTTAGTTAAGACATATAATAATGATATTTTAAAATTATTAAAATATCGATCTTTTAGAGATGGTTATGCGGATAGTACATATGGCTTTGCCGAAGATATTTTATATATAGACCCACCATATAATGCTCGGCAGTATGGTCCTAATTATCATTTATATGAAACACTAGTAAAATACGATAATCCTATACTTTCTGGTAAAACAGGATTGCGTAAATGGCAAAATGAATCAAAAAGTGATTTTTGTTCTAAAAAAACTTGCCTCGATTTTACAAAACAAATTGTAGAAAATACTACGGCTAATAAAATTTATATGAGTTATAATTCTGATGGATTAATGGAGTTACAAGAAATTAAAGAAATATTTAATGATTATGAAGTTAATATACATTCAAAATCATATCGTAGATTTAAATCAGATAGTTCTGATAATCGAGTATATAATGAAACAGAATTAAAAGAATATTTAATAGAAATTAATAAATGAGACCAATATGAGCCTTGCCTTAATACAAGAATGTAGAAATTCTGAAATAGAAATCTTACCTCATTATAAACAATTCATTAAACTTGCCAATTTAAATGATCAGGGGCAAGGTCGTATAAGTAAAATAAATTTACCCAATCATCTTAAAAGCACCAACGGCGAAACTGTTGCAAGAACTGTTAGAAAATATTTCAATATTCAATCTATTTCTGGCGAAAGACGAGAAGTTGTAGAATGGATTTTTGATGGATTTCAAGAAATAATAGCTCCTAATTATCCAGTTCCTTTTAAAATTAAAAAATTACTATCTGGTAAATTATGTGAAGCGTTATATACTGGTGCCGGTATAGATATTGATCATAGACATTTTCCATATTCATTATATGATAATGAAGAATTTAAAAATAATATTGATAATTACCAACCATTATCAAGAGCTTTAAATGCTAAAAAACGAGAAGAGAAAAAAAAGAAAATTGTTAGTGGGTATAAATTTGACAATACACATATTGGTTGCGCATTTGCAACAGTCAGATATCATCTAAAAGACGAACATACACTATATACTATTGTAAATCCATTTAATGGTGAATATTGGTCTAATCCTAAAAAAACTCTTAAAGAAGATAGAAAGCTTTATCGTATTTATTGGAATAAATTTTATGTATATTTTCAAGAAACTATGTCAGAAGAAGAATTTGATAGTTATTTTAATAATACTATTATTCCAAAAATTAATTCTTTAATTAAAGATGAAATCTATATTCAAGATACAGATACAATACTTCAAAAAGTAATGGAAAATATAAATAATTTAAAAGTTTCCCAATAAAGGGAATTACAAAAAGGAGAATCGTTATGGAAATCGTATTAATGTTATTGTGCATCGCTGGTTTATCATTTGCAATTAAACAGGTTGAAGGACCTTTTAATGTTTTTGATAAAATCCGAAATCTTGTCGCCCGTATTCCCGTTCTTGGACCAATGGTATTTCACGTTTTAATGTGCAATTTTTGTCTTGGTCTTTGGTCAAGCGTAGGACTTTATTTAGCTACTAATGCTATTGGTACTTGGTCAATGGGCGACCTTGTTGTTTGGGCATTTGGTGGCGGAATGTTTAACTCCCTCTTCTGTAAGTTGATGGATAAATTAGATATTAAGTAATATGTTTCATAGCATATCAATCTTCTCAAAAGAAGAGGTTGCTAATAACAAGTTACGAATTGTAATTAATGTAAAAGATACTTGTTTTCAAGAAACAGTAGAACTTATAGGTCCTCGTGTAGATGATTCTTATTATGAGCCAATAGCTATATATAAGGCTTATTCTACACGAAAACTAAATGCAGTTCGTAACTTGGCTATTTACTATGTTACGATGGCAGAAGGATATAAATATATCTTTACCGATGTATCCTTTTTTATACAATTTTTCCCAACCATCAATTATAATATGCAAAGTGCTAAACTTGTTAAATTATATTATGATGATTTAAACAAATTAATTGAAATTTATAATAAGCAAGAAGAATTGAAATCAATTAAGAATGAATTGCCATTTCCGCTTTTTATTGGTGCCGACTAACAATCTTGAAAGATTTCTTAATCGTATCTTTTAATTATTAAAGCTTGCTTTTTACTATTTAAACCTTATATTGTCTGTATCGCAACACTTTCTATTTGGAGATTATAACAATGGCTGTTTCTTTTGAAGAATTCATTATGCAATGCTGTAAAGCTGGCGAGGGCGATCTTCGTAGGTGGATCATAAAGATTCTACCCCGTTACGGCTTTACCATTAAAGAGGACTCATATCAAACCGAACGAGCCCGCAAAAACGATGCGTACAAAAATGTACACAATCTTCTTGCCGTTCGCGGTAATCCCAAGATTTGTTTAGTTGCGCATACAGATATTTGTCGCGACCACGAGTCAAAACAACTTTATTACGGTAACCCCAAAAAGAAACCTGAGCACGCCACAATGGTGGAGCCGGTTATTAAACGAGTTGAAGTAGAAGAAGAAGATCAAAAAGTTATCAAACGTATCATTCAGGATAAAAACTGTGAAACGCAAGTTGGTGGAGACGACCGTTTGGGCGTAGCTATCAATCTTTGGGTTGCACTTAATACTGGTTATGATCTTGCATTACTTTTCACCACTGACGAAGAGATTGGTCTTCGTTCGGCACGCGAAGTAGATTTTGCAGAATTACGCGAATATGATTTATGTTTGCAAGTCGATCGTGGCAATCATTCACACGAGTTAGTTACTAAAATTAGTAACACAATTCTATGTGATTATGATACCGTCGTTAGACTTCTTGAAATTGCTTTTGATATGGGTAGACCACGCAAAGCAGTGCAAGGTGCAGGTACAGACGTAGCTGCATTGAGAGAGCGTAAAATTATCAAAAATGCCGTCAATATGACGTGCGGATATCACTCTAGCTTCAGCTCTAATCCCAACGAGTATATTGATATCGAAGAAGCTACAGATACGATGAAATTCGTAGCGGCAATTGTCAAAGATTACAATATCAAAAACTAAAGATGCAATTCTATTTTAAAGAAAATAATACAGGAGTAGCGTTTTTATATTACGCCGTATCAGATAAAGAATTATCTTATATTGTTACGCATCAATATAAACAATTCCCTGTAAGATTTTTTAATAAAAAGTATTTTTGCCCTATGTTAAGTGCAGAGTATGCTAAACGTGTTGCATCAGAAAGAGGTAATTTTCCTTCTGATGCACACGTGACACACGTAGTTAGATTTTTGATGCGCGTTCAATCTATTAAAAAATATATACACGGTGATGTGACCAATGTTCGCTCACCAATTATGATCAAACCTCACGAGCTAATGAACTTCAATCAACAAATTGTTGGATTCATTGAACGTGTTGATACGATCAATTTTACTGATTCTACTAATCAATTGACATCTTGTTAGAATATTTTCTATTCTAAATAAATGAAGGCGTGAATGCGTATTATCGATGTTGGACCAATTAGCAATAATCCTCAAACCAGTTACAAATTAGTATTCGGACAGGATGTATCTGCTTCAAAAATATTAGATTCTTTAAAAAAGATAGCTGAAATGCGAGAGAAGCTTGGCGTTACTACTGTTGAAAATACTATTCAAACAGTAAAAGAAGCGGAAGCAAAATTACAAGCTCTTGATATTCAGAAGTAATTATTATTAGAAAGACAGAAAGATGAAACTTGTTCCTTTAAAAAATAGAGTGCTCGCGAAGCGCAAAGAAGTGGAAACAACAACTAAAAGTGGTTTGATTATTCCCTCTTCCGCTGCTGTCAAATCAAATGAAGCAGAAGTGCTAGCAGTTGGTGCTGGTAGAGTTACAGAAGCGGGCGTGCTCGTGCCTATGGATATAATGCCTGGCAATGTTGTTATGTTTAATAAACACGCCGGCAACGAAATTCAGTTGAATGGAGAGACGTTTCTTATTTTACACGAAAACGATATCATCGCCGTAATTGAATGAATAAGGCGGATTTAAAGCATTATATTGCCACTCAAGGTGGCGTGCAAATTCTTACAGATATCGCTTCTATATTACAAGAAGTAAGTCAGGAATGGAATGATGCTGGCAATAAATCGCTTGCATATACATTTTCTGATACATCTTTTATGTTAGCTGATGTTGCAAATAAATTAAATATTGCACAAGAAAATTATACAGAAGCGGCAGATAAGGGAATAGATTACGACTCTTATCATTTAGAATTCAATAAATTGATGGGTTATTTTCAAACACTATCTATTAAAGATTTGCAAGTCGCTTATTCTAAAAATAAAGAAGAAATTATATCTAAACTTAAAAGACTCGAATTCTTGAAAAGATTATTGGATATAAAAGATGAGTCTAAAAAATAATAAGCAAAGATATTTACAATATCTTGCTGCTAGATTTGGCACGTGGCTTTATGCCTTTGCCTATACGTTTTATTGTACTGTTGGTAATTTTGTATTGATAAATTTCATTTATAGAAAACAAATGAAGGATATCTCCAAAGGAAAGTTTAAATAAATGTCACAAATAATTGGACTTGGCGGGGGAGGATTTATGATGGAAAACAATCCCCTATTAGATTTATATATTTTAGCGGCAGCTAAAAAAGACAATCCAAAGATTTGTTTTTTACCAACAGCAAGTGGTGATGATCCTGGGTGTATTAATCATTTTGAACAAGTATTTGGCACGTATCCGTGTGTGCCCACGTATCTATCCGTAATGCATCCCAACGTTTCTGATATGGCGGAAGTCCTATTAGAAAGTGATATTATTTACGTTGGTGGTGGTAATACTAAATCTATGCTTGGCTTATGGCGCGAATGGGGTGTAGATAAAATTCTCAAACAAGCATATGAAAAAGGCGTTATCCTTGCCGGCGTAAGCGCCGGCTTCGTGTGTTGGTTTGAAGAATGTATAACGGATTCTATTCCTGGCAAGTTTACTGCTATGAATTGTTTGGGATTACTTCCCGGCAGCGGTTGCCCTCATTATGATGGGCAAGAGGGTAGACCGGCAGCATATCATAAATTACTTGCTGACGGAACAGTATCTAACGGATATGCCGCAGATGATGGCGTAGGATTGCACTTCATTGATGGCAAGCTATATAAAGTAATTTCTTCAAGAGAGAATGCAACAGCATATCGTGTCAGTAGAGAAATGTCTGGCAAAACAGAAGAAGAAGCATTGGTACCAGAATATTTGGGTTCTGACGAAAATTTCAACAAATATATTATGTCCACCTTATTTAAGGACGCTAAATTAGAACAAGATGAAAGCGCATTGAACGATGTTTCAGAACATTCAATACAGCAGAACTGAAAATGAAAAACCAATTTATGCTGTAAACGATTCTTGTTTTTCATTTGAACTTATTGCCGAATCTCATAAATTAGAGTCTACTATTATACACAGCGCGTGTGCTGAAGCTTTAGTAGCTTATTATGAATCAAAACATTTAAATGTAGCTAAAAATTTAGCTTTATATTATAAATGGGCAAATGTTAAATTATATGGTAGCCCAGTCTATTTTGTACTCGATATGTGGCTAGATAATCATTGCGTAGAACTTAACACGTGGGCACCACGCTATAAGTTTGGTACCAAGTACGTTTCTTCAATTAAACAATATTTAAAAAATATGGGCTGTTATCAATGATTTTATTTATTTCGCCAAAATATGGCACTAGATCTGATAGTGTCAAATTAATTGAGGCGGCGCGCAAGCGTAATATCAGAACCGAAACGCTACTCAATAATTGGCGTGGCGTTAATAAAGCGATTTATTCAGATGATGAAGATACTGCTTTATATGGCGAGCATCCATTTTGTGAATTTATTGCACAAGAAATGCAATGGAATTTATATCAAAACAGTCTTGATTGGATTACTAAATTACCTCTAACATTTATTAAACGTCCAATTAAGTATTGGACTCTAGAAGAAGTTATTGAAGCAGAGAATTCGGGTCGTTGTATTCTGGGTAAAAGAGTTTTAGAGCCAGCCGATGAGCCTTGCTTTATGAAAGGTATACATCAAACTGGTTTTCCAAAAGTTCCACTAGATACTCCAATACTTGTTTCTCTAGATCAAGAATGGATTGCAAAATTTAGATTTGTTGTTGTAAATAAGAAAATTGTAACTTCTTGCTGTTATCAAATTCATAATGTAGTTAATACTCCTACAATTTGGGGCACTAATTGTGAATTTGACGGTATGACGCCAGATCGATTTATGCATACCCTGTTGGATACTGTAAATACGGCTCCTGGATGCGTTATTGATGTTGGATATCTGAAAAATGCCGGGTGGGCAGTATTAGGTACGAAGCCAGTATGGGCATCTGAATTGTATGGATGCGATCCGAAATTCTTTCTTGATGCACTATTTGCATCGTGCCAGCGTATGTAAAAAAATAGTATATTATTATGAGAGAAATAGTTCTCGTTATATTTTGTATAATTTTATATGGAAGTGCAACTTTCTTTAAAAGACTAGGACTATTAAACTTACATCCGTATCAATTTTTGATAATTGTTGGATTTTGTTACTTTTTATTCACACCGCTATGGTATTGGTTACTATCGCATCAAGTTAGTCAACAAAATATACAGATATCGTGTTCTATGGATGGTATCATCTTTAGTATCATATATGCGATGTTTAGTATAGCTGCTGGTCTTATTCTTGCCTTCTTATTACGAACTACAAGTAGCCCAGGCGTACTTGTAGTTATGATCAATTTAAGCTCATTAATAACTTTGTTACTTTCTTATTTGTTTTTAAATGAACAAATAAGTGCAGTTAAAATGATTGCTGTAGTATTGGCGGTAATAAGCGTAATCCTAATGAATTATTAAATGAATTTTATAAAAATCAAATGGTTTAATACAAATACATCTTTGTGGAATACTGATTATGTTCACGATGATGATGAAAAATATTGTATTATTTCATTTGAAGAATCAAATGAATTATATTCAAAACGCAAATATGATGAATTTCTAGAATTAGACAGTACTCGTTTTTCTTTTATTATATCTAAAAATATAGTTCAAGATATCTTGTGCGTATTAACTGAAACAATACGTCATATTTATAACTCTAATTATATCAGAGTAATTAATCTTGGTTTTAGTTGTGAAAATGATTTGATTACCGGCTCGTTTGCAATTCAAATAGCCGACACGGATAACAATGCCAACTAAACCAGAAACAAAATATGTAACAATTATAGGTAAAATTGAAGAACATTTGGTGTTGGGAAAACAAGAGTGGTTCACGATTCGTTTAGAAAATGGTCAAATAATTACAATTAATAGAAATTTTTGTAAAGAATTAAAAAATGACAAGTAAAGCTTATCGACTAGGTTGGGAATTAGTTTTTGGCTCTTCAGATAAAAATGATGAAGAGGAAGGAGAAGAGATGGTGAAAGTAGAACATTTAGTTAAAACTAAAACATTTCAAAAACTTCCTGCCGCTTTAAATAAGCATAAGGCATTTCAAAAGATTAAACAAATCAAAAGGATTTTCCCTTATATTGGTTTAAAAAATTGTCTTGAACCGTGTAACGAAGTGTTTAACGGTAAACAAACATATATTGGATTTTCATCTAGCGGCGCGACAGGATTGTGGGACATAGCTACAATGTCTATGAGAGGCGTATGTTCGTGTATGCATTGGAATAATACTCACTCTCATCATCTTATCGGTTCTATTACAGATCCGTTTCTCGGTATAGTTTACTTAACTGATAATGAAAAAACACCTTATGGTATCTCTTTTCGCAAAAGAGCTTTGGTAAGATTCGTATATGATTCGATAACTAAAGATTATAAATTAGTTATTGAACGTCCATATCTAGATACTGGCAATACAGATCCAAGTGTGTATACGAATAAAGATCCGCAGGCTCACGCAACTTTGCTTTTGTTCAAAAACTTTTTAACATCTAAAGTAGATGCAAAATATAAAGTCATCATTACTAGCGAACGCTCTTATAGAGAAGCAATACCAAAATCTACTAGTTTAGAAGAAATATCTGCCGCTGATCGTAGTATGAGTGATGGCGGAATTTATTATGAGTCGCAATATCAAGATGATAAATTTATTGCACAATTTGCTCATCAGGCTTAATAACTTAATAAATTTCTTTGAATGGTGCAAATGGTTATTGGCACAATCTTTTGTACCAAGACCAATAGGTACCCAGGTGCGTAAAAAAAGCGGCAAATTTATTATCACTTATGAAATTGTAGGTCATATACCTGGTAGGTTTGCTAAAGAAATGTTGGAAGAAGTAAGCAGAGAATTAATATGATGTATTCACAAGACGCTTTTATAGATATCATTGATAATATGATTCCATCAGAAATTCAAATGTCTTTAAAAGATGAAGAAGAAAATTGTGAATCTATTATTGATTTAGTTAACGTGCAGGAGAAGGCGCGTGTACTTACAATTAAACATAAATTATCTTCTACTCATCGTTGGGTTAAGGCTACCTGTATGGATTCAAACGGTCATCGTTCAGAATCTTATTGGTGCGATGTATGCAATTTGCGTTGCTCTGCCTTTGATCATATAAATTGTTTGTCTATAATCAGTAAAGTAAATAATTATTTACCATCATATACCGTACATAATAAATATTTAATGCTTACTTGCAATCAAGTGATGAATATGATTCATCCCGGTAAAGAGTTACGATGTTTTGATTGTGGAATGCCAGAAAATGGAAAGTCAGAAGACTGTACGTTAATAGAGTGTTAAATGTATAGACAACACTTTTCAATTTATGAAAAAGAATGTAAGCTGTATTTTTGTAAAAAGTTTTTATATGGATATAATCCGTATAATCAAACGGTTTATAAAGCTCAATTTACATCCAATATACACGATGCCGCAAAATTCACTTCGGTGAAGCAAGCTAATCTTATTATAGATATGTTACCTCCAACTGAAACATTTATACATATTCCAGTTTCACGAGATAATTTACCGATTAAATTATCAAATTTAGTGGTATTACCGATTACAATTAATTACGATTCCTAATGTTAGCATTTACAACTCTACATACAAAATTTCTTGATACTACATCTACTATAGATATAACTAATTTAGAATCCAACGCCGATCATTGGCGTTCTGCATTTTATATTCATAAATTTGTTGAAGAGTTAGAGTTAACTTTATTTAAATTTAATACATTTTTTGCTGCCGAGCGAGAGTTAATTGATCTATTATTGAAATTAAATAAAGACAATCCTCGCATAGAAGAAATTATATTTTTCACAGATGTGAAAAACTCCGTACTCGTATGTATGTGCGTGTCTGATATTGCTACGTTTAAGCCTCACAATTTTCTTAAACGTAATATTACAATTGACTTGCACAAACAAACTAAAAAATTATTATTTACAGATATCACAAAACCAGAATGGCGTCAAATCAACGACCCAACTAGCGCAACATCTATACCAGAATACTGGCAAATTAATATGCCACTAACTAATAGATATAATAAACTCAAGAATTTATTCTTGTAAGGAGAACGATATGTTAAAAAAGCATTTACTTGCATTTTTATTATTTGTCACGGTAATTATAGGAACGTCTTGTCAGAAAAAATCTAGCGTTACAAATCTATCTTTTATAGGAACTAATGCTGCGGGCGGAGATGTTGTTTGGGGACAAGCGAATACGGTAAGTCCAACAGTAAATCAAGATTATTTATTTGTATCTAATCAAGATATAGATTATCTTGCTTCAAAGAAAGTTGGTTTTCTTCGACTACTTATTTCTTGGGAGACATTACAACCAACACTTAATAGTCCGCTGGCAACCAATTCATATAGTAATGATTTAGCTTCGCGTGTTGCATATGCGACTAGCAAAGGTATAACTGTATTGCTCGAAC
>Ga0315285_10004411_pt1 | contig 14565 bp, 14 predicted proteins | sample YL17G09_36_MG_FD_203698 | JGI IMG/M metagenome (GOLD analysis project Ga0315285, IMG submission 203698) | Sediment microbial communities from Yellowstone Lake, YNP, Wyoming, USA - YL17G09_36 | ecosystem: Environmental > Aquatic > Freshwater > Lake > Sediment | place: USA: Wyoming | collected...
ATCGAACCCTTGCACGCGTTCGATCCGGGCACCCACGCTCGGATCTAAATTGGGGGGCGCATAGATTAACGGTGAATCCGGGAAATACGCGTTTCTCTCCATTCTGTAATTTTAAGGCTGCAGTTCGTCGAGATTCCCTACAAATCTTGAAATGTATTTCAATCCGCTAATATCATAAATTTTAGAAAAATCGAACTCATCGTGGGTATAAACAGTTGATATACCATGAACCAAAGCAATCCCAGCAATCTGACAATCTTTCTCTTTTATGGTTAATCCTTTCCCTTGTGCTTGAGCATAAATATCTGCCGCTTTCTCTGCAGCTTCACGCGTGAAATTGAGCATATTACATTTTAAAAGAAATTGTTCATAGCCTTTTAATAGTTCAGGTACTTTTAAGGGGCGACCTGTTTTCAGATAGAGATTAGCAATAATACCCATATAAACTTCATAAACAGAAATTGTGGAAATGAATATCGGTAATTTATGGGCGATAAATTGATTAAATTGATTAACTACTTCTTCTTTTCCTTTTAGAAACTCAATCAATATATTGGAATCAATTAGAATAGTCATTTTTTCCCAACTATAATAGATCGATCGATTCTCTTTTTTCTTCATGTACTTTTTTTACTATTTTTTCAACAAGTTCTATAGCAGGCTCGGCATCCGGTATTTTTTTCCATATTCCCGCAAGATCCATGAGGTCCATTTGCGATTCGATTAACCGTTTGATTACTTGAGAAAAGCTTTCATTTTTTTTCCGAAACTTATCCAAGAGTTCATATACTTCTGTTGTAATGGAAATTGATTTTGAGGTCATACAGTATCATCATATCTATATACAGATATAATCCTATAAAAATTAATCTTCAGATCGAAAATTCAATCAACTAAAGTATCGAAAACTGTCCCGATCGAAGTCTTTCACGCGTTCGATCCGGGCACCCGTACTCGGATCAAAAGTGGGGGGTGCATAGATTAACGGTAAATCAGGGAAATACGCCCCTAATCCCTTTTCAGCCAGAACCACTACCGGATGAGTGGGATCCTGAAACACGTTTTTACTGATTTGGAAGGTCAGATCTCGACACTGGTCCTCATTCAGAAAGCCCAGGGAATGCAAGTATTCATGAAGCAGAATATGATACACATAAGCCCAGACAATTTCATCGGTTTGTTGATTGATGATGATGCGCAATGGGGTGATATTCATGAGGATCATTGTGCCTCCCGAAAAGAACATACCGCCAATGAATCCTCCTTGGAACATCCCCATTTCTACCAGACCTAAACTTAACCCAGCTCGATGACGTCTCGTCTCTTTATTAACATCTACCTTCACTTTCTCGAAGATGTCCGGCATTTGATCCCGTATTTCTTGTAGATTCATAGTTTCACCAACACAGTCTATTATTTCAAATACAACTTTCTATTTAAATTTATCACAAAAAGTGATTTAATGAGTACTTAAAAAATTCTTTAATAAAATTATCAAAAAAAGAAAAATAAAAAAGGAAATAGAGGTGTAATTTCTAACTTTGCATGTCTTTCCATTCTTTTATGAGCTGGTCGAGCTTGCCATCCCACTTCTTCTTCATGAAGTCCCCAATTCCACTGGAATCACGCGGACCTACGAGCACTTTCCAATTTGCCGCTTGTTCGAGCTCACCCGAGAGGCGCGCCGCCAGTCCCGGAATGATGATGATCCGGTGTCTAACTTTGTTCTCTACACCTGATTCCTTGATGGCATCTACAATATGGCTCGCCTTCACCTGTCCACCCGCAACAGCACTCTCCACGCAGATTCCTTCAGAGTTTACCAGTAAGAGCCACGCGTTTAACTTCAAACCTTCTAAGTCATCTTTTACCGTGAAGTACGTCATGGTATAATTCGTCGTGACAAACACCGGCGAGTCATCTTTCGGACTTCCAATCTCGTACAGCTTTGCATCGACAGATGGGTGCACACGGGGATCGCTGTAAACGCCCTGGCGGAGCACCATCATACCAAGGAGCATCCAGGGGTCTGCGGTTTGGATAATGAGCATATTGGCAGCGCGTGCAATGAAAGTCACACCCAATCTTGCTTCGAGGAAGGCGGTTTCAATGCGTTCTGCTTCACCCATATTTGCATTTTTACCGATCCATGCTGTTGCAAGAACCGATACCAAGGGCCAGCCGATAGTTCTATCCTTTTTGACGATCGCCGCTTTCCGAATCATCATAAATCGGTCAAAGGAATCCGCTAGGTTGCCATCTGTAGGAATGAGTCCCGGATCTAGCGCAACTTTTTCTAAGCCCGACTCTGCCATTGAAGCAGCAATGCTGGCAAGTTCATTCAAATCCGTAGAGAACGCCACAGCACCGCACTCATTGGCGATAGCAATTTTAGTAACATCCATCCAATTGTCTTTGGTTGCTGTGTATAATAGTGGGCTTTTACCCTTAGCGGCTTCTGCACCTGCCTTTAGGACTGCTGGATTGGTCGAACAGAGCACTAGCGGTAAATCACCTACGGAAAGGGCTTTTTTCACCGCTTTCGCAAAGGTGGCAGGGTCATTAGAAACCGATCGAATGGCTAATCCCTGAAGTCTTAAGGTCGTCCCAATTCGGTAAATCGTCCAATCCTTCACCAATTTAGCGCGTTCTTCGATTAATGCTTCATTATCATCGGGTACTGCGATCATAATTGCGGACTGGGAATAGTATGTCAATTCGTGCCGGTATAGAACCTCTTCGCCACCAATCAGGATGGAACGGTCTCCCACGCCCACTCTGACTGCCCGGATAGGTGGCATAGTCAAGTCTTTTAGTTTGGAATATTTCTGGGCATATTTCTTATCTTTTACCAGAGGCTTACAATCGGTTATCTCATATTTATGGTCGAGCAATTTGACTGCAAATGCCATGCAGGTTTCTTCTCCACATTCCTTACAATTAGTGTTGGGGAGTAGGGGTGTTACTTGTAATGGACTTAATCTTGGCATTTTTTCATTCCTCCTATAATTTCATGGTAATCCAATCCAGTGGATTAACCGAAGGTCCTTTGTCTTTTGCTGTCAGCATTTTGATCATCATTTTGAATCCCATCTGTGCTCCGGGATGTAGCATCATGGCTAAATCTAAGCCGCAGAGCGAAAGCACGTAGGCCGTAATCATTTCCCAGAGCGGACCACGATAGTCCCTGGGACCCCATTCCGGTCGCTGTTTGTCCGATAGGAAAGCTTCTCGAGCACCCCATGCATTGGTCGTTCCCCCGCTCATTGGATTCTGCAAAGCTTCTTCGCCACGCAGCCCTCCGAGCCGCATTCTCTCATATATAGAGAAGGAATATTCGAGCCCGTAGCCCAGGGTTGCACAGGTCGGATCAATGACGATGTGATCTTTCGGGAGTTTGTAATCACTGGTTAGCATCGAATTTAATTTCTTTTGGTCGTTCAGCTCGAGCTTTGTCCAGGCTAAGACATTCTGGTCGTATTTTTTGGCAATAGGCGCCACTTTTTCCACCGATTCCAACTCTAAGGAACTCAAGAGCATCCGTTCCGAGGAACCAACTGCAGAACAGGCTTCAAAGACCTTAGGATCCATGTCGTGGTTACCTGAGCCACCAATAACGATCGGGACCTTGACTGCCTGCAAAACTTCCTCTAGATTTTGGGCTGCCCATTTTGCATCCTTTTTCCCGCCTAGTTTCTCAGGAATAGTCGGGTCTGTGCCTATGAAATGGAGCGTGACCATATCCGCACCGAAGACCTCAACGCTCTTCTTCGCCCAAACTGCCATGTTCTCCGTTACATCCTCCGGTTCGAGAAGATGCCTTTTAACTGGTTCCGCTAATCGTAAGAAGCTTTCTCGTTCTTTCGTATTGACGGGAATATCGAACACATCTGCCGTTACGACGGGCGGGTTAGGATTTGTCCCTTCAAATCGATAATAGGGGGGCACTTTCTCTCCACCAATCTTGATGTTCTTGGCCCCTTTACCTGAGCGTTTGAATAGGACTTCCGCAATCTGCCCTGGATACGTTTCGGCAGGGCTGGCAAAGGTTACCTGTTTCCAGGCTATGGCTTTCAATGCAGGTGTCACCGCTTGGATCATCGGACGGATCATTTGAGCTGGAATTGCACCGGCTCCACCGAATTCAAACTCTAATTCTGCTGTTTCAATGGATACCTGTTTTAAGACGATTTCATTTACATCAGTTAATAACTTAATCAATCGTTGCTGAAATTCTGCGAGTTTTTCATCACTCAATTTTCTAACCTTCTATTTCATTTTTATAATGATAAGAATTCAATTGCTTATTTTTTCTTTTTTTCCTTCGATTCATCTACGCGCTTAATTATTATTTCCTCTGCGTATATCTTAGCATTCTTGAGAGTAACCTTCCACTTTGAACCACCGACTCCAGCAAAGGTCATTGGAACTGCTCCCGCAGCTAATGGCATTGCAGGCACTGTTTGCGCTTCCGCTTCTGCTTCCGCTTCTGGTGCTGCCTCTTCTTCCTTCGGCCAATATTCTCTAACGGGATGATTGACCTTAATCAAGAATGCTTTCAAGGAGGCAAGGTCGGTAATATCTTTCTCTGTGGCGATTTTATCGTACAAGTCTTTAGGAATTGCATCTTTTACTTTCGCTTTAACCTCAGCAGGTAACCAAACCACTCTCTTCCAACCGCCATCCGCTTGGAAAAATTTCGAAGATCGCATGTATTCGATAGCCATACCCACGAATCCCTCAACTTGTTTGCCGCCACCGGTCGAATTAGCCATCGTGCTAAACGGCAAGCCATTTACAGTATTACCCTTAAAATTCCGATCCACAATACCAATGCCTTGAACTTCCGGGAGAAAGAACGCAATGGATTCAAAGCACCCGCAGGAAGTATGATTATACGGACTGAGAATAGTATACATGTGAACCTTTTGAATCTCACCCAAGGATTTCTTCTTGGTGATTTCATTGATGCCACTATATTCTCCTTTTACTGCATCCAGCAGTTGGCCCTTCTCAATAACAAAGTTGGGACCTTTTGGATCAACCTTTGCGGCAGCCCTTGCATCAAACCAATTGATAGCTCCACACAGTGAAATACGCTGCGGTGTGACCGTGCACACGTGCGAAGGAGCAAAGCTCTGACAGAGCGTACAGCCATAGAACTCAGGCACCTGCTCATCGGTCATTCCTCTGGCGCGTGCATCACGAGCATCATAAATTTCCCGCGCCTTTTTATATAACGGTTTTATTTTCTCGGGATCTGTATAGAATGTCACTTGAATTTTTTCAATAATGTTCTTAAATTCCGTCTTATAAAGACGCATCAACACGGTTCCCACAAATTTTAAGGAATTGAACCCTTTCTTAAAGGATTGCTTGCTTAGGCGCAACCAAATGTCATACCGTTGGTTCAAGTGCATAAGCCCTTCGATGTAATTGGTGAATTCATGAATACGACGTTCTAGGACGGCTTCAAGGTCTCTTTCAACGAGCTTACCCGCCACTTCAACATTAATCCCGAGGGGATTTGATGTTTCCTCTTTCATTTGTGTAATATCGGGACCAATTATCGTGACTTTACCGTCTTCAATTTCTTTCATGTCTTTCGCTTGCACTAGCTCAAATTTCTCGACTATTTTTGGACCGCCGAATTCGACCTGCATGTCTTTAGTCCGAATTCGTTCGCCTTCGTAGACTAGACCTACGTCTACCGGTAAATCTGCCCACATACCTTTATTTTCTGCCATTCAATCTCACTCCTTTCTTCTTTTACTCTATACATTTCTTCCATAAACTTTTTCATGCTAATTTTAAATTATAAAGTGTCTTTCTGTTATCAACTGCCACGATTTCGTCGACACTATTATTCATTATCTTCATAAATCTATTTCACGATACAAGAATAATAATTTAAAATTTTTCATGCTAATTTTAAATTAAAAAGTGTCTTTCCGTTATAAACTGCCCAGTGGATTTAAATTAGTTAAAATCACCAATTTATGAATTTCAGAAAAATAATTCTACTTAAATTTTGCCTTCCTTGTGTATTCTTAGCGTCTCTTCCTCTCCCTATTTGACTTTCAATTGAAGGTTTTTTTAAATATAAAAGCTCAATAGTTTTTTTGTTTTTTAGTAGATAGCTGGATTCTAATTTGATGTTAAATTGTTCAAGAAGGCAAATATTCTCTAATTTACGACGAATAGAACTAATCCTTAATAGGTAACAAAATAGAAAAAATTGGAAAAGGCTAGCTTCTTTTATTCAATATGAATCGGATATTTACCGTATTTACGTCCTGCTGCCAGCATCGCTTCATAATTCTCCAGTTTTACCGAATAGGTAATGCTGTGCCCTGAAGCCAATATGAATCCACCTCCCGGCGCTACTTCCTTCATCAGACGCTTCACGTAAGCCTCCACCATATCCGGCGTTCCGTGCGTGAGCAAGCTGATCGGATCCACATTCCCGATGAAACTGAGTTTATCGCCATAGTCCTTCTTGAGCTGAAAAATATCCATGCCCGAGCCAGGTTCGATCGGGTTGAGCGCGTCGATTCCTGCCTTGATAATCAAATCGAGAAGTTTATTGACATCGCCGCAACTGTGCAGAATTACCTTGCTATTACCATCATAAGAGTGTATTTTATCACAGACCCGTTTTAACTGGGGGACTATCAGTTTCTCATATTGCTTTGGGCTCAGGAAGGGACCGTTTTTATGCCCGGCATCATCATAGATTAAAAAAGTTTCGGCACCGAGATTGAGCATGTTTTCTGCTAACGCAACCGAGAAGTCGCCCCGTTCACGGATGACCCGGTCGATGAATTGCGGTTTGTTATATAATAATTTCGTAAAGGTCGGAAATCCGAACGACTCCCAGCTGCCTTCTAGAAACCCGACAAAGGATGGAAATACATAAATATCCGTCTTAGCCTCTTTCAACGCTGCTTTATATATAGCCGCTCGGCCTGGATGGTCGGGATCTAATGGACCCCATTTCTCATAAGATGCCTCTGGATCCTCGGTATCGAAATATCCTCCTTGATAAAACGCCACATCCATTTCTGTCCCCACTGAATCTATTTTAGAAAAGACAAATTTCCGTCCATACTCATCGACGTATTGTTTATAGGACGGAAAAGCGCTCTTCGTGAGTAATAGGGCTGTCGGAATAGGTGTGGCATCATAGCCGAGCTTCTGCATTATTTTTACGAGCCCTTTACCGATGAATGCCATGGCAATTGGTCTTCTTGCGAGCCAGCCGAAAACTTTTCGCCACCCGATAATCCATCGCGCCCATTTCATTATCCCGATAAGGCTTGTGATATCTTTCACCCCATATTTCTTTAAAATCGGCGCGCTATCAATGCCCTCTCCCAAAAGTGGCACTTGATCCGGCTCTTCATGATTAAGCGCTTTCAAAACACGCGTTTTTGGATCCATTAGGCATCAACTCACTAATAGAGAAATTTACCATAGATTAATGAATTATTTCTATTTTACTTTGATAAAATAATTTATATCGACAAATACTTACTTCTAACTTGGTAAAAAAATCAGCTCTAAGAGCTTAGAGGAATGGATGAAAATGACTACGACCGCATTAGTAACCGGTGCCGCCGGCCATACGGGCACCTTTATGATTAGATATTTACGAGAAAAAGGATATCGGGTCATTGCTACTGATTTGGCGAAATGTGCTCGGGACGAGTTATTTCTGGGTGGAAAATGGACTGCGGACGATAATATGATGGCAGAACTGTGCAAAGGCGACGAATTCACTTATATAAATGCGGATCTTACCGATAAAAAGTCGCTTGAGCCCTTATTTGAACATGATATCGATGTAGTATTTAGCATTGCTAGCCTCTACGATTACTTCGCACTCCTCGACATACTGCGAAAAATTAATGTGGGTGGAGTGCGGAATTTAGCAGAAATGGTTCTTGATAAATCGAATGCGAAACATTTCATCCACTGGTCGACTTGTGGCGTCTATGGAGAGCCTAAATACAAAAAAGATGAGAAGGGTTATCCACTTCCTACTGATGAAACGGCAGCTTATAACCCGCCTAACTTCTATTCTATTTCCAAAATGGAACAAGAGCAGATGTTGTTTGGGCTGTATAAAGAACGCGGTCTTCCGCTTACCATCATTCGGCCCGGACCAATTTATGGCCCATTGCAAACATACGGCGCTTGGCACATATTCAATTTAGTTCATAAAGTCGGCACCGGCGTTATTCCGAGCATTTACCCGCGAAAACACCGTCTGCGCTATCCGTGTGTCCATGTCGAAGATCTAGTAAGTGCCGCCGTTTTTCTCTATGAATACGACCCGAAATCAAAAATAATAGGGCAAGCCTATAATGCAGTGTGTGATGAAGGGTTTCAGGATGAGCTGATCGAATTCATCTGCGATATTTTGGGCATAAAATATAATCGCATCCCGATCTGGTGGCCTTTCTATTCCATTGTCGTTAAAATGGGCTACGCCCTGTCAAAATTTCAGGAAAACCGCGCCCGTAAAAAAAACGTTCGGCCACGCTTTGAATCAGCGATGACCGGCTATGTCACGCATCAGTACTACTTCTCAAACCAGAAACTCAAGGATCTCGGGTTCAAATTCAAATACCAAAGCTGGAAAAAAGGGCATCTAGAGACGATAAATTGGTATAAAGAACACGGCTGGTTGGAGGATGACATAGCATGATTGGATTTCTGCTCTCAATCTTAATTCTTCTAATTCTCGGGGTATTCATGGCTTGGGCGTATAAAAAGAAACTCCGGAAGATCAATAAGGATGCCTCTGTTTTGTTCGGATTTCTGTTTATGGGCCTCTTTTGGACCATTGGAATCCTCTGCTACCTGAATATCATTAATTTTGGCGGCTATGGAACGGGGGAACAGATGATGTGGAACTTTCCGTTCAACTTCGGAATTGATCCCAGTACCGCAAATCTGGATTTATATGCAACCTTCCTGTTTCTCTCTTATCCCCTCTGGTATATGTGGGCGTTGGAACGCGGCTACCAGCTCTGGGGACGGCGACCTTACCAAGAAGGTGCCATGTTTCTGTTCCGGTTAAATAATCCCGGACAAGGTATCCCGAAAGAAAAGGAAATAGAATAAAACCCTAATTTCCTTATTTATTCCTTTTTTTTACCTAAAACGAAGTTAAATTAATCCCTTTAGTAGCCTGCTTCTATTTTTCCATAAAAACGCCGCAACCGCTGATCCATAAAAAATTTCAATTACCAAAAATACTAATATTCACTGACAATTTTTAGTAACTAATTACGGATTTTGAGTTGAATCGAGATTGGATGGCATTAGGTTTGCTCGGTACTGTCAAAATATGGTCCGGCATACAATCTTCAATTATCGGAAACTATTATCATTGGAGAGAGAGGACCTCGCCGGTAATGTCTTGACCATAGCCCGAAATATTGGTGTTGCCCCTGTGATGGTCATTCGGCATCTTTTAAAATTGGATGGATTCACTAAACGCGAGGTGAAAGACATTATCGAAGGAACCGTTCCGCCCCCGGATGCCTACCAAGAATCTTTTACCATCGCATTAGAGAATGATCCTGTCTTCTCCCCGAAAGGCGTGCACTATTCGAAGGAACGTGGGCAAACAGGCGAACAGCTGATCGAGGATTGGCTAGATTCCGTCTGTATCGGGTGCGAGCGCGATCCAGGCATAGGGGGCCCCGACCTTTTGCTGAAGACTCCCCTGAAACTCATTTTTTCTGGGGTCGAAAAAGAATTCGACTGGATCGAATCCAAAGCAAGTTACGGCGATGCATTCGTCCTAAAACAAGATTCCGCGCAATTTGACAAGTACGAACTATATGGAAAGGGGTTAATTTTGTATTGGTTTGGTATAGGAAACAAAGTATATGATAATTACTTGGCGTGAAATGTTAGATCTGGTTAATGATTCCTTGAAAAAACGTATCCAGGCGTTTATTTCGTTCGTTCCACAGGAATTCAAACACCTAATTAGATATTGAATGGCATCAGCAGGTTAAAAAAACCATTTTTTAAAGGATGGTTGATTTCAGGAATTTTATCCCTTTGTCCGTCATGGTTTTTATGGCAGTCTGAATACTTCCCGGGGGGTCATCGATCCCGCGGGTTAAATCCATGATGACATAAACCTCAAACCCCAGACCTTTTCCGTCCATTGCCGAATAATAGACGCAGTAATCAAGCGCAAGACCACAGATAAACAATCGGGAAATTCTTAAAGATTTGAGATAGCCCGAGAGACCGGTCTCCGATTTTTTATCATTTTCAAGAAAAGTCGAATAACTATCCATTTCTGGATTCATTCCTTTTCGGATTATTGCATCTGCCACTTTCGTATCCAATTGCTTCGAAAATTCTGCACCTTTCTCTCCCTGTACGCAATGATTTGGCCAAAGCACAGGGCCAAGCCCTACGGTTGAATAGGCTTCAAAAGGCTTTTTTCCCGGATGCGAGCTCGCAAATGACTTATGATTTGGTGGGTGCCAGTCTTGAGTCAGGATAATTCTTGCGCCTCGCCTCTTAAAGATCGCACAAACTTGGTTAATCCCCGCAACAATTTCTTGCCCTCCTTTTACCGCCAAAGCACCCCGAATAAAATCATTTTGCATATCCACGATGATAAATGCATCCGATGGTAAAATACTGACCTTCTTTTCTAGGTTCAACTCAAAAATATTCAACGATATACTCTCACAAAAAACTTCTTTTAATCTATTAAGTGATTTCTATATCGAATACTTTTTAAAATTCGCTGTAAATTAAGAATTATTGAGTATGGGTTTTGGATTTCAAAAACTATAACAATTTTAAATCAATCATCAAATAATAGAATTTCTTACTCTTATGAATTATCTCAAAGCCTCTGTCGAGAAAATATCTCACTAAATTAGTGTTATTCACTTTAACTTCGACGATTAATAATCTGCAACCAATTAATTGTTTAACTTCATTACAAACGCCACGAGCATAATTAATTAGATTTACAGCTAAATTTTTCCCCCGGTAATTGTTGTCAATAGCTAACCTTCCTAATAAAACGGCGGGAACTTGTGTAAGCCCAAATTGTATCGTATTAGATAAATTCAATCTATAAGCAGATAATGAAATAAAACCAATTATTTCTTCACTTACTTGATTGTAATAAATGTATGTTTTTGAAATAAGGTTATCATTATTGCTCTTTGCGTTATTGATTAAAAAATCATTCAAATCTTTATCTGCACAGGAAAAAGAAGTAAATTGGGTTTCATTTTCTAGTTCCTTAATCAAATATTCATCGGCAATTTTGTTAGCCAACCTATCTCATCATTTATACCTGGATTTTTTATATAGTTCTTCTTTCTGCTTCATTTTTTGGTAAAACTCTATCGCAGCTTTTGAGAAATTTCGCGCCTTTTCGTTAGGTCCTTTTTTCAGGAGAGCCATTATTTTCATAGATTCCGCTTTGTTAAGCGTTAATTCTAAATTTTCATCAGTATTTATTAGAAATTCGGAATCAAATTGTTCATTTTCTTTAAATTGTTCATTTTCTTTAATTTCAGATTTGATTAACGCAGATTTTTCAGTCATCTTTACCAGTTTTAAAATTTATTATTATTAAAAATTATGGGATTTATTTTAATTTATTGTTTAATTTAATGATCTTAAAACAAAGAATTATAAAAATATTCTGAAATCCATGTTTAAAATCCTCGGATTCTAATAACGATATCCTCGCTATTAATTATTAATTGTGAGACTTCTGTATGGTGATACAAGGTTCATCAAAGAGATTAAAATAACAGGAATTAATCAATAATATAGAATGGGTTAGCGGATATAACCAGGCATTTAGACTATGAATAAGAACCAAAAGAAAAGAAAAGATTATTTTTTTTTTGAAAAATTTATTGAAAGGCATTTACAATTTTCTCATCGAGTTTTTTAAAGCTAGCTAAATAATCCTTGCGTTCTTTCTTGAATTTATCTGTCATATCTTTCAATTGTTCTGATGAGTAAACCTTCGTTGGATCATATTTTGACATATCAACGCCCTCTGCATGCTTAGGCACCATGGTCCCAAAATAAGTTTCTGGCTCCCATTCAATCGAATTTCGTGCAATTCCCCGAATGATTGATGCCATCTCTTTGATAGGAATACGACTGACCTTTCGCTTCAGAATTTTGGCTCCATCTGGAGCAGTTTCCATGATTTCACCAATTCCACCCGTGTTTAGGAGGTAGCATTGGACTTTATCTTCGTTCTCTTTAAGGAACCTATAAAACCAGTTACCCTCTTCGGATTCGCTTCCTACAATGAAGGGATTAGTGCCCACAACTCTAACACTTTCTCCTGCCTTTTTCGGATTAGATCCTGAGGTCTCAATTGATTCTCCTAGCATGAAGGCTGCGGCTGCTTGCTCAATGGTTAATTTGGAAGCAATGGGGACCATTGTGTTTCGGCGGGTAATGATAAAAATCAGCATTCCATCTACTCCGGAAAGTGGCGGTACATTAACGCCTTCACTTGAATATTTTCCAAAATCCTTTTTCTGCATGATACCCCTGCCATTCCCCGTCAGCATATCTGATTCAAAGAACACCTCGCCCTTATAATCAACTAAGACATTCTCGAACACTGCATCTGGCTTTGTAATCGCATTATAGATCAATGGCTGGATTTCTGGGTTAAGCCCTTCGGTTTTCAGATAGAACCCGCGTTCTGTTCCTAAGGCGCTTCCATCAGGACTTAATGCAACAAAATCATCTTGGACTATTTCAATGCTCTCGCCATCATCTTCATTTAAATCGTGGCTATGACAGGAATGCGTAGTTTTTCCTGTAGCTGTCAGTCCGAATATCAATGCTGAATACCGTTTAATCTGCCCATCAATTGCATCTCGTGCTTTGATCAGTTTAGCTCCTGCATGCAATCCTAGCATTCCTTTTTCCTTCGCCAGCCACATTGCCATGCGTAGAAAACCTTTTTTTGCTTCTCCATAATAATCTGAGCCCAAAACGAAAGTCACGCCGATTTCAGGGAAGACCACAATCTGTCGGTCCTTTTCCTGCCACTCTGGTATATATACGATAAATAAATCAGAACCTTTGCCATTTTTCTTTGGGGGAAAGAGGGTTAAATTGATCATATGTGAAAGCCGCACCATCTCTTTGCGATGGACCGAAACGAATAAGGTACAAGTTGGCGCATAATAAGAATTCTCACACATAGTTCTGGACGTCCGAATAAACGGCGCCTTTTTGATATATTCGAGCACTTCTTTAATCGTTTTTGGTAACGTTTTGACAATTTCCCGCTGGCGCTCGTTCAACTTGTTTAGGACAACCTTAGGTGATCCGATATATACCGTTGCTTCTGCGCTCCTATTTTTTACCGTGGACACATAGTTATAGTTACCAAATTTCGTCCGAGTCCCATACTTTTCAGCCATCTTGCGAATTTCCGCTTCAGTCGGTGCCTCAACATTGGATAAATTGATCATACTAGATACTTCGTGTTTAATTTCCTCTAGATTAATTTGTTTTAACGCTTCCTCTATTTCAATTTGAATAACTTGCTTCTCTTCCTGAATGGGCTCAAGATAAGATTTGGACAAAATGACAGCTTTGATAGCTTTCTGCACTTCAAACATGGGTTTAGCGCTATTGATTGAATACACAGCGATGAAGTCGAAAAGCTTCTCAAAAAATTTGAGTTGCAGGTCTTTTCGCATCTCGTTATACATTACAATGTGCGGATTAAAGTAGGGCACATCGGATCCGCTTAACCTCATCAGTGCCTCTCTCTTTGTTAGACGACGAATAATTTCTTTGCCGGCGGGGTCCGGATTTAGGAGAAAAATTACATTTATCCTGGTCGTGGTAATATATTTATCCTTTCCCCCGATCCACCAAGGATCCAAGATGAAATTGTCTTCATCTTTCTTACATCTTTCATATAAGATTTTCAAGCGCGAGATCAGTTTAACAATATTGTTTTTGAGGTAGAACTTTCTCTCAGAGACGGTGGTTGAAATCCGTCCTTTCTCCCCACCAATCTGCTCTACGTAAATCCAATCAAGCGAATGGATTCGAGCCCGTTCCAATTCAAGTAACAAAAAGGTATGCGTATTGATACCGGAGCCCACTGGCCCCATAAATGCAAATCCTTCGCCATTAATATCTATGAGGGAGCCTCTTATAAAATGTAAATTCTTTTGATCCTCCGTCATATCCAAAACCATTCCAAGTGCCAAAGACCTCAGTTGCTTGTAAGAGGTATTATTAATAAGAAAGCCCGTTTTCGTTTCATCATTGAAACTCACGCTTGGCTCCGCATTATAAACTCCAGTAATTGCATAAATTATACCATGAGGGCGCAAATTCGATTCAAATGGCGCAGGAAAGAAGTTTTCTCGCCAAAAGTCTTCTAAATGCGTATCATTTGTCTGCAACTGAATGATAAAGCCATTTATATTCACATTCCAAATAAATACTGAATCAAATCCTAAATAACGTCCAGCTAACGCTATTAATTCATTCGCTTTA
>Ga0315285_10004413_pt1 | contig 14561 bp, 9 predicted proteins | sample YL17G09_36_MG_FD_203698 | JGI IMG/M metagenome (GOLD analysis project Ga0315285, IMG submission 203698) | Sediment microbial communities from Yellowstone Lake, YNP, Wyoming, USA - YL17G09_36 | ecosystem: Environmental > Aquatic > Freshwater > Lake > Sediment | place: USA: Wyoming | collected...
GGGGGGGCGCGCGTCGGGCGCGAGGGCGCGGGCGGCGCTGGGAGGGGCAAGATGGCGAGCCGCGGTCCCCGCTCCCCCTCTCCACCCACCTAGCAGCGGTCTCCCCAATCTGGGAGCCGCCTTCCAGGTCGCCGCATCGTCGCCACCATCGGCGGCTGGCGCGGGCGCGACTTCCAGGGCGGGCGGGGGGCGCATCGACCGCGCCGCGGCGGCGGCCCACCCCGCCGCGATGAGGCCGCCCGCCGCCAACCCGGCGACGGTGGCGACTGCAAAGATCCGCACAAAGCGGGCGCGCACAAGCCTGACTCGGGCGGTGTCGCCAGACGGGCGGCGCTTGGGGAGGGGCGGAGGCGGCTTGCCGGCCGGTGCCCGCCGCGGCGAAGCGCCCGCCTCCACGTCGGCGCTCGACCGCCATGGGCTGGGCGGCACGAGGGTGCCGGGGCTCGACGCCATGGCGGCGGCGGGTGTGGCGAACGGCGACCCCCGCCCCCTCCCTCTCCACTCCGCCCCTGGCGGCGGCAGTCGGCGCGCCATGTGTGTGGCGCGCGCTCTCATCGTGCACCCCGCCTTTCCACTCGCCCTTGCGCCCACCCCGCCCCCGCCCGCGCGGTGGGCTGACGTCCCGCTCGACGTCGTGCGCCTCGTCGCCGCTCGCTTGACGACCGCGCGCGACTTGTGCTCGTTTGCGCAGGTGGCGCGCGAGACGCGGTGCGAGAGTGGGGGTGGGAGAGGGGAATGGGGCGGGGCGCGCGCGCGCGCGCGACGCCGCCCCGGGGCGCCCGCGCGCCCGCCCACACACCCCCGCCGCTCTTCCTACACAGCGCTGCTGCCTCGGACGACGCCCTGTGGCGCGCCCTGCTCGCCCGCGCGTTCCCCTCCGCTGCGCCGCCGAAGCCGCCCGGCGCGCCGCCCGCCGGCGGCCGCCACAGCTGTTGCGACACCCGCCACAGCTATCGCGACATCTATCGGTGTGTCGGAGGAGGGGGGGAGGGGTGGCGGGAGGGTGGGCGGGGGAGGGGACGCGCGCACGGTCGACGCTCGCCGCCCCCCCCCCCCCCCCCCCCCCCCCCCGTGCGGACCCCCCCTCCTCCTGTATACCTGCCTGTGCGGCAAGCGCCCCGGCGGCCGGGCCGGGCGCGGGCCCGCGCTGACCCGGCTCGGCGACGGTGCCGTCTTTGTGTCGCTCCCCGCCGCGGCCTGACCCCGCGGCGTGTGGGCCCTGGCGCGGCCCGCGAACCCCCGTGCGTGCGCGTCCGCGGGACGCGGGCGCCGCGCGTGTAACCCCGACCCGGCGCGGCGCGGGGAGGGAGGGAGGCGCCGTCGGCGCGTCGCTCACACCGCCCACCTCGCCCGCCGCCTCCCCGCCCTCCCGCCGCCGCCGCCACCAGCCCCCACCCCAGCGCCCCGCCCGCCCCTTTTGGCCGGCGCGCCCTCCTTGACACAACCGGCTCGCGAGCCCGCACCGCACACCCTCTGCTCCTTGGCCGCGGATGCTGCCCGTCGCCGACCTTCGCCCCGCCACCGGTGTGCCCGCCTGGACCAGCCCCGCCTCGGGCCCGGTGAGTGGTCGGGACCGCGGGAGGGGGGGCGGCGTGCTTGCGGGCGCGAATTCGGGGCGCCCGCGGCCGCTGGCGGCTGCCGGCCTCCCACCGCCCTCCCCTCCCTTTCCAGAGCGCTCCCGCGCCCTCTTAACGCCAGCACGTGCACCGCGTAGTAACATCTGGCGAGAGATTGACCCGGGAGAGCCCCGACCGCCACCCCACGCACGCGCCGCCGCGCCGCGCCCACGATGGCGCTCCCCGCGCCCGCCTTTGAAGGCTCTGAGAAGCGTCTGGAGATCGACTTTTATGCTCCCACCGCTGGGGGCGCGCTCAACGGCTTGCGCGCCGTGCGCCGCGTGACGCTCGACGCGATGTTGGCCGACGTGAGTCGCGCGGGCCGCGATGGGGGGCGCGGGCGGCGGCTGGGGGTGGGGTGAAGCCTCGCACCGCCCCGCGGCGGCGCGGGGGGCCGGCGGCGGCCGCGGCGGCGGCCGCGGCGGCGGTCAGCGACCGCGCGGCGGCCGCGCCTTCCGCCGACACGACCCCTCCCCACCCTTCCCAGGCCGCCTGCTGCATCGTGTCCCACGCGGCCAACGCGCACCTGGACGCGTACGTCCTGTCCGAGTCGTCGCTGTTTGTGAGCGAGCGCCGGCTCGTCCTCAAAACGTGCGGCACGACCCGCCTCCTCGCGGCCGTCCCGGCGGCCCTCGCCGCCGCCTCCTCCGTCGGCCTCGCCCCCTGCCGCGTCAAATACTCGCGCGCGTCCTTCCTGTTCCCCGAGGAGCAGCCCGCGCCGCACCACGATTTCTCGGCGGAGACGGCCACCCTGCGCGCCGCCTTTCCGGGCCTCGCCGGCGGCGCGTACGTGCTGGGGGACGCGCTGGACGGCCTACAGTGGCACGTGTACGTGGCGGATGGCGCGGTGGAGGGGGCGGCGGCGGAAGCGGAAGCGGCGGCGGTCGCGGCCGCCGACCCGCTGGCCTTCCCCACCCCCCTTCCACGCCCCCCGACCTACACCCTGGAAGTCTGCATGACCGGGCTCGACCCCGCGCGCGCGGCCCAGTTTGCGCGCGGGCCGGCGTTCGTCGACGCGCCCGCCGTCTCGGCCGCGTCGGGCATCGCCGCCCTGCTCGCGGGCGCGGCCCTGGACGACTACGTGTTTGAGCCGTGCGGGTACTCGGCCAACGCGGTGGTGCACGGCGCGCCCGCCTTTGCCACGATTCACGTCACTCCCGAGGCGGCGTGCTCGTACGCGTCGGTCGAGCTCTGCGGCTACGCGCCCGACACCCTCTGCCCCTCGGCCGTCGTCGCGCGCGTGGCCTCCATTTTCGGGGCGGAGCGGCTCTCCGTGGCCATGTCGGTCGACGCCGACGTCCCGTTTTGCCCCTGGCTCCTCTCCTCGCTCTCCTTCCCGGCCGGCTACGCCTTTGCCGGCGCGGCCGCGCAAGACTTTGGGGGGCGCGGGCGCACCGCGTTCTACTGCCTGGCGGCGGAAGGGGTGGGGGGAGGGGCGGCGGTCAACGCGTCGGCGCTCGCCGCGCCCAAACGCGGCGCGGCCGGCTCCCCCGCCTCGCCGTCCTCCCCGCTCTCCTCCCCCGGCGGCCCGCTGCGCCTCTCCCCCTCGCTCTTCTCGGCCGGCTCGTCCCTGGCGGCCGCCCTGGGGTCGGGCGGGTCGTCCGACGGCGAGGGTGGGGGGGCGCCGTCGCCGCCCGCGCCCGTGCGCACGCCGTCGCCGGGCGGCTTCCCCGCCTCCTCCCTCCTCCCCCCCCGCCCTCCGTCCCCGGCCCTCCCGCTCCTCCCCGGCGGCGGCGCGGCCGCCGCCCTGGCGTCCCTGCTCGACGGGCGCTCCCCCGCGGCGGCCGCCGCGGCCGCCGCGCCGCGGGCGCGCCGCCGCCCGCCCGCGCCCGCGCCGCTCGGAGCCGTCCTGGCGGCGGCCCGCGCGACCAAGGTCCCGGACGGGAGCGCGGCGTCCATCGACGCGGCCGCCGCGGCGGCGATCGACGCGGCGGAGTTGGAGGACACGCTCTACGTTGTCGACCTCGCGTCGGCCCACCGCGCGCACGCCGCCTGGGCGGCGTCCCTCCCCCGCGTCGATCCGTTCTACGCGGTCAAGTGCAACCCGGACCCCGCGCTGGTTGCGACCCTGGCGTCGGCCGGCGCCGGCTTCGACTGCGCGTCGGCCGCCGAGATCGACCTCGTCCTCTCCCTGGGCGTCCCCCCGCACCGCATCATCTTTGCCAACGCGTGCAAGCGCCCCAGCGACCTGCGGGCGGCCGCCGCGGCCGGCGTCGAGCTGACCACGTTCGACGCGGCGGGCGAGCTCCTCAAGATCGCGGACCACCACCCGCGCGCGCGCGCGCTGCTCCGCCTGCGCGCCGACGACGCGGGCGCCCGCTGCCAGCTGGGCAACAAGTATGGGGCCGACCCTGAGGCCGCGCCCGCGCTGCTCGCGGCGGCGGCGGCGGCGGGCGTCGCGGTCGTTGGCGTCTCGTTCCACGTCGGCTCCGGTGCGACCGACCCCGCCTCGTTCGCCACCGCCATCGCCCTGGCGCGGACCGCCTTTGACGTCGGCGCTTCTCTGGGCTTCTCCATGGACCTGCTCGACATTGGCGGCGGCTTCGCGGCCCCCGCGCGCCGCTCCGACGGCGGCCTCGACCTCGGCCCCGCGCCCGCCGCCGTCAACGCGGCCCTCGCCGCCCACTTCCCGCCCTGCTGCGGCGTGCGCGTCATCGCGGAGCCCGGGCGGTACTATGCCGAGGGCGCGGCGACCCTTTTCGCGGCCGTCTTCGGCGCGCGTGACGCGGCCGCCCCGTGCGGCGCCCCCGCGCGCGACTACTGGATCACGGACGGCCTGTACGGGTCCATGAATTGCGTGCTGTACGACCACGCCACGCTGGCGGTGCGCGTGCTGGACGGGGCGGGGGGTGGGGGCAAGGGCGGCGAGCGCGAGCGCGCGGTCGCGGCCGCGCTCGAGGCGGCCGCCGCCGGCGACGCCTCTTCCCCCCCTCCTCCTTGCCACCGCGGCTGCTGCGCCCACATCCCCCCCGGCGAGCTCCGCTCCACCCTCTTTGGCCCCACGTGCGACGGCCTCGACACCGTGCTCCGCGACCACCCCCTCCCCCGCCTCGCCCCGGGCGCCTGGCTCGCCTTCCCGCGCATGGGCGCGTACACGGTGGCGGGCGCGTCCGCGTTCAACGGGTTTGACGCGACCGCGCCCGCGGTCACGTACGTGTGGTCGGAGACCGGGTGACGGGCGCGTCTCGGGCTGCCACGTGGCAGTCCCCGCGATGGCGCTGGCATGGAGGACCGCCGCCGGGGCGGCGGCGTCGGCGAGTTGGGGGCGGAGAGTGGGAGGTTGGGGGCCGCGCACACACCACACACACCGCACTCGGGGACACCGCGCGTTGGTGTCGGGCGCGACTTGGCGGAGGCGGCGCCGGAGCGGGGCGTCGCGGAATAAGGGGGCGGCCGCGAGTGAAGGGCGTTGGGGCGGTGTGACTGGCGCGAGGCGCGCGGCGGCGAGAGCGCGAGCGGCCAGTCCGCGTCGCTGCCCTCTCTCGCCCCCCCGATGCTGGCCGCCGGCCGCCGCGCGGCCGCGCTCGCGGGCGGCCGCGGCCTGCACGCGGCCCCGGTGGGTCGCCGGGCGCGGATTGCGGGCGGCGGGAGGGGGGCGGGCCGCGGCGCCCGACCCCGACCCTCCCGTCTCAGCGCCTGTTCGACCTCGACCTCCCGCGGGCCGTCACCATCGTGGACGTCGGCCCCCGGGACGGCCTGCAGAACGAGAAAGAGCTGGTGCGTGAGGTGGAGGGGCGCCGCCCGCCGAACCGCGCGCGCCGCCGCCCGCCCCGGCCGCCACCCCCCCCCCCCCCCCTCAGGTCCCGACCGACGTCAAGGTCGGCCTCATCCACCGCCTGGCCGCCGCGGGCGTCCCCGTCGTGGAGGCGACGTCGTTCGTGTCTCCAAAATGGGTCCCCCAACTCGCCGACGCGGACGCGGTCCTCGCCGGCGTCACGCCTCTCCCCGGCGTGCGGTACCCGGTGCTCACCCCAAACCTCAAGGGCCTGGAGCGCGCGCTCGCGGCGGGCGCGGTTGACGTCGCGGTGTTTGCCGCCGCCACCGAATCCTTTTCCCGGCGCAATTTGAACGCGTCGATCGCGGAGACCCTGGCCCGCTACAGGGACGTGATTGCTGCTGCCAAGGAAGCCGGCGCCCGCGTCCGGGGCTACGTGTCGGTCGCGGTCGGGTGCCCCTACGAAGGCGCCGTCCGCCCCGCGGCCGCCGCCGCCGTCGCGGCCGCCCTCCACGCCGCCGGCTGCTACGAGGTGTCGCTCGGGGACACGACCGGGGTGGGGACGCCGGCCAGCGTGGCGGCCCTGTTTGCGGCGGCGAAAGAAGAGGTGCCGGTGGCCGCGCTCGCGAGCCACTGCCACGACACGTACGGCCAAGGCGTCGCCAACGTGCTGGCCGCCCTCGCCGCCGGCGTGTCCGTGCACGACGCGAGCGTGGCGGGGCTGGGCGGGTGCCCGTTTGCGCCCGGGGCGTCGGGTGGGCGAGGGGGCGCAGGGGGGGTGGGTGGGGCGGCAGCGTCGCGCAAGGCGCCGCCCACCCCACCCTTCTCTCCAGGCAACGTGGCCACCGAGGACGTCGTCTACATGCTGCACGGCCTCGGCATCGAGACCGGGATCGACGTGCCGCGCCTGCTGTCCGCGGCCGACCACATTTGCGCCGCCCTGGGCCGCCCGTCCGGCTCGCGCGCGGGGCGGGCGATGCGGGCGGCGGCGGAAGCGGCGGCCGAGCGCGCGTGAGGGAGGGAGGGAGAGAATGCAACACCGACGCCGCGCGCAACAGACACTCGAATCAAATCGTCGCCAGCAGCCCCAGGGATCGCCGGCGCGCGTCCATGCGGGCGGCGGACTCGGCCGCGCGCACCGCGCCCGACGCGGCGTCGCCCGCGGCCGCCGCGCGCGCGGCGCGCGCGGCGGCCGCGTCGGCGGCCGCCGCCCACGGCGCGCGCGCGTTGCGGGCCCGCCGCGGGCGCAGCGCGCGGGACACGCGCCCGGCCGCTCCTTTGAGGTCGATCAAACCCGCTTTCGCCCGGCGCAGCGCCTCGAGCGCCGCGCGGTCGATCCGCGCGGCCACCGCGTCGGCCGCGGCCGCCGCCTCGGCGTCGCACGCGGCGGCACGCGCGTCCAAAGCAGCGACGACCGCGTCCAGGGCGGCGTCCAGGGCGGCGGCGGCAAAGGCGGGGCCGGGGCCGTGCGCGCGCGCGGCGGCCGAGAGCTCGCCCACCAGCGGCGCGCCCAGGCCCGGCGGCGCGCACGCGCCGTCCAGCGCACCCAGCGGGGTCGGCGGCGCGGCCAGCACAAAGGCGGCGGCGTGCGTGATGGCGAGGCGGACGCCTTCCAGGCCGACGAGCGTCGCGCGGCCGCGCGACGCCACCAACGCGGGCGCGGGCGGGCCGCCCGGCAGCGCCGGCATGAGCAGGCGCGCGTCGCGCTCGGGCACGCCGAGGCGGGCGGCGAGGGACGCGGCGTCGGGGGCCTGGGGGCGGAGGGGGGAGAGGGTCGGCGTCTCCAGGCGCGCCCCTCGCTCCCGCCCCGCTCCACGCCCGCCACGGCGTCCCACCTCGCCCGTGGACAGCGTCCCCTTGTCCGCCGCGTCGACGACGGCGAAGCGGCACGCGCGCGCTGCGCTGGCGTCGCCCTCGCCGCCGCCGCCGCACTCGCTCTCGCCCGAGTACGACGCGACGAGCGGCGCGCGCGAGCCCGGCGAGGGCCAGGGCCAGCAGCAGAAGGGGCGGGCCATGCAGGTGTGGCTGGCGCAGGCGTGTCCATCCACTCTCCCAATGCGCGTCGTCGGCCTGACCGGCGGCATCGCGTCCGGCAAGTCCACCGTCGCGACCCGCTGGCGCGACGTGCACGATCTGGCCGTCGTCGATTGCGACGACCTGGCCAAGGCCGCGGTCGAGCCGGGCGCGTGGGGGCACCGGCGCGTGGTGGCCGCGCTGGGACCGGGCGTGCTTTCGCCCGACGGCCGGCTCGACAGGGAAAAGGTGGGAGAGCTGGTCTTTGCCGACGAAGGCGCGCGGCGCAAGCTCAACGCGGCGACGCACGCGCCCGTCGCGCTCGCGCTCGCGTGGCGCCTCTTGAGGGCGTGGCTCGCCTGCCGCCTCGTCGTCGCGGTCGACATGCCGCTCCTGTACGAAACGGGGGCGTGGCGGGCGACGCGGCCTGTTATCCTCGTCACGGCGGACGCGGCAACGCGCGGCGACCGCGTGCGCGCGCGCGACGGCCTCTCTGCCACCGCTGCCGCCGCGCGGATCGCGGCCCAGATGCCGGACGCGGCCAAGCTCAAGCTGATGCGTGCTGGGGACATCGTCTTGGCCAACGACGGCGACCTGCCCGCGCTCGCGGCGCGCGCCGACGCGGCCGCGGCCCGCGCGCGTGCGGGCGCTCGCTGGCACGCCCTCCTCACCCCGCCCGCGCTGGCGGGGGCGGTGGCGGCGATCGTGGCGGCGTGCACGGCGAGGAGATGACGGGTGTGGGAGCAGCGACAGCAGCGAAAAACGAAACAAAAAACTAGACCCCTTTTTCCCTCTCTTCTCTCCCTACTCGTCCAGCGCCGCGACCGCCACGTCCGCCAGCGCCAAGCTCGCCGTCAGCCCCGGCGACTCGATGCCGAGCAGGGCGACGACGCCGCGCGCGCCGTGCGTGGCGCGGCCCGCGACTAAAAAATCCGACGGCGCGTCGCCGGGGCCGCCCAGTTTCGGCCGCAGCCCCGAATAATCCGGCGCCAGCGCCCCGTCCGGCAGGCCGGGCCACCACTGCCGGATGGCGGCTTCAAACGCGGGCGCGAGGCCGGGCGGGACGGGGGGCGGCGCGGGGCCGAGGGGGCCGCCGGCGGCACTCTCCAGCCACGCCACGTCCGGGCCGAACCGGCACCGCCCACCGAGGTCGAGCGTGGCGTGCACGCCCAGGCCGCCGGGGGTGGGCAGGGGATAGACCAAGCGGGAGAAAGGGGAGGGGGCGGCCAGCGAAAAATAACGCCCCGCCGCGAGGCGCTGCCGGGGCAGGCTCGCCAGGCCGTCGACCGCGTCCAAGAGCGCATTGGAGCCGAGGCCGGCGGCGAGGACGGCGGTGGTGGCGCGCACGGTGGTGGGCGGGCCGCCGTCGGATCCGGCGACCGAGACCTCCAGGCCGCCGCCCGCGAGCGTGCGGCCGCCGACGACGGTGGAGTGGGGCACAAACGTGCCGCCGGATTCCTCGAAATCGGCCAGTAGCGCTTCGACGTAGGCGTGGGAATCGAAAATGGACGTCGACGGCGAGAGCAGGCCGCCCGCCGCCTCCAGCGCCGGTTCCAGCGCCGCCACGTCGGCGGCCGACAGGCGCTCGAGATTGACGCCACATGCCGCCGCGTTGGCGGCGAGGCGGTCGAGGGACGGGAGGTCGGACGGTGCATGGGCGACAACGACCTTCCCCACCCGCGCCAACCGCACCCCGCGGGCCGCGCAGTAGTCCGCCAGCTGGACCGCGCCAGCGACGCAGGTGGCGGCCTTGAGGGAGCCGGGGGGGTAGTAGATGCCTGGAAGGGGGAGGAATGGTGGGGGTTAAGATTAAGAAGAAGAAAAAAAGAGAGCGAAACGCGCCACCTCCTCCCCTCCTCTCCCCACCTGCGTGCACCACCTCGCTAGACCGGGACGTTGTAGCGGTCCCGGGCGCGGGCGCGCCGTCGAGCAGGAGCGTGCCGCGCCCCGCGCGCGCGAGCGCGGCCGCGGCCGCCAGGCCGACCGCGCCGGCGCCGACGACGAGGGCGTCGACGGAGATGGCGGCGGGCTGCAGAGGAGGGGGTGGGGAGGCGTCGGGCGGCGGCGGCGGCACCGTCGCCGCCGTGGTCGCCCGCCCTTGCGCTCACGCTCGCGGCGATCGTCGCCAGGCGACGGGCGGCGGATCGCGCCATGCGCACGGGGCGCGGGCCGCTCGCGCGGCCCCGATCTGTGGCCCAACGCAGCTCGCCGCCGCAAAACCCCGTGCTGCACAGCTGCGCCGCGTGGCTCCGCCCCACCTGCCCATCCGGCCGCCCCTCCCCGGCGCCTGGGCGCCCGGGGCTGCCCCGCCCGCCAGCGGGCGCACCTGGGCCGGCGACCGGCCGAGGCGCGCGCCGCTGGCACCAGCGCGGCGACCGGCCTGCGCCGGCCGTGCCCGCGCGCAGCTCCAAGCCCCCCATGGCGTGGCTGCCCGACCCGCCCGACCCGTACGGCGGCCTCCAGGACCTGTGGGCGGCTGGCGCGCCCCCACCCGAGGAAGACCCGCCGCCCGAGCTGGCCGCACTCGCGGCGCGGCTCGAGCTGCAGGCCGCGCAGCTTGGTGGGGCGAATCCCGCTTATTTTCCTCACGTCGCTTCCTCCCTGGCCCACTACGACGCGCTCACCGGCCCCGCTGCCGACCTGGGCCTCGGAGCGGGGCTGGGAGGGGGCCAATTCGGCACGCACGGCTACAGCGTGCCGCCCCAAGTGCGCTACGCGCACCCGCCGCGCGGCCCGGGGGCTGGGGGGCGAGGAGCAAGAGGTAGAGGCTTGGCGGCGCCCCAGGGGGAGGTCAACTACAACAAGATCATCACGAAAAAGCTCGCGTCGGCGACACAGTTTCACCAAGTACGCACGAGGGGGTGGCGGGGTGGGGGTGGGCTGGGGTGTTGAAGGGGGGTGGATGGGTCGCCGACGTGCCCTCGGGGTCGGATTTTGGGTTCGGGCGGGGGCGACGCGGCGGGCGGCGGCCAAGGGTGCGCGCGCGCACGGCCACGGCGCCCTTGCCCACCCCCATTCATCTCTCCTCCCCTCCCCAGGTCCTCGACGCCGTCGCCACCTCCGTGCACATGTTTGACGAGGTCAACGTGGCCACCGCGCTGCACCGCCTCGCCAAACTGCAGCCCCCCGCGGGCGGCCCCGGCGGCGGCCCCGCCGCGCTCTTCGCGTCCGACCCGTTCGCCCGCCTCGTCGCCGCGGCCGGCGCGCTCCTGCCCCGGTTTGGCGCGCAAGCAGTCTCCAACACGCTGTGGGCTTTCGCGACGTTGGGGTACCTGCCCGAGGACGATCTCCTCGACCGCGTCGCGCTCCACGCCGCTGCCACGATGGCCACCTTCCGCCCGCAAGCTACCTCCAACACGCTATGGGCCATGGCCAAGCTGGGGTACGCGCCCCCGGAGGAGCTGTTCGTCGCGGCGGCGGCCCAGATCGAGGCGGACATGGGGTGTTCGGTGCCGCAAGACATTTCCAACTCGCTCTGGGCGTTTGCCACCCTGCGCCACCACCCCGGGACTGGACTGCTGGCCGCCGCGGCGTCGCGCGCCGTCGCCACCGCGCCCCGGTTCAAACCGCAAGAGGTCGCCAACACCCTGTGGGCGTTCGCCACGCTCGGCCACGACCCCGGCGCGCCCGCCCTGGACGCCCTCGCCGCCCAGGCCGCGTCCCGCGTGCACGCGTTCCGCCCCCAGGCCATCTCCAACTCGCTCTGGGCGTTTGCGCGGTTGGGGTACTCCCCCGGGCACGCGGCGCTCGACGCCGTTGCGGCCCACGTCGGCGCGTCGCTCCACCAGTTCACCGCCCAGGAGCTGGCCAACACCCTATGGGCCCTGGCCGCGCTCGAGTTTTACCCGGGGGCGGGGCTGCTGGACGCGGCGGCGGGCGCGGCGGCCGCGCGGCTCGACCAGTTCGCGCCGCAAGACGCGACCCACGCGGTCACCGCCTTTGCCCGCCTCTTCCACTCCCCTCCCGGCGGCCTGCTGCGCCGGGCTGCCGACCACGTGGACCGGGCCTGGGCGCGGTACCGGGTCGGGGAGTTGGCCGGCATGGCGTGGGCGCTCGCCCTCCTCCGCGGCCTCCCCTCCCCCCTCTGGCACCGCCTCCTCTCCCGCCTCGCCGACGTCGCGGTCGAAACCTTTGACGACGCCGACGTGCTGCAGCTGTACGGCGCGTTCCTGATGCTGGGCGGGCGCCCCGCGCGCGGCGTGCGCGCGGGCGCCGCAGCGGCGTCCTTTCCCGCCGCGCTCGCCGACAGAGGGGCGCGCGTGTGGGCGGCGTCAGCCCGTCGCCCGCCGCCGGGCCGCTTTGTGGGCGAGCTGGCCGCCGCCCTGGCGGCCGCCGGCGTCCCCCACGCGGTCGGCGGCACCACCCCCTGTGGCCTCTTTGCCGCCGACGTCCTCCTCCTCGCGGCCGACGGGGTGACGCTCATCGCTTTACTCGACGCGGACGCGCCGCCCGCGTTTGCGTCGGGGTCGCGGCGCCCGCTCGGGCGCACCGCGTCGCGCCGCGCGGCGGCGGAAGCGTGCGGGTACGCGCTGCGCGCGGTGCCCTACTTTGAGTGGGACGCGATGGCGGGGGACCCCGGGGGGCGCGGCGAGTACCTGGTGCGGCTCGTCGCGTCGCTGCCGGCGGGCGTGGAGGGCGCCGACGCCGCTGACGCCGCCGAGGCTGACTCCGCACCGCCCGACGACCCGGCCGACGGCCTGGCGGCCGCCGTCGCGGGCCTGGCGGTCGACGGCCCGGACGACGGTGCGCCTTGACCGCGGCACGCCCCCTCCTCCCTCTCTCTGCCGGGCGCCGGCCCGCGCTCGCCGGAGCAGTCGGCGCCGCGCCCCACCACACACAACACGGCGGCGTCGGCGCGGCATGCGCGCGGCGGCTTGCAGTCGCCGCTGCGCCCTTTTTCCTTCTGCCCCGTCTTAGGTCGACCCCTCGAACCTTCTTTTTGCCTCGGTGCCCTGGCCCGCGCGCGCGCGTGCGCCGTGTCCTATGCGCGCGCGCGACGGCGGCGCGGCCAGGCGCAGCCCTTAATCCCCAGGCGTCCTCGCCCGCGCGGGGCGCGCGCTCTGCCGCTCGGATGCGCCAGCAAGCGCGCTCCCTGGCGCGTGATAACAGCATAGTATGCGCCATGTAGGCCAGGGTGGCGGTCTCATGACCGGGAGGGGGGATCCGGTGGGGTGCGCGAGGGGGTGCCTCTCTCGACCCCCGTGCACTCTCGCGCGCGGCATGCGCTCCCTGCCGCGCGCCGGCCGGTGCCGCGCCGGGCCACAGCATCCCACACACCATGCGCCACCCCGCCGCGCCGCCCGCTGCGCGCGCGCGGCCGCGTCCGCGGCCGCCGGCGGTGGCGCGCCCGCGTTCCCGGGCGCGACCGCCGCCTGGCGCGCCGCCTCCGCGCGCTCCATGGCCCGCTTCATGGTGCCGGCGGCGGGCGTGCCGCTGTGCGACCCCCTTTTGACGCTCGTCGACGTTCTCGTCGTCGGCCGCTGTTGCGGCACCCTCGCCCTCGCCGCCCTCGGCCCCAACGCCCAACTCTTCTCCTTTGTCGGGTACCTCCTCACCGGCGTCAACGCGGCCGTCATCGGGGGCGTGGCCGACGCGTTGAGGGGGGGGGATGAAGCGGGCGCAGGCGCGCTCGCGTCGGCGGGGCTCGCCGTCGCGGCCGCCGTCGGCGCGGCCGCCACGCTGACGTTGCTGGCCGCGGGACCGGCCCTCGTGTCCCTGACGGGCGCGGCGCCCGCGCTGGCGGCGCCCGCGCTCTCCTACCTGCGCGTCCGCGCGCTCGCCTGCCCCCTCACCCTGGCCACGGGCGTCGCCCAAGCGACTCTCCTCGCGGCCCGCGACGCGCGCACGCCCCTGGCGTGGGTGGGGGTGCAGGCGGCGGCCAACGTGGCGCTCGACCTGGTGCTCGTAGCCGGCCTCGGCCTCGGCCTGCCAGGCGCCGCCGCGGCGACGGTCGCGTCCCAGGCCGTTGGCACGCTCGGACTGCTGCTCGCCTTGCAAGGCCGCGGCCCCGCCTCCCCGTCTCTCCGTGGCCTGCGCTCGGCCCTCGACCCGCCGCGCGGCGCGGCCTCGCCCGCGTCCACCCTCGCCACCACGGGCGGCCCCGTGACCGCGGTCTACTTTGCCAAGGTCGCGGCGTACTGGCTGATTCAATCCGGGGCCAACGGGTTGAGTCCGGTCGCCGCGGTCGCCGCGCACCAGCCGGTGTGGCAAGCCTGGTCGCTCGCTTCGTTTGCGCACACGCCACTGGAGGCGGCAGCATTGTCCTTTGTGCCGGCGGCAAGGTCCGGGGACGAGAAAAGGGCGACAATAGGAGTTTTGCTCCGCGTTGCCGCCGTTGTCGGCGCCGTAACCGCCCTCGCCGCCTCCTTGGCCGCCCTCCACCCGTCTCTCTTCACACCCGACCCCGCGTTGCACGCTCTTATGCGCGGCGTGGCTCCCCAGGCGTTTATGGCCACGGCCGCGTGCGCTGCCGACGTTGCGGCGTCCGGCGCTCTCATCGCCCTCGGCCGCCCCCGCGCCCTGGTCCGCACCATGCTCGCCGCCGCCGCCGCCGTCGGCGCCGCCCGCTGGTGGGCGGTCGCCTGCGGCGCCGACTCGCTCGGCGCGGTGTGGTGGGCGCTCACCGTCTTTTTCGTCACCCGCGCGGCGGGGTCTCTCGGGGCGCTGGCAGCGGCTTGGGGCGACACGTGAAGAGAGGGGACAGGGAGAGAGAAGCGAGATACGAGGGAGAGAGAGAAGAATGTGCAGCGCGCAGTTTCAGCGACCGACCGACCGCGGCGGCGCTCGCTCTGTCACACGCCGCGCGACCCGCCGCCGCCGCCACCGCTTCCATCGACGTCCATCGCCCCCTCACCCTCCGCCGGCCCGCCCGCCGCCCGGCGCCGGCGCGCCGGCGGCGGCGCCGCGGGGTCGTCGCTGTCGTCGGCGTCGGCGCGCCCGCGGCATTGAACGGCGCGAGGCCCGCCCCGCGGCCGGCGGCCAGCGCGGCCTCGACCGCGCGCGCAAAGTGGGTGCCCGCGGCCGTGGGCGGGCGCGGCCCGCCGTCGCCGACGAGGGCGATCAGGGTGTTGGCAAACGCGGCAGGGCGGCGAGCAGCGGCGGCGGCCGGGGGCGGAGCAGCGGCCAGAGCAGCGGCTGCGGCCGGGGGGGGGGGGGGGGGGGGGGCGGCGGGCGCCCCGCGGCGCCGGCGGGCCGCGCGGCCGCGCGCGCCCCCCGGC
>Ga0315285_10004418_pt1 | contig 14555 bp, 10 predicted proteins | sample YL17G09_36_MG_FD_203698 | JGI IMG/M metagenome (GOLD analysis project Ga0315285, IMG submission 203698) | Sediment microbial communities from Yellowstone Lake, YNP, Wyoming, USA - YL17G09_36 | ecosystem: Environmental > Aquatic > Freshwater > Lake > Sediment | place: USA: Wyoming | collected...
CCGAGACGGCCCTGCGACGCATGGGCGGGACGCCCATGCCACCACGGCAGTTCGTCAGCGAAGCCGACTGCCAAGGCGTGCTCCTCCAGCCCGGCCAGGCAATGGTTATCTAGTGCTCTGTCAGCAATGATTCGATGGGTCGGGGTGCCATGCTTCCGTCTTAGGAAGCATGGTCCCGGGGACATGCTTCCTAAGACGGAAGCATGGCACCCATCAATTCAAACTTGACGGCACACTAGCCCTTCGGGTAGTTCGGCCCATACAGCATCGGCTTGGGCCGAAGCATCAGCTTGCCGTCGGACACCCACTTGGGGCCGCGCTCTTTGAGGTGCTCGACCAGCCGGCCACGCCATTCGGCCAGCTTCCCGGCGTGCTTTGCCTCGCCGGCCAGGTCGCAGGTCTCGCCGGGGTCGGTGTCGAGGTTGAACAACTGCTCGCTGCCGTCAACCGCGCCGTAAATGTACTTGATGTGCCCATCGGTCAAGGCGCACCACTGGTTCTCCGGCCAGTAGCACGTCGAGTGCTCCAGGTCGATGAACTTCCGCCAGTCTTCCGCCTTGCCGCGAATAAGCTCCAGCATGCTCCGACCATCGAACCGCGACGGATCAAACTCTGCCCCGGCCGCGTCAAGAAGCGTCGGAAGGACGTCTCGCAACTCGACGGGCTGGCCCAGCACCTGCCCGCGCTTGGCGTCGGCGACACCTTTCGGCCAGCGGATCAGCATCGGCACGCGCGCGGAGCCTTCGTAGGCGTAGGTCTTTCGCCAAAGGTTGTGGTCGCCCAGCATGTCGCCGTGGTCGGAGGTATACAGGATAAGCGTATTGTCGAGCATGCCCCGCTTTTCCAGCACACCCATGATCCGCCCGATCTGCTCGTCGAGGAACGTCACCGCCCCGTAATAACCCTGCCTGGAACTGCGGACCTGCTCGGCGCCCAGGTCGCCACGCGGCGTCGAGGCGCCGAGCTTTTGGCCTGACATCTCGTTTCGCTTGGCCCACTCGCCGATGACTGCCTTGGGCAGATCGGCGTCGGCGTACATGTCGAAGAACCGTTGCGGCGGGTCGTACGGGCTGTGCGGGCGGGCAAAGGAAACCTTCAGGAAGAACGGCTCACCCGGCTTCTCGCCGTCGCCGCCGCTGCCGTACTTGCCGAGAAACTCGACCGCCCTGTCGCCCGTCCAGACGGTCGGGTGCAGGCGCTCCGGCAGCGCATAGGGCTTGGAGCGGTAATCGTTCCATCCCACGCCGGTGGCGTCGGGGTTTTGGTCCGGGGCCTGGGCCTTGAACCACTGGCGGTAGTCGCTGACGAAGCCCTTCGACTCGGCCCGCCCGGACTCGTCCAGGACGGTCTTGTGGAACCCGTGAGCCGCCCGCTGCGGGTGCCAGTGCATCTTGCCGATGCCTTGCGTGTAGTACCCGGCCTGGCGAAGCATTCGGGGCATCTCGTTGGGATACTCAGCCGCCACGGCGCCATAGCCGAGCATCCCGTGCCGCCAGGCGCCCAGGCCGGTCAGCAGCGTCGCCCTGGCCGGCGTGCATGAGGGCATCGAGGAATACGCGTGCTTGAACAGGGTGCCCTCGCGGGCGATGCGGTCGAAGTTCGGCGTGCGGATCGCCTTGTTGCCGGCGGCGCCAAGGCAGTCGGCGCGGAACTGGTCGCACATCAGCAGCAGGATGTTGGGCTTCCGTGCCGGACCCGCCGATTCGCCGGCGCCGGCGGACAATGTCGCCGCCGCCCGCGCCGCGCCATCGAGTGAAACTGCACCCGACACTGCCGTGGCCGCTCCGGCGCCCAGTGCCGCCCTGAGAAAGCCCCGCCGGCTCACGTTGTGAGACACATATTCGCCCATCTTGCCGTTCTCCTGCTCCCGCAATCGGCAACGCCGCCAACGCTCCCAAGTGCTCCATCCACGGAAATCCGTAATCAGCAATCCGCAATCCGCAATTAGAACATTCCCACGACCTGCCCGTTCTCGTCGAGGTCGATATCCATGAAGGCTGGGCGGCTCGGCAGGCCCGGCATGGTCCGCATCGCCCCCAGCAGCGGGTAGAGGAATCCCGCCCCGGCCGCGGCGCGGACCTCGCGGACCGGCACGGTGAAGCCCGTCGGCACGCCCTTGAGCGTCGGGTCGTGGCTAAGCGAGAGCTGAGTCTTGGCCATGCAGATCAGCAGATGGCTCAGGCCGGCCCTGTCGTACGAGGCGATCTGCTTCTCCGCCAGCGGCGAATACGTGACGCCCGAGGCAAGGTAAACTTTCTTGCAGATTGTCTCGATCTTGGCCTTGATGGGCATCGCATCGGGATACAGCAGGCGGAAGTTCGACGGCTTCTCGCATGCGGCGACGACGGCCTCGGCCAGCTCAACGGCGCCCTTGCCGCCCAATGCCCAGTGGTTTGCCACGACGGCGGCCTCGGCCCCGGCCTTTTCGGCCGCCTTGCGGGCAAGCTCCAGCTCCGCCTTCGTGTCGGTCGGAAACTGGTTGATCGCCACCACCACCGGCACACCGTACATGCGGGCGATCTCGATGCACCGCGCGAGGTTGCAGGCGCCCTTCTCGAGCAGATCGAGGTTCTCCTGGGTGTACTCGGACCCCAAGGGCTTGCCAGGCGTGACCTGCGGCCCGCCGCCGTGCATCTTCAGGGCCCGGATCGTGCCGACGACCACCACGCAGTTGGGTCGCAGCCCGCTGACGCGGCACTTGATGTCGAAGAACTTCTCCATGCCGATGTCCGCCCCGAAGCCGCTCTCGGTGACGACGTACTGGGCCAGCTTCAGCGCGATCCGGTCGGCGATGATCGAACTGTTGCCCTGGGCGATGTTGGCGAACGGGCCGGCGTGAATGAACGCGGGCTGGCCCTCGATCGTCTGCATCAGGTTCGGCTTGATCGCGTCCTTCATCAGCACCATCATCGCCCCGGCGCAGCCCAGTTGCTCAGCCGTCACCGGATCGCCCTTGCGGTTCATGCCGACAATGATCCGCCCGAGCCGCTTGCGCATGTCCTTGGCGTCGGTGGCAAGGGCGAGAATGGCCATGATCTCCGATGCCACGGCGATGTCGAAGCCGGTCTTTCGCCGCGGGCCGTCCATCCAGTCGTCGCTCTGCCCGGTCTCGATGAAACGCAGGGCCGAGTCGTTCACGTCCACCACACGCCGCCAAGTGATGGTCTCGGGGTCGATGTCCAGCGTCCCAAGGCCCTTGGCCTGCCAGCCCGGCCTGGACTCGTGGCGGACCCTCGCGTCGATCGCGGCCGCCAGGAGGTTGTTGGCAATGCTCACCGCGTGAATGTCACCGGTCAGGTGGAGGTTGAACTCCTCCATCGGAATGACCTGGCTATAGCCGCCGCCGGCGGCGCCGCCCTTGATGCCGAACGTCGGACCCATCGACGGCTGGCGGATGCACAGGAAAACCTTCTTGCCGATCAGCCCCAGCGCCTGGATCAGGCCGACGCTCGTGGTGGTCTTGCCCTCGCCCAGCGGCGTGGGCGTGATGGCGGTCACGTCGATGTACTTGCCGTTGGGCTCCTCCGCCAGCACCTGGAGGATGTCCAGCTTGACCTTCGCCTTGACGCCGCCGTACGGCTCGATGAACTCCCGCGGTATGCCCGCCCTGGCGGCGATCTCGGTGATCGGCTTGGGCGTCGCGGCGCGGGAAATGTCAATGTCCGACGGGACGGGCGGGGCCATTATGAGTCTCCTTGGTTCAACTTCAGCTTCTTCTCTTCTTCAACTTCTTTCTTCTCTTCTCTTCTCTTCTTTTCTTCTTTTCTTCTTCGCCGGCACAGCACTTGCGCCCTGACGGCCAGGTTGCGCCCGCACTGTCATAGCAAACAGGCCGCAAAGTTTACGCTTGTCGGCGGCGTAACGCAAGCGGGGCAAGATGTTGTCTGGTACAACTTGTGCCAGTTTTGGAGGCTTCAGGCTTCAGGCTTCCGGCTTCAGGTAACTTAGGACCCACGCCAGGGCCGGGGGTAAGTAATTATGAGTCCTATGGGACCTATAGGACTTATCTGGTCCCGCGCCCAAGCGAAGCCTGTACCCTGAAGCCTGAAGTCTGTAGCCTGAAGCCTTCCCTATCCGAGGCCTTGATCGATGCGGCCGCAAAGCGTATCGTCTAGGCAATCGCGACCAGCCGCCCTTTCGAAAGGCTCAGCCATGACCGACCACCCGCCTCCCGACCGCCAGCCGACTGCCGGCGAAGCGCTGCCGGCCGACCCCCAGCCCACTCGCCACTGCGCGGTCCGCCGGTACACCGACGGGCACTTCACAGCCCTGGACGACCAGGTCGTCGCCGAGGCCCGCGTCGAGCTTGTCATCAACGACGATGAGCTTCGCATGGCCCTTCTGTGCCTGCCACGACAGTTGCCGGAACTGGCGGTGGGTTTCCTTCGCGGCGAGGGCGCCCTGCGCAGAGGCGGCGAGGTCGAGCGCATCGACATCGACCAGGCCGGCCGGACCATTCGCGTGCGCGGCGCTTTCGATCCGGACGCCCTGGACGCCATCCGACGTCGCTGGACGTGGGGCACCGGCTGTGGCGGCGGGGGCACGTCGGCCCAGTTGAACCCCGATACGTACCAGCCGATCGCCCTGGGCCTGGAGGTGGACGCCGAGGCGATCGTCGGCCTGGTCCGCGGATTCCTGGGCGCCATGGACCTGTGGAAGAACACCGGCGGCGTCCACGCCTGCGCACTGGCAAGCGCCGGCGAGCTGCTCATCGTCGCCGAGGATGTGGGACGGCATAACGCATTCGACAAAGTCATCGGCCGAGCCGTGCTCGATGGACTGGACACGTCCGACAAGCTCATTCTCACCACGGGCCGGCTGTCGGCGGAGATGGTCTCCAAGGCGGTCGCGGCGCGCGTGCCGATAGTGGTCGGCCGAGGCGCGGTAACAGCCCTGGCGATCGACCTTGCCCGCAAGTTCGGCCTGACGCTCGTGGGATTCGCACGCGCGGGACGATTCAACGTGTACACGGGGTTTCAACGAATAATCGGGTAGTAGCCGGTAGCCGGTAGCCGGTAGCCGGGAACAGCAAGAAAAGCGGAACCGGGAACAAGGAACCAGTAACCCGGAAAAGCTGAAAACGCCGAGTCTTCCAGGTTCCGCTGTTACTTTTCCGGGTTCCGGGTTCCACTGTTTCTTCTTCCAAGTTCCGCCGTTCGCAGCTACCGGCTACCGGCTACCGGCTACTGACTACCGGCTACTGATTACCTGTCGCGGCCAAGATAAGTTCTTGAACTATGCCGAGACCACCCCGCCGACGATCAGTCCCACCTCCACGCCCTCGATGTCCACGATCAGAGCGCAGACGTTCTCCGACTGGCCGGCCAAGCCCAACGAAAGAGGCATCCGAGCGTCCACCAGCGGCACGTGACCGCCGCCCCGCACAACCATGCCCTTTATGAGCAGATGATTGCCGGGAATGCCGGAAAGCTCCACCAAGTCCAGGATAGGCTTGGATTTAAGAATGTCAGACGGGTTGGCCCGGATCACCATGTCCCATGCCGCCCCAGCCAACGGGCCATGATCTGCAAAACCCGGTATTCCGCCGGTATAATTTTCCATCGTACTACCCGCCTTCCGGTTAATCTCAGGCTGGCCGCGTTCACATCACTTGGCCACCCGTTGAACCGACCATTATCTTACTTCTCGTAATACTCGGAAATCTCGGCGCGGAGACAAGAAAAGACGGCTTTCACAAAAAAAACAGGAAAAAGCCTGCGATTCCACATCTTCTCCTGAACGCCGTATCTCCTGTGATCCCTATCTCCACAACATATTATACAGCGATCACCCTACGATGTTCAACCCCTTTATCGGAAATGTCGGATTATTTTTGTCAAATAACCGAAAGGACCTTCACTGCCACCAACGCCCCGCCCGTTGGCACAAGCACCGTGTTCTCTTAGCCCGAACACCGTGTTCTCTTAGCCCGAAGGGCGTCCTGCCAATAGCCACGCGGCGCAAGCCCGTGGTACGGGCCGCCAATCTCAGAGGAGCCCCAGCGGGGCGATTGCCGCCGACATTCCCCGCATACCGTCGTCAATCATCCGCCCACAAGTACTTCGGGTCATACGGTATGCCGGCCCTGGCCAACAGGCTCACGAACTCTTCCTCGAAAGTCATGGTTCGATGGTGTTCGGCTTGGTTTTCGATGTAGGAGCCCACCCCTTCCTTCCGGTCCGGACTGACGCTGAACGCGCCGTATCCGCTCTGCCACGCGAAAGCACGGCATTCGGGAAACTCCCGGTGGACCCACCCGCTGGAAAGGCTCTTCCACTTTGCCATCGCCTCGGCAACGGACATGTCGGGGCGCAGATGCAGGAGCCCATGAATGTGATCGTCCGTGCCGCCTACCTTCAGCACACCCGCGAATTCCTGTCGGGCGATTCCGCCCATGTAGTCCCACAACCGTGGCCGGAGTTGGTCGTGGATCGTGCGCTGCCGCCCCTTGGTGCCAAAGACAACATGAATCAGGATTTCGGAGTGCGTGTGTCCCATTGGAGCCCCTTTCAATCGCCCCGCTTCGGGGCTCCATCTGTTGGGTGGGCATCATACCACGGGCTTGCGCCGCGTGGCTATTCGCAAACGGGCCTCCGGCCCTGAGAAAAGCCCGTTATGCACTCGCGCGGATTCATCCGTCGGGCTTAGTTATGTTCACCGCGTTCAATTCCCAGAATCACCCGGAAGCGGTGTTCAAGCTTGGCTATGATTGGCGGCACCTTCGTCTGAACAATTGATTTCGCCTCACCCAGGGGATACCTACTGTCCGTCGTCTGCCTACCCGGATCACCGTGCAATTGCTCGTCCCATAGACCATATGCCTCTCTGAGCTCACGTAGCAACCCATCAATCTCATCACAAATGTCTCTCTCCAGGTAAACCCGATGTCGTGTAAAAGATTCGTGCAACCTCTTGAATGCCCCCTTTGCTAGGCTCTCCTTCTCATCCATTGGCGGGGCCTCCGAAGAATCGAGCACCTTGACGAGACTGCTGAAGCATACATGCGCCTGCCGTAGTGCAAGACAGATGCTCTCAATTGCCTTCATGCGCCTTTCGTGAGCCTTGCCGAAGCGGGTCTGATGCTCGAAAAGAGTTTGGCTACACGCGAGTCTAAACTTCTCCATTTCCTTCTCTGCGGATTCTGCGAGTCGCGCCTTGTGAACCTCAAGGCGCTTGTCCAAGAAGTGCAAGAACCCACCCTTTGCCGTCCATACAATCGCGCTGACAATTGCGCCACCTACTGCGCCGCCACCTATAGACTCTATCCAACCCATGTGACAACCTTTCTTCCAGCCTCCTGCCGTTACTCCCCATCGACCTTCCCGGCTGCGGCATCGGTGCCGTCTACTACCGTCACCTCGGCCTGGGGATGTCGGCCTACGCGGAAGACAAAGCCCTTGGCCTGGGCGTCCACTATGACGTGCTGGCCGGCTTCGACCTGGCCGGTGAGGATCTTCGTTGCAAGAGGGTTCTCCAGCTCCTGCTGGATCAGCCGCTTCATCGGGCGCGCGCCGAACGTCGGGTCGTAGCCAAGCTCGCCGATGAGTAATTTGGCCGCGCCGGTGACCTCCAGCGAGATCTTCCGTTCCGCCAGCCGTTTGCCCAGATCGCCGATCAGGATCTCGGCAATTGCCGCCAGGTGCTCTTTGTTCAGCGAGTGAAATACCACCGTCTCGTCGATGCGGTTGAGGAACTCCGGCCGGAACGTCTGCTTCAGTGCATCCTTGAGCCTCGCCTCGATCTCCCACTGCTCGGCATTGTGCTCCGAGAGGTCCTGCATGAACTGCGAGGCGATATTGGACGTCATCGCGATCAGCGTGTTCTTGAAGCTCACCGTGCGCCCGTGCCCGTCGGTGAGTCTGCCGTCGTCGAGCACCTGGAGCAGCACGTTGAAGACGTCCTTGTGGGCCTTCTCGATCTCGTCGAAGAGGATCACGCTGTACGGCTTGCGCCGGACGGCCTCGGTGAGCCGGCCGCCCTCTTCGTAGCCGATGTAGCCGGGCGGCGCGCCGATGAGCCTGGCCACGGAGTGCTGCTCCATGAACTCGCTCATGTCGATTCGGATCATGGCGTCCTCGGTGTCGAACAGCAGCTCAGCCAGGGCCTTGCACAGTTCGGTCTTGCCCACGCCGGTTGGGCCGAGAAACAAAAAGCTGCCGATGGGCCTGCGCGGGTCGCTCAGGCCCGCCCTGCTGCGCCGCACGGCGTCGGCGACGGCCCGCAGGGCCTCATCCTGCCCGATGACGCGCTTGCGGAGCTGATCTTCCATGCCGATGAGCTTCTCGCGCTGCGACTCCATCAGGCGCGTAACCGGGATGTGCGTCCACTTGGCGACGACCTCGGCGATATGCTCGGGCGTCACCTCCTCGCTGATCAGCCCGCCGCCGGCCTGCATCTCCGAGAGCTTCCGCTCGGCCCGCGCCACCTCGGCCGTCAGTTCGCGCAGCTCGCCGTACTGTATTCGCGCCGCCCGCTCGAGGTCGCCTGCCCGCTGGGCCTGCTCGAGCTCGGTCTGCTTGGCTTCAATCCTCTCCTTGATCGCCTTGAGGTCCCTTAGCACCTGGTGCTCGCTGTCCCAGCGGGCGTGCCGGGCGTCGTACGAGGTCTGCATCTCGGCAAGGTCCTTCTCCAGGGCCGACAGGCGATGCCTGCTGGCCTCGTCGGACTCCTTGCGCAGGGCCTCGCGCTCGATCTGCAACTGCATGATCCGCCGCCGCAGCTCGTCAAGCTCCGACGGCATCGAGTCGTTCTCGATCCTCAGCCTGCTGGCGGCCTCGTCGATCAGGTCGATTGCCTTGTCCGGCAGGAAGCGGTCGGAGATGTACCGGTGGCTCATCACCGCCGCGGCCACCAGGGCCGAGTCCTGTATCCGCACGCCGTGATGGGCGTCGTACCTGGGCTTGAGCCCGCGGAGAATGGCGATGGTGTCCTCGACCGTCGGCTCCTCGACCAGCACCGGCTGGAACCGCCGCTCGAGGGCGGCGTCCTTCTCGACGTGCTTGCGGTACTCATCCAGCGTCGTGGCGCCGATGCAGCGGAGCTCGCCGCGAGCCAATGCGGGCTTGATGAGGTTGCCGGCCGAGATGGCCCCCTCGGCCGCGCCGGCGCCGACTACGGTGTGCAGCTCGTCGATGAACAGGATGATCCGCCCCGCGGACTCGATGACTTCCTTGAGTACGGCCTTGAGGCGGTCCTCGAACTCGCCGCGGAACTTCGCCCCCGCCAGCAGCGCCCCCATGTCCAGGGCGATTACCGTCTTGCCGGTCAGGACCGTCGGCACGTCGCCGTTGACGATCCGCTGGGCGAGGCCCTCGACGATGGCGGTCTTGCCTACCCCCGGCAAGCCGATGAGCACGGGGTTGTTCTTCGTCCGCCGGCTGAGGACCTGCATGCAGCGGCGGATCTCATCGTCGCGCCCGATGACCGGGTCCAGCTTGCCGCGCCGGGCCATCTCGCACAGGTCGCGCCCGTAGCGCGCCAGGGCCTGGTACTTGTCCTCGGGGCTGGCGTCGGTGACCCGCTGGTTGCCCCGCACATCCTTCATGGCCTTGAGTATCGCGTCGCGCGTCGCGCCCAGTGCCGAGAGCACATCCTTGGCGCTGCTTTGCGCCTCGGCCAGCGCGAGCAGAAGATGCTCGACGGATATGTACTCATCCTTGAGGTCCTGGGCCTCCTTGGCGGCCCGAATGATGATGGCGTTGAGCGATGGGTCCATCGCCATGCCGGCCTGCTGAGACTGCGTCGGCAGCCGGCCTAGCTCCGAAGACACGATCGAACCTATCCGCTCGGGCGCAATGCCCACCTTCGCCAGCAGCGTGCCGACCAGGCCGCCTTCCTGCCGCAGAAGGCAGCCCAGAAGGTGCAGCGGAGTCACCGCCGCGTTGCCGGCCTCCATCGCCTCGCCCTGAGCCGTCGCCAAGGCCTCCTGGGCCTTCACTGTCCATTTGTCCAAACGCATAATCGAATCTCCCTGCATCCATCTGACGTTCAGCAAGGGGCGTGCCAGTGTCTAACTTATTATACTCGCAACTATTATGAATTACCCCGACTGCCAAATATTTCGCCGCCGCCCGCACGGGCCGTCATTTCGGCAGGCATCCCCGGCCACCCGCGGCCAAAACGGATTACCACAGTCGCACATGAACCTTCGGTTAACTCTAAAACATTTTTCTGACGGCCCGGTGGCATGCCGGCAGGCAGGACCAACGGGCAGTCACGTTCAGACGCAAATCGGCCCCTCTTAAACCCCTCTCCCTTGACGGGAGAGGGTGGCCCGCAGGGCCGGGTGAGGGTGCTTCGCCGCCAACGAAAACGGCATCGGTAATCGGCCCTTCTTGAGAACTGGAGCACCAGGTAACCGTGTCACGCGCCGCGCGGGGGGCGGCTCTTTCCCAGCACCCTCACCCGGCTCTAAAGAGCCGACCTCTCCCGTCAAGGGAGAGGGGTTTAAGAGGGGCAGCCATGCACCCGTGTCTACATCCCCCGCCACCGCCGGGGCCGAGCCGTTCTGCAATTCAAGGAATTTCGGGAAAAAGGCTCGGACTACCTACAACCGAAGAAACGGCCCGGACATGCTTCCGCAGACGGAAGCACCACATTCCGAGGCCCTTGAAACCATGCCACCGGCCACTGGGTCGCGGGCAAAGGGCTTGCGAGACAAGCAAGGCGATTTTATCATCGTGCTCATGAGAGTCAGGTACACTGAGATAGGGGTTTGTGGCCTTTCTTGCAGGCTTTGCCCCCGATACCACACTGAAACCAAGAGCAAGTGCTTCGGCTGCAAGAGTGAGTCTCGGATGGCTGTCGGTTGTCCCTTCATCACTTGTGCGATAAAGCACAAAGGTGTTGAGTTCTGTTGGGACTGCGACGAGTACTCCCGCTGCGAGAAATGGGCAAAGCGCCGGACATTCGGAAGACGACACGATTCGTTCAAGTGCTACCAGCGACTTGAGGAAGACATCGCGTTTATCCAGAAGCATAGGGTCGTTGCATTTGAGAAGCAACAGAAGGCCAGGGAAACCATACTGACAGAGATGCTTCGCGAGTTCAATGAGGGACGCTCCAAGAGTTTCTACTGCATCGCGGCAACAGTGATGACCGTGGACGAATTGCAAGAGGCTATCGCGCGAGCAAGAGCCGAGTCACAGGGACTCCCTATAACGGCGAAGTCCAAGGTTTTCCACGCCTTACTCGACGCGATTGGCAAGAGAAGGAAGTATTGCCTGAAGCTGCGCGGATGAACCATTCTTAACCATTTTTCTCGTGCCGTGCCCCTCTTGCCGGGGCGGACCCCAATCCCTTCTTTGGCCCGCGCCTACTCCAGTATCCCCATGGTCACAAGTTGGGCTTCCTGCCTGACAGTCAGCAGGTCCCTCAGTTCCTGCTGGGCCTTGGCGAGGTCTAGCTTTGTTTTGGCGCGGGCGTCGCGGTAGGCCTTCAGGGCGGCGGCCACGGCTTCCGGCTTGGCTTGCTTGTTAGCCAGGAGCGTCTGGAGGGTTTGGGCCTTGTTCTCGATGTCCGCCGGCTGGGCGTTGGGGTCGAGGCTGCGCATGAGCGTAGCCCGGCCGGCCAGCCCGCCGGGAGCGCCGCCAAACATTCCGCCGGGCATCCCGCCAGGCGCGCCGGCGCCGCCGTCGTCGCCGACGAGTCGGGACAGGGTCCTGACCTTCTCGATCTTGGGTCCGAGGGCTTTCCACTCCTCATCCGTGGCGCCCAGTTCCTCCTGCAACTGCTTCTGACGCTGCTTTTCGACATGTTTGCGGATATCACCGAAGATCTGCTGCAGTTGGTTGGGGTCCGGCGGGACGCCGTCGCGGATGTCTTCCATGACCCGCTGGGCGCGCTCGATCTGCTCGGGGGACACGTCAATGCCGCGCTGCCGCAGCCTTTCGGCGATGTTGTCCGGGCTGTCGCCGGCCGGTGGGGCGTCCTGCGCCACCGCCGGGGCAGGCGCAATGGCTGAGATAGCTGCGATACCTGTGATAGCCGCGATGGCTGCTATTAAAAAACACCCAGCCGCCAAGGTCAGAACTGCCGCCCACCGAGAGTATCCGCTCGTAGTCATGATCGCGATCCTTTCCGAATAGTGCCAAAAAAGGGATGCCAAACCACTCGACTGCGTATAAACGTGTAACGCCGCCCAGCCGCGCATATGACAACAAAATTCCGCAATCCGCCCGGCTTTGCCTTTCCCGGCGCGCCGGGATGGCGGGCAATCGCCCGCGAGTCTACAGCCCCATCGCCTTCCGCAGTTCCTGGACCTTGTTGGTCTTTTCCCAGGTGAACTTCTTGTCCTGCCGGCCGAAATGCCCATCGTGGGCGGTGTCCTGGTAGATCGGGCGGAGGAGCTTGAGGTAGTTGATGATTTCCTTGGGCTTCAGCGGGAAGACCTCGCGGATGACGCCGGCCAGGCGGTCCTGGTCGACCACGGCGGTGCCTTCGCAGTTGATGTGGATGCTGACGGGGGCCGCCACGCCGATGGCGTAGCTCAACTGCACCTCGGCCACCTTCGCCAGCTTGGCGGCCACGATGTTCTTGGCGACGTGGCGGGCCATGTAGCTGGCCGAGCGGTCAACCTTCGATGGGTCCTTTCCGGAGAACGCCCCGCCGCCGTGGCTGCCGCGCCCGCCGTAGGTGTCCACGATGATCTTCCGCCCGGTCACGCCCGTGTCGCCGTGAGGCCCGCCGATCACGAACCGCCCCGTCGGGTTGATGAGGAACTTGATGCCGCCGCTCCACATGCCGGGGCACTGGCTGTCGATGACGGGCTTGATGATCTTGGCGATCAACTCCCGCCGGGCCTTTTCGGACATGTTGCCCGTCCTGGGGTCGATGACCGACTCGTTGTGCTGGGTAGAAAGCACGACCGTGTCGATGCCGACGGGCCTGCCGTTCCGGTATGCCACCGTAACCTGGCTCTTGCCGTCGGGCCGGAGCCACTTGATCTCGCCCTGCTCGCGGGCCTCGCTGAGGCGGTAAGTCAGCCTGTGGGCGACGTGGATCGGCAGCGGCATGAGGACCCTGGTCTCGTCGCAGGCGAAGCCGAACATCAGGCCCTGGTCGCCGGCGCCCTGTTCGTGGTCCTCCCCCTGGCCCTCGGTCACGCCCTGGGAAATGTCCGCTGACTGGTTGTGCAGCGTGCGGAGCACCGCGCACGAACGGTAGTCGAAGCCCGTCGTCGGGTCGTCATAGCCGATCGAACGGATCGTCTCGCGGGCCGTCTCATCGGCGGCCAGCAGGGCCTCCTCGGCCTTGTGGTTGTGAACGGTTATCTCGCCGGCCAGGACGACCAGGCCGGTGGTAACCAGCGTTTCGCAGGCCACGCGAGCGTGCGGGTCGTGCCTGATCAGGCTGTCCAGCAGGGCGTCGGATATCTGGTCCGCCACCTTGTCCGGGTGCCCCTTGGTTACCGATTCGCTCGTGAAATACTGCCTCGGGCCCTGTTTGCTCTGCTTCATATCCTGTGCGTTTCCTTTCTCATCTCATGGCCGCCCGCGTCAAGGCAGGCCCGCAAAAATTGAACCGGGTAGTCTAACCTCCAGGCCGGCAATCTGCAATACGACATTGCAGGCATACGGCATTGCAGGCATACGGCATTGTAGGCATTATAGGGACATTGTCGGGAGTATTTTGCATGTTTCCGAATCGCCACCCTACCGCCCCAGCGTCGCGACGCGCCGGGCCCATCGGGCCATGCGGGCTGGATCCACCTCCACGCCAAGCCCCGCGCCGCCAAGCACGCTGAGTCGCCCGCCGTAACCGAATCGCGGGCTGCGGCGCACGATGTCGCCGGCCAGCAGGAGCCTGCCGTAGTTGCCCTCGACGAATCGCACGCTCGCCCCGAGCGCCTGGAGCAGCCTTCGCTGGGCGGCGGAGAGAATGCCGCTCTCGCCAACCATGCAGCCCAAGACAACCGTCGAGCCCGCCGCCGCCGCCCGCGCCGACAGCCTGCCGGTCCGGACAAGCCCGCCGTTCTTGCTGATGCGGATGTTCCACCAAACTTTCGCCGGCTCGGCCAGCAGGGCCTCGGCGTCGCTATCGGTCAGCAGGCTCTCATCGGCGATCAGCGGCAGCTCGCACCGCCTTGCCAGTTCGACAAGCTCGCTTGCCCCGCAGAAAACCGGCTGCTCGACCGCGCAGACGCCCATCGCCCGCAACTCGACCACGCGGGCGGGCGTCTCATCGGCGGTCCACCCGCCGTTGACATCCACCCGTAGCGTGCATCGCCCGGCCGCCAACGCACCCGCGAGCCGGGCTCGGACGATGGCCAGGTTCGCCGAGTCCGCCGCCGGGCCCAGGCCCAGCTTGAGCTTGAAGTCCCGCAGGCCATACCATCGCATGAGGCGCAGCCGCCGGGCCGTCTTGCCCGCGTCGCTGGAGCCTAGAACGCCGGTGACACGCGGCAAAATCCACCCCGTCGACGCCGCCAATTCCTGCGTGTCGCGAGAACCGCTCCCTGTCTCCTCCGCATCCCCTCCCCCTTGACGGGGGAGGTGGCCTTCAGGCCGGTGGGGGTGATCCCCTCCCCCTTGACGGTGGAGGTGGCCTTCAGGCCG
>Ga0315285_10004421_pt1 | contig 14548 bp, 13 predicted proteins | sample YL17G09_36_MG_FD_203698 | JGI IMG/M metagenome (GOLD analysis project Ga0315285, IMG submission 203698) | Sediment microbial communities from Yellowstone Lake, YNP, Wyoming, USA - YL17G09_36 | ecosystem: Environmental > Aquatic > Freshwater > Lake > Sediment | place: USA: Wyoming | collected...
TTCAATCCGCAATCCGCAATCCCCAATCCCCAATCCGCAATCCCCAATCCGCAATCCGCAATCCGCAATCCCCAATCCGCAATTCTCAGTCCTCAGGACTCAGCACTTTCTTATTGCTCCTCTTTCGCGCGGGACGCGGCGGGCGCTGATAGGTGCCGGCGGCGATCTCGCGCCTTATCACTTCGGTGAAGAGCTTGCCCATCTTCATTTCCTGCGGCGCTTGTGCGTAGAAAGTCTCCCATGCGTAATAGTACATGTCCTGCAACTGCTCGGCGGTCATGCGCTTGGGCTGGAAGACCACGCGGTCGCAGGTGTAGTTGCGGAAATCGTTACCCAGAATCCGTCCCTCGGTTTCGAGCTGCCGCCGGATTGGCGTGTGGGCAAAGGGGGTCATGATGGTGAACTCGGCCAGGTCGAGCTTCACCTCGATCAGGAAATCCACGAGGCGCTTGATGGCGTCCACGTCGTGGTCGTCGGTGCCGAGGATCACCGTGGCCTCGACTGCGATGCCGTGGTCGTGGTATCGCTGGATGCGGCGGCGGATGAAGTCGGAGGTGTCGAACACGGCCTGATACACGTACCAGCATCCCGCCTCGCGGGCCAGGGCGATGAGGCGGTCGTCGTCCTCGATGGGATGGCTGACCCAGTTCTTCTTGAGCGGAATGAGGGCCTTGAAGAGTCGCTCTTCCCAGGCGGAATCCTGGGCGAGCGAATTGTCCACCAGGAAGAGGCGGTTGTTGGGGATCGTCCGGATTTCGGCGACGACTTTTTCGATGGGCCGGGGCCGGAAGTTGCGGCCGCCCAGGAAAGGCGTGCAGCAGGGGAAGCACTTGAACTTGCAGCCGCGCGAGGCGTGGACAAGGTCGAGCATTTTCACGCCGCGGTAGGTGTAGCGGGGGCGGTTGAGGATTTCGCGGCGGGCCGTGCCCACGCTTTCGATGGGGGGCGGGTCGCTGAGGTAGTCGTAGAGGGGTTTGAGGGCGCCGGCGCGGAAATCGTCCACCACTTGCTGAAGGCGCCCTTCCACTTCGCCGAGGAACACGCTGTCGGCGTGGCGCGCCACGTCCTCGCTGTGGAGCATGGCGGCGATTCCACCTGCAAGGACGGGGACGCCGCGGCGGCGGTAGTGGTCGGCGATCTCGAAGGCGCGTGGGAGCTGGGCGGTGAGCATGGTGGAGAGCGCGACGAGGGCGGGCGAGTCGTCCAGGTCGAGTTCGTCCACGTTCTCATCCACGAATTCGAGTTCGATATCGCGGGGCACCTCGGCGGCGAAGACGACGGGGCCGTGCGGGGGCAGATGGAAAGGGGTCTGCCCTTCGAGTTTGCGCCACTTGGGATATATGAGTTTCCATTTCATGTTTGCTGAAGGGCGGACGTTACACTCTATGCCGGATGGAACCAGTCCCTGCACTGGCCGGGAATCTCTTAGGTTGGTAAAGAAGAATTGGCAGGTGTTTCGCGAATAGCGCAAAATCATTATCCAGGGTGAAAATCGGCAGACGTTTGCGTGCGGCCACTCCGCAGATCAGGAAGTCCGTGTTTGATCCCTGGACCCCATTCGCGCGGCATAAGTTGGAAAACCGGGCGGCCGTGACGTAGTCCGCGGTCAAGATGGCCAAGTCGGGAAAACTCTCGAGACGTTTCCTGAGAGAGTTGAATTGCTGCGGATGGCGGATTCCGGAAAGCAGTTCCTGCCGCACAGGGCCGATGATTTGCACCCGGTTGTCCCTAATGAGCGCCTGAAGTTCCTCTGCCGCGGCAGACGCCACTACATTTTTCCGCCGCAAAGCGAGAGACCAGACGCTCGTGTCCACGAGAACCTTCATGTCCGCGATCTCTGCTTCTTGTAGTTGTATGTCGGATCGTAGTCAATGGTCCCGAACAGCGACAGTATCTTCTCCTGTTCCAAATGGCGGACGTATTCCAGGAGAGCCTGCGTCACCGCGGCTTTCTTAGTGGGATGGCGGCCTAGTTTTACCGCCTTGGCGATCAGGTTGTTATCCAGTTGAAGGTTAGTTGCCATAGCCGGCACCTCCCACACATAGCGTCACACATTTGACAATGTGAGCGCAAGTCATTTCGCGCTCAGGTCTGTTAAGGCTGGAGCCGGCGACCATCGGCAGCAGAAGTCTTTTGTGTGCTGCTTCTCCTCAAGTCTCGAGCCTAGGGTTTGGCCGTGTTGGGTGGTGGCGTCTTGATGCGGATTTCGCCAACGGTGTGAACGCCGCGTTCCACGCCGCGCCGGAAGATCACGATGGCGTCCACGTGTTCGAGCGATCCGGCCAGAGAGGCGATCTGGCTTGTGAGCGAGGGATCGCGCCTGGCGGCGACGGCTTCGAGTATCGCCTGGAGGATTTTGGCCGCGCGGCCCAGGCGGATCACTTGGTAGGCGTGGACGTTTTCCATTCCGCTTTCGGCGCGGAAGTTGGCGAAGGGTGCGGCGGCTTGGGCTTCCGCCTGGCGCTTCAGGGCGGACTGGAGCGATTCCGGCGAAAGAGCCGCCAGGAGATGGCCGGAGTGGATGGTCCAGGCCGGGCGGAAGGCGGGTGGCAATTGGGGCATCTGGAAAGTGCGGATCCGGACCTTTGCGGAGGGCAACGGAAAGGTTTGCTCCACAAAGGCGGGGGTATCGGGAGATTGGCTGGAAACAGAGGTAAGGTTGTCTGGGGAGCGGGGGGCGCTTTTCTCCGGCGGGGTATTGCCGAGCCAAGCTTCGACGGCGTTCAGGAGGTCTGTTTCGAGCGCGAGGACGCGGCGGCGCGTGGTCTCGGGGTCGCGGGTTTCAAAACCGAGGACGAGGTCTATCCGGGGGAATTCTCCTGGCTTCTGGAAAGTGAAATCGTTGAGGGCGAAGAACCAGCTGGGGCCGAGCTCGGCCAGAAAAGCGGGGTCGTTCATCCAGCCCCGGAGGATGGCGAGTTGGGCCTGGGCGCGCGCCGAGGCGGGATTGAGACCAGAGGGGCTTGCTTGGGGGATGCGCGCGCTCCACTGATCCAGGACCCCGATCATCGCCCGCTTGAGGACCGGCACGGCGAAGAGTTTGTTGCCGCTGAGCAGCAGGGCATCGGGCACGGCGAACGCGGTTCCAGGCAGGTCCTTCGAGAGCGGGGCGGAGCGATAGAGGCTCTCCATGAGGGTGGAGCCGCTGGTGGGAAACAGCGCGAAAGTTTCCATGCGGATGGAGTCCGGTCGGAACGAAAGTCCGCCCGCCATTCCGCCGCGTGGTTGGAGGTTCCGGATCAGGGAATCGGATGCGGTGTCTTTCTGAGGGGCGGGGGCGGGGACGGGCGCGGCGGAGGTTTTCGGAGGGGCCATGAAGAAACACACATCGTACTGGTGGTTGCCCGGCGCGCGAAGAAGCTCGTTCCAGACCTGCCGTATTTCGGGGAAGGACGGAGTGCCGGTCTTGGGGCCTTGGCTACCGGAGGGTGGGGACGGGGTTTTCTCCAGGCGCCGGGCCGTTTCTCGCAAGAGGGAGGCGTCATTGGATATGGCGCAGATTCCTTTCGGTCCGTTCAGGAAATACCCGATGGTGGAGCCGGCATCGCTCAGGAGGATCACGGCGGTTTGGTTAATGCTCTCGGCCTGACGGGTCACGGGGTTTCGCGGAGAGGAGACCTCCTGAGTGAGTTTGCGTTCGAGGGAGTCCAGTAGTTGGCGCAAGGCGGGGAGGTCCTGGACCCTGCCCAGGAAGAGAAAGGCGGGGGACTTGCCGTCGGGGCCGCCGGGCACAATGGCCATCTCGCTGGCGGAGAGGATTTCGCCGAAGAGCAGCCGGTTGCGGAGAGAGGATTCGGGGGCGCTCCCTGGTGGCTTGGGCGCTCGCTGGTCTTCGAGTTGGAAGAGCGGCATACGCAAGGCCTGCACGGCGGGATAGGCCTTGCTGGATTGAAGGGCCTTGAAGGCGCGGTCCGCGTGTGGGACGCTGATTACCAGGGCCGCGTTCGGAGGGAGCAGTTCGGAGAAGACCATCTGGGCCTGGAGAGCCCAGCCCTGGAGGAGAGCCCAGGACAGGCAGGCCAAGGCGGCGATCGAGACGAGGCGCGAGGGAGGACAAGGGGGGCGCATAAGGGTGCCTTTAGACAAAAGGCCGGATTCGGCTGAGCGAATCCGGCCTGGAAAATCCGTATGGCGGGCGGCGCGAAGCGAAGGTCGGCCGCCGTTTTCTCTGCATCAGCCGCCGGCTACTGGCGGGGGCGCGGAGTGCCGGGCGTTTCTATGCCTTCCCATGCGTTGTTGTTGCGATCGCTGATGATCGGCATTGGCTCGCCCCACATCGCCTTGACAATATACTCAGGCTCGATGATGGGCTTATAGTCCTTCGGCACGGGGAAGGGGAAGGTGATGACTTCAAAGGCGCCCGCGGCGGTGCGGGCCAAGGTCCACGCCGCCCCTCTGCAAACGCCGACCAGGGTTCCGCTAACGGGATCGGTCTCGTGGATGGATTTCCCGATCTGCTTGGGGATCTCCAGCCAGCCGGTGAGGACATTGGCGAGACCGCGACCCAGTTTGGTCATCATCGAATTGACTTCGGCGCTTTCGTTGTACAGATGGTCGCCCGCGAACGCCGCAGAGCTCCACAGGGTGCCTGCGGCCAAGAGAACAAGCGTTAACACGCAGATCCCGGTATGTTTTCTCATCAGGGTTTTCCTCCTCTTTCCAGGGCTGTCACCCACTTCGTATTCCCAGTGTTTGCCCGGTGGGGGGCAAAACACCTTGCTATCTTTCCTTTGCGGCGGTAGCAATCCAGAGGGCCCGCGAATCAGTCGTTGAAATCGTCGAGCACGTACTCGGGTTCGATGATCGGGCCGTACTCCTCTGGCCATTCGTGCCAGAAGGTCAGAATCTCGATGACGCCCACGCCCGTGCGCTCCACCGTCTTGACCGCTCCGAGAACGGTCCCCACGATGGCGCCGGTGAACGGGTCGGTTTTCACGCCTTCCACGATGATGTTCTTGGGGACTTCGACCCAGCCGAACACGACGTTGTGGACGCCGCGGAAGAGCTTTTTGGTCATTTTCGGGAGGAGCCAAAGCCCGCGCATCGGGGAGCCCGTTCTGGGGCCTTCTTTCCCAGAGATTTCCGCCTTGCCGGACGGGCCGGGCAGGACTGTGGGAACCACCTGGCTATGCTTGACCGTATAGGAACGGACGCCCGTGTCGGCGTATTCGTCATCCTGGGCCGGCACTGCAGCCAAGGCAAAGGCGAACAGGCAGGCGACGAAAAGGAGACTCGCAGCCACACGGAAAAAGCGGAATGCGTTTTTTTGCATCACGATTCTCTCCTTACTGCAAGTGATTATGGCTGAACCCGGGACGTCTTCGTTTTCATCGCACGCATAGGAACCGCAAGCGGTCCGCACGCCCCGTCGGAGATTACCTTAGCAGGGGGCGGGCGGCGGGCGCAAGGAAAATCGGGTTTCTGTTCTGTTTTTCTTCCTGGGGATTTGCCGCCTTCCGCCGGCGCCAGACGCGTTGAGGCCCCGGAATCCGGCTGGTGGGATTCCGGGGCCTTTTTGCCGCCCCCTGAGCTGCCCAATTCAGGGGCGCGCGGGTGTGGGCGCGCGCCCCGGTCCGGCGCCCGGATTGTTCCCTACGGGCCCAGCTCCAGTTTCTCGACCAGGTCCATGGAGGAGAAGACCTTGTCGAGTACGAGGCTGCCCTTTTCCCTGAGGAGGCGCCGCAAGACAGGGGACATATCCCCCGTGGCCAGGAAAACTCGTTTTCCCTTTGAGCCCCTCCCGTATTCCTCAACGAAGTCGGGAACGAATTTTTCCTCGACGGACCGGACTCGCATATCAAAGATGAGAGAGGAGAAACGGTGGCTGTGCAGGTAGCTCATGGCGAGCCAGAAGTTGCTGGTCCAGTTCAGGTCGTAGTGCCTGAGAAGAAGATTGTAGCGCAGGGGCAGTACCAGGTTCAGATCGTCGGTCAGGATGAGGATTTCGCCTCTGGACTTGACAATGGGTTCGCGGACTTCGGGGAGTATCCGAATGTCCCGGCGCAGATCCATCGGAGCCTTCCTCCTCTCGGTGAGGTTGGGGCGCAGCCAGTCCCACCGTCTGAGAGAGTCTCTGATCAAGGCAATGGGAGAATCGTAGCTGGCTGCCTCCGTGTTCATGTACGCCTCATCGTCGTCCGGCCCCAGCTTGCTGAAAAGCCACAGACGCTTTTCCTTTCTATCCTGAACTAGACCCACGTCGTTCATGGCGAGATAGTGGATCATGGTTTGGGCGCTTTCGCCGGGAACCAGGGGCAGACTGCCCAATTTCAGACTTTAGGTATTCAGCGTGCAAAACACATCTGAATGCACCACAATCATTTTTCGGTCTTAGGCCGGGGAAATCAATCGTCCCTGTTTCCCATTTCCATGGGACCCAAGGGCACGGTTCGCGGAGAAGAAGTCCCGCATATTGCCCGTAAGTACCGTTTTCAGGACTTCCGGCTTACTTGCCGATGCAGAAACGCGAGAAGATGCGTGAGAGAACGGCGTCGTCCACGGTGAGGCCGACGATGTCACCCAGGGAGTCGAGCGCCTGATAGAGGTCAACCATGGTGAGTTCTCCGGACTCGGCGTTCTCCAGGGAGACGCGGGCGCGTGCCAAGGCATCGGAGGCGGTCCGCAGACATTCGGCGTGGCGCAGGTTGGTGACGAGGACGCTCTCGGCGGCGCCCTCGAGGGCGGGGCTGGGTTGCCGCCCGAGAATCCGCGCGGCGATGGCTTCTTCGAGGAGGTCCATTCCTGCCGGGCGCAAGGCGGAAACGCGGAGAACCCGTGCGGCTCTTGGGAAGAACCGGGCAAGAGTGGTTTCGTCCTGAGCGGGGGGAAGGTCGGCCTTGTTGGCGATCAGGAGGTGGGGGCGGTCCTGGATGGCTTGCGACACAGCGAGATCCTCGGCATCGGGTTGGGCGGACCCGTCCACCACGAGGAGGACCAGATCGGCGTTTTCGACCTCTCTGAGGGTTCGCTGGATTCCCAAGTCTTCAATGGCGGCGGGGATATCCTCCGGTTTTGGGTGGGACTGGCGTCGGCGGACCCCGGCTGTGTCCACCAGCACGAGGGGTATTCCCCGGATGTCGAGGGTGGCCTCCAAACTGTCGCGGGTGGTGCCGGGGTGCGGGGTGACGATGGCCCGTTCCATTCCTATGAGTTCGTTGAAAAGGCTGGACTTACCAGAGTTTGGCTTGCCGGCGATCACGACTCGGGCCCCGTCGCGGAGAAGTCGGCCGCGGCGGGAAGTGGCGATGAGGCGCTCCAGGCGGTTTCCGCTTTCCCGGAACACGTTGAGCAGGCGCTCGCGGTCGGCGGGCGCGATCTCTTCCTCGGGGAAATCCAGGCGCGCTTCGATCTCCGCGGCGAGGTCCAGAAGGTTTTCACGAATGGCCAGCACTTCGCGCGAGAGGGTGCCCTGAATCTGGGCCAGGGCGGCACGGCTGGCCTCACGTGTTCGGGCTGCGATCAGGTTGGCCACGCCCTCCGCCTGGGCCAGGTCGAGCCGTCCGTTGAGGAAGGCGCGCTCGGTGAATTCCCCGGGCCGTGCCAACCGTGCCCCGGCCGCAACAAGCGCCTCGAAAACCGCCTGCACCACGGCAGGGCTGCCGTGGCAATGGAACTCCACGAGGTCATTGCCGGTATAGGAATGGGGGGCGGGGAACCATACGACCAAGGCCTGGTCAGCCAGGGAGGCGGGTTGGTTTGTGCCGCCCGGTTCCCGGATCTCGCCGAGGGTTAGACAGCGGGGCGGGGGCGGGGGCGGGGGCGACTGGCAGAACGAATCGGACGGATCGGACGGATCGGACCGATCGGACGGGTCGCACGGGTGGGATGGGCGGGGGTTTGGGGTCCAGACTTTCCGGGCCGCTTCCCAGCAGCCGGGGCCGTCGAGCCGCACGATGGCGATGGCGCCGTGGCCGGGAGGCGTGGCGGGCGCGGTGATCCAGTCTTTGGAGTCTGGAGACTGAAGGCTGGAGGCTGGAGACTGTAGGCTGGAGGCTGGAGGCTGGAGGCTGGAGGCTGCAGGCTGGAGGCTGGAGGCCTGAGACTTGAGGCTGTAGGCTGTAGGCTGTAGGCTGCCGTCTGGAGACCGGAGACTGGAGGTGGAAGAACGGAAAGCTGAGGATTTGCTGGGCGTTGCGGGTTGGCCGGATTTCCGGGAAAGAATCTCTTCTTCGGACTCCCGCCTCAAGCCTCCAGCCTCCAGCCTCAATTCTCTTCCGTTCTCCAGCTTCGAGTCTTCGCCCATCTGTGCCTCCAGCCTCAAGTCTCAAGTCTCAAGTCTTCGCCCATCTGTGCCTCCAGCCTCCAGCCTCCAGCCTCAAGTCTCAAGCCTACAGCCTACAGCCTCAAGCCTACAGTCTGCTCCGCAGTTCCCGGATTTCGCCGGAATGAACCGTCTGCAACCTTCCGGTTTCCAGGCGCAAGACGAGACTGCCGTCCGATTCCAGCCCTACAGCCTGTCCGAACACCTCGCCTGCCGCCGTGCGGACCACCACGTTCCGGTCCAGCGTGGAGCAGTGGCGGCGCCACTTGGTAAAGAGGGCTTGGGAAGGCAGAGTCAGGCAGCGTTCGAGGTTCTCCAGGACATCCTTAAGCAAGAGGAGGCGGGAGGCGGGCCGCCCCAAGACCTGGCGGAGGGAAGCGGCGTCGGGCCGGAGATCCTCCGGGAAGTCCTGTTCGGTCTGGTTGACGTTGATGCCGATCCCAACGATAAGGGCCGGCGGCGATCCCCGGCGCGCGACGCGCTCGGTGAGGATGCCGCAGAGTTTGCGTCCGTCGGGCGCGAGGACGTCGTTGGGCCATTTGATCGTGCATTGCGACGCGCCCATCTTGTGCAGGGCTTGGACTACGGCCACCGCCGAGGCCAGGGTAATCCGGTTGGATTCGCCGGGGTCTTGCGGGAGCGTGGCGCCGCGCGGGGCGGCGGTGTTGGCCGCGGGGCCGTCCGCCGAGGTGTCCATCGCGGGATCGCCGCCGCAGCTGGCCGGGTCGAGGATTACCGAGAAGAGCAGGGAGTTTCCGGGGCCGGCGGCCCAGGCGTTGGCGTTTCTGCCGCGTCCGGCGGTCTGATAGTCCGCCACGACCAGGGTGCCGTGGAGGGCCTGGAGCGGGGCTCCGGCGGTGGGACCACGGCCCTCGAGGAGACGGCGGGCGAAAACGCTGGTGGACTCGCAGCGGCTGAAGGCGTACATCTTGCGTCCGATCGCGGTGGTTTTGAGAAGGGGGAGGAGGCTGTCCCCAGTGATATCTTCAGGGGAATTGCGTGGTTCCGGCTGCATCTTGGGGTAAGTGTCCTGTTCCTTTTCGGCCAGTCTGGAGGCCCGGCGCGCGGCTTATCTCTCCCGCGGGTGGACGGGTTCGCTCCGCCGCGGGCCGACTGCGGATATGATGTGGCATTCGGGTGGAAAAGAGAAGGGGAAAAGCGTGAAAGGGCGTGGAATGGACGGACACGGACAAGCACGGACGAACACGGATGGACTGGAAAGGGAGGGTGGTATCGCGCAAACCCCTCGTGTTGTCCCGCGTGTGGCGTCTTTTCGCTTGAGTCCGATATGGGCGCCGAGTATACAAGAGGAGTATTGGGCGCAATCTCGAAGAGGAGCGGCGGGCAAGGAGGTGTGGCATGGCGATTCCGAGGAAAGTGCTTGGGCGGACCGGACTGGAGGTGACTCAACTGGGTTATGGGGCGATGGAAATACGAGGGCATCGCATCTGGAAAGGACGCCCGTGCGGCGAAGATCAGGCGCGAACGATCCTGAATGCCGTTCTGGACGCCGGGATCTGCTTTATTGACACGGCGAACGACTATGGCATGAGCGAGTTGTTCATAGGCCGATTTCTAGCCGGCCGGCGCAAGGAGTATGTCCTTGCGACCAAGTGCGGTTGTCACATGCAGTACGCGGGGGACCACGACGAGACACCGCATGTATGGACACGCGAGAATCTCTTGAGGAATATCGCGGATTCGCTGCTGAAAATGAGGACCGACCGCGTGGACCTGCTCCAGCTGCACAATCCGGACGTGGAGACCTCTGAGAAGTTCAAAGTGGTTGACGTCCTGCAGGAACTCAAGCGCGCCGGAGCGATCCGGTTCCTGGGGTGCTCCTCCACGTCGCCACATTTGAGGACCTACATCGGCTGGGGCGTGTTTGATGTCTTCCAGATCCCGTATTCGGGGCTGGAGCGGCAACACGAGAACCTGATCACCGAGGCGGCGGAGGCCGGGGCCGGTATCATCATCCGCGGCGGGGTGGCGCGCGGTGAGCCGGGCAGCGGGTTGGGGGATCTGAACCGCTGGGAGGTTTTTGAGAAGGCGGGGTTGGACGAGCTCCGCGCGGAGGGAGAGAGCCGAACCGCCTTCCTGCTGCGGTTCACGCTCAGCCACCCCCACTGCCATACAACGATAGTGGGAACCCTGAAGCCGGAGCATTTGCGGGAGAACGTGGAGGTTGCGTGCAAGGGTCCGCTGCCCTCGGACGTGTACGAGGAAGCCAAGAAGCGTCTTTCCGCAGCGGGCCAGCGCCCCGAGGAATGAGCAACAGGGCCAAACACGTGCAAAAACGGCGGTTCACCAAAGGACGGAAACGGGCGCATCAGTGGCGATCTCCAGAAGAAAAAGCCCGGCAGAAAGGGCCGAGAGGGGTGATATAAGTATGGTGTCCCCCGATTGCGTTTCTCAACGCCCTGTCAGAGTTCCTCCTGCTTAGTGTGGGTTGAGATCGAAGCTGTCGCCGAAGTAGTACTTCACCATATCCACGTTCCTGACGCCGGCCAGGCGGACAATGTCACCATTGGATTTTGTGCCGTTTGTCGCGTTATATATGCCGTTCACCCCTCCATAGCCGCTGTCCATGTCGCGATCCGGCCCCAAGCAGGTGATGAGGCTGAAGCCGGGGCTTCCCGCGTCATTGTCCCACCAGGTTTCATAGCCGTAGGGCATGACGCGGCTGAAGGCATCCGTGGGAATGGAGGTGATGTAGGCGACTGGGGTTGTGAAGGCGCCCCAGATGGTGGGCCTTCGCAGGTAGTAGCCGTAAAATCCGCCGTTTCCTTCAACCGCATCCCCCGGGATGCCGGTCTCCTGGGTGAACGTGATCACGGTGATGCCTGGGTCGTTGCCGTCCCGAGGCAGTTTGTTGTAATCCACGACGTAGGCTTCGATAGCAGTGGCGATTGAGCGCTCGTCGGACTTGGCGCGCGATATCTTCGAGCGCGTCTGCGCCTCCAGGAAGTTTGGCACCGCGATAGCCGCCAGGATCGCGATGATTGCCACAACGATCAACAGTTCAATCAGAGTGAAAGCCGTTCTCTTGTTCATGTGTTTACTCCTTTCGCAAAAACAGTATGGCCAAGAACCACTAATACGGTGAACCACTGCTGCCCCAAATCAGGCCAAAAGAAATCATCCTTTGGTCACCATACCGGGGAAACCGCCTTCTGTCCACCAAGTATCCATCACTCCCGCCGGAAATCGGGGATTTTCTCAGTCGGTCTTGGGGTCTGGAGGTTTCGGAGCCCCGTGATCCGTGAACTCGATAATATCCGCCGAAATCGTGACTCTGGGGATGGAGAAGAGAACCAGGTAGAAGTCGGTCGTGTCTTCCGTTTGGTTGATGAGAGCGATGGATCGGCCGATGAGGCTCTCTCCTACCGAGTTGTAGAGTTGCTCTTTTGCTTCCACATAGCTCGGCTGGACCACCGGTATGACGCCGAGCAGAGAAAAGCCTGTGCTCTGGCCTCTTGCGTTGGCTTTCACCAGCTTGTAGTTCGCCGTGCTCAGACTGACGTGGATGCCGGTGGTGCCTCGCTCGAATTTCCCCTGCCAGGTCATGCATCCCGACACTAGCAGGGACGCCATCACGGCGCACATCACGTGGCAGGCCGCCAGCCACCGGTTGCTTCTCATCGTTGGTTCCTCCTCCTCTACGAATCGCAACACGTTCACTCTAACACTCTCCACCTTCCAGGGGCAACCGAAATGTCCGGTGAATGTCCGGCGGATGGGGCCTTGCGAGAGGGGTTTCTTGGCTGGTTCCGTCGGAGCGTGGGATGGACGGACACGGACAGGCACGGACGAACACGGACGGAATGGTGAAGGAGTATGGTGTTTTGCAGGACCCTCCTCCCTGCTCATTCCGCCGGCCTGTGTCCCGGCCTATTTTCCTTGACGCTGCCGCCGTCTCCGTGATATCCCAAACATGGCGCGGAAGTCCGCGCCATGCCGTCGGCAATCCGCGCGCTGCTTTGGCGCGCGGAAGGAAGAGGGTGGGAATCCCTCGCGGTTGCGCCGCTGTGACCGGGGACGAAACCCGCGACGAAAAGCCACTGCCGCCCCAAAGCGGTGGGAAGGCCGCGGGAACTAGGACGATCCGGAAGCCAGAAGACGACCCTCGGCATGCTTCACAATCCAACTTCTCCGCACAAGGGAAGGTGAAGAGATGCTTTGCCGGACGCTTCTCAGGATCTGATTCGCCCCATCCGCGCCAGTGCGGGTGGGGTTTTGTTTGGGCCGGACGAGGGTCGTCCCGTCCGGTCTCCCGCTTCCCTTCCCGCGCCGGCTCTCGAGCGTTTCCCCCAAAGCCTTTTCACCCCCAGGTTCCGCCGGAAACGGGACCCGCAACAGAAAGGGGTGTTCCAATGAGCCAGACGAACAGTAGCAAATCACGCAGTCTCAACGCATCGGGAAAGGTCAGCAGCAGCATCAGCAAATCACGCAGTTTCCACGCATCGGGAAAGGTCAGCAGCAGCATCCGGCGGATGGTTTTCGTGTTCCTTATCCTGGGGATGGGGGGCGTTTGCGCGGCGGGTCCGCGGATTCTCGCTTCGTTCCAGGACGATTTCACGTCGAACCCGCTGACGAGCTCCAGCTGGGTTTTTAAGGGTCTCGACAGCGTCAACACGCAGCCCGCGTACCCGCCCCTGATGTCCTGGGACGCCGCCAGCTCCGCCATCCTGGTCACCTGGGACCAGAGCAAGCCCAGCAGCTCCTACGGCATCCCGCTGGGCTGCACCGTCACCGAACAGGACGATTTCTCCTTCTCATTTGTGCTGCGGCTCGACAGCGTGACGAACCCCGCGGGTGATTACTTCGAGATCGCGGTGGGGCTCGACGACTCCTCGAGCACGCGTACCCGGGCCTTCGACCGCAGCGGCAAGGACTTCTTTGACCCCGCCGACCCGCGCCGTTGCAAGAACATTGTCGAGTGGAACTGGGTGCCGCGCTATTCCGTGTGGGGCGGCGGCGAGGCTTCATACATCATCCCGACGATCTGCCCTGATCCCGGCGCGGGCGGCGATATCTTCCGCAACCATTTCGGCATGGTGTCCACGATGACCGAGCTCCAGCCCGGCCACGTCTATGAGATCACGCAGACGTACAAAGCCGCGGCCCGAACGTTCTCGCTCGCCATGCGCGACAACGGCACCTCCGTCACCACCGAAGACGTGACTACCTCCGTGACGCTGGCGCCGTCCGACACCTTCACCGTGGACCGCTTCGGCATCCGGTCCTATCACAACCGCTACGCCTGGGGGAGCTGGGAGGTGAAGGGCCGGGTGGACGACGCGCGTGTGATCGTGAACGGCGAGACGGTGGTTTCCGACGATTTCCCCAGCGACCCGTCGGGCGCCTGGAAATACGAGGGGTTGCGCGAGTACGGCCTGCCGCAACCCGACCTGGCGGCTTATGACCCCGCCCACAAGCGCCTCGCCTTCACCTGGGACGCCAACCGCCCCTGCACCGCCCTCAGCCACAAGCTGGCCGCGCCCGTTACCGACCTGGACAACTTTGCCTTTGAGTTCGATCTGGAGCTTTCCAAGGTGGACGTGAACGGGGAGTTCTTCGAGATTGCCTTCGGACTCCACAACTCGGCGGACCACCTTTTCGACCGCGGCGGGAAAAACTTCAGCGATCCCAACGACCCCACGCGCTGCAAGAACATCGCGGACTGGAACTGGGTGCCCCGGGCCTCCTTGTGGGGCGGCGGAACCGTCTCCTACATCATGTCCGCTCTTTGCCCGGATCCCGGAACCGGCCCGGACATCTTCCTTGGGCACTGGGGATACGTCAGCAGCACCACGGAGCTCACCACGGGCACGCTGTACCACGTGCGGCAGGAATACCGGGCCGCCACGCGCGAGTTCAGCCTGACAATGACCGCCGGCGGGACCCCGATCCAGACCGAAGACGTGACCACCGCGATCCAGGTTCCGGCGGGAGAACACTTCCGCATGAACTGCGTGGGCCCGGTTTCCTATTTCAACTCCTGGGCCTTCCTGCCTGGGGACTGGAAGGTGAGCGGGTGGATTGATAATGTCCGGTTCGAGCAATGGCGCCCGGAAGCGGCGGCGGGGCCGGAGTGGCAGTTGTATTGACGCGGGCGGGACGTCCGCGACAGCGAATAGAATCCGCAAAGGGAACGGGACGCGCGCCGCAAAGGACTCCGAAAACCTTATTATAGCATTTTATGAAAGTCCGTATCCTCTTTTTGTGGAGGGTGTTCGGCCGGTGGTGTCAAAGGATTTTGGGATGTGAGGGCTCGCCTCGTTCGTA
>Ga0315285_10004422_pt1 | contig 14547 bp, 2 predicted proteins | sample YL17G09_36_MG_FD_203698 | JGI IMG/M metagenome (GOLD analysis project Ga0315285, IMG submission 203698) | Sediment microbial communities from Yellowstone Lake, YNP, Wyoming, USA - YL17G09_36 | ecosystem: Environmental > Aquatic > Freshwater > Lake > Sediment | place: USA: Wyoming | collected...
GTGCCGCTCCGCCCACGCCACGCCGTGTTCGGGTCAATCGGTGAACCCGACGCGTTGAGGGCGATGGTCTGCATCGGCCCCGGCGGCGTCTTGTCGCAGCCGCTGTTGTAGGTGTCGACCCAGTCGGCCGGTGTCGGACACGGCGGATTCGTGTTGGGATTGTTCGGGTCTTCGATATGCCCAACCGTCAAGGCGAGGATCTGGGTCTCGCATCCGTCAGCGTAAAGCGTAATCTTGTATTCGGCCCCACATCGCACTCCTACGGATTCAGTTGGGGCGACCACAAACCAATATGTGCCTTCCGGCACCTCGGCGGCTGAGAGCACGACCGGCGTGCATTGGGCGCCGCTGACCGAAGGCACCACTTCGGTGTACCCGTTGCAGGGGCTGTTCGGGTCGGGACCGGCACGGTACACCGAAACCGTTGCGTCAAACTCGGCTTCCACAGTCACCAGAAGACTCTGCGGCGAGTCGATCTGGACGCGATACCAATCCGTGTCGCGGCTGCCGTACAGCGTCCCCGACTCGCCGTAGATGGGCTGACCAACCGCGATGTTCGAGAACAGGGGCGTGGTCATGTTGCAGCCGCCGTTGAAGGTATCACTGCCGCAATCAACCGGCTCGTTCTCTAGCGTGGCGCCGGGCGGGACGACGATCGTGCAGCAATCGTCGCAACTGGTCTGCGGGCCGGCCCAGTAATCCCCGTCGCAGATGATTGGGCCAGGGCACGGGCAGCCGGTGCTGCACTGCGCCATCAGTGCGACGAACGGGTTGATGTCGCCGAAGTCCGTTGGGTCGCAGTACGAGCCGTCACAGTTGATATCGCCGTTCTTGGTTGGGCACCCCGGATACGCTGCTTGCCACGCCGCGCAATTGGACATGAACAGCACGAACGGATTGATGTCGCCGAAGTTGATGATGCCGTCGCAGTTCATGTCGCCGATACAGTGAGGTTCGCAGAGAAGATGCGGTGTTGGATCACAGGCGCCGTCGTCGCGGCAACACGCTCCGCACCAAGTCGAGTCGCAGACGCTGTCCCCGCCTTGCCAGGTGCCCGCGGCCGCAGCGCAGCAATCCTGGCTGGTCGTGACGCAGGCGTCATCGGGCAGGCAGCACGCCCCGAGCGGCGTGCAGGTCGTCCCGAGCCCCTGCGGGTCTCCGGACTGCGCAAGACACTCAACCACGGTGGTGTTGACGCAGGTATGGTCCGCCAGGCAGCAGGCGACAGTGCAAATCTCGGGGTATGGTGGCACATATTTGCTGCATGTGTCGCACTGATCCCAAACTTGCCAAGGCGCTGTGCAATCGGTCCAAGGCACGTCATCGACGCACTGACCCGTCCAGCAATCAAAGCACGCTCCGCGCTCCGAGTATGCCTTGATGACGATGTCGAGCGCCCCGTCCGACCCCTCGCTCTCGCCCGCGACGTAGACCGTCTCACAACCAAACGGCCTGATCACGTAGGCTTCATCGGCGCCGTCGTGGTCCTGAATCCTGCTCCACTTGCGCCCAAACTGGCTCGGGTTACTGGGGTCGTAGTTATAGCGAATCGTGAGGAAGTTGTTGGGGTCATTGGGGTCGCTGTAGATGCGGGCACCGGTCGCGTACGGATTGCCGCACGCATCCACGGTTATGTCGCGCCCTTCGCTGGGATACGGATACTCGTCGATCGCAAGCTGAGTCAGTGCCCAGTCGTACTTCACCGTGGTGAACCGCACGTCCGGGTCTTCGTCACCGCCCGTCACGTACACATGGCAAGCACTGTCCACCGCGACGCCCCAGGCGATGTCCCTGCCCGCACCGCCACGGACGACGTCTTCAATCAGATTCCCGTTGTTTGCGTTCAACGCGATGGTGGCCCAGTCAAGCCCGTTCGTGATTCCGCCGCAGACCTGCCCAGTCGCATAAACCACGCCGCCACAGATCGCCAGATCGTAGGCGTAGTCGTAACAGCCTTCGAAGAAGGCGGGGCCGTCGTACGGTTCGGCCCACCGGGGAGTACCGGCGGACGAGTAGCTGAGCACCAGCATGTCAAAGCCCTTGATGAGCCCATTCCACGTGCCCCCGGCGACGTACACGTTGCAGCTCTCATCGGCAACAATTGCTGACGCGTAGTCCGCATTCCCGTTGTCGTACCTTTGTACCCAGACTTTGTAGCAGTCGGCCGGCCGGACCTTCATGACGAACACGTCATTGTCGCTGTCGTTTGGACCGTGCTTGCTTTCGCCGGTTGCGTAGGCGTACCCGCCGCACGTTGTGACGGCGTAAGCCTCGTCGTCCTCGTGCACGTAGTCGTACACCGCGACGCAGCGGCTGCCGGTCTGCCGGTTGTACCGGATGACGACGGCATCGTTGCCCGATATCCCGCTGTCAACGTTCAGCGCTTGCCCGGCCACGTACACGTACTGACTGTCGACGGCGATACCGCGTGGCACATCTCCAGGGTGCTCAGAGTCGCCGTATGCCGCTCCGCCGTCGTAGACGTCCTGCCACAGCACGCTCCCATCGGCCGGGTCCACTTTCTTAGTGACGATATCGAAATCCCACCGTCCCGCGTGCGACGTGTACAGCGGGTGTGTGACGTATACGTGGCCATCCTCGTCCACGGCCATCGCCAAGTCAATCCAGTCGTTGAACAAACCGTCGCCGTGACGGTGCTGGGGATCAGATGCCCAGCATTCCTGCACCGTCGGTGGGATGGTTGCGTCGTCCTGCACATCCTGGGCTGCGGCGAGACTCACGCCCAGCAGCAGCGCGCACAACAAGTTCACCTTCCTCGAAGCCATCATCGCGCATCCTCCTCCACATTCACCCAACTGCCTGACGGCCCCGCACTGGCAGCCGTGCCTCCCGGCCCGCCCGGAACATACCGGGCAAGGAAATGCGCCGGGACTGTCCGTCTGAGGGAGTCCCACCCACGGGTGCGATCTACCCCCAGTCTCGGGAATATACCACGCGCCGGCAGCCGGTGCAAACCCGCTTCAGTTTCGCAACTCTCAGCATGGAGCTGGCGGCTTCGCGCGGGAGCGATCCCGGCGCCACCTCTGCCCGCCTGTGCCGGCGCCGGAGCCCGGGTTGAGTGGGTAAGGCAGGCAGGTCACTGACCTGCCCTACGGCGACTTCTTCGCCGGCGCGGGCATGGGTTTCGGCTTGGGCGCCACGAACTCCTTGCCGTTGGCCATCAGGTAGCACATCCGCCACGCTTGGTAGTCGACCAGCGTAACGCAGCCGTCGCCGTCCAGGTCCGCGGCGGCGTTGTACTTCGGCTGGCCGATGCAAGAGCCGAACGCGTCCAGGAACATCCAGTAATCGTCGAGGTCGACGTCGCCATCGCTGTCCAGATCGCCGCACGGCTCGCACGAGTCCGGAATGCCGTTGTGGTTCCAGTCGCTCTCGCATTCCCACGGGAAGCACGGCGTATTGGAGTAGCAGGGGCCGCCCCACTCGACGCCGATGTCGCATTCATCCGGGATCTGGTTCCCGTTGCAGTCGTTTGCCAGCGGACCGCAGGAGATCTCGGCGCGGAGCAACCAGTTGCACGGGTAGCCGATGTCGGTCATGTTGTACAGGCTGGCAAGGTTTGTCGGGTCGAACGGCACCACGTTGAACGTGACCCACGCCTGGTTGTACTGCGGACCATGCTCATCCATCGGAGCCGGGTAGCCAGTGCTCGTGACGACCGAGGCACCGATGAAGAAGCTGCCGTTGATCGGCTGGTTGATCGCGACGGTCTGGAATACGTCGGAGTCGATGCTGCTGCCGTTAACAACGGCGGTGGCCTCACCCAGGAACGCCGCATCCGTCGGGTTGCCGTCACCGTTCGGATCGTTCCAGACGTACACACGGACCGGCTGGCCCGCGCTGACGCCCGAGGCGCCCGGATAGAGGGGCGTACCGAAGCAGGTCTTGATGCCGGTGACAGTGCACGACGGCTCCGGGGTGGTGAAGTGCACCATCCAGCACAGCTCACCGCCGGCGGTCAGGCCGAGCGAGCCCTCGCTCGAGCCGTCGTCCCACTGCAGGACGTCGCGCGGCGCACCGGTCCAGAGCTGGCACCCATCCGGGATGCCGTCACCCTGGCAGTCGCAGCACCACAACTCGTCCGGCGGGCAGTTGGCGATGTCGCACTCGTCCGGGATGCCGTTGTTGTTGCAATCCTGGCTGGTGCCGCTCGCGATATCGCACTCGTCCGGGATGCCATTCGGCTGGCAGTCCGGACTGACCTGGCCGTTCTCATCCGGATCGGTCGGGTCAATGTCGCACTCATCCGGGATGCCGTTGGGCTGGCAATCCAGGCTCGTACCGCTGGCGATGTCGCAATCGTCCGGCCGACCGTTCGGCTGGCAATCCGGCTCGCACTCGTCCGGGATGCCGTTCGGCTGGCAGTCCTGGCTGCAATCCGGGCCTTCGCAATTCCCCATCGGCGGGGGCACGTCGCACTCATCCGGGCGACCGTTGTGGTTGCAGTCGGAGCTGAAGGCACCCGCCCCCTGCAGGAGGAATACGGTAAGGGGATAGCCGAGCGCGCTCATCGGGTACAGGTTGGCGGCGATGTTGCTCGGATCGAACGGAACGCTGTTGAAGGTCAGGAAGCCCTGATCCGGCGGGCCCGTCCAGCCGTCATCATCCGCCGGTGCCGGGCGACCGCCGGCGGCCGTGACGACCGAGGCCCCGATGAAGAAGCTGCCATTGACGGCAATCGGCGGGCTGATCGTCACCATCTGCACAACGTCGGTGTCGATGCTGTCGGGCTCGACGGTGCCGGTGGCCTCACCGAGGAACACCGCATCCAGCGGGTTGCCATCCTGGTTCGGATCGCTCCAGACATAGACGCGGAACGACTGGCCCGCCACGACGCCGGCAAAGCCGGGGTAGCTCGGCGAACCGAAGCACGCGGCAATGTGCCCCACGACGTCCCAGCTCGGCGCGAACATGTGGTTCATCCAGCACAGCTCGCCGGCGTCGGGCAGGCCCCATGTGCTCTCGCTCATCCCGTCGTCGATCTGCCACCCGCAGCCGGGGGTGACCTCGCACTCATCCGGAATGCCGTCGGGCTGGCAGTCGAGGCTGGTGCCATTGGCGATATCGCACTCGTCCAGAATGCCGTTCCAGTTGCAGTCCCGGCTGGCGCCGTTGGTGATGTCGCAGAAGTCGTCGGCGCCGTTGCTGTTGCAGTCGACGCCCGCGCACTGGGTGAACGAGCCCCCGTACTCGCCGCTACACTCGGACGGCAGGGCCTGCGAGCAGGTGCCGTCCGGAGCGCAGCACGCACCCGGCGCTTCCACGATGTGAAGCGCGTAGTCCTCGACTTCGCCGTACAGTTGGAGGCCGCAAGGGTCGGGCGTGTAGTAGTAGCTGATGGCAATCCGCATCCGCGCCCAGCCCAATTGGGCACCCACGGGGGGGGGGATCGTGAAGGTGTACGGACCGACCCCCGCGCGAAGGCCGACCCTCTCGCTCGAGTCGATCGAGCAGTCTCGGTTCCAGTCAATCCACACCGCGCAGTAGTCTGCCTCCCAGACAGGGTTGCCGTTGGTGACGACGAGCGACGTGTCGGCGCCGACGTGCACGTCCGTCGACAGATTCGTGTAGTCCGCGTAATTGGGCGGCTGCGCGTCCGGCTCGCAACCCGACGAGTTGTCGATCGCGCCGATCTGTACGCGGCTGATGTACTCGTCGCAAGTCTCGGCGCCCGGCCAGCAGTAGTCCGTTGTGCAGAGGAGCGGCGCACACAGGACGTTTTCCCCCAGCCACACGCCGCCCATAGCGAGGCAGGTCGGCTCGGACTCCTGGGTACACACGACGCACTGCACGCAGCAGGCGCCCAGGGTCAGTGGCGTGCAATTGCCGATGACCGTGATGCCGGTGGGCTGCTGGCAGTTGCCGCCGTCCTGGCCCAACAGGAACCCGAGGCCGCCATAGATCATGTAATAGGGTTCATACGGCCAGCCCCCGATGGGGTAGTAGATCGTCTGGATCGTGTCGCCGGTCGCGGCATTGAAATAGAACGACAGCGGGCCGGGGCCGGACGGCAGCGTGATCTGGCTCAGCACGGTCACGCTATTGACCAGCACGTCCAGCGTGTTGCCGTTCCAGCCGTCGCCGTAGCAGTCGTACAGGTCGATGCGGTGCTGACAATCCGCGCGGCCGTCTCCGGTGAGGATGTCACCATCGCTCGCGCCAGTCTCGCGCGCCAGGGCCGATGCGACGCTCGCCCCGAGCAACACGGCCAACAGCAGACCCAGTTTCCTTGAAGTGGTCATCGTGGTCCTCCTTGTGTGTGCAATCAACGCTCTGCGCCGCCCTGGGGTACCCTTTTCGCGGGCATGGGTTTCGGCTTGGGCGCCACGAACTCCTTGCCGTTGGCCATCAGGTAGCACATCCGCCAGGCCTGGTAATCGACCAGCGTAACGCAGCCGTCGCCGTCCAGGTCCGCGGCGGCGTTGTACTTCGGCTGACCGACGCAAGCGCCGAACGCATCGAGGAACATCCAGTAGTCGTCAAGGTCGACGTCGCCATCGCTGTCCAGATCGCCGCACACCTCACACGAGTCCGGAATGCCGTTGTGGTTCCAGTCGCTCTCGCATTCCCACGGGAAGCACGGCGTATTGGAGTAGCAGGGGCCGCCCCACTCGACGCCGATGTCGCATTCATCCGGGATGCCGTTCTCGTTGCAGTCGTTCGGCGGACTGCCGAAGGAGACCTCGGCCCGCAGTAACCAGTTGCACATCGAACCAATGTCAGTCATGTTGTACAAGTGGGGCCCGATGTTCGTCGGATTAAACGGAATTGAGTTGAACGCGACCCACGCCTGGTTGTGCTGTGGACCATCTTCATCCATCGGGGCCGGGTAACCGCCGGCGGCGGTGACCACCGAGGCACCGACGAAGAAGCTGCCGTTGACCGGCTGGCTGATCGCGATGGTCTGGAACACATCGGTGTCGATGCTGCCACCGTTGGCAACGCCAGTGGCCTCGCTCAGGAACACCGCGTCCGCCGGGTCGCCGTCGCCGTCCGGATCGCTCCAGACGTACACGCGGACCGCCTGGCCCGGGGCGACGCCCGAGGCGCCCGGATACACCGGCGTGCCGAAGCAGGTCTTGATGCCCTGGACGATGCCCGGGCTCGCGGCGGTGAAGTGCGCTAGCCAGCACAGCTCGCAACCACAGGCCAAGCCAAGCGAGTTCTCGCTGGAGCCATCATCCCACAGCAGCTCTTCGCGTCCCGGCGCGCCGGGACCGCCCCCAAGCTCGCACATTTCTATGACGCCGTCGCAGTCGCAGTCGCAGCAAAACAGCTCACCGTGGCAGTTCGCGATGTCGCAGTCATCCGGAATCCCGTTCGACTGGCAATCCTCGCTGTAGCCGCTGGCGATGTCGCACTCGTCCGGGATGCCGTTGCTGTTGCAGTCCTGGCTGGTGCCATCTGCCAGGTCACACTCATCTGGGATGCCGTTCGGCTGGCAATCCAGGCTGACCTGGCCGTTGCCGTCCGGGTCAGTCGGATCGATGTCGCAGTCGTCCGGCTGGCCGTTGCCGTTGCAGTCTGGCTCGCACTCATCCGGGATCAGGTTGCCGTTGCAGTCCGGGCTGCTGCCGCCGCCGCCACCGGTGTCGCACTCGTCGGGGATGCCGTTCCCGTTGCAGTCGTGGCTGCCGCCACCCGGGACGCGCAGGATGAATACGGTAAACGGATAGCCGAGCGCGCTCATCGGGTACAGGTTGGCGGTGATGTCAGTGGGATCGAACGGCACGCTGTTGAAAGTCAGGAAGCCCTGATCGAGTTGGCTCTGGCCGTCGTCGTCCGCCGGCGCCGGGTAGCCGCTCGTGGTGGCCACCGAGGCGCCGATGAAGAAGCTGCCGGAGACCGGGATCGGTGTGGCCAGTTCCACCGTCTGCACAATGTCCGTGTCGATGCTGTCCGCTTCTACGGTGCCGGTTGCCTCACCGAGGAATACCGCGTCCGTTGGGCTGCCATCCTGGTTCGGATCGCGCCAGACGTAGACGCGGAACGGCGTTCCCGGCGTCACCCCGGAGGAGCCGGGGTACGCCGGCGTGCCGAACGTGACAGCAATGTTTTTCACGGCGCCCGGGGTTGCGGTCGACATGTGATTCATCCAGCACAGCTCGCCGCCCGCGGTCAGACCCCAGTTGTTCTCGCTGGTCCCGTCGTCAATCTGCAGCGACGGGCCGGCCGTGAGCTGGCATTCATCCGGGATGCCGTCGGGCTGGCAATCGGTACTGACCTGCCCGTTACCGTCGGGGTCGGTCGGATCGACGTCGCACTCATCCGGGATCCCGTTCTCGTTGCAGTCTTGAGAATCGCCGTTGGCGATGTCGCAGAAGTCCTGGACACCGTTGGAGTTGCAGTCCTGCCACGGCTCGCAATCGTCGGGCACGCCGTTCTGGTTGCAGTCGCTGCTGTAGCCGCTGGCGATGTCGCAGAAGTCGTCGACGCCGTTCTCGTTGCAGTCGGCGTCCGCGCACTCCGTGAGCGGGCCGCCGGAGTAACCGCCGCACGCCGACGGCAGTTCTTGCGTGCAGGTGCCATCGCCCCAGCAGCAAGCCCCGGCCACTTCGATGATGTTGACGGTGTAGTCCTCGACTTCGCCGTAGGTCGTCGTACCGCACGGCTGCGGGTTCGAATTCGCGTAGTCGATGCGGATTCGCATCCGCGTCGGGCCGCACAGGGCCGAGCCCGGCGGCGTGATCGTGAACTCGTACGGCCCCACGCCCGGGAGGTCGCCGAGCGCCTCCGTGGTGTCGTCGAACACCAGGTCCTGGTTCCAGTCGATCCACACCGAGCATGTGTCCGCGGTCCAGATCGGGTTGCCGTTGGTCACGACTAGCGAGGTGCCGATGCCGTAATACAGGTCGGTCGACAGAGACGTGTAGTCGCCGTACTGGGTACAGGCCGAAGGGTTGTCGATCGCGCCAATCTGCACGCGCGCGATGTACTCGTCGCACCCGCCAGACGCAGAGCAGTATTGCGGCCCGGTCGGCTCGCAGGTCAGCATGGCCGTGTAATGCTGCTCGCACGGCCAGTCGCCCCAGTCCGACGAGCCGACCCAGAACCAGTACGTGTCCGCGGGCAGGGCGTCGGTCGTGAACGTCGCGGGCTCGCAGGCACCGGCCGTCGCGCTGCCCAGAATCGTGAAATCACCACAGCCACCTTCTGGGCCCGCCCGCAGGACGACGATCAACACCGGGACCTCGCACTCCACCGTCCAGGTGAAGTAGTTCCAGTCGCCCGTGACGACCTGATACCAGTCAGTGTCGCGCAGGCTCGGATCCGCCCAGGTCGTCCCGCATATCGTTTCGCCGCAGGCAAGCGGCGCGAACGTCGGCACCATCATGCCGCAGCCGCCGTCGGTGTCCTCGCCGCAGGGCTCCGGTTCTGGAATCGCCTCCGGCGGGCAGGGCACGTAACACGGGCACTCGAAGCACTGGTGGCCCAGACCCAGGAACTCGCCGTCGATGCAATCCGCGGCGCTCGGCACCATGTCGCAACCGCCGGCAAAGTAGCAGCACGCGCCGGTGGTCGGCGGGGTGCAGTTGCCGATGCACGTGATGCCGGTCGGCTGCACGTAGCAGTCGGTGCCGACGATGCCGTCGAGGCCGATCAGCGTGCCGAAACCGTCATAAACGTAGTAGTACGGCTCATACGGCCAGCCGCCGCTCGGGTAGTAAATCGTCTGGATCGTGTCGCCGGTCGCGGCCATGAAATAGAACGACAGCGGGCCGGTGCCACCCGGCAGCGTGATCTGGCTCAACACCGTGACGCCATTGACGAGCACGTCCAGCGTGTTGCCGTTCCAGCCGTCGCCGTAGCAGTCGTACAGGTCGATGCGGTGCTGACAATCCGCGCGGCCGTCTCGGGCGAGGATGTCACCATCGCTCGCGCCAGTCTCGCGCGCCAGGGCCGATGCGACGCTCGCCCCGAGCAACACGCCCAACAGCAGACCCAGTTTCCTTGAAGTGGTCATCGTGGTTCTCCTTGTGTGTGCAATCAACGGTCTGCGCCGCCCTGGGGTACCCTTTTCGCGGGCAAGGGCTTCGGCTTGGGGACCACGAAGTCCTTGCCATTGTACATCTTGTAGCACATACGCCACGCCTGGTAGTCGAGCAGCGTGACGCAGCCATCGCCGTCCATGTCCGCGTTCACATTGTACTTCGGATCGCCGACACAGGTGCCGAAGGCGTCAAGGAACATCCAGTAATCGTCCAGGTCGACGTCATTGTCGTTGTCGAGGTCGCCGCACACCTCACACGAGTCCGGAATCCCGTTGTGGTTCCAGTCGCTCTCGCACGTTGTCGGGAAGCAGCCGCCCTGGCCCGTGCAATAGCCGCCCCACTGGACGCCGATGTCGCACTCATCGGGAATCTGGTTGCCGTTGCAGTCATTCGGCCCGCAACAGCCCCAGACCTCGGCCCGCAGCAACCAGTTGCACGGGTAACCGATGTCGGTCATGTTGTACAAGCCAGCAGTGATGTTCGTCGGGTCGAACGGCACCGTGTTGAACGTCACCCACGCTTCGTTGTGCTGGGGACCATTGTCATCCATCGGACCCGGGTAGCCACTGGTCGTGACCACCGAGGCACCGACGAAGAAGCTGCTGCTGACCACGACGTTGGTCGCGACGGTCTGGAACACGTCGGTGTCGATGCTGCCACCGCTGACAACGCCGATGGTCTGACCCAGGAACACCGCGTCCGCCGGATTGCCGTCGCCGTTCGGGTCACTCCAGACGTAGACGCGGAACGGCTGGCCTGCGCTGACGCCCGAGGAGCCCGGATACAGCGGCGTGCCGAAGCAGGTCATGATGCCAGCGACGGAACCGGGGTTAGGAGCGGTGAAGTGTGCCAACCAGCACATTTCGCCGCCGGCGGTCAGGCCGAGCGAGTTCTCGCTGGAGCCGTCGTCCCACGAGAGCACATACTGGCGCTCTTGCTTCCCCCAGAGCTCGCAGCCGTCGGGGATGCCGTTGGGCTGGCAGTCGCAGCACCACAACTCGCCCGGCAGGCAGTCTGCGATGTCGCACTCGTCCAGGATGCCGTTGTGGTTGCAGTCCTCTCTCTGGCCCGATCGGATCTCGCATTCGTCCGGGATGCCGTTGAAATTGCAGTCCTCGCTGGTGCCGTCGGCGATATCGCAGCCGTCGGGGACAGCGTTGTCGTTGCAGTCGCTGCACCACGGGGCGCCCTCGCAGTAGGCGATGTCACAGAAGTCCGGCATGCCGTTGTTGTTGCAGTCCACGTCGTAACCCGCCTCGCACTCATCCGGGATCAGGTTACGGTTGCAGTCCTGGCTGGTGCCGTTGGCGATGTCGCACTCGTCTGGAATGCCGTTGTCATTGCAGTCGCCGCCGCCGGCGCCGCTGCTCGCGACCCGCACAATGAACACGGTCGGCGGATAGCCGAGCACGCTCATCGGATACAGGTTGGCGGTGATGTTGGTCGGATCGAATGGGATGCTGTTGAAGGACAGGAAGGCCTGATCCACCAACGGTTGGCCGTCGTCATCCGCCGGCGCCGGGTAGCCGCTCGTGGTGACTACGGAGGCCCCGATGAAGAAGCTGCCCGAGACCGCGATCGGATCGCTGAACTCGACTACCTGCACCACGTCGGTGTCGATGCTGCCCGCGTCCACGGTGCCAGTGGCCTCGCCGAGAAACACCGCATCCGTCGGATTGCCGTCCTGGTTCGGATCGCTCCACACGTAGACGCGGAACGGCTGCCCGGGCACGACGCCGGGGAAGCCGGGGTCCGACGGCGAGCCGAAGCACGTCGCAATGGCCGCCACGCAGTCCGGGTTCGCGGTGGCCATGTGATTCATCCAGCACAGCTCACCGCCCGCGGTCAGGCCCCAGGTGTTCTCGCTGCTCCCGTCGTCGATTTGCACGGTCAGGCTACAGCCACCGCCGAGCTGGCACTCATCCGGGATGCCGTCGGGTTGGCAGTCATTGCTGGTGCCGTTCAAGATGTCGCACTCATCCGGGACGCCGTTCTGGTTGCAGTCTGCGCTGGTCCCGCTGTGAATGTCGCAAAAGTCGTCCACGCCGTTGCCGTTGCAGTCGGCATCTGCGCACTGCGAGGGAGGCTCGGGCCATTCGCTGCAATGCCACCAGGGCTCCATCGTGCATGTGCCGTCCGCCCAGCAGCAGGCGATCAGCGTTTCGCCGATGTCGACGGTGTAGTCCTCGACCTCGCCGTACGGAGTGTCCCCGCAGGGTGACGGACCGGGGTCGCCGCGCTCGAGGCGGATGCGCATGCGCGCCGGGCCGGGCGCCGTGAAAGGCGGCGTAATCGCCCAGACATACGGCCCGGTGCCCGTGCGTATCGGACCGCACTCCCCCGTTTCGAAGACGTGGTTGTGGTTGTAGTCAATCCAGTACGTGGCCACGTCGGAGTAACCGCTCGGGTTGCCGTTGGTCACCGTCAACTGCGTCGGGACGCCGAATGGGAGGCCGGCCGACAAGTAAGTGTAATCGCCGTACTCGGTGCACCCCGTGCTGTGGTCGATCGCGCCGATCTGCACCCGCGCGATGTACTCGTCGCAGCCGCCCGAGGCGGGGCAGTAGTCCAGGATTCCGGCGATGTTGACCGTGTAGTCCTCAACCTCGCCGTAGCTCGTGGGGCCGCACGGAGACGGATTCGCGTTGGCGTAATCGATGCGAATGCGCATCCGGGTCGGACCGAGCAGGGCCGAACCGGGCGCGGTTACCGTGAACGAGTACGGTCCGACCCCCGGAATGTCGTCGACGCTCTCCGTGTCGTCGTCAAACACCAGGTCCTGGTTCCAGTCCACCCACACCGAGCAGACATCCGCCGTCCAGATCGGGTTGCCGTTGGTCACGACTAGCGAGGTGCCGATGCCGTAATACAGGTCGGTCGACAGAGACGTGTAGTCGCCGTACTGGGTACAGGCCGAAGGGTTGTCGATCGCGCCAATCTGCACGCGCGCGATGTACTCGTCGCACCCGCCAGACGCAGAGCAGTATTGCGGCCCGGTCGGCTCGCAGGTCAGCATGGCCGTGTAATGCTGCTCGCACGGCCAGTCGCCCCAGTCCGACGAGCCGACCCAGAACCAGTACGTGTCCGCGGGCAGGGCGTCGGTCGTGAACGTCGCGGGCTCGCAGGCACCGGCCGTCGCGCTGCCCAGAATCGTGAAATCACCACAGCCACCTTCTGGGCCCGCCCGCAGGACGACGATCAACACCGGGACCTCGCACTCCACCGTCCAGGTGAAGTAGTTCCAGTCGCCCGTGACGACCTGATACCAGTCAGTGTCGCGCAGGCTCGGATCCGCCCAGGTCGTCCCGCATATCGTTTCGCCGCAGGCAAGCGGCGCGAACGTCGGCACCATCATGCCGCAGCCGCCGTCGGTGTCCTCGCCGCAGGGCTCCGGCTCGGGAATCCCTTCCGGCGGGCACGGCACGTAGCACGGGCACTCGAAGCACTGGTGGCCCAGGCCCAGGAACTCGCCATCGATGCACTGGCCGGGATCGCTGACCATGTCGCAACCACCGGCGAAGTAGCAGCACGCACCGGTGGTCGGTGGGACGCAGTTGCCGGTTACGCTGATGCCGGTCGGCTGCACGTAGCAGTCGGTGCCGTTGATGCCGTCCGAGCCGAGCAGGAAGCCCAGGCCGTCATAGATGTAGTAGTACGGCTCATACGGCCAGCCGCCGATCGGGTAGTAAATCGTCTGAATCGTGTCGCCGGTCGCCGCCATGAAGTAGAACGAAATCGGACCGGTGCCGCTCGGCAGCGTGATCTGGCTCAGCACGGTCACGCCATTGACGAGCACGTCCAGCGTGTTGCTGTTCCAGCCGTCGCCGTAGCAATCCTTCAGGTCGATGCGGTGCTCGCAATCCGCCGGGCATACCCACTCGGGGCAGGTCTGGCCCGGGAAGAAGCGGCCGCTGATCGCGTCGCACTCGGACTCGAAGCCGGTGAACTGGCAGACCAGCCCGGCATCGCAGCACGCGCCGCGGACGCCGCACACCGGCGTCAGCTGGTCGCACATCGTGTCCGGCGTAAACCGCAGCGCCGGCATGCAGTTGCCCCACTCGACGCCGTCAATGCAATCGCCGTTGTAGTCGTTGCAGCAAGCGCCGAAGATCTGCGGGCACGAGCCGCTGGTGATGCACAACGACAGGTTGGTGCCCAGTTGCTCCAGACCGCTACCCCCATCCTGATACGCGCTGCCATCGCCGGTCGGCGAGTTCAGCCACAGGAACGCGCAATCGGCCGGAATTTGCTGGCTCTGGATCGAGACCCAGCCGCTGCCCAGCACGCAGCAGGGCATCAGCGAGTCGACGCTGAAGTAATACAGCTCGGCCCAGCTAAACGGACCGACATCGCCGATCGTGGGCGCCACGAGGTACGAGCACACCTGCGTGCCCGGGTACCCGGCGTTGTCCTGATAGAAGCCAATGTCGAACGTCATGCCGGTCGGATCGCACAGTAGCCAACCAGAGTAGGGGTCGAAGAACAGGCTGAGGCCCCACCAATGGAGGTCGCCGATCTTGTCCGGCAGATTGAA
>Ga0315285_10004428_pt1 | contig 14539 bp, 12 predicted proteins | sample YL17G09_36_MG_FD_203698 | JGI IMG/M metagenome (GOLD analysis project Ga0315285, IMG submission 203698) | Sediment microbial communities from Yellowstone Lake, YNP, Wyoming, USA - YL17G09_36 | ecosystem: Environmental > Aquatic > Freshwater > Lake > Sediment | place: USA: Wyoming | collected...
ACGATGAACTGTCCGGTGGCATCGTTGTAAGAGCCGGGCGCGTAACCGACGACGAGCCGCGCGGGCAAGCCCGCCGCGCGCGCCAGCACGACCATCGCCGTCGCGTAATAATCGCAATAGCCGCGCTTGGCGTCAAACAGAAAATAGTCCACAACATCGCGACTGGGTGGCGGCGCGGATACATCGAGTGTGTACGGAAATTTTCGCAGATACGTTTCCAGCGCGCGCGCGCGGTCGTACGGCGTCGGCGTGGTTGCCGTCACATCGCGCGCGAGCGTCAAGACGCGATCGGGAATGTCGTCGGGCAGAGCCAGATAACGATCACGCACCCACGCGGGATAATGCACGCCGCTCGCGCGCAACTCCTTTTGTCCGACGCCGGAGACGTGCGATTCGACGCGATACGTAATCGTTTGAATACTCGCGCTGAACGCATCCTCCGGCGAGCGCCACGCGACACGAAAATCTTGATCGACGGTCAGGAACGCGCCGGTCGCGTACACCAATCCCGGCGCGCCGAACCATTCGACCTCTTGCTTGACAGCGCGCTGTGCGGAATTTATTTCCGTGATCGCCGATTCACCCGCGCGGTAATCCACGATTTCTGTCGCGCTCGTCGTCCAACCGCGTCCATTGTAACGATCGTACGTGCTGCCGCGCCAATAATAACGCGGCGGCGCGGCAGCATCCGAAATTATTTCATCGGTCTCTACAATCATCGCCAATTGTTCGGACAATTCTTGTCCCGCACCCAGCAAATGGCGGCGCGGCAAACCCGGCGCGCGCACCTGATCGAAAATCGTTTTCTGCGCGGGTTGGGGAATCAAGCCGAATGAATCTGTCCAGCGCGGCACCTCGCGCGTGTGTTCCTCGATCCGGTCTTGCGCGGCGCGCACGATTTCTTGCACTGAGACCGAAGGCATCAGATAGGCGAACAGAACGAGAGTGAACGCTAACGGAAGCGCGACCAGCGCGATGTCTTGAGCGAGATCCTCCGCGACGCCGATGCCTGCGCGCTTCCACAATCGTTCGCGCGCGCGCTCACTTGACAGTGGCATCAATAGCAGCGTCGCGCCGAGCAGTGGCACAAGGTATGCCGAATCCGCACCGGTGTACGCGAGCATCGTCACCAGCAAAACGATCCCGGGTAAGAACGCCTCGAATGTTTGCCTGCGCCGGTGAATCCCCCACACTGCCCAGACGACCACGCACCAGAGGATGAAACTCCACGTGATCGCGACGGCGACTGGATCGAACGCCGGAACGCCACTTGCCACCGCGCTCCACCAATCGCGCGTGCGGACGAGCAGGGTGGTGATGCCGCCGAGCAAGTCGGCGAGCGCGTGCATTGGCGCTTGCGCATCCGGCACATCGCGCAACTTGGATTCAACGAGCAGGTCGCGCAACCAAAGCCAAATTTGCCATGCGAAATTTGCGCACGCGCGCGCCAGCGCAAATAATCGCCCGCCTAATTGCCCGACCTGCACCAAAATAATTACGATACCGACGATCAACGCGCAGATACTCGCGAACGAACCTGACCAGCGCGATTTTGCGAGCAGCCATCCCAACGCGACGCCCAGCGTCACGAGCGTCCACGCCAATCCCAGGTCGAACCCGCGCACGATTTTGGACAAGCCTAACGCCAGCGTGCCGAACGCGCCGACTATCAAGATGATCGTCGCGATATTTTGCAGTCCAAGTTTGCGAATGAGCCAACTGAGCAGATCGATCATATAAATACGCATGCGCGGTTCGTAATGGCGACTTGAGTCGCCTGCTTCACAAAAGGACGACTCAAGTCGCTACTACGAACCCAATCACGTCAGCGCTCGCCACGCCGCGTCGCGCGGCGGGCGTCTCGCAATCGCGCGTCCAAGCGGCGTCACGCGCCAATCCCAATGTCCGCGCGACCCAGGATGCGCTTCGGGGCGATCCAGCACATCGCGCGTGACGACATAGCGCGCAATCTCCAAATCGGCGAGCGCGGCAAACGCGCCGCGCGCGTCCGGCGTCCCGCCAAACGAAATGGGATCAAACAACAAAATCGTCGGGACGATGCCGCGCCAACGCAATGGAATCAACTGCGCGATCCAATCGCCTTGCGCGTCCGGCGTGATGATGACGAGCACCGTGCGCTGTTTGAACGAGGGCAACAACTGTGCGAGCATTTCGGCGAGCGAACGCGAACCAGGGGAGGCGAGCGCGAGCGCGCGCAGAATTTCCCAGCGCTGCGTCTCGCCGGCTTGCGGGGGCAACCACACCAGCGCGTCACTGTGCGCGACTAGACCGACCGCGCGTCCCGCGCGCAAACCGCGATCCGCTAAAGATGCCGCGAGAATTATGCCGTGCTCGATGGTCGAGTTCTGCCCCTGACCGATTTGCGCGCCCTGATTCAGATCAAGCAGAATCCACCAATCGGACGCGGGGGTGCTGTCGAACAGTCGCACGAAGAGGGAATCGCGATGCGCGGTGGCGCGCCAATGAATCACGTTCAAACTATCGCCGGGGACATAATCGCGCACGCTCTTGACGCTGACCGCGCGATCAAAGGAATCGGCACGGCGGTTGCCTTCGCCCGCGCGTCCGCCCGGCGCGATTTCGATCCGCGGCAGCGGCACAATCGGCGGCATCACCATCATATTCGCCGCCCCGGGATTCTCAATGGTGACGGTGTAGATACCGAACGGATCGCCGGTTCGCAAAGTTGTCGGGCCCAAAGTATGCGCGCCGCGCCGTGTGCAAACACTTTTGACGATCCAACTATTTTCCGCAGTGCTATCTACACCAGTGGCAACACTCGCCGCATGCCCCGGCAACGTCGAATGATCGGCGATCTCAACCCAGAGCGCGGGGATCCAACTGTCGTTGATCAGCGTGAAGCGTTCTTCCAGCCGGTCGCCGACTTGCGCCCAACCGAAACGCAGTTCGCGCGTCAAGCGCAACCCGCGCGCGAGTGAGCGCGCCCAGAGGTACGCGATCAGCCACGCGCCGCCAAAGCCGATGAGCAAAATCATCCAGCCATGATATGGCACGCTGAGTTGCAGTCCGATGAGCAACAAGACGGCAATCGGCAACAAAGGCGTATTCAATTTCAATCGGGGTTTTACTGACGAATGCATCGCGCGCAAACAATGAGGGGACAATCCAAGTAGATTGTCCCCACAACATTCATTGCAAGTATTCTATTATATCTGGATGTGCTTATGCGGCAGCGGGAACTGTGCCTTGCCCCTGCGCCGCGCGCCAGAACTGACCGTAGACGTGTGCACCGACCAACTGCGACCAGAACGACGTGAAGATCACGCCGATAAAGCACAGGATGATGCCGAAACCCGCCACGAACCCGGCGACCCACACAATCAGTATGGCGATAATGTAGTTCGCGAGGTTCTTGCTGATGAGGTCAAAGTTGCCGCGGAAATCCCAGAAGGTCGAGAGTTGACCGCTCACCGCATAGCGCGTGAGCGCGGCAGGGAACATCACTGCCACGGCCAGGATGAATAGGAACATCAAGCATCCCAAGCACATGCTGAGCAGGCTACCGACGCCCGCCAATGCGCTTCCGGCATCGCGACCAGCCGCACTGCCTGCGCCACCGAGGACAATTGGGAGGACCATCATGCAGCAGTACAGCAAAAGGATTGGGGCGATGTAGATGAGCGCGCCGACGAAGACGTACAAACCCTTCATCAAGTGCTCGCCAAAGTTGCCCCACTCTGGCAACGGCTGCGGCTGTCCATCCGTCACGTTCTTCAACGTCGTCACCATGTAGCCGATAGCCGCAAAGTTCACAATCGGGATGATGCTTACAATGCCGCCGATGAGAACTTTCTTGATCCAGTTCGGATCCTCAAAGACGTACGTAAACGACTTGCCGATGTCCATAGATTCCTCCTGTGGAATGGATTTGTAATTTGAACCCCATTATAACACGGATTGCAGTATGATGCAATAGGGGGGCGAAAATTTGAGTTTACCCAAACATCAGTTACAATGTGCCACAATGATTACCGTTCAAGACATCCTCCACGCGCGCAACACGATTCGTCCGCACATTTTCCGCACCCCTTTGCGCGATTCGTTCTTGCTGAGCGAACGTGTCGGCGCGTCCGTATACCTCAAACTCGAAAACTGGCAGATTACGGGATCGTTCAAATTGCGCGGCGCGCTCAATCGCGTGGCGTTGCTGACTGACGACGAACGCGCGCGCGGCATCGTCACCGCGAGTGCGGGCAATCACGCGCTCGGCGTGGGGTACGCGGCGCGCGCGCTGAACGCAGCGCCCGTGACGATTTTCGTGCCGCGCACCGCGCCGCGCACGAAACTCGCCAAACTGCGTCAGTTTCCCGTCACGGTGCGCCAAGTCGGCGAGACGTACGACGACACGCATCACGCGGCGGACGCGTTCGCGCGCGCGACTGGCGCAACGTTCATTCACGCGTACGATGATCCGCGCATTGTCGCGGGGCAAGGGACGATTGGCTTTGAGATTCTGCAGGATTTGCCGAACGTGGAAGCGATTCTCGTGCCCGTCGGCGGCGGCGGAATGATTACGGGGATCGCGATTGCCGCGAAAGCACTCGCGCCGTCGGTGCGAATCATCGGCATTCAGACCGACGCGTCGCCAGCATTGGGCGATTCGCTGCGCGATGGCAAATGCTACGAAGAATACGCGCACGGTCCGACGATTTGCGAAGGACTCGCGGGCGGCATTGGCAAAATGGTTTTTGAAGCCGCGCAGACAAAACTGATTGACGACGTGGTGATCGTCGCGGAAGAGGACGTGCGCGGCGCGATTCGCGCGCTCGCGGAAACCGAGCAACTCATCGTCGAGGGCTCAGGCGCGGTCGGCGTCGCCGCGCTGCTCTCGCGCGCGATTGATTTGCGCGGCAAGCGCGTCGCGGTCGTGTTGAGCGGGGGGAACATTGATTTGGAGAATTTTCGATTTCTGATTTCTGATTTTCGCTTGGGCGGAGACCCGTCAGGCGAATCAAGAATCGAAAATCAGCAGTCGAGAATATGACGCCACAACGCGCCATCAGTCCGTACCTTGTTCTTTCCATCGGCATTCTCGCGGTCTCGTCCGCCGCGATTCTCATTACGTTCGCGCGCGCGGAAGGCGTGCCAGCCGTTTCGATTGCCGCGCTGCGTCTCACGTTCGCGTCGCTCGCGCTCGCGCCGTTCGTGTGGCCGCGCGCGCGCGGCGAATGGGCAAAACTCACGCCGCGCGATTTCGCGCTCGCGCTGGTGTCGGGTGTTTCGCTCGCGCTGCACTTTGCGTTCTGGATCAGTTCGCTCGATTATACATCGGTGATGAGTTCGGTCGTGTTCGTCAGCACGAACCCGCTCTTCGTCGGACTCGCGTCGGTGTTGCTGCTGCGCGAATCGCTGCGGCGCGGCGCGATCATCGGCATCGTCGTCGCGGGCATCGGCGGCGCGCTGATCGGCTTTTCCGATTTGGGGCAAGCGGGCGTGGAATCGTTGCGGGGCGATGCGCTCGCGCTCGCAGGTGCGGTTGCAGTGTCAGGTTATCTTCTGATCGGACGACGCTTGCGGAAACAATTGTCGCTGCTCGCGTACATCGGTTTGGTTTACACGACTGCTGCAATCGTTCTGCTCGCAATGACCATCGCGATGGGCGCGAATTTGCTCGGCTATTCGCTGATCGGTTATCTGTTGATCGCGCTGCTCGCGGCGGGACCGCAACTCATCGGACACACGTCGTACAACTGGGCGTTGAAGTACGTCTCTGCAACTTTTGTTACCGTGACCTTGCTCGCCGAACCAATTGGCGCGACGTTACTCGCGATCCCGATTCTCGCGCAGGTTCCATCGCCGATAAGAATTCTGGGCGGCGCGTTGATTCTGGTTGGAATTTATTTCGTGGCGCGCGGTGAAACATCGCCGACCGCAGACGACCGACCGCAGACGGCAGATGTCTAGCGGCGGTCGGCGGTCATGAGTTTATGATACGATACATTCTATTCGATCTCGACGACACGCTCTACCCGACCTCCGCTGGAGTGATGGAAGAAGTCAGCGAACGGATGAGCAAGTGGATGATCTCGCGGCTGGGTGTGCCCGCGGACGATGTCGATCGCCAACGACAAGATTACTGGACGCGTTACGGCACAACGCTGCGCGGGCTGTACATCGAACGACACATTGATCCGCAAGATTTTCTCGATTTCGTCCACGACATTTGCATCGAAAAGTACTTACAGCCCGACGCGCGGCTCGACGCGATGCTCGCGCAACTGCCGCAGACAAAAGCGATTTTCACGAACGCGCCCGCCGATTACGCGCGACGCGTCTTGCGCGCGCTCGGCGTCGAAAAACATTTCGTAGAGATTTTCGACATCCATTTCATTGCATACGAGAGCAAGCCGACGCCGTCGGCATACGATAAAGTCATTGCCGCGCTGCCCGCGCGCGCGGACGAATGTTTGATCATTGACGATACCGCGCGCAATCTCGTGCCTGCGAAGGAACTGGGAATGAAAACGGTCTGGCTCGACAGCGGCAACAATCGGCACGGGGCGGAAGGAAAGGAGAGCGCGGATTTTGTAATCAAGACCATTTACGAGGTGGAGAAATGTTCTACTGAGTGAGGACCTGGTTTGCCAAACTTGATGCTCGGTACAGCGCGTGGTTGTTCATCGCCACATTATACGGCGTCGAACTGCTCGACGAACTGATTTACGGTTTGCAAGGCGCGATTCTGCCGTACCTGAAAACGGATCTCGCACTGAATTATACCGAAATCGGTTTGCTGTTGACGAGCCCCGGTCTCGTCGGCATCGTCGGCTCGCCGCTCATCGGTCTGCTGGGCGACACGCACCACCGCCGCGCGCTGGTCATCGGCGGCATTATCGCAACGGCGATGGGTTTGTTGTTGGTTGGCATCGGGCAAACGTTCTGGCTCATTCTGTTCGCGTTTTCCATTTTGCACGTCGCCAGCGACGCGTATGTGAATCTGCCGCAGGCGACGCTGATCGATCGCGATCCCGCGCGCGCGGAACAAACGATGGCGCGCTGGACGCTTCTGGGTTCGATTGGCGTGATGATTGCGCCGCTGATCGTCACCGCGCTCTTTTATCTCGGCTACGGTTGGCGCGGATTGTATCTGTCGCTCGCGGGCGTCGCGGGTGTGTACACGGCGTTGTTGTTGCGTCAGCGATTTGACACGCACACGGGCGCGGAGAAACGCACGTCACCGCGCGCAATGTTTTGCAATTTGCTCACTGCGCTACACAACCGCGAACTGCTGCGCTGGGTCATCATCACCGAACTTTCCGATTTGATGCTCGACAAATTGCTCGAAGTGACGGGACTGTACTTTCACGACGTTGTCGGCGTTGACCTCGGCGCGGCGAGCGGCGCGGTTGCAGTGTTCACGCTAGCATTTTTGATCGGCAACGCGCTGCTCGTGCCTGCGCTCGAAAAAATCGCCGGCGTGCGCGTGCTGCGCGTCAGCGCGGTCGTCGTTCTTGCGGCGTACATCGCGCTGATCGTCGTACCGATCGTGTGGCTCAAGTATGCGCTAATCGCCGTCATCGGTTTTGCCACATCGGGTTGGTTTCCGATTTTGCGCGGGAGAACGTACGCGGTACTGCCAAGACAATCAGGTATGATCGTCGCGGTCACCTCGCTTGGGAATGTTTGGAGTGTCTTGGTGCCACTGATCGTCGGGCGCGTCGCCGACGTGTTTGGTTTGCAATGGGCGATGTGGTTGCTCGCGCTCGGACCGATTGCGTTGATTGTCGGGCTACCACGACGACCGCAGACGACCGACTGCTGACCGCAGATCCTTCACGCAAGATGACAGCGGCGGTCTGCGGTCTCCCGTCGGCGGTCAACAAACTAGACGGAGGTTACTTTGAAAATCTACATTTCGGCGGACATGGAAGGTGTGGGCGGCATCGTCCATTCCGATCAAACGGATTCGGCGCATCCCGAGTATCAACGCGGACGCAAGTTGATGACGGCGGAAGTGAACGCGGCGGTTGAGGGCGCGCTCAAAGGCGGCGCGACCGAGGTTCTCGTCAACGATTCGCACGGCGGGATGCGAAATCTCTTGATCGAAGACTTGAATCCCGAAGCGATTCTGTTGAGCGGCGCGACAAAACAATTCTCGATGATGGCAGGCATTGATCGCACTTTCGACGCGGTCTTCTTCACGGGTTATCACGCGCGCGCCGGTTCGTCGTTTGCCAACCTCGATCACACTTGGAATGGACCCACGATCGTGCAGGGAATTTGCCTGAACGGCGTCGAGGTCGGCGAGTATGGATTGAACGCCGCACTTGCGGGATATTTCAACGTGCCCGTTGTTTTGATCACAGGCGATCAGACCGCGTGCGCGCAAGCGAAAGAGTTGCTCGGCGCGGATTTGGAAACGGTCTTCGTGAAAGAAGCGACTGGACGCGCCTCCGCGAAAAATCTGCATCCGACCAAAGTTCACGCGTTGATTCGCGATGCCGCTGCGCGCGCCGTCCAAAAGAAACGTGCGCCGTTCACCTTCAAATCGCCGATCACCCTGCGCCTCGCGCTCGCGCGGTCGTCGCAGGCGGAACGTTGTCTGATGATGCCGAACGTCAAACTCGTCTCGCCGCGCGTCATCGAGTTTACGCACGAGGACTACGCGGTGTTGTTCAACGCGTTTCGCGCGCTGATAGTGCTGGCGGACGTGCAGGTGTGAGTAGACAGGTATACAGGTAAACAAGTAGAAAGTCGCGCGAATCTGTCTACTTGCTTACCTGTTTACTTGTTTCCTTGTCTACTGTGATGCGAAAGCATTTCATTGTACTAATCATATACACCTTCCTCGCGCTCGCGATGACATGGCCGCTGTTGTTGAATTTCACGACGGCGCTTCCAGGCGTGGAAGGGGACGCGGGCAGTTTTGTGTGGGCGCTCGGTTGGATGAAGAGCGCACTCGTGAATTTGCACGTCAATCCTTTCCACACCGATTACGTTTTCTATCCGCTCGGCGGCGCAACGCAGTTGTTGTGGGCGGTGTCGCTCATCGCGCTCATTTCGATTCCGCTCCAGGACTTGTTCGGCTTGATCGCGACGCACAACATCTTGTACCTCGCGGCGACGGTGCTGACGGCGTATGGGACGTACCTGCTTGCGGAGCAAGTGCTGGCGAATTCAAAATTCAAAATTCAAAATCCTGCCCTGAGCAAAGCCGAAGGGTCAAAATTCGATGCGACTCCGTTGCCGCCGTTTCAAACTTTTTTGTTGTTCAAATTCGTGAGCGAAAAACGTAGACTTGCCCCTCGCCCATCGCCCCTCGCGGCTTTCACCGCTGGCGTGGTCTTCGCGTTCGCGCCATTGCGACTGGGGTATGGTCTGTCGTTTTTCAATCTATTCAACACGCAACTCATTCCGTTCTACACGTTGTTTCTGATGCGCGCGCTGCGCGATCAATCGCGGCGCGCCGCGATCATCGCGGGTGTGCTACTGGGATTGAACGCATACATTGATTTTCAGATTGCCGCGTTTTTGGTGCTGTTTACAGGATTGTATGCGATATACGATTGGTTGGCTTGTCATCCTGCGCGAAGCGAAGGATCGCGCTCGCTACTTGCAAGACTCTTCGCTTCGCTCAGAGTGACAATCGGGCCTGCCGCTCTTGTCGCCCTCGTCTCGCTCCTCGTCGTCGCGCCGATGCTGGCGATCCTCGCGAACGATTTTGCGGCGGAAGGCGGCAATTATATTCGCGTCTTTCCGATCAAGTACTCGGTGGATCGCTCGTACGATTTGCTTTCGTTCTTCGTGCCGAACGCGCGCAGTACGCTTTACGCGGACGCGCCGCTCAAAATCGTGGGCGTGAATGCGGCGACGAACGCGAGCGACACCGGCGCGCTCTCGCCCGACCGCCAAGCATTCGTCGGCTACATCGTGCTTGCGCTCGCGGCGTACGCGACTCTGCGGCAGTGGAGGCGGGCGCGCTTTTTGTTTTTCGCCGCGCTACTCTTCGCGCTCTTCGCGCTGGGACCATCGCTCCACATTTTCGGACGCGACACGAACATTCCTCTGCCGTACCTCGCGCTCCACGAGATTCCGATTGTCAATCATATCCGTATCCCAATGCGCTATGGCATCGTCGTGATGTTCGCGCTGGCGATGCTCGCGGCGATTGCGATCAACGATTTGCAAAAACGCTTCACGCGTCACGCATCACGCATCACGCATCACGTTCTACGCTTCACGCTATTGCTCGTACCATTCTTGATTCTGCTCGAATTCGCCGCGCTTCCCTATCCAATCCAACCGATCACCATCCCGCTCGTCTACACCGACATCGCGCGCTTCCCTGGTGATTTCACGGTTCTGGAGATTCCGACTTTCAACTGGCGCTATGCCTCGATGACGGAAATGTATCAGGCGATTCACGGCAAGCGCATCTTGCGCGCGTACACCAACCGCATCGCACCAGGCATCGCGGAATACTTCAGCACGCGCGGCATTCCGATTGTCGTGCGGTCATTGCGCGTCCTCGAAGGCGCAGAGCAAGGCGTGCTGACTCCCGACGAGATCGCCGAGGACAAACGCGCGCGCGACGACATCGTGCGTTTTTTCGATTTGCGCTACGCGATCCTGCACCGTGCCTTTCTCACGCCAGAAAACGCGCGCGCGCTGGACGCGTACTTGCGCGACGTTTTGGGCGCGCGCGTGATTGCCAACGAAGGCGAAATACTGGCATACGAAATTCCACGCGCGGCGAGCGCGTCGGACAAGGTGCTGATTGACTTGCGCGAAAGCATCGGGCAGATGTACGCGGGGCGCGGCTGGCAATTCGAGTACCCGCAGGCGAATTGGCAGAGCCAATTCAACTATGTGTGGACGCGCGGCGCGGAATCGGAGATTTATTTTGTAATTGACGCCATGTCATTGCGAGGAGCGCATGCTGAGCGGAGCGAAGCGGAGTCGATGGATGGCGCAACGAAGCAATCCCCAAATTCGCAGGCGGACATTGCTTCGCAAAAAGATCTCGCAATGACACTGCATGCGCGCGCGGAATCGCCGCAACGCGTCGCCGTCTGGTTGAATGATGAGCGCGTCGGCGAGATCACGCTGACGGACGTGTGGCAGGATTACCGCGTTGTTTTGCCCGTGCGCGCGCTGCAAGCGGGAATGAATCGCGTGCGGCTAGAGTACGGCATGGAATTGGAAGAGACAATTGGTGTGACGACGATCACAATTCAGTGAACGGTGAACAGTAAACAGTGAACAGTTGGCGGCGGTCGGCGGTCGGCAGTCGGCAGTCATGCGAGGATGAATATGACAAAGGTGATTGAGACGACGTTCCACGTGCGCTACGCGGAGACGGATGCGAGCGGAGTCGTGTATCACGCGAATTACCTCGTTTGGTTTGAGCATGGTCGCGGCGAGTGGTTCTGGCAACAGGAGCGCGACTATCATCGCGACGTGGAGGCGCGCGGCTTGAATTGGCCCGTCGTCGAAGTGTCCGCGCGCTACCTCGCCCCCGCGCGTTACGGCGAGTTGGTCACCGTGCGCACGTGGTTCAAAGAAATGCAGAGCCGCGCGTTCACGATTGGATATGAAATCGTCAACGCGGAGACGAAGCAAGTGCTTTGCACGGGCTGGACGAAGCACCTGAACGTGAATAACGAGGGGCGCGTCGTCGCAATTCCCGACGACCTGCGCGCGATGATGGCGGAATAGAAAAGGCCTTCCAGGTTCTGCAAACCTGGGAGGTCTCTTCAATCAAACACATCCCAAATTGTGGGGTCTTCACCGCCGGGGCGCCACATCACGAGCCCGCCGAGTTGGTACTCCTTTAGAATTTTCCACGCTTCGGCGACGTAACGCGCGTCCACGTAATAGACCGTGTGCTTTTCGCGGAAGAACGGCGCACAATCGAAGAACGCAGGCGGGCACAACGGACTGCGGTTGAGCGTGTACGTCAATTCGGTTTCGCCGACGGTGCCGCGGTCGTCCGATTCGACGTAACGCTCCACGCCGCCGTATTTTTCTTTCAACGTTTGAATGTCATTCCACCACAGCGCGGTCGTTTCGCTGCCGCCCCAATCGTAGCCGTACAGGTGAACGCCCATAATCGCTTTTTCGCTCGGCACGACGCTGATGGTGTACGACATCGCCTGGCGCACCCACCAAATCGGCGCGTTCGGCGCGGGATCGCCCGTCTTGCCGCGATACTCGTACGCCATCACGCGAATTTCATCGGCGACCTGCCCAAGCGCGGCGTAATCGGCGAACGCGGTCAGCGTCGCGGCATCGTTCTCGCGCACTTTGGGCGGCACGGTCACACTCAAGGTTTTGCCTTCGTTGTGAACGTAGAACGCGAGTTGCGTAATGAAATCGGTGAACGCCTGGCGCGACGACGGCGGCAGATTTTCGTAATCAATGTCAATCCCGTCAATCAAAGGGGACTGCGCGACCTGCATAATCGCGTTGATGTGATTCGCACGCAGAGTCGGGCTCCTCAAAATATTGACGATGTGCGTCGAGTTCCAGGTACTCGACACGGTGGGCACGACGCGGATATTGTTCGCGCGCGCGAAATCCACCAGCACGCCATCGGTCACCGGATCATTCGCAGTAAGACTGCCGTCGCGTTCGACGGTGTAACTGAACGCGCTGATTTCATTGTACGATTTGAGGCGCGTGGCGACGATGACGACGAGTTGGCGCAAGGGATCGCGCGAGCCACTCCGCAGCCACGCGCCGATGATGGGTTGCCGCGTCGAATTAGACGATGGACCGGGCGGGTCTGCGGCGACGACGCCAACCACCAGCACCGCGCTCCACAAAATCGCGAAAAGCCAAAACGAACGACGCACCAACCTCCTCTCTTTCAATCACGATTATAGCACAGAACGCGGCAACGCGGCAAAAAGCGCATTTTGCAAAATTGGCAAGGCGTGGTAGAATAATACCGAGGTTTGAAATGAGTGAAGAACGCAAGCCCGTCGTTGCGCAAGACCAGGTCGGCGCGCTGACCCAGATCGTGCGGACCCTGCGGTTGGTCTGGCGATTGTTCAACGACACGCGCGTGCACTGGTTTCCCAAACTAATTATCCCCCCCGCGATTCTCTACGTACTCTCTCCAATTGATTTGATTCCCGACCCAATGCTCGGACTGGGCCAACTGGATGATCTGGGCATACTCGCGCTCGCGATTGCTCTGTTCATCGAATTTTGTCCGCGCGCGATCGTCGAAGAACATCGCCGCGCGATTGCGACAGAGCGCGCGCCGACTGCAGCGGACGAGAGCGTGATCGAAGGGTCGTATCGCGAAGTATCGCCCGACGAGGCGCCGCGCTGAAATTCTCTGGAAGGTGATAGGATGGCTGACACGCTAAGAACGTTCCAACAGACCGCGACGGAGTTGAATGTCTCGGTCAATACGCTGAAACGCTGGGCGAAGGATTTCGCGCCCTTTCTCTCGCCGTCGGGTCCCGTGAGCGGCGATGGATCGAATCGGCGGTTCGCCGATGAAGACATGACCGTCTTGCGTCGCGTCAAAGATCAATTGGCTGGTGGTTTGAGCACAGAGGAGGTAATCGAGCAATTGCACGCCGAAGGCCGCGGCGAGACAGTCAGCTCCGCGCTCGCGACGCGCGACAGCGCGCAATCGGTGGGATTTGTCGTGCTGACCGACACCTTGCGCGCGATGATCGAAAATCAGCAGGCGATCCAAAACAGTCTGCAAGTCAACCGCAATCTGCAGGGCGTCATCATCCAGGACAATTTCAACCTGAAAGAAGAAAATATGAAATTGCGCGAGCGGATGCAACGCCTTGAGCAAGAACTCTCCGAGACGCGCAAGCGCGACGCCGATTATCGTTTACTCCTCGAACAGCGTTTGGCGCGCGTGGAAGCCGAGGCGCGCAAGAGCATTTGGAGCCGATTGTTCTAGTAAACAGTACACGGTGAACAGTGAGCAGTGATTAACGACTGTTCACCGGTCTTAGCAACTCAGCCCTGCGCTTGGACGGCGGGGCTGTTTTTGTGTGCGAACAAATTCACTTCAGGGAGGATGAGGATGCGCAAGTCCCGCCTAGCCATCGTGGGCTTGGGAAACGTCGGACAGCGGCTGCTTGAACTGATTCAGTTGAAACGGGATGTGCTGCGCGCGCGCTTCGATCTCGAACTGAGCGTCGTCGGCGTGTGTGATTCGACGGGGGGCGCGGAGACCGCCGCAGGGTTGGACATCGCCAAGATTCTTGGGCTCAAACGCGCCAAGCAAGGCATCGCGGCGTACCCCGATCATTCGCGCAGTGAAATGCACCCGCTCAATCTCGTCCGCGCGGACGAAGCGGACATCCTGGTCGAGTTGACGCCGACGAACTTGATGGACGGCGAGCCAGGGTTGAGCGTCATCCGCGCCGCGCTCGCGCGCAAAATGCCCGTCGTCACCGCGAACAAGGGACCGCTGGTGCTCGCGTATCCCGCACTCGCCGCGCTCGCGCAGAAGAATGGCGTGCCAATGTTGCACAGCGCGACTGTCACAGGCGGCTTGCCCACGCTGAACATCGGC